>Ga0081455_10003516_pt1 | contig 18004 bp, 13 predicted proteins | sample TabmetS3T2R1_FD_70207 | JGI IMG/M metagenome (GOLD analysis project Ga0081455, IMG submission 70207) | Tabebuia heterophylla rhizosphere microbial communities from the University of Puerto Rico - S3T2R1 | ecosystem: Host-associated > Plants > Roots > Rhizosphere ...
CGCCGCCAGCTGCGTAAAGGTCACGCCGCCGTCGGTGGAGCGGGAGAACTGAACGCCGCCCGCCCCGCCGAAGCGCGTCCAGCAGACATAGACGTTGCCGGCCCCCGGGCCAAAGGCACGGGTGTCGACCGCCAGCCAATCTTTGTCCTGCATCTGACCTGGGACCGCTAGGGGGCTGGCGTTGGCTGCCTGGAGCCAGGAGACGCCCCCGTCAATTGTCTTGTGGACGCTGATGATCGATAGATTCGTGGCGGTCTCAGCCAGGTTGGCGAAGTAGAAGACGCCGTTCTGGCCGGCGACCCGATTCTGATCTGCCGCCAGCACGGGGTCACCGAAGACTTGCTCGACAACACCGAGCGGTGTGGTAGGCGCGCCCATGTCGGTCCAGGTCGAGCCGTTGTCGACCGAGCGGGAGTAGCCGGTGAAGTCGCCTGTTGCATTGGCACCGGTGAATTGTCCGGAGTCATTGAAGCCGACCAGAACCGTATTGCCCGAGACTGCCACGCTGGTCTCGCTTTGGGTTCTGTTGGCCTTCCCGGCATCAAGCGTCCTGTCGTTCACCATGATCTCGACCCCTAAGGCCGATAGTACTTCAGTCGGCTCAGGAGGCGTGGAGGGGAGCTCCGCAGGGGCGATTTCATTGCATTTGATCATGAGCGCCGTTTCGCCGGCACCGGAGATCAGCGCCATCACCTCAGAATCGTTCAGCAAGGCGCATTCAGGTGCTGCAGCGATGGCGAGAGCACCCGAGAGGAGTATGGCGACGACGACCGTGACAGCAGTGAGTGCGATGCTTCGTCTTTGTCCAAACATACACCTAGCCTCCTTATCTATTCGAGTGCGCTGAGTTCTACCTACCTGAAACAGATCGTGAACTGTTTGGGGAACACCGTCCTGCTCGGAAATTTGGGATTGGCAATTGCCCTCCTTCGCATGCACCAGATAGCGCTGCACAAGCCCTGGAACGCAGTTTCGCTGGAAGACAATTCATCGCTCCTTTTCGATGCTGAGCGTGACCTGTTTACCGTGAAGGGCCGTGAGCGCGATGTGGTAGCCAAAGACGCTGATCTGCTGGATCCCTTGTGTTCGCTGCGCTTCCGTATGAGCGACATATAAACTGAGCTGTTGGCTTTCCCCTCCGTGCGTCGCCTCCAATTCCACGTGATCCGGACAGCCAACTGGACCACCCAAACACCCCTGTGAGGTGAAATCCCTCACTCTCCTCACGACAATCGTGAGGTCGGTGCCATGGACGTCAACCTTCTGCCCTTCTATGAGAGTCACGGCTAACACCTGAGCTGTAGCCTGCATCACCTGGGGTGTAGTCTGAGCATAGTTGGCCTCATAGTGGAGGGGCACGGCTGGCATTCCTTCCCCCGGCCACAACGCCTCGCAGACGCCCATGAGCCCCATGATCAGCACCACTAGCTCGGCTCGCGTGTGCCTACCATTCGCCGCCATCGATCTCCCTCTCATTTCGGCTGTGCCCGTAGCTGGCAATGCCACCCCACTGGCACCGCCGGCGCTCGACCACACGCGCCTGGGTGCAGGGATGGCCCTCTCGTCTGAGAGGGGTTTACATACGGGTCAGGAGTCGAGGCCTCCTCAGGAACCTGGGTTGGACAGGAATATCATCCATGCTTGGACATGGGAAGAAAGGAGAAGACCGCACTCGCGGCCTTGTGTGGTCCGCCATCACAGCTACCACGCGGCCGAATAAAAAAGGCGCCCGCAGACCGCCTCCGCAGCACGGAGATAGTCCCAGGGCGCCTCGCGGCGGGAAATAAAGATTGCCCCACCCACCTACTTCTGTTACTCTTTCGGACGCCATGAGGGTTGCTCCTCGTGGTGGCGCGGGCTGGCGATTGCGCCGTGCGAAAGCTAAATCGCCAGCCCTCTTTTTGTGTCTGCGCTCTTCTGGTAATTCGTGAAGTGTCTGCCACTCCTTACGGAAGAGATCACAAAAAAAGCGTAGCCTCCCCCCCGCTAACACGGGCCAGGTCCGACTACGCCTTCAATGGGCAGCTCCAAACTTCGTGCAGACAAAAACGTCCGAGCAAGATGGGCAATCTCGTGCATGCCTGAGCCGGACCAGCACAACTGCCTACCAGGTTAGACCTGTCGGCGGCCGTTGTCAAGAATTTTTTCGGGATCTCTTTCTCTGCCATTATGATGGCGAGATGTAGGCCACAGAGGGGCGACACGCTTTGTTTTCCAGAGGATGAACAGCCACTGTCGCCTGAGACCGCGCTCCACCCATGTCTTGAGAGTGCACATAGCTTCCCGCGTCGCTATTCGCCGTAGAGATACCGTGGTAGCCACAGGGTAAGCTCCGGCCAGAGCCATGTTAAGAGCAGCGTGACCAGCTGAATGGCGAGGAATGGATACATGCCGCGGTAGATCTGATTCAGCGTTACGTGCGGTGGTGCGATGCCTTTGAGGTAGAAAGCCGCCATGGCAACGGGTGGCGACAGGAACGAGGTCTGCAGATTTACCGCGACCATCACCCCAAAGATCAGTGGATCGATCTGGAAAGTTTTCAGGAGCGGCAGGAAGATCGGAATGAAGATGACGATGATCTCCGTCCACTCGAGCGGCCAGCCCAGGAGGAAGATTACCAGCATCGCCACCCACAGAAAGCCATTACTTCCCAGCCCAAGACCCAGGACCCACTGCTCCAGCTGGGCCTGCGCCCCAAGCCGGGCGAATACGGCAGCAAAGAGGCTGGCGCCTACGAACAGCCAGCACACCATGGCGGTAGTGCGCCCCGTGAGTCGGACTGATTCCGCGATCATTGACCAACTCAGCCTACCGTAGCCGGCGGCAATCAGGAAGGCCATGAGCGCCCCAAGTGCAGCGGCCTCCGTGGCGGTGGTCCAGCCGATAATGATGATCCACAACACCACCACCGTCAGGATACCGATAGGCACCGACGATACCGTAACCTCCCAGAGAATCCTGCTCCAGGGCACATTTCGTTCTTCCTTGGGCAGTGGTGGACCAAGCTCTGGCTTGATGAGACACACGCCGAAAATGTAGAGGAGGAAGAGCGCAGACATCAGGAAGCCTGGTCCGAAGGCCCCAGCGTAGACTTTGACAATGGACACACCAGCCGTGGCCGCGTATACGATCAACATGACGCTTGGTGGGATCAAGATGCCGAGCGTACCAGTCGACGTAATGGTCCCTGCCGCAAGCTCAATCGAGTACTTGGCCCGCAGCATCGGCGGTAAGGCCAGGACGCCCATCATTGTCACTCCAGCACCGACGATGCCACTGGCGATGCCAAACACGGTCCCGACAATCATCGTGGTTAGAGCGATGGCCCCGGGGAGCGGCCCGAACAAGAGCCGGTAACTGTGGAACATACGGTCCATGATCCCGGCCCGCTCCATCACATAGCCCATCAGCATAAAGAGCGGCACGGCCTGGAGCACGTCATTGGACATCGTGGCATAGGCGCGCTGCACCAGGAGGTCGAAGACCGTCCAGCCCATATACGGGGCGCCAAACAGGATGCCGAGGGCCATGAGCGTAAAGGCGATAGGAAAACCGATGAAGATCGCCAGGATCATGACAAACAGCATAATGATGCCGACAACGGGTTCGGAGATCATGGTCAGGGCTGCTCCTGGACGTCTGCAAAACGGTCAGGCCACCGGCCAGTGCGGATGGCGACAAGGCAGCGCAGGACTTCCGCAATGCCCTGCAGGCCAATAAAGAAACCGGCGATGGGTATGACCGTCTTGAAAGGATAGATCGGCGGGCCGCCTGGCGAGCTCGGCGAACGCTCCCGAAAGCGCCACGACATTTCGGCAAAGTAGTAGCCAGCGACCATCAGCGCGATGATGCCAGGGAAAAAGAAGATGAACCACAGGACGAGGTCTAAGATTGCCTGCTGGCGTACTGACAGCAGGCGATAGACCATATCGCTCCGCACATGGTTATTCTGCGCCAGGGTATAAGCGCCGCACAGCATGAAGCATGTGCCGTACAACATGATGGCATAGTCAAAAGCCCACTCGGTCGGCGCTGAGAAGAAATAGCGTAGCGTGACATCGTAGGTGATGATGAACATGAGGGCAACGTACAACCACGAGATGGGAATGCCTAACCAGGTACTGAGGGTATCAATCCACTTGATAGCCTTCTCCACGGGCTTAACTCTCCTCTGCTGACACCCCAGGCGGCGCCTACCACTCTGCCCGACCGGCGCCGCCATACTATAGATACGAAGGGGAACGCGCGCTAGGCCTTCTTGAAGAAGTGCTCGTAGGCCGGACTCTGATCGACCATGATCTCTTGCCGCCACACGGCCACGCGCTTGGCCCAGGCCTTCTGCGACTCCATTACCTTGGTGAAGAATGGGTTATCCTTTGACTTCTCTACAATCAGGGCATCCCACGCCTTGAGCTGGGCATCGAGCACGGGCCTTGGTGTCTTCGCCACTTTCACCTTGTGCTTGTTCTTCAGCTCCTCCAGATCGCGCGAGTTCCAGTCCTGGAACTTCCAGCTCATATCTGCGGACTCCGCCATGATCGAGTAGCGTACGATTGCCTTAAGGTCTACCGGGAGTACCTCGAGTTTCTTTTTGTTGAAGAGAATCTCCAGGTACTCGCACGACTGGTGATGACTCTGGACCATGTAGGTTTTACAGACATCCTGCAGTCCGAGCGTCAGGTCAGAGGACGTGTTATTCCATTCGGCCCCGTCAATAACGCCACGGTCCAGGGCCGGGACGATCTCAGCGCCGGGCAGGATCACAACTGAGGAGCCGAGCTGCTTGAACAGGTCAGCGGAGAGACCAACGGTACGATACTTGATGCCCTTCAGGTCCTCCGGCTTTTGGATCTCACCCTTCTTGAACCACCCGAGGGGCTGGGTCGGCATGGGCGCGAGGAAAAACGATTGTACGTCGAGTTTTAATTCTTTCTGCACCAGCTCATCGTAGAGCTGCTGGCCACCGCCATGGTAGATCCAGCCGAGCATTTGCTCAGCGTCGAGTCCCCACGACGGCCCGGTTCCGAAGAGACTGAAGGCCACCTGCTTGCCAAACCAGTAGGCTGGCACGCCGACTCCACCATCGAGTGTGCCAGTGTGGATCGCGTCCAGCACCTGGAACGGGGGTACTACCGCACCACCCGGCAAGAGGTCAATCTTCAGGCGGCCTCCCGACATCTCATCGACTTTTTTTGCCCAGTCGGCCCCAATCAGGTGAAAGGGCTCTTTGGGCGGGAAGCCACTCTGAAATTTGAGGGTGAACTTCTCCTGCGCTGACGCACGCCTTGGTCGCATAGCTGCACCTACGGCAACGGCTCCTGCGGCGACCCGTAAAAGACCACGTCGGGAGACGCTTTGCGTGGCGGCGCCTTTCTTCTTTGCTTGACTCATAGCCCTCTCCTTCTTGGATAGCGAGTCCACTGCAGTATGCCTATGCGAGTCCATCACCGGGCGTCCTAAGTCACCCAACGATAGCACCACGGTACAGATATTACTAATATCTGTCAAGTACCTCGTTTGAGCTCCGCGAGGCTGGCGCAACTTGGACCGGCCTGCCCTGCGGTCCACCGCACCCCCCACATGCAGCCGATCGCTACGGTCACCAGCGCCACTGCGAGGAGGAACGCCATCTGGTAGTTACCCTGGAGGTCAAACAAGAGGCCACCCAGGAGGGGCCCGGCCATTATACCTACCCCGCGGCCCATCTGTACCAGCCCCATCACCACTCCGAGACTGGTGGCAGGAAACAGATCCCCAGCCTTGGCCCCGACGACCAGGCCCCCAATCCCATCGCTGAGGCCGGCCAGGCCCACAAACAGGAGCAGTGGCCACCAGCGCTGCCCGTCTCCCACAGTCAGCACCAGCAGGATGGCACCAATATGCATTCCCAATCCCACGGTGTACATCACTTCGCGGCCGAGGACGTCCGACAGCGCACCGCTCAGAGGCCGCCCCACCACACTGACGACCCCGACTCCGGCGATAGCCGCTGCGGCCAGCACGGGATCGTAGCCCGCTGCGATAAAGAACGCCACGAGGTGCACGCTGGTCAGATGCGTCCCCAGAGTGGCACACAACCGCGCTAGCACCAGGCCCCAGACCGGCGGCTGGCGTACAATCTGGCGCCATGGGGTTGGTTCGACAGCCGCTGGAGCACTCCCGCTGGGGTATGTGGGGGGCGCGGCACTTGGGGACGCCGGTGGAGTAGGTGGAAGGGTCTGCGGCACAGCTGCCCCGCCTGGTTCGGTGACGATGCGCCGCAGCGGCGGCCGCCGCTGCAGGAGGAAGTTGGCTGGCCCCACCATAAGGAAGAACACCGCCCCTAAGATGCGGAACGTTACCCGCCATCCGATCGTCGAGATGAGCCATTGTGCCAGGGGCAAGAACAGCACGGCGCCTAGCGGGCTCCCGGCGTCCGCCAGCCCAAGCATCCAGCCTCGCGTGCGGGGGAACCACGGCGCCAGGGTAGCCGCCGTAGTGAACGAAGAAATACTGTTCTCCCCGATGGTAGCTACCACACTATAGAAGAGCAACAGGGGCCACAGGTCGGTCACGCAGCTGCTAGCACACCAGCCCAGTCCAATAAGCAATCCGCCCACTGGGAAGAGGTACCGTGGCCCCCAGCGGTCCAACAGCTGTCCAAGCAGCGGTGCGCCCAGGGCTCCTACCAGCCCTGCCAGGGAGAAGACGCTGGAGGTTATCGCCGCGCTCCACTGAAAGCTATCTCGCAACGCCACATACAGCACGGGTACCGTGCTCTTCAGGCCACCCTCCGTGACGAGATTGAGGAAGCTCAGCCCGAAAATGACCCAGCCATAATGCAGGCTATGGCGAGCCTGTGGTACCATGACACAGCACCGTCCTTGTTGCGTGTCGTCTGCCGTCACCTGTCCGTCGGTACTCCCGCGCTATGCTATATGCTCAACGAGAGACGCGTGGTCTTTGAGGTAGCCTTCTGCTACTTGGCCCCCAGTGTCGCATAGGCGTTGTGCCGCATGGCTGGGTGAGAAAGGGTGCCCTTGTCGCCATGGCGTTTCTCCTTTGCCGTTCAGGCCCGATGCATCCTATGCGACTGGTATTACACAGCATACCACAACTTGTGCCACGTTGCTTATGCCTAACGATCCTCCTGTCCATGTGGCCTTTGCTACAGACAGGATCAGTCTAGAACTCTGAACGCTCCAGCGGGGTCAAAGCGCTGCAGCGCTGCACAGAGCGGCTCCCACAACTGTCTTCCCACTGGGTCTCCCTCCTGGCGTTGCCCAGACCATGCGTATCGGCGCATCGCGAGCGCCGGGTCTCGCCCTCCCAGGAGGGCTCCGAGCGCCGCGACTTCTGGGCCCTGCGGCGCCAGGCGCGGCCAATCGACATGTGCCGGCGCCCAGGCGACCGGGAGGTTCTCCACCTCACCGCGGAGGAGAAAATTGCCCTGCCATTGCTGCTCACAGTGCGCCGGCACCACATTCATGAAGGTGCCGCTGATCCGTTGTCGGAGCGCTGGGGAGACCTGTCCGTTCGGCAAGGGATAGCCAAACGTGATCACGTTGTGCATATAGACACCTTGACGTACAGACTCCGCCACGGGAATGCGGGTGTGGCCATCCGACAACTGGCCATGCTCCATGATTTCTCCCAGACGCACCATGACCAGTGCACTCGCGCTGAACGCGGCCAGCGAGGGGGTTATATGCTGTCTGTGAAAAGCACTGAGACCTTCCGCTAGGCGCACCGCCGCATGCGCGGTCGCAGCGCGGTGCTCCAAGGCAAACTGCTGCGCGGTGCTCTGCATCAGCTCTACCACGGACTCCACAGAGTGCGGGAGCCCCTTGCTGAGCTGAGCCTGGAGGAGATAGCGGGGGAGGGACAGCCAAGGAGGGGTATCAGGAAACCGCCAGTGTGGGAACACCATCACGTCCATCGCTGCCGCTTCACCCAAGGCAGCGACGAATGGGATAGCGTTCAGCACCTCTCTCGGCTTGACAAAGGCGCCGTGGCCATAGAACCCGACACGCATGGCCCGCCCAGTTATGGAGGGGCTGAGGCGCGCTCGGATATCCTGGACCACACGCTCCCATGGCTCCTCCTGGCCCACGATGCGTATGGGGACCGCGGGAGCCGACCCGGAGACGTGGACATAGCGCCATTGGGGCTCCTGATCCCCAGAAAACGCCGTCTCCTGCGCCCTCACAGTCATGGCTGTACTTATCCACACAGGAAGCACAAGCGTGACAAACAGAATGGCTCTTCTCATCATGGTACCCTTCACTGCTTGGAAGTTCGAAAGCGGACGGGAGGCTATGTTTTCCCTCCTGCGGCTGTCTCCTCTGCCACTTCCGTGAGGACTTGCTGCACGATGGCAACGGGAAAGCCGCGCCGGCGCAGGAACGCCCAGAGTTTCTGCCGGCGCCTAGCAAGATCGGTTTCACGGGTCAGGCGGGGCCAGCGCTTCGCGGCCTGCGCCCGCGCCGCTGCCAGCACATCCTCGGCAGCGAGCTCCTGCTGCACGGCTTCTTCGACAAGCGCGCGGCCAATGCCGCGCTGCTGCAGCTCCTGGCGCAGGCGTTGCGGGCCGTAGCCACGGCTGGCGAGGCGAGAGGTGAGATAGGCGTGTGCATAGGCCGTATCATCGAGCGCACCGCGGGCCTGGAGACGCGTGATGACTTGCTCTGTCACCTGGTCCGCCACACCGCTCCGGCGCAGCTTCTGCCGGACTTCGTGGGCCGTGCGAGGACGGGCGGCCAGGTACTGCAGCGCGGTTGCCTGGGCCGCCAGAAGCTGCTCAGCGGCCCCTAGGCGCACCTGGTCTTCCACGCTCAGCCGACGCCCTACCCACAATCCCCACTCGCGCACGAGTTCCTGAGAGACGCCGAAGGCAAACGCGCCGTCCAGAAAGATCGACACACGAGTCGGCTGGTGCTGCTGCACCGTCAAGGCTGTAATGGTGCCGTCCTGCATACCTGTACCGGGATGATAACCCACACTCGTGCTCTCCTTGTCCCTACGCATGCCCTCTCTACTGTACGAATGAGCAGTATAGCAGAGGCGCAAGAATCCTGTCGAGGTCCCACACCCAGAAAGGAGTATGGGCAGAATACCTCTGTTGCCTACCCAGGCTCATACCGATACAATAAGCACGCAGCCGCGTCACGGGCTCTGAGTACCGCACGGCCCCTGACCGAGAGCGGTGCATGGCATGACTGCCTGGGTGGGCAAAGGACGATGGGTATGGATATTGGGTTGATGATGGATAGCGACTACTACGAAGGCCAAACACAACGGGAGGCGTTTGACGCCGTGTTGACGACGGCCGACCAGGCTGAAACCTTGGGCTTTGACAGTATCTGGCTGGCAGAGCGCCACTTTTCTCCTCCAGGGAGCGCTGCCCTGGTCCCATCCATCGGCTCCGCCCCCCTGCTGCTGGCCACGGCGGTCGCCATGCGGACGAGCCGGATCCGTATTGGTACGGCAGTCCTCCTGCTACCCCTGGGGCACCCGGTACGCCTGGCGGAAGAGGTCGCCACGCTCGATCATCTGAGCCAGGGGCGTCTCGACCTCGGGATTGGCCGGAGCAGTTTCCCCCGGGCGTATGAGGGCTATAACATTCCCTATGCGGAGAGTCGGGCGCGCTTCCAGGAATATCTGGACGTTATGCGCTTAGCCTGGACCCAACCACAGTTCTCGTATACCGGGACGTTTTATACCTGTCGGGACATCGCGGTGCTCCCCACGCCCTTGCAACACCCCCACCCACCTTTACACCAGGCGGCGGCCACACACGACACTTTTGCGACTATTGGGACCATGGGGCTCCGGTTGCTGGTGGCGCTCATTGGCACCCCCATGGCCGAACTCGCGTCGGTCATGGCTGCATACCAGGCAGCCTGGCAGGCTGCTGGCCACCCTGGCCAGGGTGAGGTGCGGCTCCGGCTCCCGATCTATGTGGCCGACACCCTGGAGCAAGCCCAGGCCGACCCCCGCCCGAGTGTGATGCCCTACTACGAACGCCTGCGCCAGGGCTATCTGCGCAGTGCCCAGCAGTTCGAAAGCGCTGAGCGCACCGCGCGGGCCGCACAGTTGGCAACCCTGACCTATGAGGAACTTTTGCAGGAACGCGTGGTGTTCGGCACGCCCAGAAACGTTGTGGAACGCCTGCGTACTGTGCAGCAGACGTTGGGCTTGTCTGGTTTCATTATTGAACCAAACGTAGGAGGTGGCCTCTCCCCAGAACGCGTCGCGCGCTCCCTGTACCTCTTCACCCACGTGGTTGCGCCCCAGCTCCGAGAGGCGGTCTGACGGTTCCGTCGCACATTTTCATGCAGAGGTGACTTGGGGTGAGGCCGATCCACACAAAGCAGGAGCGCAGGGGGTGGTGTGTATGCAAAGCTAGCCCAAGTGGACATAGTGGAATATTATTATGGCTGCAGCCATATCGACATGGAGCAGGGACAGATATCAGGCAAAGGCACTACAATATAGAAAGGGCTCGTATGCCAGCCGTCACGGTCAACGGTCGCACGTACCGGGCACCACAAGAGCCGACGGTCATTATTTGCATCGATGGTGGCGATCCCGCCTATTTCCAGCATGGTTTCGACCGCGGTATCCTACCGGCCTTGCAGCGTTTCCGCGAGCAAGGGGTTTTTACGACCGCCAAAGCGGTTGTCCCCACCTTTACCAATCCCAATAACCTGTCCATTGTCACCGGTGCGCCGCCAGCGGTTCACGGTATCTCGGGCAACTTCTTTCTTGATCCGGAGAGCGGTACGGAAGTCATGATGAACGATCCCCGCTTCTTGCGGGCCGGGAGTATTCATGCGGCATTGTCCCAGCAAGGGACGCGCGTGGCCGTGATCACGGCCAAGGACAAACTGCGTCGCTTGTTGGGACACGAGGTGCAGCAGGGCATCTGTTTCTCAGCGGAAAAGGCGCATGAGGCCCAGCAGGCGGAGCACGGCATCGACGAGGTCAATGCGCTGGTCGGATGGGATACCCCTGAGGTCTATTCAAGTCAGTTGAGTGAATTTGTCCTGGAAGCCGGACTCCGCGTGTTCGAGCGCTATCAGCCGGCCCTGATGTACCTCTCCCTGACCGACTATATTCAGCATAAACACGCGCCTGGGACGGTGGAATCTGACCGCTTTCATCAATGTCTTGATCAGTATTTTGGCGCTTTTGACGCACGCGGCGCTGTCGTAGGCATCACCGCCGACCACGGCATGAACGATAAAAACAACGCCCTGGGGCAGCCACAGATCATTTACCTGAGCCAGCTGCTCAGCACCTGGTTCGGGTCTGAGAAGGCGCGGGTCATTCTCCCCATTACCGACCCCTACGTCGTCCATCACGGTGCCCTTGGCTCGTTTGCCACTGTCTATCTTGATCCAACCGTTGCTGCCCACCAGGTTGTAGGGCAACTTAAGACCGTTGCAGGGATCGAGTACGTCGGCACACGTGACGAGGCCTGTCGCCTCTTCGCACTCCCCCCTGATCGTGTCGGTGATGTCGTGGTGATTGGTGACCGTGGCACCGCCCTCGGGAAGTCACCGGCAGAACACGACCTGAGTCTGCTCGAAGGTGGCCTCCGTTCCCACGGCGGTCTCGCTGAGCAGGCTGTCCTGTTCACCCTGAACCGGCCCCTCAAGGCAGCCTATCGTCAGCAGTTGGCGACAGACCTACGCAATTTTGACATCTTCGACTTTGCTCTGAATGGTGTTGAGGGCGGCGCAAGCAGGGGCAGCGCCTAGCCGCCTACTTCCTGAGAATCTCATCGCACGCCACCGGCAGGGGCGCTCTGCCCCCTGTCCGTGGCGGTGGCTTGCGCGCCTCTTCGGTAAACCACCAGGCCAGATCAGCCCCACACCCATCCCCAGGTGGTATAGGCTCTTGCACTTGACACTCAGCGTCCCCAGTGGGACAGCGTAGGCGGACGTGAAAATGGTCGTCGTGCCCCCACCAGGGGCGGAGTTTGCGCAGCCATGGCGCACCAGGGGATTGCCTACACAGCGCTTGCTTGATTGTCGGATTGACAAAAATACGCTCCACAGTCTCAAACCCTGCCGCGAGCTGCAACAACTGCGCATGCTGCGATGACCACTGACTACGATCCAGCGTACGGCCATCGGACATGACCATAGAAGGAGCGCCAACGGTCTCGCGCTCGGCGGCTGGCAAGGAGTGACCGTTGGGCAGCAGCCAGAACCAGATGTCAACATCGAGGCCAGTCTGATGACTGGCGTGTCCGCTTGGCGCTGGACCGCCTCGGGCCTGACCCAGGTCACCAATAGAGAGGAGGCCCAGACGCTGCTGGGACGCGGCCGCCGTCAGGTCTTGGAGGTACCGAATGAGCGCGGGATGGCCAAAAAAACGGCGCCGATAGCGCCGCATTGTTTGAAAGCCGGGCCCCTCAGGAGGCAGGGCAACCGCACCCTGCACACAGCCAGCCGTATAGGCCCCCACTGAGCGTGGTAGGCCCGGGGCAGGGGCAACAAGGTCACTCCAGCTCTGGGCGAGGCTCTCAGACGGCGCCATGCTCCAGACAACCAGCATGATGAGCCAGAATCGCTTCATGAGGTCCTCAACAAGCAGAGCGATTAGTCATGGTAGCGTGGCACTACTAAATCGGCCAGGCGGGCGAACTGATCGTTGATGGTCGGCCCGGAGACCATGGGGCGCATGACAAACTTCGTGATGCCAACTTCGACAAAGGCGTCGATACAGCGTAAGACAGCGTCAGGCGTGCGCCAGGCGGCGTAGGTCTCGAAGGCGACGCGCGGATTAATGCGCTTCACCAGGGCGGCGATCTCAGCACTGATGTCCTCGTCGCCAAAGTGGAAGGGAACGATAGTCCCGTAATGGTCCTCTGGGACAGTCCGTTGGTACTCCTCAGCAGCCTGGCGAATGGCGCACACAGCCTTGCCGGCTTCCTCTGGGGGTTGGTAGGAGCCGAGGAAACCGTCTCCCAGACGGGCCACGCGTTTGTAGGCCGCCGGGGAGCGTCCACCAAACCACACTGGAATGGGCTGTTGCTTGGGCTTGGGATAGATGGTGAGTTCGTGCGTGTTGTAGAACTGACCTGTATGCGTGACCGCGTCTTCACTCCATATGCGACGCATCAGGGGCACGGCTTCATCGGTCATGGCGCCGCGATGTCGTGGCGTGCGGCCCACAGCCAGCCACTCAGCATCGTTATCGACGCCCAGCCCGAAGGCTGGCAGCATGCGACCGTTGCTGAGGAAATCAATAGTAGCGATTTCTTTCGCCAGCACCAGAGGGTCGCGCACGGGCAGGACGGCGACGCTCATGCCAAATTTGATGCGCTCCGTCCGGCCCGCGATCATGGCCAGACCGGTAATGGGTTCAAGGGCCGGGGTGGGATTGCGGATACGATCGTTGAGCCAGATCGAATCGAGCCCGCTTTCTTCGACTAGATCAACAAAATTCCAAAAATCTTCAGTGCGCGCAAAGGGCCAGCCACTGAAGCCTACGCCGATACGGATTTTCATCGTGATCTCCCTGTTGTGATGAGTAGGTATCGAGCTCCCCCGCCAAACTGGCGGGGCAACTAGCCGTGCGCAGCACTAGCGTGGGAGGGTGCACGCCTCTCGGAGCCATGTGCGGTCATCTTCATTGAGCAAGGGGCCAATCGTCTCCTCGACCTGCTGGTGATAGCGTACGAGCCAGGCGCGTTCGGTGTCAGAAAGCTGGGACCAGTCTATAAGCCGCTCATCGAAGGGAATAAGCGTCAATGTTTCGAGTTGCAGCCAGCGTTTGCCACTCGGATGGGGCGGCATGTCATCGTCTGGCACGACTACGTACAGGTTCTCGAGGCGGATACCACCCCAGCCCTCCTCATAATAGCCAGGCTCATTGGACACGACCATGCCTGGTTGCAGCGGCTCATCGCTACCGCGTGGGCCTATGCGTTGCGGCCCTTCATGCACGTTGAGGAAGGCGCCAACGCCGTGACCAGTGCCGTGGCCGTAGTCGAGACCAGCGTTCCACATGCTGGCGCGTGCCAGCCCATCCAGCACGACGCCACTGGTGCCTTCTGGGAATTTTTGCCGGGCCAGGGCGATGTGGCAGCGCAGGACGAGGGTATAGAGGCGACGCTGACGCTCCGTGGGCGTGCCGATGCTGACGGTGCGCGTGTCATCGGTCGTTCCACCGAGGACCTGTACCCCAGAATCGACTAAAAAGAGTTCTCCGTGGCGCAGTTCGACGTCAGGGCTGGCTTGGCTGTAATGCACGATGGCGCCGTTGGGTCCAGCGGCGGCAATGGTCGTGAAGCTGAGATCGCGAAACCCCGCTTCGCTGGAATATTCCTCGTGCAGCATCTCAGAGTAGGCGAGTTCACTGACGCGTTGCCCCACCGCGAGCTGGCGTTCGAGGCGTGCCAGGCTACGGATCTTGGCGGCCGCAGCGTGCAGATGGGCATTGCGCATGGCAGCAACTTCGGCGGTATTTTTCACAGCTTTCATCAACACCACCGGGTTGCGGGCCGCATGCAGGCGCTGCGTCTCAGCTAGCAGGAGGCGTGTACCCATGGTTGTACCAGCGGCATCAAGCCAGACAGTCAACTCCGGTGTGGCTCCCAGGCGCTGCACAGCCTCGGGATAGGCATGGTAGGCCTGGAACGTGATCTGGGAGGCCAGCGCCTGCTGCACCTCTGCTGGCGGTGCGACCCGAGTAAAGCACGTGGCCTGCTCACGCTCGATTACCAGGTACGCCTCGAACACCGGGTTGTGCGACACATCGCTGCCACGCAGGTTGGTCACCCAGGCAATCTCATCGAGTTTCGTGAGGATCAAGGCATCGGCGCCAGCCTTGGCCATCTCGGCACGAATGGCCGTCAGTTTGTCGGCCACCGAGCGTCCGGTGACCTCGTCTGGCAGGCTATAAATGGGCTGTGCCGGCGGTGCCGGGCAGTCCTCCCACACCGCATCGACCAGATTGGGCGTAATGGGCACCAGTGCTGACCCGGCATTTTTGAGCGCTTTCACATAAGAGGTATGAGCCTCTGTGGAAGTGCTAAAAGGATCAAATCCCACCCGCAGGCTCCCCCGTTGCCGCTCCATCTCGGTGAGCCAGCCGGTGAGCGTATGCGCCCCTTCCATGCCGAGCTTGTGGACCCGAAAATACGCCGGGTCTACTTCCTGATCCGCCTGCAAATAGTAGCGCGAATCCACAAACAGATGGCTGCCCTCGGGGCATAGCAGAGCACCGCCCGCTGACCCGGTAAAACCGGTGATAGCAGCACGGCGCCGCTGATAGATCGGGCCATACTCGTTCAGATGAGCATCTGAAGACAGCACCAGATAAGCGTCGACCTGAGACTCTGCCAGCCGCTGAAAGAGCGCTGCCAGCCGTGTTGCGAGACGATGTTGCGTATCGGACATGGGCTCTCACCCTCCTTGAAATCGTGTCATCGACCGTTGACCATTATTGCGCAATACAGTATAACGACCTGACACCTTTTCTGAAAGTTTTAACGACAGGCCAGATCTATAGAGAGAGGATAGGACTATGGAACGCAAAACCGTCGTCGGCACCGGCGGGGAACTGCTGGTGCATCAATTGCTGGCGCAAGGGGTTGACTATGTCTTTACCAATACAGGCAGCGCCGAGGCCGGCTTCTTCAATGGCCTCTTAGCGGTCCCTGGTGTGCAGCCCATCTTACTCCTGATGGAACCCCTAGTCCTGTCAGCAGCGGATGGCTACGGCAAGATCGCTGATAAGCCGGCCTTTGTCAACGTCCACCTGGCCGCTGGCACGCGCCAGGGCTCGGGGCAGCTCCAGAACGCCTTTTTTGACGGCACACCCATGGTCGTCACCGCGGCCATGCGCGACACTGGCTCCTTTGGCGATCACGTCACACTGGGCTCGAGCGGCGGCTTTTCCCAGATGGGCGTTGTGGAAGATATTACCAAGCGCCGCTGGGAAGTGTGGGATGCCCGCGGTGTTCCAACTGTCACACGGCGCGCTTTCCAGGAAGCTATGACGCTACCCACCGCCCCGGTTTACGTCGCCTACACCAGTCAGGCCCTGGACACCCCAGGCGTGGAAGCCACCATCCAGCCTGGTGCTGCACCGGTCATGGGACGGCTTCCGGAAGAGGGTGTGCTGCGGACGATCTTCGACGCCTTGCTCAACGCCGAAAATCCCTTGCTGGTCTGTGGCATCGACATTCGCTACGCCCACGCCGAGCGCGAGATTGTTGAGCTGGCCGAGCGCCTGGCCCTGCCCGTGGCGACTGGGATATTTGACTACAGCAGCTTCCCCGTCCACCACCCCAACTACATTGGCTCTGTCGAAACAGTCTCTGAAGAACCCTACGACGTGGTGTGCTGTGTGGGCTATCGCCAGAGTGGGCGTGGTGGCCCGGTCGATCTACGCTTCCAGCAGGCCGGTATGGTCATTGGTATGGGCCACGACTATACCAAACTGGGCAACACCTTTGCGTTAGACGTTGGTGTCTGGGGCAACCTCAAACCTCTGCTGCAAGCGCTTAATGGCTTTTGGAAACAGGACTATGCTAACCAGTCACACATCCAGCGTCGCACCGCCAGTCTGCGTGAGCAAGGTGAGTGGCGGGCGCGGCAGAACCAGGAAGAGATGCACAACCTGGCTTCTGAGACGCCCATTCATCCTAACTATCTGGCGCACGTCGCCAGCAAAGTTTTGCCCGATGATACCGTGGTTGTCTCCGAAAATTTCCGCGCTGCCGATCACCTCATGCCCTTTGGCTTTGACAAGGGCCAGTGGCGCCTGATCCGTACCTATGGCGGCTCGCTTGGCTATGGCATCGGTGCTGCCATTGGGGCGCAACTGGGTGCCCCGGATCGACCCGTCGTCTGCAGCCTGGGCGATGGGGCTGTGATGTATGGCTCGTCAGGCTTCTGGACCATGGCGCGCTACAACCTGCCGATACTTACGATTATCTGGAACAATCTCAATTACCAGACCGTGCGTACGAACTTTGCAGCCTGGGGTGGCGAGATGGCGAAGCAGAACAAGTATCCCGAGGTCTATCTAGGTGACCCCGAGATCGACTTCGTCATGCTGGCCAAATCTCAGGGCGTCAATGGTGCCAAAGTCACCTCACCCCACGAACTTGAGCGCGCCCTCCAGCGTGGTGTCGAAGCCACGGCTGGCGGCGAGCCGTATGTGCTCGATGTGCGCGTCGCACCGGTTGGCGCCGGGGCGGATTCGACCTGGCACCAGCGGTTCAAGCTGCGGGGTGCGTAGCGCTTCTTCCCTCTCTGGGAGAGGGCAGGGGGAAGGGGTTTTTCCCACAGATTGGGCTCCCCTTCCCCTTCACCTTTTACAACTCCCGACGCCCAGCCACCGGTTTCCCCTGCTCTAGATTGTCCAGATACTCGATCAACCCCTTGTTAAAAGCCTCAGGGCGGGCATTCATCGAATCGTGTGGGGCATCCTGGAGCGAAACGAAATGCGACTGCGGCAGCCGTTGGTGCAGCACCTCGGCACCGCGATACAGGACGTCCTCTGTCCCCGCCAGGATAGCGACCGGCATCTTCAGTGACTGTGCTGCTTCCGTCAGCCAGGCGTCACGCCAGGGCAGGGCCTCTCCCACGCTCAGATAGCCATGCAGGGGTTGGTGCGCATAGCGCGTGACAAAGCGCAGTTGTTCCTCCTCGCTCTCCAGGATGAAACGCGGCACCGTCTTAGCGGCAATCTGTTGCCGGGCATAATCGGCCAGGCCACGCACCCGGACGAATTCCAGGCCACGTCGGCGCGTCTCCGCCGCTTCCTTGTCGGCCACGGGATCGCTCGGTTGCTGTCCACCGTCGATATTGCAGATCAGGGCCGCTTTGACCATCTCCGGATGCCTGGCCGCAAAGCCAGCAGTTGTGGCACCGCCCATCGAATGGCCACCGATATAGGCCTGCGTGATACCGAGGTGCTGCAGCAGGGCGTGCATATCCTCGACGAGATGCTCCAGCGTGTAGTGCTCCTTGCCGGCTGGCGCCGATGACAGGCCATG
>Ga0081455_10003517_pt1 | contig 18002 bp, 17 predicted proteins | sample TabmetS3T2R1_FD_70207 | JGI IMG/M metagenome (GOLD analysis project Ga0081455, IMG submission 70207) | Tabebuia heterophylla rhizosphere microbial communities from the University of Puerto Rico - S3T2R1 | ecosystem: Host-associated > Plants > Roots > Rhizosphere ...
GGCCAGCGCGCCGCCCAGGCGACTGTCCCAGGCGTTGGAGAGTCGCGTCGCCGGCGTGATGTAGTTCAGCGACAACTTCACGGTGACAAGGACATAGAGGACGCTGCCGATGCCGACCGCGAGCCCCATGAGCGGCCAATGCCAGCCGAACAGGAAGGCCGCCCCGAGCAGCACGACGAGGGACGGCCAAAGTGCTAGCAGCAACGTGTCGTTGAGCTGATCGAAGGCCCACATGCCGCGGCTGATCTTGCGCACCGTCGCGCCGGCGAAGCTGTTGGCGTGCCAGTCCGTGGAGAAGCGCTGAACGCGCCAGAAGGTCTCGCGCGCGACCTCGCTCATCATGCGCAAGGTGAAACGTACGATGCCCTTGAAGAGGAGGTAGCGTAGCCCTACCAGGACAGCGCCGAGGCCGAAGATCGCGGCGACTGCGCCGAGCGCGTCCGCCAAGGCGGCATCGCGCAGCTGTGCCGGATCCGCCAGTGCATCCACCATCTGCCCGGCAAAGATCGGCAAGGCGAGCTCGGCGGTCGCGATCATCACCAGTCCGAACGCCATGGCGAGCGCCAGTCGCCATTGCCGCCGCCATCGGCCGGCGACGAACCGAATCGTCCGCAAGAACGGGTCTTTGCCTCGCTCGGTCTTTCGAGAGGTCATTGGTCTATGTCTCGCCCACGAACGGGCGATGGTCCCTGGAGGGGTCGTGCGGCCGCACGCCGAGTCGATGCTCGGCAACGTCCGACGACGCTAAAGGTCAGTGAAACGGATACAGGCGGCTCGCACGGCGGCGGCCGCGGCCGGACCTAACGCTTGAAGCGCTCCAGGCCCAGTGCGCAGCCGGCGGGAGCGGTGGCGTTGAACATGATGGGATTCATCAACGACTCCCTGGCTGAGGTTGCATCGAGGGCGCGCACCCTAACGGCGGCTGCAGGTAGAGGCAAGCGGCCGTCTCTGCGTTTTGCGTAAGGCGTGGCGTTGAAGCCACAGTGCTGGACGATCAACGAATTTTAGGGGCCTTCTACGCTGCAGCAGCCTTGTACGGTTTGATCCTGGCGACGTCCTTTGCCGCCCGCCGTTTGGCCTCCAAGGTGTCGAATGCGTTCTGCAGCCTCAGGAAGTAGCCTTCGGAAAGCCCGAAGAACTTGCACAGGCGCAGGTCGGTATCGGCGGTGACACTGCGCGTGCCGTTGACGATCGCATGAATGCGGTTGGGCGGCACGCCGATTGCCTGGGCAAGCCGGTTCTGGCTCATGCCGATTTCATTCAGGAACTCCAGCTTGAGGATTTCGCCGGGATGGGGATTGTGTAGCTGCACCATATCGCCTTCCCTCCTCAATGATAGTCCACGATTTCCACATCGAGGGCTTCGCCGTTGCTCCATCGAAAACAGATGCGCCATTGATCGTTGATCCGAATGCTCCACTGGCCAGCGCGGTCACCACTCAGCCTCTCGAGGCGGTTCCCGGGGGGATTGCGCAAGTCTTCTAGCGTCAAGGAGGCATCGATCTGGCGCAATTTCCGCAACGCCCGCCCCTGAATATCGCCGGGATACTTTCGGGTGTTTCGCCCCTGCCAGACGCGCTCATCAACCGTGGAGGCGGTGAGGTCCAGCTGGGTCCTACTTGTGCAAGGCGGGCGTCAACAAGCGGCCGAAGAGGTTGGAGATCAGTGGCCAGAACAGGGCGACCAGACCCAGCGTCATGATCGTCGACACCAGCCCATTCGAGAAGAAGACGCCGAGGCTTCCGCGCGAGATCAGCAGCGACTGACGGAAGGCCTCTTCCGCCTTGTCGCCCAGGACGATCGCCAGGACCATTGGTGCGAGCGGGTAGTTGCACTTCTTCAGGAAGTAGCCGGCGATGCCGAACACCAGCATCATCGTCACGTCGAAGGTGTTGTTGTGCACGGTGTAGGCGCCGATGGCGCAGATCACCAGGATGATCGGCGCGATGATGCCGAACGGCACGCGCAGGATGGCGGCGAACACGGGCACCATGGTGAGCACGACAGCAAGGCCGACGACATTGCCGAGATACATGCTGGCGATCAGGCCCCAGACGAAGTCCTTCTGCTCGACAAACAGCAGCGGACCCGGCTGCAGGCCCCAGATCAGGAGGCCGCCCAGCAGCACGGCCGCCGTCGGCGATCCGGGCACGCCCAGCGACAGCATCGGCAGCAGCGCTGAGGTGCCGGCGGCGTGCGCCGCGGTCTCCGGCGCAACGACGCCTTCGATGTGGCCGCGACCGAAGCTGGCGCCGTTCCTGGACGCGCGCTTGGCGATGCCATAGCTCATGAACGAGGCCGGCGTGGCGCCTGCCGGCGTGATGCCCATCCAGCAGCCGATCACGCAGGAGCGCAGCGAGGTGACCCAGTAGCGCGGCAGCTCCTTCCAGGTCTGCCAGACCACGGCCGGGTTGATGCCCGTCGCCTTGCCCTTGAAGCTCAAGCCCTCTTCCATGGTGAGCAGGATCTCGCCGATGCCGAACAGGCCGATCACCGCCACCAGGAAGTCGAAGCCTCCGAGCAGCTCTTCCGACCCGAAGGTGAGGCGGAGCTGGCCGGTCACCGTGTCGGTGCCGACGGCGGCCAGGGCGAAGCCCAGCATCATGGCAGCGATGGTCTTGGTCGGCGGCTCCTTGCCCATGCCGACGAAGCTGCAGAAGGCGAGGAAGAAGACCGAGAACTTCTCGACCGGACCGAACTGCAGGGCAAAGCTCGCCACCAGCGGCGCCGCCAGCGTGATGACGATGATGGCGAACAAGGCGCCGACGAAGGACGAGGTGAAGGCTGCCGTCAGCGCCTCGCCCGCCTTGCCGTTCTGCGCCATCGGATGGCCGTCGAAGGTGGTGGCCACCGACCACGGCTCACCCGGGATGTTGAACAGGATCGAGGTGATGGCGCCGCCGAACAACGCGCCCCAATAGATGCAGGACAGCAGGATGATGGCCGAGGTCGGCGGCATGCTGAAGGTGAGCGGCAGCAGGATCGCCACGCCATTGGCGCCACCCAGGCCCGGCAGCACGCCGATGATCACGCCCAGTATGATGCCCACCAGCATGTACAAGAGGTTCTGCCAGCTCAGCACAACGACGAAGCCGCCGAGCAGATCGCCAATACCTTCCATCGATCCCCGTCCTTATCGTGCTGTTCTAGAGCCCAAGCAAATCCTCGAGGGGTCCCTTGGGCAACGGCACGAGGAACCATCTTTCGAACGTCAAGTAGGCAAGAACCTGAAAACCGATGCTGATGCAGAGCGTGATCGTCCAGCCGTAGCGGCCGAGCCAACGCATGAAGCCCGCCGTCAGGAGCGCCGAGGAAACGTAGATGCCAAGCCACGGCACCGCCGCGACATAGATCGCCATGGGCCATACGACCTTGAGGACCTGGCGGATCTGGCTCCACTCGGCGAACAGTCCGCGGCCGGTGCTGACATAGGCCCTTACGAAGTTGAAGCCGCTGGCGGCGACGACGATGACGCCGATCCAGAAGGGGAAGAAACCTGACTGTGGTCCTTCGGCACCCCAGCCGGTGCCGACCTTGAGACTACCGAGGATGGTGACGACCCCCAGCAACCCCATGGCGGCCGCGACACCCATCTCGACCTGGCGCTGGCGCGGCCCGGCCACTTCGGGATCATCCGGCGAATTCGACATAAAACCTCCACGGCTGTGGAAACGCGTTACTCGGCGGCCGTGGTCAATTGGCCAAGAAACCTGCTTCCTTCATCAGGTCGCGATGGCGCTTTTCCTCACTCTCGACCCACTTGGCATAATCGGCGCCGGCCATGAACGATTGATTAAAGGCACCATCGCTCATCAGCTGGGCCCATTCCGGTGTGGCGCGTACCTTCTTGAACAGCTCGACATAGTAGTCGACTGCTTCCTTGGGCACGCCAGCGGGCATGAAGACACCGCGCAGCATCAGATATTCGATATCGAGTCCTTGCGACTTGCAGGTTGGGATGTCGGCCCAGGACATGCCGCCGGCGATCTTCTCGGTGACTGGCAGCGGCTTGCTGTCGAACACGCAGAGTGGGCGGAGCTTGCCGGCGCGCCACTGTGCGACCGCCTCGATCGGATTGTTGACCGTCGAATCGATGTGCTTGCCGACGAGTTGCACCGCCACCTCGCCGCCGCCCTTGTAGGGAACGTAGGTCAGCTTCTTGCCGATCGCCTTCTCGAGTGCGACGGTGATGATCTGGTCCTCCTGCTTGGACCCGGTTCCCCCCATCTTGAACTGGCCGTCGGGCGCCGCCTTTATGGCTGCCACAAGCTCCTGCACCGTCTTGTACGGCGAGTCCGCATTGATCCAGAGGACGAACTCGTCAAGTGCCAGCATCGCCACCGGTGTCATGTCCTTCCAGGAAAAGGGAATGCCCGTCGCCAGCGGCGTCGTGAACAGGTTGGACAGCGTGATGATGAGCTTGTTCGGGTTGCCCTTGGAGCTCTTGATATCCAGGAAACCTTCGCCGCCGGCGCCACCCGCCTTGTTGACCACCACCATGGTCTGTTTCATCAGGTTGTGCTTGGCGATGATACCCTGGATCATGCGCGCCATCTGGTCAGCGCCACCGCCCGTGCCGGCGGGAACGATGAATTCCACGTTGCGCGTCGGCTCCCAGGCAGCGGCCGGGAGGGCCCAAGAGCTTCCCGCCAAGGCTGCGGTTGCAGCGACGAATGAGCGCCGTCCTAGCAGAGTGTTGGCCATAGTCCCCTCCCAAGTGCTTGTTTTTTCTGTTTTGTACCCGTTGGAACGATCTTGGCCGCCACATGTTGGACCGTCAAGTTTACCTCCGATCGATCACAATTGCCCCTCAACGTTGTCCGTGAACACCAATCAAAAAGCATGCCTTTGATAGGCTTGTTCTATCGCTCCACCCAACAGCTTTGTTGATCCACGGCCCGTGGCGCGCTTACCGATCCTTTAATGGGGGAAGGAAACGGAGATGGGTTTGGCAAGAGTAGCGGTGTGGGATGAGACCGAGGCTTCCCTGATCATCGGCAGGCACGCCGGCCGGGAAGGGCCATTATTGCCTGTGCTGCATGACCTGCAGATGACTTTCGGCTGCATTCCGCCGGCCGCCGTGCGTCTGGTGTCCGAGGCGCTCAACCTGACACGCGCCGAAGTCCATGGCGTTGTCAGCTTCTACCACGATTTTCGCGAGCAGCCGGCCGGCCGTCACGTCTTGAAGCTCTGCCGCGCCGAGGCCTGCCAATCGATGGACGGCGAGGACCTGGCGCGGCGGATCCTGGATCGGTTCGGTGTCGATTGGGGAGACACCACGCCGGATGGCCGGGTGACTGTCGAAGCGACTTATTGCTTGGGCCTGTGTGCCTGTGCGCCCTCGGCCATGCTGGACGGCGAGCCGATGGCTCGGCTTACCCCTCAGTCGATCGACGAGATCGCCCGCGAGGTCGACCAATGAGCCTGCGGGTCTTCATCCCGTGCGATGCAGCGGCCCGGGCCGTGGGTGCCGACCGTGTGGCCACCACACTTGGCGAAGAGGCGCGCAAGCAGGGCCTTGCCATCGACATCGTCCGAACGGGATCGCGCGGCCTGTTCTGGCTGGAACCGATGATCGAGGTCGCCACGGAGGGCGGACGCATTGCCTTCGGCCCCATCGCGGTCAAGGATGTGCTCGGCCTGTTGGCCGGACAACAGCCTTTCAGCCCGGCGCATCCGTTGTGCCTTGGCCGGCCGGAGAACATTCCGTTTCTGAAGCGCCAGACGCGCGTCACCTTTGCGCGCTGCGGCATCATCGATCCGCTGTCGCTGGCCGACTATCGCGCCCACGGCGGCTTCTGCGGGTTGGAGCGCGCGAAGAGCCTGGGCGCAGCGGCCACGATCGACGAGGTCGTGAAGTCCGGCCTGCGCGGCCGCGGCGGCGCGGGTTTCCCGACCGGCATCAAGTGGAAGACCGTCGCCGACACGCCGGCCGATCGCAAATACATCGTCTGCAATGCCGACGAAGGTGATTCCGGCACCTACGCCGACCGCATGATCATGGAAGGCGATCCGTTCCTGCTGATCGAGGGCATGGTCATCGCGGGCTTCGCGGTGGGGGCGACCAAGGGCTACGTCTATATTCGATCCGAATATCCTGACGCTGTTCGCACCATGGAGCGGGCCATCGTGCTCGCCGAGGCTGAGGGGCTGCTGGGCCGCGAGGCAGGCTTCGACATGGAGGTCCGCGTCGGCGCGGGGGCCTATGTCTGCGGCGAGGAGACGTCGCTTCTGGAAAGCCTCGAGGGCAAGCGCGGCCAGGTGCGGGCCAAGCCGCCGTTGCCCGCCCACAAGGGCTTGTTCGGCAAGCCCACCGTCATCAACAATCTGATCTCGCTCGCCACCGTGCCCGCGATCCTGGCCGATGGCGCGCAGCGTTATGCCGATCTTGGCCTGGGCCGGTCGCGCGGCACCATGCCGATCCAGCTTGCGGGCAACGTGAAGTATGGCGGCCTGTTCGAGGCCGCGTTCGGCCTCACGCTGGGCGAGATCGTCGAGGATATCGGCGGCGGCACGAAGAACGGCCGGCCGGTCAGGGCGGTCCAGGTCGGCGGGCCGCTGGGCGCCTATTTCCCGCGCGCTCTGTTCAACACGCCGTTCGACTACGAGGCCTTTGCCGCCCTCGACGGCTTGATCGGCCACGGCGGCGTGGTGGTGTTCGACGATCGGGTCGACATGGCCCATCAGGCGCGCTTCGCGCTCGAGTTCTGCGCCATCGAATCCTGTGGCAAATGCACGCCCTGTCGCCTCGGCTCTGTGCGCGGCACGGAGACCATGGACAAGATCATGCGCGGCGAGCGGACCGAGGCGAACCTCGCGCTAATCGCCGACCTCTGCCAGACGCTGAAATTCGGCTCGCTCTGCGCCTTGGGCGGCTTCACGCCCTATCCCGTGATGAGCGCGATCAAGCATTTCCCTGAGGATTTCAACCGGCCGCGCCTGCACGCGGCAGCGGAATAAAGAGGAGAGCGCCATGTCGCTCGTTGAAGAAATCGACTACGGCACCCCGCGCAGCCGCGCGGACCAAGAGGTCAAGCTCACCATCGACGGCCAAGCCGTCACCGTGCCCGCCGGCACCTCGATCATGCGTGCGGCCATGGAGGCCGGCGTCCAAGTGCCCAAGCTCTGCGCCACCGATTCGGTCGACGCCTTCGGCTCCTGTCGGCTTTGCCTTGTGGAAATCGCCGGGCGGCCGGGCACGCCCGCCTCCTGCACTACGCCGGTGGCGCCGGGCATGGTCGTGTCGACCCAGACCGAACGGCTGAAGCAGATCCGCAAGGGCGTGATGGAGCTCTACATCTCCGACCATCCGCTCGACTGCCTGACCTGCGCCGCCAACGGCGACTGCGAACTGCAGGACATGGCTGGCGCCGTGGGCCTGCGCGAGGTGCGCTACGGCTATGAAGGCCGCAACCACCTGAAGCAGGACAAGGACGAGTCCAACCCGTATTTCACCTTCGATCCCGCCAAGTGCATCGTGTGCTCACGCTGCGTGCGCGCCTGCGAGGAAGTGCAGGGCACGTTCGCGCTCACCATCCAGGCGCGCGGCTTCGAGTCCAAGGTTTCGGCGGGCATCGCCGAGAATTTCATCGATTCGGAGTGCGTGTCGTGCGGCGCCTGCGTGCAGGCCTGCCCGACAGCCACGCTGATGGAGAAGTCGGTCATCGAGATCGGCCAGCCCGAGCATTCGGTGGTGACGACTTGTGCCTATTGCGGCGTCGGCTGCAGCTTCAAGGCCGAGATGCGCGGCGAGGAATTGGTGCGCATGGTGCCGTACAAGGACGGCAAGGCCAATCGTGGCCACTCCTGCGTCAAGGGCCGCTTCGCCTGGGGCTACGCGAACCACAAGGAGCGCATCCTGAAGCCGATGATGCGCGAAAGCATCGATCAGCCCTGGCGCGAGGTAAGCTGGGAGGTCGCGATCGATCGCGTCGCGTCCGAGTTCAAGCGCCTGCAGGCCAAGCACGGACGCCTGGCCATAGGCGGCATCACCTCGTCGCGCTGCACCAACGAGGAGACCTATCTGGTCCAGAAGCTGGTGCGCGGCGGCTTCGGCAACAACAATGTCGATACCTGTGCCCGCGTCTGCCATTCGCCGACCGGCTATGGCCTGAAGACCGCGTTCGGCACGTCGGCAGGTACGCAGGATTTCGACTCGGTCGAGCAGGCCGATGTCATCCTGGTGATCGGCGCCAACCCGACCGATGCCCATCCCGTCTTCGCCTCGCGCATGAAGAAGCGTCTGCGTGAGGGGGCCAAGCTGATCGTGATCGATCCGCGCCGCATCGATCTGGTGCGCATGCCGCACATCGAGGCGGCCTATCACCTGCCGCTGCGGCCGGGCACCAATGCCGCGATCCTGAACGCGATCGCCCATGTCATCGTCACCGAGGGCCTCGTCAACGAGCGCTTCGTCCGCGACTACTGCGATCGCGACGCGTTCGAGTACTGGGCCGCGTTCGTCGCCGAGGCGCGCAACAGCCCTGAGACCGTCGGCCTGATGGCGGGCGTGTCGCCGGAGACGATCCGCGCCGCCGCGCGCCTCTATGCCGCCGGCCCCAACAGCGCGATCTATTACGGGCTCGGTGTCACCGAGCACAGCCAGGGCACGACGGCCGTCATGGGATTGGCCAACCTCGCCATGGCGACCGGCAATCTCGGGCGGCGCGGCGTGGGCGTGAACCCGTTGCGTGGCCAGAACAACGTCCAGGGCTCCTGCGACATGGGCTCGTTCCCGCACGAGCTGACCGGCTATCGTCATATCTCCGAGGACGCGACGCGCACCATGTTCGAGAAATTGTGGGGTCGGCCGCTCGATGCCGAGCCGGGCCTGCGCATCCCCAACATGTTCGACGCCGCGATCGAGGGCACCTTCAAGGGCCTTTACGTGCAGGGCGAGGACATCCTGCAGTCCGATCCCAACACGCATCATGTCGCCTCGGCGCTGGCCGCCATGGAATGCGTGGTGGTGCAGGACCTGTTCCTGAACGAGACGGCGAACTACGCCCATATCTTCCTGCCGGGCTCGACCTTCCTGGAGAAGGACGGCACCTTCACCAACGCCGAGCGCCGCATCAATCGCGTACGGCGGGTGATGAGCCCGAAGAACGGCATGGCCGACTGGGAGATCACGCTGGCCATTGCCAAGGCAATGGGCTTCGAGATGCCCTACAGCCATCCGTCGGAAGTGATGGACGAGATCGCGCGGCTGACGCCGACTTTCGCGGGCGTGTCATACGACCTGCTCGAGAAGGAGGGTTCGGTCCAGTGGCCGTGCAACGAGAAGGCACCGACCGGCACGCCGGTGATGCACATCGGCGGCTTCGCGCGCGGCAAGGGCAACTTCATGATCACCGAGTATGTGCCGACCGACGAGCGCACGGGCCCGCGCTTCCCCTTGCTGCTGACCACCGGCCGCATCCTCAGCCAGTACAATGTCGGTGCCCAGACACGGCGCACCGACAATGTCGTGTGGCACGATGAGGACGTGCTGGAGATCCATCCGCATGATGCCGAGCAGCGCGGTGTGCGCGACGGCGACTGGGTGAAGCTCGACAGCCGGGCCGGCGGCACGACGTTGCGCGCGCGCATCACCGATCGGGTGGCGCCCGGCGTGGTCTACACGACCTTCCACCACCCCGAGACGCAGGCCAACGTGGTCACGACCGAGTTCTCGGATTGGGCAACCAATTGCCCTGAGTACAAGGTCACTGCCGTCCAGGTGTCGCCGTCCAATGGCCCCAGCGAGTGGCAACGGGAATATGCCGAGCAGGCGAGCCACAGCCGGCGCATTGCCAAGGTGGCGGCGGAGTAGACATCATGTCGGATCAAAAGCTGGTCATGATGGCGAACCAGATCGGCAGGTTCTTCACCCCGCAGCGGGGCGGGGATCCGGTCGCTGCCATCGCCGACCATCTGCAGAAATTCTGGGACCCGCGCATGCGCGCCGCCATCATCGCCCATGTGGCATCCGGCGGCGCAGGACTTGACGATAGGGTCAGAGAAGCCGTAGGCCGCCTTGGGGAAGCCAAGGGTGGGGCCGCGGTTGAAATCCGACAATGAGCTGACGATCGTCTTCGATCAGGCAGAGGGGGCGGAGGCGGAGCTCGTTCGCGACCGTCTCGACCTGTACAACGTGGGCGTGACCGGCGTGTCGGCCTACTATCCCGTGCATTTCTTTGTAAAAAGCGCCCGCGGCGAGACCATGGGCGGCCTGCTCGGCAACATCTGGGGAGGGTGGTTGCACATCACCTATCTGTGGATCGACGAGGCCGTGCGCGGACGCGGCTGGGCGACCAAGCTGATGGACCAGGCCGAAGCCTACGGCCGAGAGCGCGGCTGCCATTCAGCAACCCTCGATACCCACTCGTTCCAGGCCCGACCTTTCTACGAGAAGCGCGGCTACGAGGTCTTCGGCACGCTTGACGACTATCCCACGGGCCACAAGAAATTCTTCTTGAGGAAGAAGCTGTAAATGCCCGCCGATGGATGGCCGGCTGCGCCAATTCGATGTAGGAGGCGGCGCGCTGGCATCAACAGCCGCTACGAGGGTAGAATGTCTTTTGAGAGGAACCCATGCCCGACTGGCGTGATTTGATCACGGTGGAGCCCGACAAGCTCGGGGGCAAGCCATGTGTGCGTGGTATGCGCATTTCCGTCGCTGACGTCCTCGAATATCTCGCATCGGGGATGACCATCGACGAGATCCTCTCGGACTTTCCGGATCTCACGCGAGAGGATGTGCTGGCTTGCCTCGCCTACGCGGCGGCGCGCGAACGAGGAACTGTGCAGCTTCACGTATGAGGCTGCTATTCGACCAGAATCTCAGTCATAAGCTCGTTAAACGTCTGGCCGAAGTATTTCCGGATTCCCTTCATGTCCGAGACATCGGCATGAAATCCGCTAGCGATCCGGCAATAGCGCAGTTCGCTCTGTCGCAAGGTCTGACGATTGTCAGCAAGGATGCCGATTTTCTCGCTCTACGTTTCGTATTGGGCGAACATGTTCGAATGGTGTGGGTCAGATTAGGCAACGGATCGACCGCTCAGGTCGAGCAGGCGCTTCGCCAACGCCAGCACTCCATCGAGGCTCTCGCCAACGATCCTTCGCGAGTCATCGAGATCCTGTAGACCTCCGGTGGAGGCGCTCCAGTCGATGCATAACTTCCGCAGATCGACGTCTCTAACGGTGTTCTCAATGGGCTTCCATGTCGGGAGCGGCGTGAAAATGTCTGCAGCAACAATCAATGGGAATAGAAGCGAGGCCATCACTGACGTCTATTGTCGACGCGAGAGGCTCCAGCCAGCCATAAGAAAGCATCCGATAACCATTATCGACGAGACGATGATGACCGAGACATAGGCCATCAGCACAATCAGTGGGCTACTAAGCGGAATGCCCTTATGCGGGAGATCTGGCAAAATCTTTCGTGCTGCGAAGCCGGAAGCTATCAGGAGAACACAGATGGCGACGCCGCCCGCGGACAGCGAAAGTGCGATCTGGGCGTTAGGGTTCGACTTCATCTCTCCTTCAATTCCCGCAGCTTCTTGTCGAGCGACAGCAAATCGTACCAGCTCTGCCGCTTGCTGGCGGGGGTTCGCAGCAGATAGGCGGGATGGAACGTGGGCAGTGTCGGCAGCTCGCTGCCGTCGTCCAGACGGAGAACGGTCCACTTGCCGCGCAGGCGCATGATGCCCTCGGTGGTGTCGAGCACGGCTTTGGCCGCGGTGCCGCCGGCCAGGACGAGGATCTTGGGTTGCACCAGCTCGATATGCCGGCGGGTGAAGGCCAGGCACATGGCCTGCTCGGTCAGCGTCGGCGTGCGATTGCCGGGCGGCCGCCAGAACAGGATGTTGGTGATGTAGAGGTCGCGCTCGCGGCTCATGCCGATGGCGTCGAACATGCGGTCCATGAGCTGGCCGCTCACGCCCACGAACGGCTTGCCCAGCCGATCCTCGTCCGCCCCCGGCGCCTCGCCGACGATCATCACCGGCGAGCCCGGCACGCCATCGGCAAAAACCGTGTTCTTGGCCGTCCGCTTGAGCGCGCAGCCTTCGAAGTCGCGGACGGCCGCTTCCAGCTCGGCGATGGTGGCGCAGCGCCGCGCCAGCGCCCGGGCATCCTCGACCACCTGCGGAGACTCGAGTGGGACCGGCGCTCGCGGTGGCGCCAGCTGCGGTGGTGTCCGGATCGGCGTTGGCGCGACCGGGCTGCGCGTGGCAGGCGGCGCAGTCGCCGGAGCCTGAGGTGGGGCTGGCGCCAAACGGTCGATGGCGACCTCGCCGATGGTCTCGTCGAGTCCATTGTCGACGTACCATCGCAGGAGCGAGGCGACATCGTCGCGCAGGACGGCGTCGGTCATGACAGACGTTTCAGGAAGGCGCCCAGGATCGGTGCCCACATGGCAGCGTCGGCATGGCTTGCCATGTGCCCCTTGTTGGTCGGCAATTCGACATAGGTGATATCGATGCCGGCGCGGCGCATGTCGGCGACGTAGCCCGGGCTGAGCGCGATATCGAACAGCTTGTCGGACGGCGACTGGACGTAGAGGATCTTCGTCCCCTTGAGCCTGCCGTACTCGCCGGTGATATCGAAGGTGCCGATCGCCTTGCGCAGCACGACCATGGAGTGGCCATCGTAGATCTGCGCCCAGGTCTTGGCGTTGGCGCGGATCGCAACCTCACGAGCTTTGGGATCCGGCATGGTCTCGGCAAGGATTTCATTCTGGCCGTAGGCCATCAGCGTCTCAAAGCGGATCTCCTCGAGCGTGCGGGCGATGCCGCCGTTCTCATAATACCAGCCGCCGTTCCAGCTGGGATCGCTCGCCAGTCTCTTCTGCAGCGCCTCGAGGCGGTCGAGCCCCGCCGGCGAGCGCGGTGCTGTCACTGACGGCACGATCGCCTTCATGAAGCCGGGATAGGACGCGGCCCATTGGAACGACTGAAAGCCACCCATGGAAGGGCCGATCACGGCAACAAGCCTGTTGAGGCCGAGCGAATCGATCAGCAGTTTCTGCGCGGCCACGATGTCGCGCATGGTGATGTCGGGAAAGGTCAGGCCGTAAGGCTTTCCGGTTGTCGGATCGATGCAGTTTGGCCCCGTGCTGCCATGGGCGGAGCCCAGTGCATTGACGGACACCACGAAATATCGATCCGTATCAACGGCTTTGCCTGGGCCGATCAAGCCATCGAACCAGCCGACCGCGTTGTCGGCGACGCCGCGACCGGCCTTGCCCGGCGCATTGCGGCCGGCGGCATGGTGGCTCGATGTGTAGCCATGCACGACAAGCACGGCGTTGTCCTGGGCGGGCGCCAGCTTGCCGTATGTCTCGTAGGCCAGCTCCAAGAGCGGCAGTGATTGTCCGCTTTCCAGCTTGAAATCATGGGCTGTGAAGACTTTGCTCTCGATTCCACCCAGCTCTGCCACGGGAATTCCCCTTTTCAGCGGGTGGCGATCCTGCCCCCGACAGGCTATCAACAAGCGAAGGACCGTCGGCTGGCCAGCCGGCGTGTCCATCCAGAAAAGGCACTTTAGAGCGAGACGGTGATGGCGCGCGAGTCAATGGAATATGACGTTGTGATCGTCGGCGCCGGCCCGGCCGGGCTTGCCGCGGCGATCCGCCTCAAGCAGCTCGCCGCCGAACGAAACCACGAAGTCTCGGTCTGCCTGATCGAGAAGGGATCGGAGGTCGGGGCGCATATCCTGTCCGGCGCTGTCGTCGATCCGATCGGCCTCAATGAGCTCATTCCCGACTGGAAGGAGAAGGGCGCTCCCCTGGAGACCCAGGTAACTGACGACCAGTTCCTGTTCCTGACCAAGACGGGCTCGTTTCGCTTCCCAAATTTCCTGATGCCGCGGCTGATGAACAACCATGGCAACTACATCGTCAGCCTTGGCGATGTCTGCCGATGGCTGGCTCAGCAGGCGGAGGCGCTGGGAGTAGAGATCTATCCAGGCTTCGCTGCCGCCGAGGTCCTCTACAACGAGGATGGATCCGTACGTGGCGTCGCCACCGGCGATATGGGCATCGGCAAGGACGGCAAGCATAAGGACAGCTACACGCCCGGCATGGAGCTGCTGGCCAAGTACACGCTGATCGCAGAGGGCGTGCGCGGCTCGCTCGCCAAGCAGCTGATGGACAAGTTCGACCTGCGCGCCGGCGTCGATCCTCAGAAGTTCGGCATTGGGCTGAAGGAGGTCTGGCAGGTCGATCCGGCCCGGTTCCAGAAGGGGCTGGTGGTGCACTCGCAAGGCTGGCCGCTCAGCGAGACCGACAGCCATGGCGGCTCCTTCATGTACCACTTCGGCGACAACCTCGTGTCGATCGGTTTCGTGGTGCACCTTTCCTACGAGAACCCCTACCTGTCGCCGTTCGACGAGTTCCAGCGCTTCAAGACCCATCCCGAGGTGGCCAAGTACCTGCAGGGTGGCAAGCGCCTGGCCTACGGCGCGCGCGCCATCAATGAGGGCGGGGTGCAGTCGGTGCCCAAGCTTGTCTTCCCAGGGGGCGCGCTGATCGGCTGCTCGGCCGGCTTCGTCAACGTGCCGCGGATCAAGGGCAGCCACAACGCCATCAAGAGTGGTATGCTCGCCGCCGAGGCTGCCTTCGAGGCGCTGGCGGCCGGCAAGACGGGTGGCGACGAGCTGATTGCCTACCCTGTGAAGCTCAAGGCGTCCTGGATCTGGAAAGACCTCGACAAGGTGCGCAACGTGAAGCCGGCGCTGCGGTGGGGGACAGTGCTCGGCACACTCTATGGCGGCATGGATATGTGGCTGCACGATTTGGGCATCCGCGTCCCGTGGACGATGCGCCACAAGAAGGCGGATCATGAATGCTTGCGGCCGGCGGCGGAATTCCAGCCGATCCAATATCCCAAGCCCGATGGCGTCCTCTCTTTCGACAAACTTTCCTCTGTATTCTTGTCGAACACCAACCACGAGGAGGACCAGCCGGTTCACCTCAAGCTACGCGATCCGTCGATCCCCATTGCCGTGAACCTGCCGCTCTATGCAGAGCCGGCGCAGCGCTACTGTCCCGCCGGGGTCTACGAGGTCGTCACGGCTGACAACGGCCAGCCGCGTTTCCAGATCAACGCCCAGAACTGCGTCCACTGCAAAACCTGCGACATCAAGGACCCGGCACAAAACATCGACTGGGCCGTGCCGGAGGGCGGTGGCGGTCCCAACTATCCCAACATGTGAAGGACATGCGACGCTCACCCCTCGCGCTGCTGTCGGCAGCTCTTCTCGCAACGCTCCCTGTGGTGGTCCCTGTTGTGGCTGGTGCACAGCAGACCGGCCAGCCGCGTCCTTCAGGCTCGGCCAAGCTGACGACGCCGCGGCTTCCGCAAATGGTGACGATCCCGCTCATCGGCCGTTATCTCGCCGCCCGCGTCGCCGAGCAGGATCATGACTACGATGCGGCCGCGGATGAGCTGGACCGCGCGCTCGCCCTTAGTCCCGACGACCCGGAACTGGTGTACGCCGCTTTCCGCCTGCGGATGTATGCCGGCCGTATCGACCAGGCCGCCGAGCTCGCGCCGCAGGTCCTGGCCAAGAAGCCGGGCGATGGCATCGCCAACCTCGTGCTGGCTGTGCAGTCGATCAAGAAAGGCGACTACAAGACTGCCGAATTGCAGATCGGTCGCATCGGCACGGACAACCAGCTCGGGCCGCTCGGCGACGTGGCGAAGGTCTGGGTGGAGGCAGGCGAGAAGGACTTTGCTACCGCGCGCGCGCTTCTCGGCAAGCTCAAGGCTGCCGGCGGCGAACGCGGCGAAGCGTCGGCCCTGGTGATCGAGGCCCAGATCGACGAGATGGCCGGCGACAAGGCCGCAGCGGAGGCGAAGTACCGTCGGATCATCGGGCTCGAGAAGAACAACCTCCGCACCGCCATCGCCGTGGCTGAAGGTCTGCGTCGTGTCGGCAAGCCGGATGAGGCGAGCGAGCTGCTCAAGAATTTTGGCCAGAAGTATAGCGACAGCGTGGTGGTGGACGCACTGGTCGGTCCCAATGTGCCGGTGACAAAGCCGCCGACGACTGCTTCGGGTGTTTCCGACGTTCTGTTCGATATCGGCAGCATCCTTGCCTCCGACCCGCGGGGCCAGCGGTCCGACCTTGCGCTGATCTTCTATCAGCTTGCCGCCAACCTGCGGCCGGAGCACGACTTTGCCTGGCTGATGATCGCGGGCCTGTACGAGCAGTTTCAGCTCGTCCCCAATGCGGTGACAGCGTTGGGCAAGATCGGCCCCAGTTCACCGCTCTACTGGCAGGCGCGGCTCAGGATCGCCGCGCTCGATGCGCAGCAGGACAAGTTCGATCAAGCGGTGAGCCGACTGCGCACGCTGGTGGCGGAGAAGCCCGACCGCATCGATGCCGCCCTGACGCTGGCCGACCTGCTGCGCAGCAAGGAACGCTACACTGATGCCGTGCAGGCCTATGACACGGCGATCCAGCGTATCCACAACATCGAGGAGCGCCATTGGCAGGTGTTCTTCGGACGCGGCATCGTCCTGGAGCGCTTGAAGGATTGGCCCAAGGCCGAGCAGGACATGAAGAAAGCGCTCGAGCTTTCACCCGATCAGCCGCACGTGCTGAACTATCTCGGCTACAGCTGGATCGACCAGGGCCTGCACCTTCAGGAAGGCATGAAGATGCTGGAGCGCGCCACCGAGCTTCGACCCGACGATGGCGCCATTACCGACTCGGTTGGCTGGGCCTTCTATCGCTTGGGCCAGTACGACAAGGCTGTCGAATGGCTGGAGCGGGCGATCGAGCAGAAGAGCGACGACGCCACCATCGCAGAACACCTGGGTGATGCCTATTGGCATGTCGGGCGCTTCCGCGAAGCCCGCTTCCAATGGGAGCGTGCGCTCAACCAGAAGCCGGACAAGGACCGCTTGCCGGTCATCAAGGACAAGCTCGCCAATGGGCTGAGCGCCTCCAACGACAAGCCGACCGTTTACGAAAAGGCCGCCGACGGCAAGCAGGGTGGCTGAGCGGGGCCTTGTCGAACGATCCGCTGCGGCAGGCGCATGCCAAGGTCAATCTTTGGTTGAATGTCATCGGTCGTCGCGCCGACGGCTATCACCTGCTCGACTCGCTGGTGGCCTTTGTCGATCTCGCCGACTCGATATCGGCGAGCCCGGCTGACCGGCTGTCGCTCGAGATCGATGGTCCTTGTGCAGGGACGCTGTCGGACGAACCCGACAATCTGGTGCTGAAGGCGGCACGGCGCTTGGCCGACCGTGCCGGTGTGTCTGCACGGGCTGCCATCCGACTGAGCAAGCGCATCCCCGTGGCGGCGGGCCTTGGCGGCGGATCGGCTGACGCCGCCGCAGCCTTGCGCGAGCTGGTCGATCTGTGGCGCGTGGCGATGCCCCAGGAGGAACTGTTCGATCTCGCTCAAACCTTGGGCGCTGACGTGCCGATGTGCCTGGCCGGTGGCACCGCACTGGTTTCGGGGGTCGGAGAACGCCTGGACTTCGCGCCGCCACTGCCGGCAGCGGCAATCCTGCTGGTCAATCCCGGCGTGGCTCTGCCGACGCGCGACGTATTTGCCGCGCGCCGCGGATCGTTCTCGGCATCCAGGCCGCCTCCGAAGGCGTGGCGCGACCTTTCAGGCTTTGCCGCAGAATTGTCTCGGCGCGGCAACGATCTCACCGACGCGGCGATTGCGCTCTGCCCTGCTGTTGGCGACGTGTTGGACTTCCTGCGTCGCAGCGATCGGGTCCGTTATGCCGGCATGAGCGGCAGCGGCGCCACCTGCTTTGCCCTCTATGACGACCTTGACGCCGCCCGAAGCACCTCGGCAACAATGCCTGCCGCCTGGTGGCGACATGCCGGCAGGTTCGTCAGCTAGACTTAGGCTAGCATCGGCGCGGTACGCCGATCGTGTCGCGGCGCGTCTGGAGGCCAACTGCGATGGAGATTTCCGGCAAGACAGCCATCGTCACCGGCGCCGCCTCCGGCATCGGCCTCGGCATCGCCACAGCCCTTGCCGA
>Ga0081455_10003518_pt1 | contig 17996 bp, 13 predicted proteins | sample TabmetS3T2R1_FD_70207 | JGI IMG/M metagenome (GOLD analysis project Ga0081455, IMG submission 70207) | Tabebuia heterophylla rhizosphere microbial communities from the University of Puerto Rico - S3T2R1 | ecosystem: Host-associated > Plants > Roots > Rhizosphere ...
GTAAAGAAGGTACGTTTGACGCCATCGATCATGACGACGGCATTGCGGGCATAGTACAGAAGCCACACTCGTCCAAGTGCGTCGATGAACTCGGCATCCGGAGCGAGATTGCGATCTTCTCCTGTGAACACGGGAATCTTCTCCCACTTGCCATGGTCGAAGGTGTACTCGCCGTAGCCGCTGATTATCATCCACAAGCGTCCGCTGGCATCGCCAACGATTGCATGAATGTCAGGCTGATTGACATCGCTTGGGGGCGGCACCTTAGATAGCCGTCCATTTTGGTCCTTCCAGAGCCCGCGGCTCTTCTCCCATGCCAAATGGGACTGCATTGCCGTCCAGAGTGTGCCTGATCGATCCATATAGAAACTAGTGGTCCACCAGTCGCTAACGCGGTATGGCTTCGAATCGTGCAACGGAATCAAAAAGGGAGATGCTCCGAACGGACTGGCCCACACCTCAGAATGAGGTCCAGCGATAAGGATTGCGGGAGTGTGACCTATGTTGATCTGGGTGACGCTCCGATCGCTAAATCTGTCGAGCCCGTTCGCTGTTCCGACCCAGATGTTGCTCTCTCGATCTTCGAGGACGACCTTGGCCTCACGGCCCGAAAGGCCGTCGGCAAGAAAAAACTGATCCTTTTCGGTCTCTCTATTAGTCTGCTTCGGCAGAGATGTGAGGGAGTTGGGAGGGATGCGATAGAGAGCACGACCTGTTGCAAGCCAAAGTGCGCGGGAGCTGTCAAAGCGGATGTCGTTTATGTCTTGTAGAGGATCCGCAGTTATTGAGAGATAGCCCGCCTGCGGGTATTTTCTGAAATTCAAAAGCATATGAGCGACCGGATCGGCGATCCAGGCCGAGCCGTCAGGCCCGGTACAGACTTCAGTCCAAGTGCTGACCTTGACCTTTGTAGGCTGGAACATCCGATTTCCACGAATGAGGAAATGAATGGATCCTCCCCCCGTTACCCATAGAGTTCCGGCGCCATCAACGAGTACTCTTTCCGATGAATTAGCGGGGTAGTTCCACTTGAATTGGATTCTTTCCCATCGGCCATTGGAAAAACGAGCCAGTCCCCCGGCGACCGCAGCCCAGATTGCGCCATCAGGTGTCTGCGCGAGACTATCGACGCGCCCGTAAGGCAATCCTTGCTGCTCAGTATAGAAAGAGGTCGTGACCTGCTTTAGGAAAGCGACCCCATTACGGTAACCGATCCAGATACCTCCGTCGGCGGTGGCAAGCAATGCATGAACTTCAAGGATGGGGTGATCACCCGCTGGTTCGAAAAACGGTTCAAACTTCAACCCGTCGAAGCGGTACAGACCTGTGGAGGTACCGATCCAGAGAAATCCATCCGTCGTTTGGGCGAGCGCATATACAGTACCGCTGAGCCCGGAAGCCTCATTCCATGAGGCGTGACGCATCTGCTTAATGGGTCTATTGAGATCTGGGCCGGAAGCGGACAGCGGACGTACAACAAGCAGCAGAAAGAGCATGCTCGTCAGAATTTGCCGTGACAGACGTATCAGGCTGCAACGGGCCTTGACACGACACTTTTTAGAGTGTCGATCGCGTGGGCGCTGACGTGTCATGAGATGATCTAGCAGGAGAATTGCCCATTTTCCACTCTCGCGGCGATGGTAAGCCAAGCCAAGATCAGAATCCTATGTGTAGATGACCATCCCTTGGTACACGATGGTATCTCCTTTGCGCTGCAGTTTCAGCGGGACATGGAACTGGTCGGCTCCGCCTCGAACGGTCAGGAGGCGATAGACCAGTTCCGGAGACTTCTTCCCGATGTAACGCTGATGGACTTACAAATGCCAGGCACGGGAGGACTCGAAGCATTAGAAGCGATCCGATACGAGTTTCCGAAGGCGCGCATCGTTGTGCTGACGACATATTCAGGCGATGTGCGAGCAGCGCGGGCTATTTCCGCCGGTGCGGTGGGTTATCTCCTCAAGAGTTCCCTTCGAACCGAGCTTGTTCGGACGATTAGGGACGTCCATCAAGGATTACGGTGCATACCTCCACAAATCGCAGCTAGCTTGGCACAGCGATACGATGTCGACGACTTGACAGACCGGGAGATTGAGGTTTTGCGCCTCGTTGCCGCAGGCAATTCGAATAAGCTCGTTGGCGACCACCTTTCCATCACAGAGGAAACGGTGAAGAGCCACATGAAAAACGTGATCAGTAAGCTGCGCGCCCGCGACCGAACGCACGCCGTTCAGATCGCGATGCAGCGCGGTTTTCTTGCTCTACCCTAGCGTGCATTTCTCAGCAGCGTCCGCCCAGCATAGAAAATGGCCAGCGCCGGTAAGCCCTGAACCATCGGCGCTGGCTATTTTTATTGAAATCAGCGGACCGCTTCGCCGGCGTACGCAAGGCTTTCTGTCTTCTCGCTGACCGCGGCGGCGGCTTTCCGGATTACGTCGATGACAACGTCGGGCTTGGAGAGCATGGGAACGTGGCTGCTTTCCACCTCGATCACAGTCGCTCCCATGCGTTTCGAGACCCACCGCTGGAGATCGGGATGAACGGTATGGTCTTGCAGGCACAAAATGTACCAACTTGGCTTCGACTTCCACGGCGTGCTCTGAATCTTTTGTTGGTTGAACAGGTCGGCGACAGGCGGGAAATGTGTAGCCCAAACGAGCTTCTGCTCTTGCTCGGAAAGGTCCCCGCAGAAAAACTCGGTCCCGTTCGGAAGCATCCAGGCGAACCCGTCCGCGACCTCGACGCGAGAAAAGATATCCGACGGATACTTGTCGAGTTGGCCCTGTACCGTCTCGCCGACATCCGGGGCGACTGCTCCAATGTAGACGAGACCGGCCACGCGATCATCGACTCCCGCAGCGGTGATGGTTGCGCCGCCGTAGGAGTGCCCGACGAGGAGAACGGGGTTGCCAACGCGGTTGAGCGTGCGCTTCACCATAGCCACGTCCTCTCCGAACGACTCCATGCCGTATTGAACCGCAATGACTTCGTGGCCGTCGGCCTGCAATGCTGGTATCACCTTGCTGAAGCACGAGCCATCGGCCCAAATGCCGTGGCAGAATACAATTGTTGGTTTACGTTGTTTACTCATGATTGACTCCTTTTGCTGAGATTCTTGTTGAAGTAACTGCAACCGTTTGCACGCTGTCCTATCGTCGGTTCGAGAGCGTCGACCGGTTTGTGGCAGTGTCAACGGCTCATTGCTTTCCGATCCCTACAATGGCGTGCAACTTGCCGGCGTCTCAGAACAGTTACAGCGTATATTCCGACTCAACACTTGTCCTCACTCTTTCGAGTGATACGCCCCAGAAAGGCTGAACGGCACGATTGGCATTAAGGCCGAACCCTAGATTCGTGACGTAACGGTACTTCTCAGTAGTAGTCGCTCGTCGGCTCGCGAGCCTACCGTGGCGAAACGACTCGCGCGAGATCGTAAGTCGTCGCCCTTTCGTCGTTCAAAAGAACGACCTTATTGGTTCGGCTGTAAATCTGGCTCATTGACTGGTCGAGGATCTTGAAATTTAAATAAGCCACCGCTTTTGTATCTATCTCAAATTCCTCTGGCGCTTCCGGCTCTTTCGTCCCGAGCAGTGCCCGCCTGGGGCTGATTGGAAAGACTACTCGCTCTGCGGCCAGGAGGGAGGCGCCGGCCGGTCGCAGGTGATAATATCCGGCGCATCGGCCTTTGCAGTCATGACAGACCAGTATCGTTGCGAAAGATGTGGCAAAATCTCATCGAATACAGAATGCTCCGTAATGATGTGCTGTTCTACTGGTATCGAAATCGTGTAGGCATCTCGTGTGACGAAATCCTTCGTCTGTTGATACGAAGCATTGAGACCGGGACGCAAAAATCCGTCTTCCCGAGCAGCATTCATTTGCTGCTGGAACATCTCTTCGCTTGACACCATCAGGTGCATGACTTGACGCCACATTTGTTTCTGTGCATTCTCAGAAGCCCGGCGGATTGCGGGCGTCTTGACAGCAAATAGAGCGATGAGATTGTAGACGTAGCTGAACTCCTCAGTCGGAGTCAGCTTCCCACTGGTGATTATCTTTCGAAGTTCTCTGATGGCATGAGATTCAAACCGACCAATCGCTTCTTCGAGGGCATCGGGCGCGAGCGTCGGCGTGTTTACCCGGTTGTAGTCGAGTTCGAAAGCCACGTGCTTAGGCTTAGCCGGGAAAGACTTCTGCGTCGAATGATCATATACACGGAGCAAGCCCTTGGACGTACCGGTGTTTGTGAGAGCGGCAAGATACCCTTCAGAGACGAAGTGATGCTTGCGAGCAACCTGCTGACGATTGCTCTTCAGACGATTGCTCTTCATCGGAAGGCCGGGATTCTCAGGCACCTTTGACGGGCCCGTTTGCTGGTTCAGTTATGTTTGTGAAAGTACCACGAGGGCTTACGGAGGGCATTCAGCGAGGCACGCCGACTGTGCTAAATGAAGTCTCGGCGTTCGAGAATGCGACAGAGCGCACCCCCGCAAGTTCCTGACGCGAGAGGCTTTCTTGTTGTCGGCGGGGATTACGAACGACAAACGCCGTTCACGTCCGTATCCACTTTGACGTATTCGGACGACTGCTGCTTCGTCGAGCAGTCCGCGTAGTGTTCATTTCATTCTGAATTTTCATTCTGTAATGTCCTAACTCCCGACGCAGGCTAAAGCGCCTGCGCCACGCTAGAAAATCAAGGTGCAAATCCTGTGACGCAGGCCCTTTGGCCCGCAAGCTTTTTCACCGGATCGCTTAACCGTATTGCTTCACCGCTTGGGCGATCGCGGGGCCGGCCTTCTGAAGATCTGCCGGCACCATCGTCGGCACAGCTTCGATGGATGCGTTTAGCGCGAGGAACCAAGGCTCGGCGATGGCGGGAATCTCGGATGCATCCTGCATATGCATGATGAGAATTGCCGTCCGCATACCGTTTTCCGCTATGAAATACGCCGCCTCGGGCTTTTGTTGTTCGAGAATTTTTTGGATAGCGCCAAAGCCATCCTTTTTTGCGGCGGCGTTACCCGCTTCCACTGGAAAGGAAATCTTAAAAAGGAACCGCATAAATCCTCCAAATGTTTTTGACTGCTGGGAGGATTCTATCCCAAGCGGCATTCTTTCAATTTAGATACAGTTTCTTCAGATGAATCGGCGCGACTTCTTGGGAACGGCTTTGGCGGGGCTGACCACTTTGCCTCAGGCTTCCAGCCAGACGACAGCCACGACGGACCGGCAGGTCCTTTCAATGAACCGGAATTGGCTTTACGGCGGCCGTGCAGTGAAGGGAGCAAGCGAGCCGGATTTCGACGATTCGAAATTTGCACGAGTCACGTTGCCGCACACGAATGTGATGCTGCCCTGGCACAGCTTCGACGATAAAGATTACGAATTCGTCTCGATTTACCGGCGGCATTTGCGGCTTCCGGAAGCGGCCAAAGGCAAACGCGTCTTCGTGGATTTCGAAGGCGCGATGACGGCTTCCACGGTTACGTTCAATGGACACAAGTTCGAGGAATACAAAGGCGGCTACACGCCGTTCTCGTTCGAACTCACGCCGCATGTTCATTGGGACGGAGATAACGTGCTTGCCGTGGAGCTCGATTCGAGCGAGCGCGGCGATATTCCACCGTTTGGCGGCAATATCGACTATTTGACGTTCGGCGGGATTTATCGCGAGGTTTCTCTGCGCATCGTGCCGCAAACGTTTCTTGAAAACGTGTTCGCGCAGCCGATGGATGTTTTGAGCGGCGATAAAAAGCTCCTGGTGCGTGCCTTTGTGAATGGCAAAGCCGGCACGCTCGCAGTTGAGTTGCGCGATGGGGATCGCGTGGTGAAAGCCGCTGAGGGCGATACGGCCGGAGTCACCTTGAGCGGGTTGAGTGGCGTGGAGTTATGGAGCCTGAAAAATCCGAAGCTCTATACGGTTGTCGCGAAGCTCGGAACAGACGAATACCGGACGCGCATCGGATTTCGAGAGGCGCGCTTTACACCGCAGGGCTTTCACCTAAACGGCGAACATATCAAGCTGCGCGGCTTGAATCGGCATCAGACGTTTCCATATGTCGGCGGCGCCATGCCCGAGCGCGCGCAGCGCCGCGACGCACAGATCCTGAAAAAAGAATTGAAGCTGAACCTGGTGCGCACGTCGCATTACCCGCAGTCACGGCATTTTTTGGACGCGTGCGACGAACTAGGATTACTGGTACTCGAAGAAATTCCGGGGTGGCAGCACATCGGGGAAAACGCCTGGCAGGATCTCTCGGTGCGGAACGTGGAACAGATGATCCGGCGGGACTGGAACCACCCTTCGATCATTTTGTGGGGCGTTCGGATCAACGAATCTCAGGACAACCACGAATTCTATGTGCGCACCAATCGCACGGCGCACGAACTAGATCCATCGCGTCAGACTGGCGGCATTCGTTATCTCTACAATTCGGAGCTGCTCGAGGATGTGTTCACGATGAATGATTTCGGCTTTCCGCTCCGGCCGCCGAATCATCCGCTTTACCTGAACACCGAATTTAACGGTCATATGTTTTCGACCAAGCGGTTCGATCAGGTAGAGCGCGTGGCCGAGCACACCTTGCGGCACGCGCGAGTTCACAATCAACTCGCTTCGGACGATCGCTACGCGGGCGGCATAGGCTGGTGCGCGTTTGATTACAACACGCATGGCAATTTTGGATCGGGCGACCGAATCTGCTATCACGGCGTTTCGGACATTTTTCGCTTGCCGAAAGCGGCGGCGGGGTTCTACAAATCGCAGTGCGATCCGGCGGAGGAGATTGTTCTGGAACCCGGGTTCAACTGGTCTTCAGGCGACCATTCCACCGCGGGCGGACCTGGGACTGTGCCTGTTTGTTCGAATTGCGACCATTTAATGCTTTATATAGATGGCACGCTAAAAACGGAAGCCGATCCGGATCGCGCGACTTACGGGCATCTCAAATATCCTCCGTTCATCGTGAAGTTAAATGACCTCCCACTTAATCCCTGGGGAGATTTGCGGATCGATGGGTATATCGGAGGAAAGAAAGTAATATCCCGGAGTTACTCTGGCAAGGGAGTCGATGCGCAGTTGTTAGTGGAAGCGGACGATACAGAACTGCGCGGCGACGGCATTGACGTGACGCGTGTGATGCTCCGGGTCGCAGACGAATACGGCAACACACAGCAATTCGCAAGCGGCGCCGTCCAACTCACGATCGAGGGCCCAGCGGAGATCATCGGCGAAAATCCATATGGCTTGGTGGGCGGAGCCGGAGCGGTGTGGATCAAGACCAGGCAGGGGAACGGCATTGCCACACTCACAGCCAAGCACCAATACCTCCCGAACAAGCAAATCAAAATCCGGATCGTGGCGGCCGAAGCTGAAATCGTCTAAATGAATGGGGTCTTAAGTACTGGTTCGATGGCTATGCATTAGCCCTCACTTACCTCGTAGCTCTCAACATAGGAAGTAAGTTACTCGATTCCAAAAAGAATCGCAGCAGCTTACTTCCTATATTTTTCGCGAATGAATTTCACGCCTTCAAAAGCGATGGAATCCGGAGTGCGCTCGATATCGCGCCAGATGGCCGCGGCAGCCGACAAATCCCCGATGGCGAAGCCGAAGCTTTCAATGGTGAGCCAGCCATCGTAGTTCAACTCGCGCAGCGCCTGGAAGACAGCGCTCCATTCCACATGGCCGCTTCCGGGAATGCCCCGGTCGTTTTCGCAGGTGTGGACATGCTTGAGATGTTTGCCGACGGTACGGTAGCCCTGCGCGATGTCTTTCTCTTCGATGTTGGCGTGGAACGTATCGAACAAGATGCCGACGTTCGGGTGAGCAATCTCATCGCAGAGGGCGGCGGCATCGGCGGCGGTGTTGAGAAAGAAAGTCTCGAAGCGATTGAGAGGCTCGATGGCAAGGATGACGTTGTTGCGGGCAAGATCGTCGGCGATCTGCCGGTATCCTTCGACCGCCCGCTTCCATTCATCCCGAGTACGGCGCCGGCCAGGCAAATAGCCGACCGGGCAATAGAGCGGACCGGCCACGATTGACGCGCCAGCCTCAGAAGCGGCTAGAATGGATTCGCGGAGATGCTGCACGGTTTGGCGGCGAACTTGTGGGTCGTCGTCAATCAGACTGAGTCCCCGAACCAACACAGAGCAAACGGTACAGGAAAGTCCAAAAGCTTGGGTGTCCTTTCGAATCTGAGCGGCTGGGAACTGAGAAGGCCGGAATAGCGGCACTTCCACGCCGTCGAACCCGCCCTTCGTAATGGCGGGCAGCATAGTTTGAACGCGGGCGTCATACTCGCCCGACCAGATAAAAGTGTTTACGCCGAATTTCATGGAGATTCTTCACATATCTTTACATTCAACACATTACAGACGCGAGCGTAACATCCTGTGTACCAAAGTCGTCTCGATAGACAAACTAGAATTGCATGCACGCCGTCCGCTAGTTGAGATACGTTAGGAGCCAAGGGGATGAAGCCACCAGCGATGTTAGATCCGCACCCACCTGAGCCAAAAGCGCCCAGCGAGAGCAGGCGGGCCTATCCCGAACTCGATCTGGACGCGAAGTCCACATCGAAGAACCGGTGGTGGGTTTGGGCGATCGTCTTCGCTGTGATTGGTTTTGGTTGTTACAAACTCTACCAATACGAAAACGCGAAAAAGGCGGCGGTGGCTTCGCGGCGAGGGGCGTTACGGCCCCGTAATATTCCAGTAGTAGCCGCAGAGGCTCACACGGGTGAGATGCCCGTATATCTCCAGGGCTTGGGGACAGTGACGGCATTCAACACGGTAACCGTGAAAACGCGCGTGGATGGGCAGCTTATTCAAGTTGCATTCCGCGAGGGGCAGTTCGTGAATAAAGGCGATCTGCTCGCGGTGATCGATCCGCGTCCTTACCAGGTGGCGCTGGACCAAGCGAAAAGCATGTTGGCGCAGGCGCAAGGAACGCTCGCCAAGGACCAGGCGGCGTTGAAGGATGCGCAGGTCAACTATGCTCGCGACCAGGAGCTCTTCAAAGAAAACATCATTGCCAAGCAGCAGTTGGACACGCAGTTGGCTACACAAGACCAAGCCCGCGGCGCGATTCAGGCGGACGAGGCGGCCATTGCGGCCGCGCAGGCGACGATCGACAACGCGCAGCTCAATCTCACGTATACGAGAGTCACGGCACCGATTAGCGGGCGGATCGGTTTGCGCCAAGTGGACGCCGGCAACATGGTGCATGCTTCGGACGCGACTGGCTTGGCCATCATCACACAGCTTCAGCCCATCTCGGTGTTGTTCAGCATTCCGCAAGATCAGCTTCCGCCGGTATTAGCGAAATTACACACCGGAGCGACTTTGAGTACCGAAGCCTACGATCGGGATCAGACCAAAAAAATCGCCGATGGCACGCTGCTCACGGTCGACAACCAGATCGATACGACCACCGGAACGTCTCGGCTTAAGTCGACTTTTCCGAATGCCGACGGCGCATTGTTTCCAAATCAGTTTGTAAACATGAGACTCGAACTCGATACCAAGCGCAACGCGGTTATTGTGCCGGCAGTGGCGATCCAGCGGGGGCCGAGTGGAACTTTTGTTTACCTGGTTGGCGAAGAAAATACGGTAAGCGTGCGGCCGGTGAAGCTAGGTCTTACCGAAGGCAATGACGTATCGATTGACGACGGCCTGAAACCGGGCGACAAGGTTGTCATCGACGGAGCGGAAAAACTGACGGAGGGCATGCAGGTGACTCTTCGGCAGCCCGGGCAAGGTGCGAACGGTGGCCAAGGCCGGCCGGCGGGCGCAACGGGGCAACGGAAGGGCCGGCGGAGATCTGAAGAATGAGCCCCTCTCGGCCGTTTATCCTGCGGCCGGTTGCCACATCGTTATTGATGGCCGGCATCCTGATCGCCGGAGCGATCGCATACAAACAGCTTCCTGTTTCTGCGCTACCTACGGTCGACTATCCAACCATTCAATGCACTACGTTTTACCCCGGCGCGAGTCCGGAGGTAATGGCTTCCTCGGTAACGGCTCCTTTGGAGCGAACCTTCGGGCAGGTACCGGGGCTCAAACAGATGACTTCGACGAGTTCGTTCGGCAGCTCGATCATCACGCTGCAGTTCGATCTCAACCTGGATATCGATGTTGCCGAGCAGCAGGTGCAGGCATCGATCAATGCCGCCGGAACCTATCTGCCGCCGGATCTGCCGAATCCGCCGATCTATAGCAAGGTCAATCCGGCCGATGCGCCGGTGCTCACGCTGGCGCTGACTTCGAAGACAGTGCCGTTGACGAAAGTGGAGGATCTAGCCGACACCACGCTTTCGCAGAAGATCTCGCAGCTTTCCGGAGTCGGCTTGGTTTCGATTAGCGGAGGACAGAAGCCGGCTGTGCGTATCCGCGCGAATCCCACGGCGCTCGCTTCCTACGGCTTGAGCCTCGAAGACCTTCGAACGGCATTGAATCAAACGAACGTCAATCAGGCCAAAGGAAATTTCGACGGATTGCGGCAGGCCTACACGATCGGAGCGAACGATCAGATTCTGACGAGCGCTGGCTATAAGCCGATCATCGTGGCGTACAAAAACGGCGCGCCGGTGCGACTCCAGGACGTCGCCACGATCATAGATGGCGCGGAAAACAACAGGCAAGCGGCCTGGATGAACACTGTCCCGGCTGTGATCCTCAATATCCAGCGGCAGCCCGGCGCGAACATCATTGCCGTTGTAGACCGCATCAAGACTTTGCTTCCGCAGCTTCGCGCGTCACTTCCCGCGTCGGTCGACGTCGCCGTGCTCACGGATCGCACCACGACGATCCGCGCTTCGGTCGAGGACGTGCAGTTTTCCTTGGTGCTCACGGTTGCGCTCGTGGTGATGGTGATTTTCCTGTTCCTGCGCAACCTGGCCGCAACGATTATTCCGAGCGTCGCCGTTCCGCTGTCGCTGGTGGGCACGTTTGGCGTGATGTATCTGCTCGGCTACAGCTTGAACAATCTGACGCTCATGGCGCTCACGATCTCGACCGGTTTCGTGGTGGACGACGCCATAGTAATGATCGAAAATATTTCCCGCTATCTCGAACATCGCGAAGATCCACTGCACGCCGCGCTACGCGGCTCGGAACAGATCGGCTTCACCATCGTTTCGTTGACCGTGTCTTTGATCGCCGTGCTGATTCCGCTGCTGTTTATGGGCGACGTGGTGGGGCGGCTATTCCGGGAATTCGCCATTACGCTCGCCGTGACGATTCTCGTTTCGGCCGTGGTTTCGCTCACGCTGACTCCAATGATGTGCGCGAAAATCCTGCGGCACAAACCGGAATCCGAGCAGGGCTGGTTCTATACCAAATCCGAACAGGTTTTTGACTGGGTCATCGCCAAGTACGGAACAACGCTGCAATGGGTGCTTAAGAGGCAGCGTATGACACTGCTCGTGACACTCGCGACATTAGTTGGAACGATTCTGCTTTACATCGTTGTGCCGAAGGGCTTCTTCCCGGTGCAGGATACGGGCGTCATTCTCGGCATAACAGAGGCTCCGCAAACGGTTTCGTTCTCCGAAATGTCGAAGCGGCAGCAATCGCTCGCGAAGCTCGTTTTGCAGGATCCCGCGGTTCAGAGCCTGTCGTCTTTTATTGGCGTCGATGGCATCAATACGACGTTGAACAGCGGAAGAATTCAAGTGAATTTGAAGCCGCTCGAACAACGCGAGAACGCCCTGGCGGTGATTCGCCGGCTGCAGACGAAGGTAAGCCAGGTGGACGGGATCACGCTGTACTTACAGCCGGTACAGGATCTGACCGTAGAAGACCGCGTAAGCCGCACACAGTTTCAGTACACGCTCGAAAGCCCGAATCAGACGGAGCTTGCCACGTGGACGCAGCGGTTGGTGGATAAGCTCAAAACGCTGCCATCGCTTCGCGATGTGGCGACCGATCAACAGAACGGCGGGCTCGAAACTACTTTGGTGATCGACCGCGATACCGCGTCCCGCTTGGGAATCGGCATGCAGCAGATCGATGATACGCTCTACGACGCTTTCGGCCAGCGGCTCGTCTCCACGATGTTTACGCAATTGAACCAGTACCACGTGGTGCTCGAAGTTGGCAGCAACTTTCGCAACGACCCAAACGATCTTTCGAACATTTATGTGCATTCTGCCGCAGGCAACCAGGTTCCGCTCAGCTCGTTCGCCCATTTTGAACAAACCACGACGGCGCTCACCATCAATCACCAGGGGCAATTCCCGGTGGTTACACTTTCGTTTAACCTGCCCCACAATGAATCGCTCGGCAGCGCCGTAAAAGATATTCGGCAGGCGGAGAAGGAGATCGGATTGCCAGCGAGCATTAATACCGAATTTCAGGGCACCGCCGCTGCGTTCCAGAATTCGCTCGCGAACGAACCTTATCTGATTCTCGCGGCGCTGGTCGTGGTTTATATCGTGCTCGGTGTGCTGTATGAAAGCTACATACACCCGATCACGATTCTTTCGACGCTGCCTTCGGCCGGAGTGGGAGCGATTCTCGCCATCTTCATCAGCCGCGACGATTTCAACGTAGTATCGCTGATCGGCATTATTTTGCTGATCGGCATTGTGAAGAAGAACGCCATCATGATGATCGACTTTGCGCTCGATGCGGAACGAAACGAAGGGAAGGCTCCGGAAGAAGCGATTTATCAGGCCTGCCTGCTGCGGTTTCGTCCCATTATGATGACCACGATGGCCGCGCTTTTTGGAGGCTTGCCATTGGCGCTAGGCTCGGGCGTCGGCAGCGAATTGCGTCGTCCGCTAGGCATCACAATTGTCGGTGGATTGATTTTGAGTCAGATCCTGACTTTGTATACGACTCCGGTCGTCTACCTGTTCTTTGACCGGATTGCCAATCGGTTTAAACGCCGCGATCCCGCGCTTGAAGAGGCACGCCGGGCGGCAGCCGAACCTGTGCATGTGGAGTAGCTCGCAATGAATCTATCCGCTCCATTCATCAAGCGGCCCGTAGCTACTTCGCTGCTGACCGCCGCGCTCGCGCTCTCCGGCGTATTGGCCTTCCAGCTTTTGCCGGTCGCTCCGCTGCCAGAGGTCGAGCTGCCGACGGTGCAAGTATCGTCCAGCTTGCCGGGCGCCAGTCCCGAAACCATGGCGTCTTCCGTGGCTACGCCTCTCGAACGGCAGTTCGGCCGCATCGCAGGCGTGACGGAAATGACCTCATCGAGCCAACTGGGCGACACCAATATCACGCTCCAGTTCGAACTCGATCGCAATGGCAATGCGGCGGCGCGCGATGTACAAGCGGCGATCAATGCCGCTCGCGGACAACTCCCGGCTAACTTACCCAGCAACCCCGGCTATCGCAAATTCAATCCCGCTAATGCCCCCGTTCTCATGCTGGCGCTCACATCCGATGTCTATGACCGCGGGAAGATGTATGACGTCGCGGACTCGATCCTGGCGCAGAAAATATCGCAAATAGAAGGCGTGGGGCAGGTGCGCGTTTGGGGCAGTTCGCGCCCGGCGGTTCGAGTGCAGGTCAATCCCACGCTGCTGAACTCGATGGGTCTGACTCTTACCGATGTCGCCGCAACGCTTCAGAACGCCAACGCGCACCAGGCGAAGGGATCGCTCAGCAATGCCGAGTTTCATTGGCAACTGAATGCGACCGATGAGCTCTTCAAAGCCAAAGACTATGCGCGGCTGTTGGTCGCGTATCGAAACAATGCTCCAGTTCGCCTCGCGGACGTAGCGAGCGTAATCGATTCGGTGGAGGATACGCGGAACGACGGCTTGATCAATGGCAAACCCTCCATCGTGATGATGGTGACCAAACAACCGGATGCGAACATCATCGAGACAGTTGACCATATCCGGGCTGTCCTTCCGCAATTGCAAGCCGCCATCCCCCCGGCCATCAAGCTGTTCGTTGAACAAGACCGCACGCAGACAATTCGCGCGTCCGTCCATGACGTAGAGGTGACGCTGCTCATCTCGGTGGTATTGGTCATCCTTGTAGTATTTGTGTTTCTGCGGAGCATCTGGGCGACGATTATTCCTGGAATTGCGGTGCCGCTTTCTTTGCTTGGCACGTTCGGCGTGATGTATCTGCTGGGGTACACGCTCGATAATCTCTCGCTGATGGCGCTGACCGTTTCGACCGGCTTTGTGGTGGACGACGCAATCGTTGTGATCGAGAACATCACACGTTATATCGAGGCGGGTTGGACTCCATTTCGCGCGGCCCTGCGCGGAGCCCAGGAAATCGGGTTTACAGTACTTTCGATGAGCACATCGCTAGTCGCCGTTTTCATACCAATTCTGTTCATGGGCGGCATCGTGGGCAGGCTATTTCGCGAATTCGCCGTCACGCTTACGGCGGCCATCGTGATCTCGCTTTTCGTTTCGCTAACTACGACGCCGGTGATGTGCTCCCGGCTGCTTCGCTCGGAGCACGACAAGCGCCACGGATTCCTCTATCGCATGAGCGAAAGCGGCTTCGAGCTGATACGCAACGGCTACGCGAAGAGCCTGGCGACAGTCTTACAGCATCCGCAGTTAACGCTCGTGATCACGCTGGTCACGATTGCAGTGAGCGTATATCTCTACGTTGTGGTGCCGAAAGGATTTTTCCCGCAGCAGGATACCGGCCAGATCGGCGGCAATATTCAGGCCGATCAGGATATTTCCTTTGCCGCGATGCGCGAAAAACTCCATTCGTTCTTGCGCATTGTTCAAACGGACCCTGCGATAGAAACCGTGACGGGCTTCACGGGCGGCGGACGGCTCAACTCGGCGCAGATGTTCATGCAGCTTAAGCCGCTCAATGTACGAAAAGTTTCGGCGGAGCAGGTCATCAATCGACTGCGCGGCAGATTGTCGCGTATTCCAGGGGCGACGCTTTATCTCCAGGCGCAGCAGGATATCCGAGTGGGAGGACGCGGCAGCAACTCACAGTATCAGTACACTCTGCAAGCAGACAATCTAAAAGATCTCAACGATTGGGCGCCGCGCCTGCTGGAGAAATTGAGAACCGTTCCGTTGGTACTCGACGCAAACAGCGACCAGCAGGTCCACGGGCTGCAGAGCGAGCTGATTATCGATCGCAGTACGGCTTCGCGTTTGGGAGTGAATCCGCAAATGGTCGACGCGACGCTTTATAGCGCGTTTGGACAGCGGCAAGTTTCCACGATGTACACCGGCATCAACCAATATCACGTGGTGATGGAGGTGCTGCCGGAATTTCAGCAAAACCCTAGTGCACTGAATTCCGTGTACGTGCGCTCCACGGATGGCACGACCGTGCCGATTTCGACGTTCACACATTTCCGTACCAGCTTGAGCCCGCTCGCCGTGAATCATCAGGGCCCGTTCCCGTCGATCACTCTTTCCTTCGCGTTGGCTCCCGGCGTTGCTTTGAGCGACGCAGTAGAAGCGGTCACGCAAGCGCAACAGGACATCGGCATGCCTGCGAACGTGCACGGTTCATTTCAGGGGACGGCGAAGGTATTTCAGGCGTCGCTTAAGAATGAGCCGCTGTTAATTCTAGCGGCGGTGCTCGCTGTATACGTGATTCTCGGTATTTTGTACGAAAGCTACATTCACCCGATCACGATTCTCTCTACTCTGCCGTCGGCGGGCGTGGGCGCCTTGCTCGCGCTCATCATATTTGGCGTCGATCTTACGGTCATAGCGCTGATCGGAATTATTTTGCTGATCGGCATCGTGAAGAAAAACGCCATCATGATGATCGACCTCGCTCTTGAAACGGAGCGCAAGCAAGGACTTTCACCGAAGCATGCAATCTATGAAGCGTGTTTGCTACGTTTCCGGCCGATCATGATGACGACGATGGCGGCCCTTCTGGGCGGTTTGCCATTGGCGCTCGGAACCGGCGTAGGATCGGAAATGCGTCGGCCCTTGGGCATTACAGTCGTGGGCGGATTGTTGTTGAGCCAGTTACTTACGCTTTATACGACGCCGGTGGTTTACTTGTATCTCGAAAGATTGCAGCGAAAGTTCGGCAGCGAGCGGCAGTTGAAGCCGAGGTTGCAGGCGATGTTGGGAGATAGTGGCAGTTAAGCCAAATTCGTTAAAATCTGGAGTAGGCGTATGAACTTGACAGAATTGGCTGACAAAGAGCGGATTCTTGAGGAAGCAGGCTACAAGTACCACTTCGAACGCGCGCTCTATCTTAATCGAAAGACAAAAAAGGCATTTAGCATCGAGTTCGTCGAAGACATGCCATTGCAGGAGTTGCAGCAAAAAATCGCCGAAGATGCCGCCGGCCCCGGTTGGCATTTCTTCTTTACTGGAGGGCCGCCTTCAGAGTACATTCAGCAAAAACTTTCCGAAATATTAGGCTGATGCCTGAACGCACTGCCGAAGATGTGCTCCGGGAGGAATATTTCGATCTTCTACCGGACATTCGCCGTCTGGCGGAACATCTGGAGGCGGAAACGAAGCACCGATTGCTTGCAGTATCTCGAAGGTTGCACGAATACGAACGAATTACCGTACACTCGCGGATCAAAGATTGTGAGAGCGCGCTTGATAAGCTGCTGCGACGTGAGCGTCAACAAGGAAGAATTTTCGACCCTAATAAGGTTTACACGCTTAGAGAATTGAGGGATCTTGCCGGAGTTCGAGTCCTCGTGTTTCCAGAAAGTCGCATGAATGAGATCGATGTAGCACTGGAAACTATTTTCGAATCACGAACCGAAGACCCAATTCGCAGTGATAGCGGCGAGACGCTGGCATTCAAGTATTCAGGCTACTGTCCGGAAGCGACCGGCAAAATTCCGGGCGAATGCCAGATCGTGCCGATGCTGACGGGCTTGTTTTGGGAAGTCGAACATTCAGCAATGTACAAGCCTTCGCCTCGACTCAAAGATGCAGTTCGAACACCAGAGCTTCGAGAACGCCGTCAGAGGGTTCTAGACGCCTTGGGAGCATTTGAGCGAGAGTTCGAACGCTTGGCTCGATCTGAGACATTATGAACTGGACAGCAATTGCTGCGCTATCGCTCGCATTCGCGGTCGGGCTGGGCGCGTTCGGCGCGCACGGTTTGAGAGACAAACTCGACCCGTACTCCATGACCGTGTACGAAAAGGCCGTCTTGTATCACTTTCTGCATGCGCTGGGCATTCTGTTGGTCGCGTTGCTTGGACGGACAGGGGCGATCAGCGCCGCGGGTCAGGCGCGGGTCGCGTGGCTGCTTTTTGCGGGCATCGTACTGTTTTCGGGTAGCCTCTATGTTCTGGCCGTCTCGGGAGTCCGGGCGCTCGGTGCGATCACGCCGCTAGGCGGCCTGGCGTTCATCGTGGGCTGGCTTCTACTTGCTTATGAGGCGCTGCGCTCCGCGCGGCCATAGCGCGCACCGAAACCAGTGTGCGGCTTCCGAGCCCACGCGGCAGATCGTAGCGGCATAGCACTTCGGCGGCGGCGCGGTGGCGGCGATCCTCGCGCTCGTCGAGTATCGCAGCGCGCGCTCGGATCTCGATGCCGCCGGCGATCGCGCGACCACGACGAATCTCGCGCGCTACCACGAGCGGGTCGACAGCGCGCACAGCAAGCGGACCACCGCGGTCGTCCTCGCCGGTGCGGGCGCCGCGCTGATCTCCGCGGGCGTGGTGCGCTACGTGCTGCACAGCCGCACCCTCGAGACCCACGACGTCGCGGTGTCGCCGACGCGCGGCGGTGCCATCGTCTCGTTCCGAGGGCGGTTCTGATGCGCGCGGTCCGTCTCTGCGCCGTCCCCGCTGCCGTGCTCGGCGCCGTGCTTGCTGCGTTGCTGCCCCCGAGCGCCGGCTGCCTGCGCCACGCCGAGTTCCGGTGCGAGCGCGACGGCGAATGCGGCGCCGACGGCGCGTGCGAGCCGGTCGGCTACTGCAGCGTGCCCGATCTGGCGTGCGGCACCGGGCGCAGCTTCAGCGACTCGGCGGGCCAGGGCCTGTCCAACACCTGCATCCCCGGCGACGATCCTGGTCCCGGCTCGGACCCCGGGCCCGG
>Ga0081455_10003519_pt1 | contig 17995 bp, 28 predicted proteins | sample TabmetS3T2R1_FD_70207 | JGI IMG/M metagenome (GOLD analysis project Ga0081455, IMG submission 70207) | Tabebuia heterophylla rhizosphere microbial communities from the University of Puerto Rico - S3T2R1 | ecosystem: Host-associated > Plants > Roots > Rhizosphere ...
GATGCATCACAGACACTGATCAAAACTACGTTCCAGCCGTTGCCGGTTATTACGTCTCCAGCACAGACTGCGCAAGCGTTTACTGGAGTCAAAAGTGCAGCATTGACACCGTTAACTGGTGTCAATGCTGCACAGGGTATCACGGGAGCCAAGTCAGCACCACTACCTACGGTTACGGAGTCTGATCAGGCTCAGGTCATCACACGACCGGCTGGCGGTCAGCTACCAACGGTTACCGATGCTGAAGTTGCACAGGTATTGGCTGGCGCTAAGGCTCGTGCTCTTTCTACGGTCACCGAGACTGATCAGATTGTTACGCTGGAGTCATCTAAGCTCTTGCCGGTTGTACCGGAGGCTGAAGCCGCTCAGTCTCTGGTAGGTTCAAAGGCAGGAATACTTCCGACGCGGGTCGAAACTGATGCTGCGCAGGTATTTACAGGTGGCACTACTACTTACGGTAATCTTTCAACGGTCTCTGAAGTTGACGTACCTGTAGCTTTCGCTGGTGCGATTACTTTGCCAACCATCTCACTGGCTGAGAGTGCGATTGCGCTGACAGCTGCTAAGGTTGGAGTTCTTCCGTTCATTCCAGTAACAGAGGATGCGCGGGCAGTTACTGGTACAACTGGTGGTGCAGCTGGAACTGTTACCTACCTTGGTGAAGCTGTCATTCAGGCGGGTACGACTGGTGCCACTGTTGGTGTTCCAACAGGTACGCCAGTAGCTGGCGATTATCAGATTCTCTACATCGCTAACAAGTTGTCGACCAACGCTCCGAGCCTTCCATCCAGCACGGGCGGTACTTGGGTACAGATCGGCCAAGCTGTGGTTGGCACAGGGTCCAATGGCGCTGGTACTGGGCCACTTTTGATTACGGTTTTTGGTCGAGAACTGACTGGCGCACCTGGTAACACGACCATTAGCATTCCGTCTGGTAACGCCTGCTTGATGGGCTCGATGGCCTGGCGAAAGTCCGCTGGAGCAGTGTGGGAAGTTTCTGCTGCGTTCGGTTCCGACACCACAAGTGGTACTGGCTTTGCTGTGACGGTGGCAAGTAATCAGAATGCCAAGTCTGGCGAGTCGATGTTCCACTTGGCAACAACGACTGCTAATACGACGTCAAGTGCGCGGACTGCTACGGTTCCAGGCTGTACTGTTACGAAGGTTGATATTTCGTCAGGTGGTACAGCCAACGGTAACGACTTGTACATCTGGCTAGGCCGCTGTGACATTACGGCTGGTACGCAGTCAGGTGCAGCAACTGCAGGTGGTACGCTAGCAGCAGCGTCGACTGGTGGCGCGGTGACGGTTCGCCTTGGATTGGCACCGGCAGGACAGACCTACGGTCAGATTCCGACTGAGCTGGAATCTGACGGTGCGATTGATCTGACTGGTGACAAGTCAGGTACGCTACCGACGGTCTCAGAGGCTGACTTCTCGTCGCCATTCACAACTGGTGTAGCGCAGTACTTGCCACTGGTTACTGAGCCAGATATTGCAGTGCCGATCAGTGGTACAAGATCAGCGACATTGCCGACGGTTACCGAGTCGGACGCTAGTCAGGTTGTTGCTGGTGGCAAGCAGGCGACCCTGCCTGTCGACACCTCCGCAAACTCCAGCCAGGGCTTGAGCGGGACTAAGACTGCCAGCCTCCTGGTGGCATCAGAGGGAGATGCTACCCAAGTCCTGGCTGGCTCTAAGAGTGCAACGCTTCCGGTTATCACTGGTGCCAATACGTCTCAGGTATTGACTGGTACAAGGTCTGCTACGCTGTCAACAGTTACAGAGACTGATGTTGCGCAGGTTTTGTCAAAGACTGGAACTGCGACACTTCCAACGGTCAGTGAAACAGGCGCCAGCCAGGGTCTGAATGGGACCAAGTCGACTGCCTTCTCGGTGGCATCTGAAGCCGACTTAGTACAGATCCTGGCTGGTTCAAAACAAGCAACACTGCCAGTAAGAACTGAAACCGATACGGCGCAGTCCTTTGTCAAGACGACCTATGCGACTTTGCCAACGGTCACCGAGACTGACAGCGCGATCGCGCCGACAAAAACGACATTTAAGCCACTTCCGACAATTGTTGAAGGTGATGCAAGTCAGCCGTTAACGGCAGCGAAGGTTGGATCAATTGCCTTCGTTAGCGAAGTTGATAGTGCCATACTGCTTACGAAGACTGGTGAGAATCAGCTGCCACCAGTTTCAGGTCTACAAGTCGCACAGCCTTTGACTGGTGCAAAGGTAGCAACACTGCCGACAGTTACTGAGTCTAGCCAATCAGTGCCTATCACTGGTGGTCGATCATCGACTTTGCCAGTGGTCAGCGAGACTGGTGCGTCACGGCCATTGACTGGTACAAAGGCTGCTTCACTACCACTCCTCACTGAAGCTGATAGTGCGCGACCATTCTCATCGACAGGGGAGTTGCAGCTACCACGAGGGCTCGAGGCAGACTCGGCGCGGGTATTGACTGGTGCTAAGTCGAATACGCTGCCGATTGCAGATGTTCTTGAGATCGACGTTGTTATTGACTTTGTCGGTAGCAAGATTAAGACGCTGCCGACAGTCATCGAAGCAGATCAGTCAGTGCTGTTCTTGCAGAAGCCGCCATATTCGCCTTGGACACCTGATGCGGGGGCTGACCTTGAAGATAATGACGCTGGGTCTGTACTGGAAGATAACATCGCTGGGGCGCTACTTAAAGATAATACTGCTGCGGTCACCCTGGACAACAATCTTGCTGGTGCTGCTCTCGAAGATAACACCTTTAGTTCTAGTTCGCTAGACAATGTCGCGGGAGCCGTCCTTGAGGAGAACACTGCAGGCGTAAAGATTCTTGATAACACCTCCAATGCTGTACTTGTGAATAATCTTGCAGGAGTAGTCCTAGTGGATAATCCGGCAGGAGCAAGCTTGCCTGATAATCCCGCCAGTGCTACTCTTAGTGAGAACCTCGCAAGTGCAGTACTCGTCGACAATAAGGCAAGTGCCGATTTAGAAGATAACCATGCTTCCGCTGTTTGGGACGGTAAGTAATGAAGATTAAGCAGAATGACACTCGGCCCTATGCCAGAGCGACTCTGTACGAGGACGAGGACACGTTCAAGGTACTTGACGTTTCAGACGTCACCGGAATTGTCTTCAACATGAAGAATAAGGCGGGTGGCACGGTCAAAATTTCAGGCGAGAATGCTGACCTTACGAACGACGGGACTGATGGTAAGGTCGAGTATCGCTGGCAGGCAGGGGATACTGACACGATCGGTACTTATGATTGTGAGTTTGAAGTTACCTTCACCGACGGAGGCGTTCAGACATTCCCGCCAGATAAGTACTTAACGGTCGAAGTTGTGGCTGAACTGGATACGTAATGTGAAGCTCTACCTCGTGTTGGAGGGGCATGAGACGGTCAGGTATGAGATCGGCTGGGTGCCGGACCCACCAACCGCAGCTAAGCTGATTCAGGCGATGAACAAGGCTATTGAAGAAATGGAAATATGGGCAGAAATTGCTGAACACTTCCACGATATCCAAGAGAATTCGGGATAAGTCGGACGGTCACTTTATTTTCGACGGCCAATTACCCGCCGGTGGATAAAGAGAGCCGGAAATTGGGGCTTGACAGGCACCCTGGCTGGTGATGTAGGGTCGGTGATTCCGATTCTTCGCGGGAATCGGAGGAAGTGGCTGAACAACATCTACAGGTACGGCTGGGATGTAAAGTCTAAGAGCGACCTCGGCTCATTCCACCTAGGGGCAGTGTCCTGGAACAGGGTGAGAGTGAGGACGACGCGCCGGTAGCCAGTCCGGCTCTTGGTCAGGGTAGCGCCAAGCTCGAAGGTGTGCGGATACCTCGCTATGGGAACTCGTACCTCGCACTTGTGGGAACCTAGTCCCACCTTCCACCTCAACACCCTCTGACTTCGGTCAGGGGGTGTTTTGGCTTATGATGACCTCGGCGCTTGGCCGGGATTGCCTGTCGCTAAAGACATGACGATGTATAACGACTGGCGTTCAGTAAAGCCGGCCTTCATCTGACCCTCGAAGATCTCATGCAACTGAACGTTGCCAATCTCGAGCTCAGTCATAGGATCAAGAGCAATGGTGGCTGCCATGATCTCGTCTAGCGAGGAGGTCTTACCACAGTTGGTGCAGGTTGCGCCGCCACCGACAGTCGGTTGCAGTTGCTTGCCTTTGCAGTGTGGACAGATCAGACTTTCAACATCAGGGTTGTCATTCATCCTGGAGTTATATCCTCTCCGACATACTCGGCGCGACAGTTGTCGCAGCAGAATCCAGACTTGCGAAAGATCATAACGAGAATAACTTTGCCGCAGTTTTGACATAGACCGTTCTCAAGGTGTTCCTTGGCTGCTCTGGTCTGTGGTTGTGGACTTCCATCACCGTCGATGTAATTGACTGTATGACTGATACTGAAACTTTCATTATTTCCGAAACTCATTATTTCTCCTTCCCCCGAGCTGGGGGACCGCGCCTGGCAACGGGGTAAGTTTAAGCGCGGTCCCCCAGGTCTTGGGTTAGCCGACTCGCTTGAGGAGAACCGGCTTCGGGGCCGAGGCGTCGTAGAAGTTCTCGCAGTTGACGAAGGTGTCCTGAACCTCGATGACACCAGTCAGGAGATAAACATCGTCGTCTCCATCGCCACAGTCGACATAATCAGGTGCGCCGTCTGGACGAATGTAAACGTCGTCATTTCCAGCGTCACCGAAGGTAGTGTCGGCACCTGTATTTGGAGTCAGCTCGTCGTAGCTTGCTCCACCTGACAGCCAGTCGCGGAAAGAGCCTCCATAGAGGTCATCGGCATCGAGGCCACCGATAAGGGTGTCTCGACCAGCGTTGCCATAAAGGTCGTCATAACCGGACTGACCGCGCAGGGTGTCGTTACCGAACTGACCATAAAGGTCATCACTGTCTCGACCGCCTCGGAGATTGTCGTTTCCAAGACCGCCGTAGACGTCATCGTTACCGTCACGACCAAAGGCAGCATCGTTTCCGGCAAAGGCTCGAATGGTGTCCGAGTCATTGGTGCCGAAAAGAACGTCAGCTCCGTTCGTACCGTTGATGTTGGCTGCTGAAGCTGATCCCGCCCCCGCGAAGATCAGTCCTACAGTGGCGCTTGCGATTGCTAGCTTCTTAAACATTTCACCTTACTTTCATGAGTGTTTTGAAGGTGTACCCCGTTTGTCCAGACTGTACCTCCTTATGTCTCCGTCAGGGGAGCGGGCGCTTTGATTTTGATCTTGGGGTCGAGGTGGTATTGGGTGATTTGAGCTTTGACCTGTCGTACCTGATCGTAACTGAGTCGTCCCGATTCAAGTAGGTCATCGAGCTGTCCGAGAGTAAATCGTCCCATCTCTCGAGACAGGTCTGGGCCCAGGATTGCTGCAATTGCTGGATGATTCGCTCGGCGACGGCTCGGGACTGAGAAGCCGACCTTAAGGCCGTCGAGTTCCATCTCGAATTCGTCACGCCTTTCAGCCTCCAGGCTAAGCTGTTCTTCAAGCTGTTCGGATAGAACTTCGAGTGCCTTCAGTTGGTTGTCAATTTCATACTTCGCTCGAGCCATTTCGTCAAGCGTAAGCGAATGGATGCCTCCCAGCATGTGATTCTTGCGAACTTCCTTGCAGCGTGCCAGCTTCGCACACCAGCGACACTCTGGATTTAAGGTCTCCGGTACGTCGTCATCAGGCGTGTCAACGATCTTCTGTGCAGTTCGTTTCAACTGCGCCCAAAAGGCCACCGCATCGTCTCTAGTGAATTCCAGACCAACAGAAGTGTGTCGTAGCATATCGAAGGTGACCCAGATCTTTTCTGCGTCAGGGTGTTCAATCCGACACGCCAGGGCATAAGCTCGAGCCTGAAGTTTTGTTTCGAGGTCGTTGACTCCGACATTCCATCGAGAAGTCTTATAGTCCACGACTTCGTAGACGTGATCGTCAAGCTGATCGCAGCGGTCCCAGATGTAGTTAAAGGGGATCTTTCCGATACTCGTAGGTACAAGAAAGTTTCGCTTCTCCTCGACGGAGAGAACGTGGGTATTGCTGAGGTCGGTGCGTCCATACCAACGTTGAACAAGTCCCCAACACTCCTTAAAGTCTTCAGTAGTAGTGTCGGCGCTGTGGAAAGTTTCGTGATAGGCAACTTCTCCGCAGGTTCTTAAGAAGTCTTCGTCGCTCCAGTCTGTCGTTTTCTTGATGCACGCGGCATCGACAAATCTCTCAAGTGCAAGGTGAACCGTGCTGCCAATGGAGGCAGCACGGTGGATTCCAGACCGCGGTATCTTTCGGAGATGCTCTGTTTGATACCGTGAAAGACACAATTCAGAAACGTGCAATGCAGTTGCACTGAGAGATTCGGGTTTCACTTGCTACACACCAGCGTAAATACGGTGCCTGGAGTACCTTCTTTCGCAGGTCGACCTTTGTAGTCAACCCAGCGGATACAGGATTCGCTGTGGAGGTGGTGGATGAGACAATCTTCGGGACGATTGTCAAGACATGGACAGTCGATTGGTTTCACGAAGGTCTTACCCCGGTTCTGATACGTCGGACAGAATTTGCTCGTCGGATCGTATCATAGTCCTGCTGCCGGTGTCGCATGACTTCGGATAGCCGATAACTAAATAACAAGGTTTCGCTGGATCGCATAAGGCGTACAGCTTTTACTGCATCACCGTCTGCTAAAGCCTTTTTCCACATTGCTTCTGTCAATTCGATCTGCGCCTCTCTAAGCTCCGAGTCGCTTGACATGAACCTCCCCGTTTCTATCGATAATCTCTCCACCCCACATGCCTTCCTTGCTTCCAGTGCGATCACGCAAACCTATACAGTTTGTCCTTACTGGACAGGTGAAGCATATCACTCTACCGTCGTTGGGTGATTCTCCTTGTTCAGGAAACCACGGGTCACGAGCTGCTGGGTCTTGTCTACGGTTGGGCGCTTGATTTCTGCAGGCGGCGTCGCTCATCCAGGGCTCATCTTGGTAAAGGAAACTGGCGTAGATTATTCTTTCGCCTTGGTCTGCCCACTGCCCTTGTCCGCATCCAGGCGGGCAGATCTCACCAGTGTTACCTTTCGTTTCGATGTTGAGGATTCTGCAGATTCCGCTGCAGTAGAGACTTTTGGGGACGGCTCATCAGCGGGCATCACTGCTGGTGAGTAATCAGAAAAGACCACTTTCTGACTTTCAGAAGTGGTCGTGATCCCTCGCCGAATTGTCTGGTATGGCGAGATTTCTTTAGGTCCAGTCGGACGATAGGGCATCGGCTCGCTGGCCTGCGTGGGCGCAAGACTTTCTTCATTATCAGCCATAGTGGTTCCTTACCATATCGATGCTTGACATGGTAGGGCCATGTGGCCAGGGGCTCCAGGGGTCATACGTCCTAAAACATTCCATCTTCTTGTGTTTCTAACTTCTCCTTTGCAAGCTTGTAATTTTTCTCGTTATACTCGATGCCAACAGCATTCCGATTAAGACTCCGAGCAGCACGTACTGTAGAGCCAGACCCCGCGAAGGGATCGACGATAAAGTCTCCCTCATGCGTGGAAGCTTTGATGAAATGTTCTAAGAGTGCGACTGGCTTCTGGTGAGGATGTATTAAGTCGCTTGGACGGACTTGAGAAACGTGAAGAACGCTGGTACGTCGCTTAGTGTGTTTCTCACGGGCGCCTTTTTGAAAAAAGTTGATAAATTCGATGCCCATGCCCCAAGGGCAATTCAAGTCGCCCATTCCAGGTCCGTCTTTAGCCCAGATAATGGTGGCCTTGCGCTCGAATCCGAAGATTGGCATAAATTGGTCGAGCATTACCAGCCATTCGCCGAGAACTTGGTAGCTGGTGAACGTGTAGAAGTCGCAGTCGGCCCTGGTTTTAGGTAACAGAACTTCCATTACCCTTTGAAAAGTCTTAATGGCTTCCTCAGGTGTAAGGTCGCCTTCAATCTTGCGAGCGTATTCTTTACCATGAGGCGTCGTGGACTGGTGAGATAGATTATCCGTGCCGAACGGAGGGTCAGTAATAACACAATCAACTCTTCCGTCTTTGAAGTTTGCGCAAAGTTCTTCGGCGCGGCCGTGCCATATCATGTGGACTGATCGCAAGTTGAAACACCTCTGGGTTATCTAGAAATTCCACGAGTGCCGCCATAAGGAGCGACAGGCAATTACCTTCCAGACGCTTGAATCCAGTCAGGCCGCGTTGATGGATTCCCAAGGCCTCGCCTTTTTCGACTAGTACTTCGACAGAGTAATCTCCGAACATGGCATAAGGATCACCAGGTGCATCGATTCGATGGATTCTTATGACTGCCAGTTCACTGGTTGCTGACTTTTCTAAGTGTTCGTCTGTGTGAATCACCTTGATTTCTAGTATTGCGGAACCTCCTCTTGAAAGACGTGCCAGACCATCCGTCTACCGTCTTCGAAGTACATAGGAGCTGTTGTGTCAACATACTTCCAGCCGTCTGAAATATGTTTGCCTGTACCAAAGATTCCAAGACCAATGGTTGGTGACATTTCGGTTGGCTCTTCGTCGTGCAGCACCCAGACTTCGACGAAATATTCATGTTCTTCAGGCGAAACATGAATGACTTTGATCATCGACTCTAAAACTTGACCGAGGGGAACTCGATGTACTTCGTCATCGATTTCAAGTTCGTAACGCCAGATAATCATCTTGTCGTCCTCAGGTGTTCGTAGTAGTCACGCCACTGTTCGTCAGAACGCTTATGTTCTTTGTGTGCATCGAGCCAGCGAGCCATGATGGCTTCGGTTGCCAATTCAGAAGCATCTTCAATGGTGATCTGAGCGCCACAAGCGCACTCCATCGTGACGGTCAATGTGACTCCACAAACCAGTCGGTGAATCGTTGGTAAGCCTTACGTCCTAAGTAGAATGCGACTACGCCGATGGAAAAGACGATGAGATAGTCGATCAGGCTATGAGGTAGGCGACGTGGGCACTTCATGATAGAACTCTTTTGCACGATACTTCACCTTCGGTAGTCGCTGGTTGATAGCTGCTCGAAGTCGCAGAAGATAGCGGTCCCAGTCTCCTGATTCGATTTTCTCTAGTGCAGCAAAAGCTGCTGGTGCTTCTTTGTCGGTCATACCTGAATCCAATCGACTCGAATCCAATTTACTCGCTGAGTCAAAGCAAGTAACATGGCATAGCTATGAGCTCTGGAGATCATTTCGCCGTGGATCATGTTGGGGAACTTCGTCCAGTCGGCTTCCTCTCGGGGATTTTGATCCTCGGCAAGTTTCATAGCCTCTGCCCACTCTTCACCTGTGATCGCCCATCGCTTGGTGAACTCTGGTTCAGGCTGTTGTGGAATAAGCCCTGCCATGACTTCGATAATGTACCTGGCTGATCCTTCAGACATTACGAGGCCTCCCTTCGCATTCATGAGTGGTTTCGTAATCACAGCCAGGACATTTGAATTTCACGTCTCGCAGTAATCCTGTGACGTCGATTCTTTCGCCCCACATCGTAAGGTGAACACGGGTGGCTTCGTTGGCTTCGATGTAGATATCGACTTCATGAACGCCCTCGATCTTATGGCCGGTTGAGTCAGTAATGACGACGTTATCGTCGCCCATAAGACTTGGAGCAATAACTCTGATGGGTTCCTTCAAAATGGCACATCCTCTGCGTCGGAGAATTGGTTGAGTGGTTCGACTGCATCTTGCGCTTCGTAAATTCGAGCCCACACGTCATGAGGGATTTCTTCTTCGTTAAATCCTTCCCAATGCTTAGCGCGGATCACAACGAGAGGTGTCGTCTCTGTATCTTGTTCCACCAGGGTCGACTCAATATGTCTGACATTCCTATCGTTGTCAAACAGGACCTTTTGTAAGGCGTCCTCGAGCCCTTTTTGCAAGTTTGTGAGGTCGACTGGTAGCTTTGTGACTTTGCGAGTTTCACCTTGGTACGTCTCACGTCGCCGCCAGAACCAGAAAGCAAGGTCGTACCAACCGGGCTCCATCATTGGCAGCATCGTTTCGTTAGCGAAGATCATCATTTCTTCTTTGACTGCCGCTTGATAGGCTCGCAACTGCGGGTCTGGTGACAACTTTGGGTAAATTTTTTTGGCCTTCCGTCCAATGGAAAGTTGTCCAGTCGCCCATCTTTCAGGATTAAGGTGAAGGTGAAACCAGAGGTCTGTCATGTTCCATCCGGCCAAGTCTTAGTGGATCGATCCCATACCTTTGTTGCATTGATACGTCGGAGAACTTCTGCTCGATGCGCTCGATTGTTCTCCGACGTCTTGACAGCGATGATAAGTGCGAGGTAAGCAACAGAGACTGCAATGATGGACATGACGACTGCGAAGATAATGAAGAACGTACTCACATCTGTCCATTCAGTTTTGCCATGACGTAGGCAACCCAGCCGATGAAGAGTAAGCATCCACCACCGACAAGGGTGACAATAATCATGGTGGTACACATAGCTGCGACTTTGTGTGGGTCCTCCCACCACCTTGGTTCAAGCGGTGTACGGTATTTTGGCCACCTTGGAGGAGGTGGAGATGGATTCTGTTCATGGAAGATTTCTTCAAGTGTGTCCATGTCCTCGGGATCTTTGCCCCAAGTCATGTGAGGATAAGAGGTCGTGGGTGGTGGACCTTCGTCGTCTTCTTTTTGCATCTGTACTCCCGTCGTGGGGCTAGGTGCGCGATTCCTAGTCACTTTATTCTACGGTGGCTCTATGTCCATCATTCATGTCTGTGTCCGTCCCTGATGCCGTCACGCCACGATACGGGCCGGTCCTGGGGTCGTCCCTCCGGTGGAATGGATCGAGCGAATGCCAAGGCGAACTTAGCGCGTTTTTCATATGCAGTGAGTTCTTTGAGTTCTTTACAAGTCATAGCTCGGGAAATCGTACCCACGCCGCAGCAGTGTTGGTGATCAGTCTTTGCTGGTGCAGGCGGCACAAAGTTACGAATGGCATCGTCTAACGGCTCGTCAAAAGGGTCGCCATCCTCATACCTGCCATGTCCCGCCTCCCACTTAGGGTCAGGATGTGTATGGCCGACTCCGATGCTGTGAGTATGTCCAGGCATCGGCTGGACGTAAGGTACAGATTTAGGATGCCCCGGTTGTCGTTTCCAGTTATTGAAGTTGTCGCACCTGATGACTCTCAGCTCGTGGCACCAGGCACAGACTCCGTGTTCGTTAAGCTCGTCGACGAGTTGACAATCTTTGCAACGTTGCTCTTGTAGGAACTGATATGTCAGGTTCGGCATGACCGTAGAGCCACCTCACAATCGTCTTGTTTTCGTGGCCATGAACCTTGAGCATCTCTTGCATGGATGGGAAGAAGCTTGTAGCGAGAGGTACGGGCTTAAAAAAAGCTAGTGCTACTTGCCCCGCTGTGAATTCTGTTCCTTCAGCGACGACTCCTACGCCTGACACCCCCGAGGGGTCATCTGTTCTGACAAGTAGGAAGTTGCGCATGGGAGAGTCACTCCTTAGATTTCTTTCGTGGCATCACCCAAGCTTCATAGCCTGAGCCTCCGTCAATTCGGACTTGTTGTCCGGGCTTGTCTTTGTCATAGTGAAGAAATATCTCCTCCGATGGTGCGTTTTCGACTGCGCTTTTAAGGTTATTTGGCGTAAAGTCAATCGTGGTCCGAGGATGCGTCGCTTGTCCAGGGATATCGAGAATGTCGCCGAGTTGACCTTCGTCCTGATCACTCATTAAGACGGCTAGCTGCTCCTTTCCGAAGTAGGTAGTCATCTTAGGGATTCGTTCTTTCATTCCGAAGACCATCGCCAGACTGATCATGTCAAGAAGGGACTGCTTTTTAAGTTTGATCTTGTCTGGATGGTCGCGGCGTAGGGCTCTGTCGAGGTTCGGATAAGGCAAGTCGTAGATTGCAGCCCTGATCTGCGTGGCATGGTCGGGCATAAGAAGAAACTGGTTCTCCTCGATGCCAATAGCGACGTCTCCAAGATTGCGGATCACTGGTGCAAAGATTCCAGACGGCACCGTGATCGGCTTATAGACAGGTTCTGCCTTGCATGGTACACAGGCAAGTCTGTAGCGATCAGTGGAGATAATCTTTTGACCGTCGATATGAACTCCCCCGAGTGGCGGCTCGCCTGATGTATCAGCGGCCCATTCGACTTGTTTGACACGCGCACCGAAGTCAGGAACAAGCTCCAATTTGTCTGGATCGAAAGGATCCCAAGGTGGGAAGTACGAGGCGTTCATCATGCGAAGCTGGGCGCGGGTACGATCTGACTCTAAGATGACGATGTTGTCTTTTTGAGTCAGACTGACCGTTTTTCCTGTACCGATCTTCAGCTTGCTGGTGATGCCGGACAGGATCAGAGACGAGAGCCGCCATTCGACCGGGCCTTCCATCTCTACGGTATCGACGACCTCAAGGTAGTAAATCTTGAGATCAGTGGCCCTGATTTGGACTTCATCGCCAGCCGTACTGAGGTAGATACCCGCGGCCTTATCAAAGGCCTCACCAGCCTTTGTCGGTGCGACGTTGGCAGCCTTCCCCACAACGTCCTGAAGGGTGGCTGTCTCGAACACAAGTCTAGGCATTCGGCAAGCGATCCTCTTCGGCTAGGCGTTCGATGATTTCGTGACGAGTCCAGGTCTTTTTGTCTCCCCACAGGGCCATGACAGTTTCGTGCATGACGATGGTTCTTGCGGCTTGTTCTACATTGGAGCGATGCCAGCGCCAGTGTCGGAATCTGGAAAGTTCTCTCACGGCAGCGCCACATCGGTTACAAGTAACGTAGTGACCCCACTCTGCATGGTGAGGCGGGATCATGGCGTCAATCTCAGCTAGAAGCTTCAAGACTTGGTCGGTTCGATTAGTCATCAGATTCGCCGCAGCCCTTCGTCCTGATCTTCAACCTGCCAAGACTCGACGTAATCCGTGCATTCATGCTCAGTGAAAGCGTAAGGAATCCGGATCACATGGTCGAAGATTGGGATGTACTTTGGACCCAGCTTTTCGACGATTTCCTTGTTTGCGTTGCACATGAAAGACTTGCGTCCGTTGATGACTTGGTAGATTGGATTACCGTCTACGTCAGCTGCGAACCAGTAGTCTTTCATAACCTCAGAATATGGAAGCTTGGGGGTCTTGAGATCCTCGATCCACGCGATTCGATACTCGATCTCTTTTTTCATTCTGCGCTTCCTCCTGTGCCTCGAGAACAGCACGAGCAAATTGATCCATCCACTCTTCGGCAAGTTCTTTACTCATGTGGCTGTTGATTGCGAAGAAGTTAATAATCTCCCAACGAAAATTTGCAAGGAAGGCTCGTTTCGTCATTTCACCACTCATAATACAAACTCCTCATGACAACTTCCGCATTCCCAGGTACAGTCGTCTACTTGGCTATGAGGCCCTTCGTAGCCGCAGTTAGGACAAGGATAATCAATCAAGTCCATCTGCCACCCACAGGAAGTTATGCTGATAGTACTGATACTCACGGATCGAGTCCCGGATATCAGGAATGACTCGATGCGACTTGGTGTCCTTCCAGCCTGATTCCTCAGCCATCTTGTCGTAGACCCTGGGGTTTAGCAGCTTGCATTGTTCTTTGTCGCTGCTGATATCGATGATCCTGTAGTTGAAGAAGTACTCGATATCCGGCAAGTACTTCTTACAAAAGGCTCGATCCAACCTGAGTGAGCTGCCAGCCAAGGGATATTGACCGTAGGCAACTTCTTTCATGTCGAACCATTCCATCGCCTTGTCTTGGACGTAGCGTGGATTATTCTGGCCAAGGATTAAAGCTTGGTCCCAATCAAACCACAGACCGTTATTACGATGCATGGGTCCGACAAGCTCGTCTTGCTTGGCATCCTCGACGCGATCTTTCCAAGCTTCGTCCACGATGATCCAGGACTTGTGGGCAATCTCATGGCCGAACTTATCTGTGACCATGAAGCCAATCTCGAGAGGCACATCACGATCTTCGTCAAGGCCAGTCGTTTCCATGTCGATCCAGACCATTTCAGGTATGGGTTGAGCCATGCGGGTCTCCGTATCTCTCGGTGGCAAATCTTTTCATTTCTGTTTCACTTACGCGCCAGGTCTTGCCGCCGATCTTGTTACCTTTGAGGATGCCGCTCTTGATCCATCCTCTTACGGTATAGATACTAACGTCAAAGTATTCTGCAACTTCGCGGGTCTTATAAAGCTTCTCTAGATTCGGTTTGTCAGGCTGCATCTTCCGCCTCTGCCCTAAGCAATTCAGCCACAAGCCTTTGTTTAAAGTCTGACGTTTTCACAGCATCTTCAACAACATCAGCATAGACTTTCAGCTTCTGTCGAAGAATCTGCTCGACCCTTTTTTCGACTGTATTCCGGCAGATGTAGTCGAATACCTGAATTGGCTGGGTAGTATCAGCTCCAATTCTGTGTAGTCGGTCAATCGCCTGTTTATTAAGACCTGGGACGAAGAGCTTATCGATTCTTTGAGCATGACGGGCGGCAGTCATGTTAAAGCCTTGTGCAATCTGCAACATGCAGCAGATGACCGCAGGCTTCGGATGGTCGGTCCAGTCCCGAATCATGGGAACGCGACTGTTAGGCTTTACGTCTCCATGAATCTCCCATATGTCGAACTCAGGTGCAGCCTTATCCAGCCGTTGGCAGAACATCTCCATGACTGAACGGAACTGCGTAAAGACGACGAGTTTGTGGTTGTTGCTAAGAATTTCCAGACTGTCCTGAATGACTAAGTCAAGTTTACTGGATATATCTTCACCGAGGAATTCCCAGGTTGTTCCGCAGATTTGCTTGAGTCGGAGGAACTTGACGAGAGCGTTTTCGATTTCCACTGGATCGTCAATATCTGCCATTTGGATTTGGAGGTCTTCAGAAGCTGAATCGTAGAGCTCTCGTTGCTCCGGGTAGAGATCAATGTACCTTGGAATCTCTTGAACGTCAGGCAGATCAAGTACGTCTTCTTTGAGTCGACGGACCATGACCGTCTTGAGGCGGTTGGTAAGCTCCTTGCGATTCTTGACACCCACAATCTGCTTGTTCTTATATCCGCCATAGACAGCATACCTATTCAGAAAGGAGAAGTATCGAGGATAACCTGCTGGATCAATCTTGTGCAGCAGCGGCCACAACTCATTCACCTGATTGAGCATGGGCGTTCCAGTAAGGAGGAATGACCGCTTGGATCGCAGCTCCATCGCTGCTTCGGTGCGTTTCGCTTCGAAGTTCTTGATGTAGTGAGCTTCGTCGTAGATTGCAATATCGAAGTGAAGCGCGTTCAGTTCTCTGAGGTGAGGATCGACCTGCTCGTAGTTGATAATGAGAATCTTCGGGCCTTCCCAGGTCCCGAACTCATAGATCTGGTCATTTCTTTCTGCAGGTCCGAGTCGACGAAAGATTCCATGTCTTGTGGGGTGTTCTTCTTGACCTAGAATCAGGTAAGGGAAGCGGGTAAACTTTTCAATCTCCTCTGCCCAATTGGCCTTGAGTCCAACTGGACAGACGACAATGATGTTCTCAGCCCATCTTTGACCGTTAGTCTCACGTACAACGTCAATGGCACAGGTCGTCAGGGCTTGGAGAGACTTGCCCAAGCCCATGTCGTCAGCCAAAAGAAAGCTGGTCATTCGTGCGAACTGACGAATACCAGTAACCTGATGCTCGTAAAACTCCACCGTGTCATAAACCCAGGGTTCCAAAGATTTACGATTCTCTGTGCCCATTCTTTCCTCGGTTAGTCGTTACCGATCTTGATTGCTTGCATTGTCTCGTTGTTGAATCGCCAAGGCATCATCTCGTATTCTGCATCTTCGGGTCCTTTCTTCTCAACGTAAACTGGCTCGAAATCCCATCCGACCAGCGTATGAAAGTATCTTACCGCTGACAGGTCAGACTTGGGAACATTGGTCACCCAAATTATCTCAAGGTCTGCGTCTCGATACTGGTAATTAGTTGCGTTACCTTTGGATTCAGCGTTGCCCCAAATAGCGTCTCGCCAGTCTCCACCTGCTTCTTCGTAAAGCTTAGCTTCCCTCTTTTCCGGCATATTTGCCTCCTGTAGGGATCGAGACTTCAGTCGTGATAATCCATCGGCCAAGGATTAATGCCCACTTCCCTGTGGGATTCCTGAAGATTCCGAAGCCGAAGTTCTTATCAATCATGTGGTATATCTTGATCGGCGGTAGTTCCATCCTCCTCTTCCTCCGGACTGCGGTAGAACAGCAGTGCAAATATCATGCCAGACCCTTCATGCTGGCGAAGTTCCACTGAATTGAGAGCGATCATGTGGTCGCCGTTGGCTGGCACATAACAGACTTGTGCCTCATCAGGAAGATCAGAAAACCTTTCCTTCCACTTCTTGACTGACGACTCTGCTGCGTTTCGTTCGATCTGCGCTTCTCGTTCTTCATCCATTTAAATCAGGGGCTCCTGATCTACAGCCTGGCCGAGCTTCAGCTTATGGATGCAGCTTTCGCAAGCCAGGCGTCCGGTTTGTTCTCTCAAGACAGGTGAATCTAGCTTTGGTCCTGAGACCCACGAGATGACTTCTCGGTGGACGGTAGGGTCATCTGCCTCAACAGGTTTATGGCAGAATGCACAGTTGCTTGACTCAGACATTCCTCATGCTCCTTTCGCTTGCATTGACACAAGCGAACGTCAGAGTAGAAGCGAAGGATATCCAGACAGCGGGTACATAACCCGAAGTGACACTGCAAACACTTCCAATCTCTAGGCGTGGGGTACTGACTATGTCGGCTCATCGGGCGTCAGGTTCGGAGGAGTTCCACCGCCCCAGCGAGCTTGATCTTGGCAGCCTGGGCAGTCGTCTGGACCTTTCATCATGCGATCAGCGAGGTTCGGATAAGGCATTCCACACCTGGCACATTTGACCTTGGGAAATTCGCCAGGAATCAGCTCCATGTGATGCTCATTGAGCTGAGCAGTGAACTCGTCAGGGAGCTTCGAGATGAAGTCAGCCCACGGAACGTCTTTCGACATTTCCTCCATCTCGTCTTTGGCTGCCTTGTCATGATTTTCGCCGCAAGCAGCGCAGTAGCCGAATCGATCTTGTAGAATGTAAGTGAGGAGTCCAGCAATGAAGGCGTGAGCGCTTCGTGGCTCTTCGCCCATCATCAGAATTGCACGAACGATGAGGAGATCTTCCTCGTTTCTCTCTTCCAGCCAATGAACAAGTTGGTGGCGCCTGGCCTCGTCGAGCGCTTGGTGAAAGCCATGATCTTCCATCACTTGATGAAGTCCTTGTGTTAGTGCCTCCCTGATGTGAGGAGGCAGGTCTTCAGGATCGATCTGAAATCCCATCATGTATTCTCCCTTACTTGAGGACGGACTTGGCCGCGGCCCTCATGGTGTCCCTGACATGCTGTGCGCTCTTGGCGATGTGATCGTTCCAGTGAGGCACATTCATTATCCTGTTGTGAAGAAGAGAGTCTTTGCTAAAGTAGCCAGCTTCTTCCAGGAAAGCTTCGGTGCAGTGGGAGAACAGTTCTTCAACCTTCGAGCCGTGCAGTTGCCTTCCTGGGAAACGAAGTGGACCGTCAATTTTGAGAACGGAAGCTTCAGCGATTGCCTGACTGACGCACCGATCGACTCCACCGTGAAGGTAGATGTTGATGGTGTAGGTCGGCTCAAAAGAAGCTATCACATTGGGATGAGGTGCAACTCCTTTTCCACGGCACCAGCCTTCTTCGAGAAGGTCGGCCGCGTCGTTGAGTGTCTCGGACACCATCTCATCAGTGATGATGACTGGATTCCAAGCTGTTCCACACATCTTGTTTCCTTTCCCTGGTTGTAGTGCGAAGTCTGCCCGCCAATCTCCGCTGGTCACGGCACATTACCCTCAGCTCGCCCTGCGGTGCAGCGCCTCGGCAAGCCTCGCCAGTCCGTGACTCCCCTATAAGACGCCTCGACCCGAGCCAAGGGGGGTAAACTCGGGCCGAGGCTGCTTGTACTTAGAACGGCAAATCTTC
>Ga0081455_10003520_pt1 | contig 17983 bp, 19 predicted proteins | sample TabmetS3T2R1_FD_70207 | JGI IMG/M metagenome (GOLD analysis project Ga0081455, IMG submission 70207) | Tabebuia heterophylla rhizosphere microbial communities from the University of Puerto Rico - S3T2R1 | ecosystem: Host-associated > Plants > Roots > Rhizosphere ...
CTGTAACTTGTCCGTTACTATTCGGTTGAGGAGACTGCGCTTGCACATATGTAGAAGAATGAACCGGAAATAGAGTTCCTGTTGTAGAGGAAATAATCAATAAGGCAGACAGACATAATGACAACCGCACTGTACTTTTCAAACTAACTCATTTAGGTAACGTGATTTAAATAGATTTAGTGGGAGGTAGCTAAGGTGGAATTCAATTCAATTCTTCTATACTAGATCACATATTAGCTAACTGTAGGAGTTTACTTCATCTATGGCTTTTGGTATTCCTTTCTTAAGGTCTTCAAGGCTCATTACTGGGTGGAACTCCACATGAGCTCCCATTTTAATAAACAAAGGCTCGCCCAAGACGGGTATCTGGTCTGCACTCTGAACATCGACAATAAAAGAAGCAATCCTACTGCCATTTGCTTCAAAGAAATATGCCGCTTCGGCCTTAACTTTGTTTATATATTCTTCAAGTTTCGTCAGAAAGTTTGGGTCCTGCACCATTTTGTTTCCGTCTTCTGTAGGAATAGTTGCACGTATTAAGAATCTCATGTAAGTGTATACAATTCGGTTTTATTTAATAATAGATATAGCATCGCAGAAACTCTATAGATAAGTGAATAGCTAATCGGTCCGCTGACAGTTAGCGATATGGCGGCAGGAGGCTCAACACGAACACGACTTGGAGCACTACGAGGGGGGATTACATACACTAATGTATTGCATCCCACCTATTCATTTACCCTAACTATATGGCAGATCAGATGTTATTTGTTGTAATGTTGATAATAGATTGTTCAAATTAATTCCCGATATGGCAGTCCATGCTATTAATGTCTGTTCCGGTCCGGTACCCTTTTCTCCACCACGTAAGTCTTGGAAATTATACATGCTATCAATTGTCAAACCTCTACTTTCTAAATCCTTGCTGTATTTCTGAATATCCTGTGTTGGTACCATTAATACTCCTGCAGTATCCGGTTTTAAATTGGATGCAACAGTACTATTCTGAGGATTAGTTGTATCAGAAGTTTGAGTACTAATAGGTATGCTAGGGTCTTGCCGATGTTGTTGTTGCTCTTCTACTACTACGGCTGTTGTTGTTGCTACTATTTCTCCATTCATTACGAAGTCTTTGTCCTCCTCATTGACATTAGCTTCATAGTAGGAAAAAGTTCCAGGGTTGTTCAATACAAAAGGATTGGATGCTTCATTAAACTCAACTATACCACTATCAAACAATACCTTCTTAGAATTTCTACTATCTATTAGAGATATTTTGTGATCATGGTCAACATCTCCATTAAACCATACAACCATAGTGTCTGGATTAACTATTCCTCTTTGTGGAAGGTATGGTTGATTTACAAGAGGCCATTGATTCTCGGGCTAGTTAGTTGATTCATGAGCTTCATTTGGAATTAGTATTATAATGTGCTTTATGCTGGAAGGAAATGTTAATGATTTATTCTCATATAGTATGGCTGCCATTGATTTTTGTTCTTGTTCCTGTTCTTGTGCTACAACACTTGGCACATTATTGGTCTTTAATGAAGTAAATCCTAGACCAGATACCGCTATCCCTGTTGTTATTACTACTATTATTATTGTTACAGCTAATTTCATTCCCAAAATTAGAAGACACACACATTATCTTGTAATTAAACAGTAAGAATACACTGCACGGCAGAGAGAGTGTATTCAGCTCAAAATATAATCTTATGGTAAAATTCTATAATACAAATTGAAATAGTTCTAAGGCTAAAGTTTTACCGCTATATTCTATATACAATACCACTTTTACATACTCAAATCACAACTAACACTAGTAGTAGAGCTAAGTAGCAAATTAAACAAATAGTTTCTCGATATTAAAAGAAGCTGTGTCAATAAATGAAACTTGTCTTCTATAAAAAAGTCCACCATCTAGACCAGTTAATAGGTAGTAGATATGATGATAGTAACAGAAATACTAGTAATGAATGTCCTGCCTCGTCCCTTAAGATGCTGGGAGAACCTTTGATTCTTAGAAACATAAATATGGTAAGGAAGAAAGCAAACTTCAATAAGATTTTGATACCAAATGGTTTACATAATGCTCTCAGGATAGTTCAGGATGCTTTTCCACAAATCGATGTTGAAGAGTTCAACGACGAAAAAGATGATAGATTTTATGACGATCATAAAAAAACTGAGGGGAGTACTACGGTGTCATCGTTACCATCATCTCAACCATTCTATAGCAAGGTAATCATCGGAGGAAAGTACGAGGATCTAAAAATTCCATTAAATGTCTGTCTGCATTATTCTCAAAACATAGATAGTCTGTTCATGGAATCCATAATCTATCCCTGGGACTTTCTTAATCTAGTCCAGAAAGTACTTCATGAAGAAGTAACACAAAATATAATATCACCAAATGCATCTATAGCCAAATCAAGCATTATAGAAGGGCCGTGTTTAATTGAAGATGATGTAAAGATCGATGATTTTTGCAAAATAAAAGGGCCGATATATATTGGCAAAGGTAGTTTTGTTGGAATGAGTTCTCTTATCAGAAATTGCATGTTGGGGAATGAAACTAGAATAGGATTTAATTGTGAAATTGGCAGGTCATACTTCGCCGGCCATGATAAGATATCACATCAAAATGTTATACTAGACAGTATAATAGGAGATAATGTTTGGTTTGGAGGATACTCTGGAACTGCAAATGTATTGCTTACTCAAGGGAATATAAAGTACGAAATAAGTGGTGGCAAACTGGTAGATACTGAAACGAACCATTTTGGAGCGGTAGTTGGAAACGATTCTGCCATTGGCGCTTCAGTAATAATTCTTCCCGGTAGGCAGGTTCCACATAATACGATGATTCAGGCTGGAACAATATTTGGAAAAAAACATTCTGCAATCTAGATAAGTGAATAGCTGATCGGTCTGCTGACGGTTAGCGATATGGCGGCAGGTGGCTCGACACGAACACGACTTGGAGCACTACGAGGGGGGATTACATACACTAATGTATTGCATCCCACTGAACCCAAATCACTAAAGCAAACCCTAGGTATGAAAATAACCTCGTATAGTATGTCACTTTGACCGTTCTGCAATTATACAACGCTGGGCCTCGAAATTATGTAAAATATGATTCACACACCCTTGGGCCCATTGTGATATTACTTTTCAAATAGGATTCTCTAAGCAAAAAATAGAGGAACCAAATTGAGCATATAACATTTAGACTAGTTTTTGTTCGTGCTATCGATTTATTGGTTTTCGCTAGAAGAGTTAGACCCTGCATCTGTACTTAATGAAGTCATATTGCCAGTAGTGGGAGAAACAAAGGAATGAGAAAGACCTGAATGGGCTTCAAGCCATGCATAGAGATCTGCTAAAACATAAGGTTCAATTGGTCCAATTTCAGTGAACCACTGAGGTGAGGGATAGAAGACGTGTCCCAGATTGGGATAAGTTATCAACGTATGATCAGGGTGATTTACGTCAGTTAACCTTTGTTGTAGGAGAAATGCTTGTTGAACTGTAGTTTGACTATCATTTTCTCCATTGAGTATTAGGATACCTGTAGAGTTAGAGATATTGCCAATGATGCTTAAGTTGGGTATCAGATTAAGCTCCGATCTTAACCATACAGGACAGCCTCTAATATTGTTGCATTTGGATGGGTTAAAAGCCGTCTGATTTTCATAATACTTTATCAATGCAGGTCTGATTTGTTTCTGAATACTTACATGATCGGCAGTGCCAAATTTCTCGACTAGGCTGTCAGTTATAGCCTTGGTATTATTAGAATCCAAAAGAGAAGACGATACCAAATAAAAGCCTAACAACGGATCCTTTGCTATCTGCTGCCCTGATATCAGTCCGGTGTGATTTTTATCCAGAACTTGCATAGCGTACTCTAAAGGGTGATCTACCACTTGGTAACGCAGGATATCTCCAACAAGGTTTTGGGCTGCCGCGCCCATAAGTATTATATTCTTCACCTTGGCTGAATTATCTATTGCTACCCTTGGAGCAATAATTGTACCTTCACTATGTCCAAGTACGCTTATCCTCTGAGGGTCTTCTTCAGGCTGAGCAGCAAGAATATTCAAAGCATTCCCTGCATCATGAATTAGATCGTTGACTGTAGCATTTCCCCATACATTCTGATCAGTTATACCGTTTGCACCCACGCCTCTCTTATCATATCTGAGTACTGCAAAACCTCTTTCTGATAGATATTGAGCTATTTGCCAATACGGTTTAGGACCATCATTGTGAACATCTAATCCCGCAGTTTCATTCTTGTCAAGAGCACCAGAACCATGAATAAGCAGCACAGCCGGAAATGGTCCCTCCCCTTCAGCAGGAAAAGTAAGTTGGGCATTAGTCTTTACTCCATTTCCTAAGTCTATTACGAGATTTCTATATTTTATGGTCGGCATGTATTGTTGTGCTAGTGCATGGTCTTGTTGTTTAATGATACTAATAGATAAACAAGATAATCCAAGTATCCAAATGAAAAACAATAGTGTCACGCTTTTTGTACAAGAGTGCAATTGTGACACAAGAAGCTGATGCTTCTATTTGAGGGTTTATTATTAAATATGACTAAGGCTTATCCCAATATTCCAAGTTTCTTACATTAATTAGTTATGACACACAGTAAATCTCGATCAAAAGCAAGAACGACCAGGGTCGAGTAGATATTATGGTTGAGTGTGGGACCAAAAATTATGTCAAATATGGTTCAAATCCCACTGGCCCCATGTGATATTAGTTCTCTGGATGGATTCACTCGAATAGAAAAAATGAAGAGTGAAACAAAATAGATGCAAGTTGAACAAGAAAGAGAAGTAGAGAAATCGGAACAAATAAAGGTAAAGGATTCCGATGCATATTCGCTATTTGTTTGTGCAGTTAGATCACAAGTTACAAGGGATTATTATCTTAGGCGATTAAGGATCTTCCTTAATCATATTAGTTTACTTCCCGGAGGAACGATGAAAGAAAGGTGTAATCTATTTGCTTCGAAGGAAAAAAAGAATCCAGGTTGGGTATTTAGTTGCATTGTAAGATTCCTGCAATACTAATAGGAAAGAGTTGAAAGAGAGGAGATTACAGGTGCTACGCTGCGTAACTTTGTGAAGGCTATAAAATTATTCTGCGAAATAAGGGAGAGCTAAAGAAACAAGAATAAGGCAGAAATGACCGAGATACGCCAAAGCAATTGAGCGTGTTGAAAAATTTACTTTCCAATCCTCTTTTCTAATAATTTTATGTATCTGTACTGAGCTAATATCGTCATCATCATAATTTGCTCTAGCCTTCCACTGGATTGTTCAGTCTCTATCTTGTTTTTATATAGATCGAATAATGTTTTGCTCTCTGTTCTTACTTCAATTATTTGGTGCATCAATGGCTCCAGTTCTAGAAATTGGTCGAAACAGAATTCAATTTCGTGTCTTGCGTTATCTAATTCTTCGTTTGAGACTACCCTACTCATTTGGATTGTAACCAATCATGTCAATTTATATCTACTTAACTGGTTAATATCACTAGCGCTATCGTTCTTCATAAAGTACTTTCTAAATATTCTCTTTATGGTTGTATATACATGCACGAAATGCGGTGAACCGAATTTCCTTACTCCCCACGCATTCTGGAATATAACTGATTTTGGTGCAATATGTGAGATGCGGCACGAAAAGTAGGTTAGCTAGCACCAGCATACAGTTCAGTTGTTGGATGAAATGCTATCCATTCAAACCAAAAACCTTGGTCAAGGGGTAACCGTATGAGTTGTCTTCCTTTCATCTGTCCATTAATTGCCTTTCCATCAAAATTCCATTGGCTACTAGTCTGCTTATCTACCAATGTATCATTTTTGGCATTGTATACAAATTGTAATTTTGTCTTACCTTCCAATATTGGATCATACGCTCTTGTCATAAATGGATTCAAGGAAAATAGGGCAATAGGTTTAGTATTTACTTGGTCATTTATGACCTTCATCTTCTCTACGTCTTCCAATCTATATGCCTTATATTGTCCATTATTTTCAAATCCAATTACAATTTCCTTAAGTCCCAATCTATCATCATGTTTTGCAATAGGAAACATCACTTCACTATTAGTGTAATAATCCCCGTAAGGGTCAACGCCATAGGGCCTGCTAGACCCAGTATCTCTTGAAAGAACTTTTGAATCTGGATACAGTTGCTTCCAATCTTTCCAATATGCTACATCAAATGGAATTCTTTCTAGTTTTACTCCTGCAAGCTTTCCAACAATTGCCTGGGACATAGCCTGACTCCAAAGTGACTTTGTTGTTCTGTCATACATTACTAGGTTACTATTATAGAGCTTGCCTGATGTTCCAAATTCAAGTATCTGTCCATCATCCATAGTGAGGTTAAAAACTTGATTAGTAAAGCATAGAGGACAGTAAGTCACGGCCACTGGAGTTTCTTCCACCTTATCATTAACAATTTCATGCCATACTAATATCTGGAGAGGATAAGCTCTGATATTTCCATTAATGTTCAGGCCAAGTACAAGATCAGAATCCTCCAAAAATTCTTCAGCCTCAGATACTGATATAAATTTAGGATTATCAATAGACGGGATGCCATCGGGTGGAGGTCCTCCGCTAACAATTTGATCCAAAGGAACAATACTCTTTTTGTCTTGAGCTTGAGCTACTGCAGCTACTAGGTCGGTGTCATCAACTTCATCATTATTATTATCGCCACTAATCTTAGTAACAAGCGAAGTACTAGGTGGTGCTGCAAAACTCACAAAAATAATATATGCGACAATAAATATCGTTAAAGTAACACAAACAATAGATATTACTGCTAAGGCTACATGTCTTTTTTTGATCCTATCGAAAAGATTATTTCCATAGGTCAAACTCTTTCTTTTCAACCTCTTTCTTTGACTCGGCCGGATGACTATCCCTTGATCGATTAAGACTGCCATATTTTGTACTGTTTGCCGGCTGCATTTCTCTCCTCAGTCTTATTGCAGATAAACCTGTAAAACCAAATACTATACCCAGTCCGATATAGGAGAGAGTGTCTGAATATTGTATTAAAACAATGGACAAACCGCTTCCAAAAATTGTGGGAAGCATAGATAATATGAACAACCAACTTCCACAGCATCCCAATGGAACAAGTGAGAAGAACGAAAAAAATGAGCCTAGGGCAGTACTCCCAGCTCCGCCTCCAAGCAGACCTAATTTTTTCTTGTCTGTTTTACATCCTAGACTCTTGCTATAAGAGGAAATGAAAACCTGCGCTCCCATCCCTATACCTAATCCAAATACTATACCAGAGTTAGCTCTAATAGATGCATCAATAGCCGAAAAGGCTTGAAGATTAGGAGTTGTAATTACAACAACCAGAAGGTAGGATAACGTTGTAACTGTACCAATTATTATTCCCTTAACAAGTGCATTCTTAGTGTTACAACTCAATACGGGCTTTATAGCAGAATAAGCCATTTCAGATTTGACAAATGTTATTAATAATTTCTGTTATTTATTCCGATACTTTAACTGTTAAAGAATATCTCTAAAGGTTAACGGTAGGAGAAATGAGGTCGGTTTTAAGCAGTATTTTCTATGTTATTAATAGGCTCCACTTTTCAGAGTGTTGCTAGTTACCAAAAGTTTTCCTAATGTAGTAAGCTTGGGAGATATCTTACCTCTATCTCCCTTTTCAATCTCAACCAATCCTAAATTAACCAATCCCTTGGAATCTTTGCCTCCTTGAACATGATAACTTAGAAGTGGTTTTCCATAGCCAGATATCTGTTCCAACTGGTCTAGACTTTCTACCATGCCTCCAGCCTGGTCTATTGCTTTTAGGATTTTTATTTTAGAATCTGATATTACTTCACTATAGCTTAATTTCAAAACAGGCATTATCAATGGTACGGTATGAGTTGAATCCATGCCAAATGCTTTAATTCCATTTATAAAAGCAGCAGACAAAGCGGCACAACCAATCAATTTATCTCCAGAACTTACATTCATCAATATTTGTTGAAATTCCTTGCCCTCAAGATTAATAATTTCGTTTACCCTTTCCATAGTATCTCTGATAACATTTTCCTTACTCACAAGATTTATGGTAATAGGCAAACCAAGAATACTTTTAATCCTCCGTGAAAATTCCTCAGCTTTATTTCTCTCTGAGCCATAACAAATTAGAACTAGTTTATGAACAGGAAAACTTCGTATTCCAAGTGCAATTCCATCTTGATCTTCAGAACCAAAAGTCGCTATTTGAACTGTCACCAACGGTTGTTGTTGTGTCATCAGGATATGAGTGAGTATATCCTGGTTGAAGTATTAAAGAACTGTCTTTAACAGTTTAACTTCGACTTTAACTAACTCATTTAGCCAATCAAGCAGAAAGAAAGAGGAAGAAAAATTGTCCTCAAACTCTATGTAGCATGCGGATTAGACTTCTGTAGTAGGTTTGCTTTGATGCTCAAATATTGTTGAGGGCTCAAAGAATGGACAGTTAACGACATGAGTTCCATTCATAGCGGGTGTAATTGATATCATTCCTGCTTGTGCCATTGCAGTAATATCGTTAACAGTTTCCAGAACCCTGGCCTCTGATGGGTCTTTCCATTCTATAAATGAGATTCTCCACAATGGACTGTAACTAGCATCATCTGTATTTGCTGCACCTATACCGGCTTGGAATCCCATTGGACCGGAACCATTGATTCCATTCATAAATTGAAACAAATCTACCGTTACGGGTGTGGACGCCAATTTCTCATCAGATGGAACATAAGCCACCCCCATCATATCTGCTGGCATTTTTGGTGTTGCATCTGAAACTATATAATAGACAGTTCTGCCATCAGGTCCCCATCCTCTATGAGCCACCACTGTGACAACCATGTTCGTTGTGTCGATATCCAGTACTTGGCCGCCAATGTAAGGACTATCGTCATTAACACTTCTATCTTCCTTTATTTTGAGTGAGCCTCCATTCCATTTAACTACAGGATGGTTTACTACCACATCTGTCTTCTTTATTGTAAGACTTCCATTTTGTTGGGCAGCCATTATCTCTTGGGCAGACTTTAACTCCTTTGGAGTAGCATTCTGATTCCATTCTACTAGGTTCAATTTCCAGAGTGGACTGAATCCTTGGTCTCCAGGCTTGGCAGCGACTACTGGAAGTTGAAATCCAAATGGTCCAGCACCAGGTATTCCATTAGTAAATCCATAAGCTTGATTTAGGACAGATTCAGGGGTCTCTGATAAAGCTGGTGAGACATTGACTTTAAAACCTGTTTGATTCGTTATTGTTGATGCGGTTTGGTTATCAGATGCATCCGTTGCAATGAAAAATATCTCTTGACCATTCTGGTATCCTTTCATCATGGGTATATCAATTGGAATATTCGTTTGTGAGAGTTTTAATACTGATCCCAAATTTTCAGCTGATGATTGATTAGACATTGCAATCGACTTAGTGGTATTTCCTGCAGTTGTAATTTGTTGCCCAAAGATTTTTTGCGATTGCGCTGAAAATATCGCTGTTGAAATTAATAGTACTATGGTCAGATATGATAATATGACAACTGGTTTCTGTTGCTTATTTTTGGAACTCATTGGATAAAAGAAAGACATAGGTTCTATTAATCAGATGCGTTTAACCGTTAAAGATATTCTTTAATACATTGATTGACCACCAAGTCAAATCCAATTCCGGGGTAAATCTTCTTTCTTGTATGCAGTAAATAATATGTTATAAGTTACTTGTATAGAGTTGGCCATTTTTTTGTAACTCAGAAATTTCATGCAATAATTTGGATACTCTTCTTTTTTGTCTAGTGACTTTTATTATTTTCATCATAACAGGGCTGGCAGCCATTCCTAAGATCATGCCAATTATCATATCGATCAGCATAGATATGCAAGCTTTTCTTTTGCTTATAGAGTTTATGATAGCTGGCCATTCTATTTACAAGCAAGGTGAAAATTCTGCTGGCGGAATTTTTTAAGGGGCAACAATGAAAAAAGGTTTTTTTAAATAGGCAATGGTATTCAATGACCTCCTCTATCGGGGCCTGAAGGAGTATCAACCTGCGAAATTGATCCAGAGGGACGCCCAATTGTGAAATATTGTATTTACATACTTGAGCAAAAAGTTGTACTAATGAAGTCTCCACTAGCTTATGATATCTCATATGTGGTTATGATTAGTCGTGCCATATACTCAACCACTCTTAATATTTCGATCCTTAATATTAGGTCCGAGAATGACGACAGAACCCACCAACGATAATGACGAAAACTATTCTCCTGTGACATCAGATATCTCAAGTAATATATCAGACAAAGACCTACTTCTGGTCCTCAAAGCATTAGAGTCTATGGGTTTTAGGTCCATAGACTATTACGAAAACTGATATTGTTGATGTTTTTAGGTTGGCCTTAACATTCTATAAGAGGAGTAAGGAACAAGGTGGTATGCTTTTGTCTTCTACACTGAGACCATAAGAAATCTTTTATATATCAAAATACAGAAACCAGGTATGGCGATTCTGGGTGTCTTTACCCGGGCAAGGGCTCACTAAACAAATGTACGATGAGTTAAGAAAAGAAGTTGACTGGGAACACAACCGTCCAACAGGGATAATATTTCATGCAGCTGGTTTCGATAACTCGGGAAACCTTCGGGTGGCTGATATCTGGGAATCTGAACAGGATCTCAATAACTTTTTTAACAATGTATTAAAACCCGCTGCAGAAAAGGTTAATGCACCTATGCCGAAAGGAGAGATATTTCCGATTCATAGTGTAAGCACTTGGGGCGTTGACACATATAGAGTCAAATAGAAAGAGGATTAATTCATAAAAGTCGCAAGTATTATAAAAACTGGATAATATTGCTTATATATTCCTGTAATACTTGTTCTTTATTATGAAAACAATTACGTTATTGATAATCTCAACAGCAATACTGTTAGCTACTCCGGTCCTACAAATGACTAGCAACCATGCTTCGGCTACAACCTCTCCAACCATAGTTCAAGCGGGTGAAGCAACTACTCCACTTGCTGTGTTTAGTCCTCAGACAGTAGAAATCAATGCTGGAGAAAGTATTACATGGACTAACCCTACTAAAGTAGCAGAGCCACATACTGTTACATTTTTTTTAGATAACAATACCGTGGCAGGAATAGTTTCGCCTCTTTCTGTTTCAAATACCACAAAATTCATGATATTGCCACCTGGCTCCAATAATGAACCAATCCTTTTGCCAGGTGACAACAAAACCGGTATGAATACTATAATAGCTGTTAATGCAAGAATATTCAATCCGGCTACGATTGACTCCCAAGGCGCCGTGAGCTATCTGAATCTCAACTCGAATTACTCCATGACAGGCGCTGAGAAATATGTCAACTCGGGCTGGATTCTCCCCGAAGGCTTGGAACAGCAATATCCTGGTTCGGGCAATACCTTTACTGTCACGTTTGAAAAGCCGGGGACATATGACTACTTATGCGTCATACATCCATGGATGGTAGGAAGTGTAAGAGTTAGGTAGACGGTTGTTTCCCTTTGATATTCGCAACTTTCACAAAGTAATTTGATTGATTGCTGTAACGTCATATCTTGCTAAATCTATACAGTCTAATCAAATTAGTCTGAAACGTCCATTCAGCTCTTTTATTGGTTTACATATCATAGATTATAGAGACGAAGTTTGGCCCATTTGTGAAAATGTGAAACGATAAATACAATAACCCTCGAAAAAGGGAGAACGTAAGAAACTGGTATAGATCAAACAACCGCAGGAGACTCAACATCGACGTAGTTAGATCTGAGTTTGTTGAGTCCGGCCTGCGTTAGGATTGAGCGTTATCGAACAGCATTTCTAATATTAATGACATGTTGAACATTGTTATTCTCACATTCACTAGTTGAAGAGAGAAAACCTTGGGAGACTCAACGAGAGAGGTTGGAGACCGCTTTCTGTTGGATCTCCCGAGGATAATAGAGGAATCAACGAGCGCGACAGCCGATCCGTGGTATGCTTTTGTTTCCCTTTGGAAACTTATCACATACTTCTATCCTCTATTACACTATATTTTACGTCACGGCAGTATTTGAGGATATAGCATAAGCCGCCGGCGTTACCGTTCTTCATAAAGTACAATCTGAATATTACCCCCATGGTCGTATATTCGTGTGAGAATTGCGGTGAATTGAATTATCTTACTCCGCACGCTTTTTGGAATATAACTGATTTCAGAGCTAAGTGTGAGAAATGTGATGCGATAAATACGATAACCTTAGAAAAGGGAGAACTCAAAAAGCAAGTTTGAGATAAGATAGAGATTTGACCCAAGATTGTTTAAGTTACACTGTATTTTCTGTAGTAAAATCATTTAATGTGATGCTCTATTATAGTGTGTATGTTCGAGACCCTGATTATGGCAGATAGCATAAGTAATTATGCAACTGTTTCCGGTGTCATTGTGGGGCTAGGGGTATTACTGTTTGTAGTGCGAACTCGTAGGAAAAATGTGGAGGGAAGAAAAGTTCAATATGGTTCCAACGGCAAACCCATCTCTCGTTAATATATGCAGCTATAGATCGGAGATTTAGTCACTGACTTTAGTGCAAAATGTGAAAAGTGTGAAACGATAAATACGATAACGTTAGAAGAAGGAGAACTTAAGAAACAGGAATAGTCTGTTGGAAAGACTGGAAGTTTAGGAAGGAAAATAAACGATGAAAAATAACAAATATGGAAGAGCCTACATGGTTAAGACTACTTTACCTCTGGGATGTGCATCTTTTTGGTAGTCAAGTGCTTTGCTGGCTTCGTCAAGTCGAAATGTCTGAGCTATGTTCACTCTTATATTGTGTTGATCTACCCATTGTGCCAGTTTAATTAATCGCTGTCTATTTACTTGAGAAAATAGAAATAGCGCCTTAATTCCAAATTGATTCATTAGTTCGGAATTTGGTTGTTCTAACATAGAAACAATTATGCCGCTACCTTTCTTTAATGCTCGAAAAGATCTTTTGTACGTTTCGCCACCTATAGTGTCATAGACTGCATCATAGTCCTGTAGTATATCTTCAAAATGCTCTTTTTTGTAATCTACTATCTGATCTGCTCCCAATTCTTGTACAAATTGTTTATCGTTAGTACTCACTGTTGTTGCTACATATGCACCTAAATGCTTTGCAAGTTGTATGGCTGTAGATCCTATTCCGCCTGCTCCACCATGTATCAAAATTTTTTGGCCATTTGATAATGCTATATTCTCTGCAAGCGCCTGCCATGCGCTGACGCCAACAAGCGGTAGGCCTGCTGCTTCTTTGTGATCCAGAGTTTTAGGCTTATGTGCAATACTTGTAGCGGTAGCCAGAGCCACATCTGAGAATGCTCCTGAACCACCAGTAGGAACTCCAGCCTGTCCATATACCTCATCACCCCGATTAAAATCTGAAGACACATCTTCCCCAACTTGTTTGACAACACCGGAAAAATCCAATCCTAAGGTTGATGGGAACTGAAGATGTATCATCTGTTGCATGTATCCTTCTTTAATTTTCCAATCTATCGGGTTTATGCCAGCTGCTTTGACTTCGATTAGAACTTTTCCTGCAGATAAATTTGGAGTAGTTGTCTCTCTGATTTCGATCACTTCGTTAGTATTTCCGTATTTCATAATTTGAGCAGACTTCATTGTCAATAATCGGTAATCGACTATTATAAAGTGGTAGGTTTACAAATTATATTAATTCCATATTAGGTAAACTTGCTAATCTCTCACTCCAGTTCAAAGTGAGAGAAACCGCAGGAGACTCAACTTAGATCGAGCGTTTTCGCTGAGTCTCTCATGGGTCTTGGTAGCTCATATAATACGAACATGATATTTAGGAGTGCTAATTTTTGTAATGGAGAAATCAACCTTCAACCACGAAGTAACTTCTGATGATAATTCATTCATAGACGACTAGTTTTAGTAATTTCACAGGTCTAGTCTTTCTATTCAGTCACTATGACGCATAGGGCTTCAGTATTCATTTATGTTACCAATAAACAGACTCTAAATATTCGGATACGTTTTCTCCTGCCAACAGCTTAGACAGAAATCCCCCTCTTCCTGAAATATTTCTGCTATTCTGATTTGACAATGGATACAGCTACTTGTAATGGATGAATTGTCCTGTAGGTTATCCATTGTAACATCATACATAAGATGGAGCTTGTCAGTACTACTCTTAAATATTGGTCAACTAATTCTCCGAATAACGAGACAACTTAATGATAATATCTTTAGGAATTTATAATTTGTGTCGAAGCAATTGGAACAAACTGTGACAACGCAGAATTATTGTCTATATAGAATCCTTTGACTATGTAGAATGTCCATAATTCTACGAATCGCCATTGTTTCATAGTTAATATTATCTCATGATATATTTCGATATGTAGTTTTTTAGTAAACACTTTATCAGATTGATCTATTTTAGAATTTGAGGAAAATCTTGGTAAATTGAAAGATCATGATTTATTACATCCCGAAATTCCTTATTGTCTCTATTCGAATAGATAATTGTGGCTCCGATTATCAATGGTTGTTTTCTAAGTACATAGGATACAAATGCGTCCAGAAAGATACGAATTCTCTTATGAGGTGGTAAAAATTCTATGCGGTCGAATATCTTCATGGAAGATATCTTCCTATCCCCTTCTATACCTGTTATTTCTTTATCAAATTTTATTGATATCTTATATGCTGGAACAGGTCCGATATTTTCTATTATAATATAAAGAATTCCATTATCATCGTATTCAAAATCCAAAATAACTTCTGGTTCAAGCTTTTCATCCCTATTTTTCTTGTTTGATCCGATTCTTTTATTTGAAATGCTAGTCACCTCAAGTTGAATAAAATTGTATGAGATAATTCTCTAATCATAACTTGGTTCAGACTGCTCCGTTACACTTTTGTCCCTTTCCCATCCCTCATTTTCAATTTTGATTGTTTGTATGGCTACGGCATTTGCATTTGCGTCAAAATCTGGTAACGCTTGATATTCTGATACCCAACATCGGAATACATTGTACGCAATCACAGGTTGTCCTGCTTCATTGTAAACTTCAATTACTATATCTTTCCTAAAGTCTTTAAGTGAAACTTCTAATCCTAGTCCAGCCCCGTAGTTCCATACCTTGTTGGCCCACTTTTCGAATTCCAGATCATGAGTAATCCCACGCTCCAAAGTAATAGCCTCATACTCTGTTCTGCCTGGAGATTTACGACTTGTATTGGGATCTCCACCTTCCCTATGTTTTATGACTTCGGTAGTACGTTTTAAGGCTGACATTTTGCTCAAGCCAGCGACATACTTACCATCCCACTTTATTCTAAATTTAAAATTCTTGTAAGGATCCGACCGTGTTGGATTGACAGTGAATTCTGTCATTTTGGTATTTATCTCCTAGTAATTTTATAGTTTGCATAACAAACCATAAGGTGGAAAATGTATACCAACTGAGAGAAATATTTTTGTTGAACTCAAGCACATATGTGCCAATGAGTCATACATTTTATAACCGAAGGGATGAATAGATAATAGTAGATACTAATTTGTCCTTATCAAATTTTATGATCTATTACTGCCAGAATACCTTTTGGCTTGAGTATCCTAGCACTCTCCTATAATTGAATAAAGTATGACGTAATTCAGGTTTACCGACTATATATCCAAGTATGCTTTATCTACATAATTTGGAGAGCACAGAGCAGCTAGAGTTGGAAGATCAAGAAGTATAGACAAGAAGACATTAAAATAGCAGGAGCAATATTTAAAGTCGCTAATAGTAGATATACTATGGTTGTATGCTAGCTAATTTAGAGGTTATAGAAAATCCAAAGGAATCAGTAGATCGTGCTTATGATATTTCGATTGCTGCAAGAGAGGAGTTGTTGGTAGCATATCCTACCGTCAATTCTTTTCGACGGAATGTACGCGCAGGTATGTCGGTGCAGCTTCTAAAAAAAGAGTATTCAGAAGATAACTTTACACTTAGAATACTTACACCTGTAGATAACCAAATTGTGCAGATAGTAAATGAATTAAAAACGGCTTTATCGCAACTTGATATTAGAACTATAAATGAGAATACAGAAAGCAATAGAGTTATCATTGTATTAGCTGACAGAAAAGAATCCCTTATAGTAGAGATAAAAGACAATACAAAAGATAATATGTACGAAGCAGCAGGATCATCAATATATTCTAATAGTAAACAAATTGTTTTGTCCTATATTGCCATATTTGAAACTCTTTGGAAGCAAAGCCAGCCCCTTGTTTCTTAAAACGAGTATTTTTCTGGCCTCGAATAAATTAATGTCATCAGACAATTTAAGAATAGCATAAATTCTTCTTGATTTACTCCATTGTATCTCATGACAATAGCAAGAACGTTCAATTGTAAAAGCTCTAAGTTAAGTTATCGTGCCATAGTAACAGTGATTATACTGTAGGTTATAATACTTTGAGAGAACAAAGTTTCTAAATGCAGCAACACGATCAGGGAACCCTTTTAGTTATTTTACTTCCTCAATCTCTCGTTTGTCATTGACATAAAGTCCAATGATTTGTGCATGCAAATTCCATGAGGATACTTCACGCATCGCCATCCGTATATGCATAAAGTGATGTTCACTAGTTACTGGGTTTCCTGCGCAATCATAATGTCCCACTACTGCTATTATCCGAGAAGCATGCTTCTCAGTCGAAATGGAGACTGCATTTCTGATAAGTGCGATTTCTTCAGGGTGCTTGCCACTAGAAAAGAGTCCGTCAGCACCTGGAAACGTCACCATGTCAACTCCATCAATGTTATAGTTCTGCTTCATATGATCTATTACAACCTGCTGAGTTCTGCCATCTATACAATTTATTACAGTTCCAAATCTGAAACTATTCATCATTTCTGAATACCTCTAGAGTATTTGCGGAGTAGTCACTATCTTTCCGAACAGTTGCGAGTCTGCCATCTTGATATGCCCTTCAACCATATCACTAAATGGAAGGATTGTATCAATCACTGGCCTTATCTTTTCGTTGCTGACCCAACCTATCACTTCTTCCAAACCTGCCTTCGTTCCCTGTGTTGCCCCCAACAGATTGATCCCTTTAAAGAAAAGATATCGAAGGTCGATTGCTGAGAGGTAGCCAGTGGTCGCACCAGTGGATACAAGTGTCCCTCCTATCTTCAATAGTGCAACCTCTTGTGGGAACACAGTCTTGCCAATATGCTCATAGACTACATCCACTCCTTGTCTGTTTGTTATTTCACCCACCTTCTTGTACCAATCAGACTTGCGATGATTGACTACAAAGTCAGCACCAAGCTGCAAGCACTTTTCCATTTTGTCCTTATTTCCTGCCGTAGCTATTACATCGCAGTTGAATAATTTAGCAATTTGTATGCCGGCTATTCCCATTCCGCTTCCTCCACCCATTATCAGAATCGTCTGTCCCGGCCTTATCCTCGCTCTGGTAACAAGCATGTGCCAGGCTGTCATGCCTACCATTGAAATTGCCGCTGCATCAGTAAATGATACGTTATTCGGGAGTTTTACCACATTGACCTCCGGGAGATGTGTGTACTGCGCAAAGCCGCCCCATAGCGGACCTGTCTGAAAGCCCCATACTTGCCTGTTGCCGCAATCATATTCCCTTCCAGATGTGCATTCATAACATACTCTGCAAGTCAGGTTTGGGTATGACGTGACTCTATCTCCAACCTTGATACTAGTCGTGACATTCTCACCAACTTCAGCAACCGTCCCGGCGACGTCGCTTCCTGATATGTGAGGCATAGGAATCTTGATTGGTTCACCCCAAATGCCCCAGAGATCATTATAGTTGTATGCTGCCGCTTCGACTTTTATTAAA
>Ga0081455_10003521_pt1 | contig 17980 bp, 18 predicted proteins | sample TabmetS3T2R1_FD_70207 | JGI IMG/M metagenome (GOLD analysis project Ga0081455, IMG submission 70207) | Tabebuia heterophylla rhizosphere microbial communities from the University of Puerto Rico - S3T2R1 | ecosystem: Host-associated > Plants > Roots > Rhizosphere ...
ATGCATACTTCAGACCTTCGCTCTTCGCAATAGCATGGTGCTTTTCCAAGGTCTCAACTGGTGTAAGACCAAATTCCATCATCTTGTAGTCTGGATGGAATCTCAAAAAGTGAATGGGAGTATCTGGTCCAAGTTCGTTGTATACAAATTTGCACAATCTTCTCGCAGCATCTAGATCATCTCCAACCTGTGGAACAATAAGATCAGTAATTTCTGTGTGGATTCTTGTTTTATCCCTGATTTCTTTCAGAGATTGGAAAATCGGTTCCGCATTGGGAATTCCAATATACTGTCTTACAAACTCTTGTTTGCCACTCCCCTTAAAGTCTACAGTTATGCAGTCTAAGAACCTGCTCATCATGTTTACAGATTCAGGGGTATCATAGCCATTTGACACAAAAATGTTGAAAATACCTCTCTTGTGGGCCTCAGATCCACAGTCTTCTGCAAATTCAATGAAAATGGAAGGTTCATTATACGTGTAAGCGATTCCATGGGCGCCATATCGTATAGCACTCTGAACAACTTCTTCAGGAGTCATTTCAACCCCTTCTACTTTACGCCTCTGAGATATGTCATAATTCTGACAGTATTTACATAACCAATTGCACCCAGTTGTGGCTATTGAATAGATACTCGTTCCTGGTCTATAATGCGTGACAGGTTTCTTCTCAATGGGATCTATATGACCTGCGATAACCTTGCCGTATACATATAAATATAAATTGTTATTGGTAACGCCTCTAATACCACACAATCCTGTTTTACCCTCAGGAATTTCACATAATCTGGCACACGCAGTACATTTTATTCTGCCGTTTGGAAGATTAACATATAGTTCTGCTTCCTTACCCGTTACCTCACTGCGTTGCATGGTAGTATATAGTTGTTATACGATATAAAATTATAATAAATATCATTCTCCTCAGAATCGCACTCTCTATAGCCAATGATGCATGCTAGAATGACGATCCCATTCTGTTTTGTAAGCATATTTACCACATTTTGCCTAGTCTTAATCCTCCCAATGTATATGATACGCTTTCGATCCACTTGGGGAATATGACTATTAGCTTGGGAATTATCTCTAATTGAAATCACTGATTACATTCGAGGTGGATAGTTATGAGCTGCCGTGGATTAGAGCATTTTGTCTTAATGTGTCTGATGCACTCTTTAAGTACCTCGAAATCTCAAACTACCTGAAATCCTATTTGATGCAACCTAGAAAAATACCATCGATGCTTATCGTAGCGATCCTGGCAGGTGTCATCACTTTTTCGTCCTTCACTCTCCTTACTCAAGTGTGCTTGCTCAGTAGAGTACTAAACAGGGTGGAGAGAGTAGTCAAGAGGAATCGAATACTGGTGCAGATACGGGTGCAGCAAGACAAGCTTATTAGGAATTCAATACTATCTATTCCTAAACTTCCCAATTATTCTTCTATTTTGTATATTGAAATCTAGATGGTCAATTGAAATGAAAATCGGGTTGATATCAGACACTCACGACAATATACAAAATATCAGAAAGGCTATTTCGTTGTTCACTAACAAAAATGTAAGTTTTGTAATTCATGCGGGAGATATAGTCAGCCCTGAAGCAGTAGAGGCCTTCCTTGGGGTGAAGATAACTGCAGTATTGGGAAACAATGATCTTGAGGTCAACGGATTAGCAAATGCCTTCGATAAAATAGGGGGTCAGCTTAAAGGTGAATTTTGCGAAATGGAGCATGATGATTTGATATTTGCAATATATCATGGTACCAATTCAAGGAAAAAGGAATTGCTAATCCGATCTGGCAAATATAATGTGGTAGTTTGTGGTCATACACATAAAATGCAATACAAAAAATATGGAAGAACATTAGTCATAAACCCCGGGACTGCCAATGGTTGGTTTTTTGGGTATAATGCAACCGCGGCTGTATTTGACACACAGAGCAAAGAACCTGAGTTCTTTAACTTGTAATTCACCAAAAAAACAAAGTACAATTAACCTATTCAAGTTTTTCATTAGTGTAGTATTGTACTTTCGTCATATTACTGTGATTCATTCTATAAATAATGCTAAATTTTGGAATTAGTATGCTGAAAGGCGTGGAATGGGCTTTACAAAATGCTAGCAAATGTCTCGTTCAATTAAGGAATTGCAAAAGGCCATAATTTGAATCTAATTCTCTAGATTTCATTTCTCCACCTTTTACTTTACAGTATTTACGTTTCAACGTATGCACAGACAAACTAGTTTGATCGTATGTATGCATACGAAGCAGATTACACCCGATCTCGGCAAAATTGATCACGGCCTTAATATGATTGGGTGACCCCCAGACATATGAAGCATGAGCCAGCCTTATTGACACTATTACATGGTTGAGTCGCCTGCGACTTTCGTAACCCTTGCGGTTTCCCACACAATTTTATTTTCCCAGCAGAGTTGACTGTACCCATTTATTCACATATGCAGTACTATGTTTCTTCTCTGCCCGTTTCTAAAATTTAAAAGTGGTCCCTACTCCGCTCTGCATGAATTTTTCAGGCATCATTTCAATAATTCTACTCGTAGCTTTCCAACCTGTACAGTGGCACGGTACCAGATAATCGGGTTGTGTCTTTTGGATCTCTCTTAGTGTTGGCTCAATGGCCGCTTCATAAATCCCACCATCAGAGGGGAGATGAAAACCCCCCATAATGGCATGAATCCTGTTAATTCCTGTTATTTTTTTTGCATAGTTTATAGTATTGATTACCCCCGCATGCCCGCAACCAGTTAATACTACTAATCCCTTGCCTGATAGATTTATTACAATTGCCTGGTCGTCTCTAACTAACGGATCTGGAATAAGATTTCTTTCATTATTTGGATCTTCAGTATATTGATAGGGAAAGCCTTTTTCAAAATCTATTTCTCTAGGTATTTCTCCAGTAATTGTCAGCAAAGGGACTTCAGTGATCGGAAGATTACATACACCTATGTTCTTATGAATCGTTGCCCCCAATTGTCGAAGTTGTTGTTCATACAGAATTGGAAATCTTGCTCTTTTTCCATCTGGAAAAATCGCCCATCTTTTTTGAAAAGCATCAGGATGTGTAAAAACATCAATGTTACCCGTGGTCCTTCTAGAAGATGAGATTCTTTTCAGAATATTGACAAGACCTGTAAAATGATCAAAGTGGCCATGGCTTAGAATAATTCCATCAATATTGCCAAAATCTATGCGAAACACATCTGCATTATGGATTACACCATTTTCACTTACTCCAGTATCAAACAGATATGAGCAGTCGATGTTCTGCTCATGTTTAGAGATACTGACCAAAGCCGAAAATCCATGCTCTGCCACTGGAGCTGGAAGTGCAATCCTTTCATTCCTTACAAGAGGAGGTCTGACAGCATGTCTGGAATTTGTCAATAATAGGTCAGTGGTGTTATCCATAAGAATTGTAATGGATACTTGGTCTACTTCTGATTTGGACAAATTCTTTATCTAGGATTCTATCTAGTCTTATTTAAGGGAACTTTTCAGCAAACCCTGGCAGATTGTTAATTTTTATTTTAGAAGATGTTGCCCGCCTTCTGCAATTCCTGATCCCGTTCAAACGGCCCATTACGATCTAAAATAGGATGTAATAGTGGATAGAACTATATGATAAGTTTCCAAAGGGAGACAAAAGCGTACCGGCCCAGCGGTCATGCCTTGGCCCCAGTTGATTCCTCTATTACTAAAAATTAATACTTCTAGATACATTCCTAGATTCCTAGACTAGATCCAAAAGAGTTATAGAGATTGTTATAGAAAGTGGGCATAAATAAAGAGACAAGAACGATGCAGGCTCGGGGGGATTTGCCTTGATTAGTTCTCTCCTCTGCTGAACGCTATTCCCAAGGTATGATTACTTCCACTCCCAGACTTTTTCAATAACATTTCCTGCTTCATCTACTTCAGTTTCGAATACACCTACTAAACCGTGTAGGGAATACAGTTTGCTATCAATAGATGTTTGCAGGCTTTGGTAGAATGCTGATCCTCTCCACATTGATTTCTGTCCATGCACTCTTCCCACTCCATATTCTGTAACTTTTATTTTGTCTCCACTTTCCCTTGATGTGATTTCCCCTTTCCCTTCCCCATAGTATAATCCTTCGGTACACTGTATATTCCAATAATTCATAATGACGGTAACCTCACCAATTCTATTTCCTAAGCCAGTAGCTCTTACAGAGTTTTCCTTTTTCTTTCTTTCGGAATCGACTATCCTGATATCTGAAACCTTTCCAGTATGTTGAAGTATAATATCCCCCAGCACGATATTGTAACTTGCTATTGAAGTCTTAAAGATTTATGTATCGAGAGGTGGTATCATAATTATAATCCGAAGATCCGTTTTGCGTTCTTAAACATTAAAAGTTCAGATGACCGTTGACCAAGGTCAAGCTTCTGAACAAATTTAAGATAGGACCCCATGTCACAAATAGGCCAGTCGCTTCCGTATAAAAGCCGATGTGATTCACCTACATAATCCAATATTTCTTTTATTTTAGAGATATATTGTTCTTTATTAAAATGAGTAAAATTACCTACAATTAGGCCAGATATATCTGCATATACGTTAGTATTTTTGTATATGACTTCTTTAGAATCTACAAACCAAGGATTTCCCGCATGACACATTATTATCTTTAATTCAGGATTATCTACAGCAATGTCATCTATATTCAGAGGATGGGAGTACTTGATTTTCGCTGTCTTTAGAAATGTATCCCCAGTATGAATCATAAGGGGACATCCATACTCTATACACATATCATAGACATTTTGATATCTTTCATCATAGGGATAATGATGTTCATATCCGCAATAGAGTTTTATGCCTTTGATAATACCGTCTTTAAGCCATTGTCTGCATTCTTTTAGATCTTTATCCGTATGGTTATCAATTGTATATCCCGCTACAACTCCAAGCCTATTTTCATATTTTCTAGTAACATCAATAATCTTAGCTGTAGATGGTCTGTCCGTATCAATCTTGTAGGATGAGAGTATAATCGAATATTTGATATTATGAGAATCCATGGATTGAACTAATGAATTAAGTCTTTTTTCTATTGAGAATGACTTTTTTCCTGTCCCATCGATACCATCATAATTATTTAGGTGAACATGGCAGTCTATAATTGGCATTACAACATATCCTCTCTCTTGATTAATTGATTATCGCAAATTCTTTACTTTCGGATTTAACCATTCTATAAAGCTGGCATAATTTAGAGAACGAACATCATCCAAATAATTTGGGAGTATCTTGATAAATCTAAATCCGTTATCAAGTTCGAATGACAAGACAGGGTCCTTTAATTCTCCCGCTATCACTTTGTTGGCATACTCAAATGGAGACATTTTGTCCGCATATTCACTATAGTTGAATAATCTTCCTCCCGCTATCATTCGTCTTAAATTCATCATCGTAGCTAATTTCTTTCTGGCCTCATAAAGCATTCCTCCTATACCTTCATGCCTATGCTTAGGATGTGTAGAAATGTCCGCGCCGTACAGACTATCTCCATTAGAATTATGGTTTGTGAACATTCCGTTTGCAGTAATCTCTTTCCATGTGTGGTCGGCGTACTCTGGGTTAAGCGAGACCATAAGTGTGCTAGCAGAACCAACTATCAAGCCATCTGGTTCGACTGCAACAAATTGTCCCTGAGGAAAAATGCGAAGATGACTTTCGAGCTCTTCTGGATGCCATATGTTACCATACCGAGCAAGATAAGGAAATGATTCTTTTTGTAAATCTACTATCTTAGGGATATCCTCTGATTGTGTATTTCTAACAACAACTCCTTGTTCTCGTGGATGCAATGGTTCTGACATCTACTATCTTAGGTATCCGCTAAGTTTAGTATCAAGTAAGATATAAGCATGTAATCCTAATCAGGGCAAAGATGGCTCTTATTATAAGCTACTCAGATTTATGCTCAAACTTGACTGAATAATATGAAGATCTAATTGTTTACAACGGTCGCCCTCAGTGTGCAAAATAGATTTATTGATAGATCAAACGAAGGTATGATGATATCAAAGTTATTGATCGTATTCGTGTTCTGATCAACACAGATGTATTCTATGAAAAATGATACTCACCTTCAGTATTGTAGGCTCTTAGTCTTAGTGTTAAGATCGGAATTCTGTTACTTGCTGTTGAACAGGTCTTGGTCCAAGAGTTAATTCAATATTTTCCGTCCCACCGTTTCTCAGTATTGTAAATTGTATAGTGTCTCCTACATTCTTCTCCCTTTCTAGGTAAGTAATAACGTCATCGATCTTTCTTACGGTCTTGTCATCTACCTTCAATATTACATCTCCTCCTCCGCTTATTTCAATTCCTCCTAACGTTCTTATTAAACTGCCTCCACCACCTTTTATTCCTGCCTCCTGAGCAGGACTCCTATCAGCAACTTCTGTCACCAAAAATCCCTTAGGTTCCTTCAATCCTAACACATCGGCAATTTCAGGGGTAACCGCAGTCCCAACTATACCGATATACGGATGCTGATATGTTCCTGTTGTTAGTAAGGAAGGTACCACTTTCTTTATCGTCGAGGAGGGAATAGCAAACCCAACTCCTGCCGAAGCACCAGTTGTTGAGAAGATGGCAGAATTAATACCTATGACTTCACCCCTTGTATTTAGAAGCGGCCCTCCAGAATTCCCGGGGTTAATAGGAGCATCGGTTTGAATAATGTCAGGGATAGAATATGTGGAAGGCTGTTGGACTGTTGGATCCATCTCGTCGGGGATCGGGGGAGTTTCTGGCGATGACGGGATCATTCTACCTAGTCCACTAACAATACCCTCTGTCATAGAACCTGATAATCCATAAGGGTTACCAATGGCAACGACTTGTTCTCCTACATTTAATGATATAGAGTTTCCAATTGGCAACGGGACAAGTCTATTGTAGGGTATGCGATCACCTTCTAACTTAAGTATTGCAAGATCAGAAAACTGATCGCTGCCAACTACCCTTGCATTGTAGGCACTGCCATCTAGAAATGTTACAGTAATTTCTGAACTCGGGTTCATTGACACAAGTCTGTCATCAGCGGCAATTGCCGATGCCACTACATGGTAGTTAGTCAAAATATGTCCATCCCTATCATATACAAATCCAGAGCCCAAACCGGACCTAGCATCCGCGTTATCTCCATCCGTGGATGTAGATACTTGAACTACAGAACCTTCAACCTTTCTAAATAATTCGGGTAGCGTAAGCACGGTGGGGTGAGTCCCAGTTTCACTCCCAGTCTGTTGAGCAGTCGTTAACTGAGTACTGCTACTATAATTGGTGGTCATTGTCCCCAGAATTACAACTAAACCAAGTATAAGTACCGCAACCACAGTAAACGTAGATTTATATCTAAACCTTCCCAGAATGTTCAATATTATATTCTAATCCCGCATTATTGAAATATAAGCATTATCTGGGGATCGGAAAAACCAAACCTATCTTAGAAATCCTGCTAACTTCAAATAGATCAGTACTAAAATAGTTGGTAAAATATCTACATGTGTATCGCATCTTAAATTCAGCGCATACATTTAAACTATAGTAAAGATAGGTTTGGCGTTTGGAACCAAATGGCAATAGCGATTCAACAAAAATATATTTAATTGACAGCCCCCGTGTCAAAAGATGCAAAAATACAACTTTTTTATGGCTAGTGAACCTACCTAAAATGCAAATATTTTATCTCGACAATCCCTCCTGGGATTTAATTCTTGTAGTACCTAATTAACATGTGTCAAGTCTAGAAAATTTTTCGTGCCGTAGATTGTAATCTCACAATACTGTTAGCTATCTTCTGTCTTATCGATCTGATTTTGAATTGCGGTCCTTAGCGTATTAGTAACGATATTGATAATACGAGGATCATCTACTTTAGGTATTAAATAATCATATTTCAGATGATCTATATCGATTATCTCAGCAATAGCAATTGCAATGGATACTAGAATGTCTTCACTTAATGTATTGACTCTAAGGTCTAACAATGCCCTTAATATCGAAGGAAATACTACTGCGTTATTAATCTGATTTGCAAAGTCTGACCTACCAGTTGCTACGATTTTTGCGCCTCCTTCCATCGCATCTGAAGGTAGAATTTCTGGGTCAGGGTTGCTCAGCGCAAATACAATTGGATCATGGTTCATTGATTGAACCATGTCGCTGCTCAAAAGATGGCCCTTACCAGATACTCCGATAAATACATCGGCTCCTTTTAGGACATCAGCAAGACTTCCTCTCAGTTTTTCAGGATTCGTTTTAAGTGCTATTTCTTTTTTATATGGACTTTCCATACCCTCAATTCTGTTTTCATATATTGCTCCCATACTGTCAGTCACAATAATACCTTTGCAGCCTGCTGTCTGCAGAATTTTAAATATACCATAACCCGCTGAGCCCGCACCAGCTACGACTACCCTAATACTATCTATTCGTTTTTGTAGTAACTTGAGGGCATTTATTAGCCCTGCAAGAGTGATTATAGCCGTGCCGTGTTGGTCGTCATGAAATACTGGAATTGAGAGATCTTTATGCAGTCTTTCCACAATCTCTAATACTTTTGGTGATTCTATATCCTCAATATTGATGGCACCAAATACTGGCTGAATTGCCTTTACAATTCTAATTATCTCCTCCTTATCCTTGGTATCGATACATAGAGGATACGCATTGATCCCTCCCAGGGCTTTGAACAAAACAGACTTTCCTTCCATAACAGGAATTGCACCCTCAGGACCAATCTCGCCTAGTCCCAGTACTCGTGTTCCATCACAAACAATAGCAACATTATTCCATTTTGAAGTATAATCGTAGGCCAACTCCTTGTTAGTGCTTATCTTTTTGGCAACGAATGCAACACCAGGGGTATAAATCAAATCTAGTGTAGAATTATTACCTTTAGATATGTCGTTTATGGAAACTCTATTGTGAATTTCGATTTTCCCCTTAATCATTCGATGAAGGTTTATTGCATCTTCTTCTAATTTCAACTGGGTAATCAATTTACATATAATGGCATCAATGTAAATGTATTGCGATGACAGTTGCAGAATGTTTTCAAATTGAAATGATTTTAGGTGTATTGGTTTAGTTTGGCTGAATTTTTTAGAAGTATTTGGCAGGTATATGCTTGCCTTTATCTAACGCTTATGCGATGGGGGGCAATTCAAGCATTTGAGGGAGCCGCATACTATGAAATTTGTGCGGGCCAAGAATTTGAAACCAGGCACGGTCAGTTTGACTTGTCCCACATTATTGTTACAATCCTTTTATTCATATTGTGGATTCGGATCATCTTTATAGAAGATCATGATTATATTGGAATTGAAAAACAATGATGAAATTAGTAGGTTACGATATTAATCCCGCCCTTATTGTGATTGACGTCCAGAATGGATTTGTGAGCAAGGGCGGGTCGTACGATTTACTGGGAATGAATATCATTCCATATCAAGATGTCATACCAAGAATACAACAATTAATCAAGTCATGCAGATTGGCAAAGATACCTATTTTTTACACACAAGCAATTCGTGAGCCATCTGGGATCGATCTCTTGACGCAGACTCATAAGATTCTTCCACGATCAAGAGAGGAAAGAATAAAGAAAAAAACTATATGTGTTAGAGGAACATGGGACGCAAAAATCGTAGACGATATAAAACCAGATGATAAAAATGACCACATTATAATTAAAAGAAGGGATTCAGCATTTCACAATACTGAAATTGAGGTCTGGCTAAGAAGCATTGGGGTAGACACTTTAATTTTTTGTGGGATAGATACTTCGATCTGTGTAGAAACCTCTTTGCGAGATGCATTCAATATTGGTTATGATGTTATTCTTATTTCGGATGCCACTGCGTCGAGCAACAAAAAGCACTATGAATCTACCATTGAACATGTGAAGGACTACTACGGTCTAGTGATGAATATAGGAGAATTAAGCAGCCAAATTACTCAGCCGCAAACTATCATGAAGCAAAATTAGAAATATCCTGTTCTATTAACTCCCTTTATGTCGCGCGTTTGCGAATTTTCATGAAGCCCGTATAACGCAGATAAATATTCAAGCGCTTTGCTCTTATTTTTCAGGATAGATCCTAACATTGTCGAAATCTTTAACTATTCCATTGGCAAATGAAATTCCCTCTCTCTCAAGTAGCTCTTTCTTTCTGTCATTACCGTTCGCATAACCGCCGAGTTTACCATTCGACATTACTATCCTATGACATGGTACTTTGATTGGGTTCGGATTTTTACCAAGAATTCTTCCTATAGTCCTTGAAGCCAGGGGGTTTCCAAGTGACTTTGCAAGATCACCATAAGTTGAAACCTTTCCTGCAGGTATTTTTAAAAGTAGGTCGTAAACATCACTATCTTTTATCGAGTATTGACTAAGGTATTGTCGGTCATAGTCCATGTGTTTTTTACGACTCATTTTCATGAAGTCTGACAGCATGATAGCGCTATATAAATGGACCTAATCTGATCCAATCCAATATTAGCGTGACCAGGCCTACTATATGCGTTCTGAACCAACTTGGTATAGATTGCCAATATCACCTAGAGAATTGTACGACATGCTCAATTAGCACTAGTTCGATTATATTTTATTGCGATTAAATTTGGTATTTCATTAATGTGGGTTGGGAGATAAATTTATCATCAGCACTATATTATTAACACTCGCTCACGACCCGGCATGAATAGTTTTGGTGCCTAATCAAATTTAAGAGGCGATTTCCAACCGTGACACATATATGTTATCTAAAAATATCCTTCAAAATAATTAAAATCTTTTAAATTTGTGTTGCATCTTATGGTTATTTTCTCGAGAGTATGATGGTCTAATATTCTGACATCATATTTCGATCTAATTAGAATCTATATTAGCACCATAGGTTATAGGAAATCAGTGACTTCAGGTAAATACTTCAACAAGGGGGTAAAAACGTTAGATGCTCCAGATATCGGCCATGTAGTCAGAGAAACACCTGACAAGATTATTGTATTCGGCGGAGGAGATGAGAGGTATGATATACCCATTTCTGAAATTCAACAGGTCGGGGCCAACGTTCTGATAGGCCTAACAATGTACGACGTTATAAAGAGATACAAGGTTAGTCGTCAAGAAATGCTTCCAACTAGCCGCCGAGATCCTTGGACTGGAAGTGATAGAATTGATCTTGCTACCTATGAGAAAGAGTATCCTAAATCACTTTTCAATAAAGGAGTTAGGGCAAAAAATGAGGACCATGTGGGACATGTAATGAAAGAAACAGATGATGAAATAGTTGTTTTCGGTCACTCCAATTACAGATTTGATATCCCAAAATCCCTTATTATTGCGGCAGGTAGAAACGTGATCTTGGATATAGATTTTCCTGAGATATTCAGGTACCAAGTTAGCAAGAATGCTCCCTTGCCTACAGGGGAACCTGTTGAGAACATAGATTTCGAGGCATACCCACCTGAAAATCTTGAAGGACAAAGGGCTAACAGGAGGAGAGAATACCATAAGCAGAGCAGAGAGACGCTTGAATCTACTAATACCAAGGATAACAGACAGAAAACTGCAAACTCTATTACAGATATGTTAATGGGATATAGTTACCCCAGTAGTAAAACTCCGTCATCAACTTCATTACCAGCAGGACTCGAAGTAGTAGATACATCAACTCTTGTTTCCCAAACACAGAATAGAATGCAGAAAGCATTGAATGGCCAATATCGATATGATTCTTCTCTAAAGGATAGTCAAGGCTTTCTTCTCAAGTATGTAAATTCAAAGCTTTCGCTGGTGATCATGTACGCAGATCTGGTTGGTTCAACAAATATGACTATGACCTTGCCAGTTGATAAGATGGTTACTATTCTAAGAGCATTTACATTTGAAATGAGTTCGACAGTTAGAAGCTATGGAGGATATGTACTAAAGTACGTAGGAGATGCGATAATCGCTTTTTTTCCGTCTGGATACAACAAGCTTCTGGCGTGCGATAAGACAGTCCAATGTGCAAAATCTATGATAACAGTAATTAAAAATGGAATAAATCCCATACTAAGTCAATACGATTATCCTGATCTGGGTGTCAAGATTGGTATTGACGAAGGCGAAAATGTAATTGTCCAGTATGGAAACGACAGAAGTTCCTTGATTGATATTCTGGGATATAGCATGAGTATAACTGCAAAAATTACTGCGATAACAAGTCCAAATAGAATTACAATAGGTGAAGATGTTTTCAATATATTGCATCCGGAGATTAAAGAAAGGTTTGCAGAAATAAAACTAAATCCCATTGAGTGGAAATACGCGGATAAAGAGACAGGTAAACTCTACAAACTTTACACATCACAGCTAGAATAGGTTTGTGATGTGCAATGATAAACAGGAATACTTGAGGTTGGCGACTAGGATATGCAAATTAATATTGATCTATATTTTCATTACTATATGGAGATTCAATCTCTAAGAATAGAACTGCCGCCGGATATTCAAATCATAGTGGCGCAAAGTCACTTCATTAAGACAGTGGAAGATGTTTCAGAATGTTTGGTAAATTGTGTGCCTAACATAAAATACGGTATAGCCTTTTGTGAAGCAAGTGGTCCATGTTTGGTTAGACACTCTGGAAATGATGGAAATTTAGATCTACTGGCAACAGACTATGCATTCAGGATTTCTTCAGGTCATAGCCTAATTATTCTAATAAAGGAAGCTTTTCCAATAAATATTCTTCCAAGGCTAAGGGATGTGTCTGAGATAGTTAACATATATTGTGCTACAGCTAACCCGGTCGAAATAATCTTCGTCGAAACGCAATTAGGAAGAGCAATACTTGGAGTAGTTGACGGTTTTAAATCAAAGGGCATAGAATCAGAAAAGGAAATCGAAGAGAGAAAACGGTTTCTAAGAAAAATCGGGTACAAGATGTAATATACCGGAAAAATTACTAGTGGTTAAAAGTAGTTCGCACAGATAGCTTTTTTCTCGGTAGGAGCTATTACAAACCGATATTTTTCGTTTAATTACTTTGGGTACTTTTTGACTTTTGCATATTTGTAGAAAATAAGCTTAAACATCTAGTGTGAATGTCTAACCAAATAAATGAAAGAAAAGTTTCCTAGATTGGTATCCAATGCGACTAGTATTGAAATTTACTAATTCAGCTCTAAAATGATCTTGTGTATTGCATTTTCCCAACCGTTGGGACCTATCCCTTTTATCCTTATTATTTTGTTGGTATCAATGCTGACCCCATATATCTCATTCTTCATTTTCATTTCTTCATAATCCAGCCAAGAGTAATTTGTTCGCTGCACCAGTATCGGGACATCCATAAGACTAAGCATGGGTACATCATTTGAGCTATCGCCTATTCCAAAAAATGTTACGTTGTTATGAAATCTCTTATTGAAGAGCCTTTTTAGAAGACCTACTGCCAAACCTTTGTTGGTTCCGATTGTCACGTCAAGAAATCGTCCTCCATAGATTACTTGCATGCCCTCTGCTTTAACACAATCAATAAATCTTGAAAAGTCCTCATTTTGAATTTGTAAAATTGTTTCACCATAATTTCTCTTGGCCATTCTCCTAGCCTGTTCCTTTGAAAGAGAAACTAAATTACAGATTTCTTCTAGAGATAAATCTGCAACGCCTTTAAAATTCAAATCATATTTTCTCCGTATATATGAAAGTTTTTTCCTTATATTATCTGCAGATTTGCCAAGTTCCACTAGGATTACTTCGGATGTTTTTTGGATGGTGTGGTGTCTGCTATCACGATTAGCCGTTCCCCGTCCTGAATCGTTCAGATCTCTTCTTTTTTCATCTTTAGTATACACGCTGTCATTCTCTAATTCTCTTGTTACCCTTAGCGGATATTCAATACCTCTTAGAGCTGAATTGGAAAAATAGCCTTTGGGGATAACTACTGCACCACCATTTTCCACAATATACGGATCAGATAGATCTAAGTCCTCTCTAATCCTATTTTGTTCCAACCTTGTTTTTGCAGATGCAAGGATGAGGGGAATATTTCTTTCTTTCAGTAGCTCGAGAAGTTTTCTGGCATTTTTTCCGTATTCGCCCGTGTTAATATCAACCAATGTCCCATCTATATCGGTGAATACAACTTTATTAGACTGGTAAAGCAGAATCATATTTTATTCAAATAGGATAATTTAAGATATCGAATGTACTGTTGCATAATTCAGCGTCGGCTAAAAGAGGGTAAGTATCATCCGACTAAGAATTGGGGAAAACTGCTCGGTTTTGCCTATCATATTACCTGATTCTAGCACATGAACGGACTATATTCATCTAAAACAATGGATTCGTCTCACTCTAATAGTTGCCGTAAGAGCCTGAGTTCTTAGCAGAACCCCTTTATTATATGTATTAAGAAATAATACTACAATTAGTGCTAGTCACTAGCATCATCGCTAGCTCTTTTTACTGTATTCAATAAGGAATCGGTTGAAATAGGTCTTTCAATATCTCCAATTATGCAATCCTTCCTTTTTAGCTCTTCAACCCTCTCTTTGTCGGTCTCGTTAGTAACCACGAGAATCGTATTTGTTGCACGTCTTCTACCACTTATTTCCCTTATAGTGGTCGCAACTATGTCGCCCGGTAGATCCTTTAGTTGGTAATCTACAAGTAATACCTTTACTTGATTTCCTTTCGCTTTTTCATCGATGTATCTACTTAAACATTCAATGCCTGAGTCGACTGCAATTATACCATAGCTTGAGCCTAGCGCCTTTTGAAAAAAGGACAATAAGTCAGGGTTATCTTCACATATCATAACTGTATGCGCACTGTAACTTTTATCCCGACTTTCTATTCCCAATTATTATTAAATTACGAAATGGTAAAGGGGATTAATAAGAACTTGGACACTATTCTATGGAATTTATGCCAACTCCCCACAGTTTGGTCGTGATTGGGTCAAATAAATTCAGCCCATTGGTAGATTGCCAATTGTCAAACTCTGACTATATCTTTCAATCCTCCTTGCGCCTATATTGACTTGCTCTGCAACCGTCATTGACGTCTAAGAAATGTAAACGAGTGTATCAGAGCTGCGCTAAATGCAGATAGACCCGGGGAATAATAGTATGGGTATGATTCATTTCATTGTAACATCCTACTCCTGTTAGAATGTTGTTATTATTAATCCCCGAGTCGTTTATCATTAGACCACAGCCAGATATAAGTCGAACCGCTAGTAATTTAGCCTGACCTGATGGAAAATCAAACAGAACACAGGTGAGAGTTGGGCTGGTCCAGCGCCTCATTAGATTAGTATCATTCCATTCCATAGAACCACAATGGATCCATGATTAACTGTGTCAATCCAATATCCATTGTCTCTCCAATCTTGTGGCAGTTCATCGAACTTACTTTAGTTCCTGTTTGCCTCGTCAGATGTTTCGGGTGTGGTTGCAATAATTCGTGAGAATTAGGAAGAGAATAATAATGGCGCTCACTAAATTATTATTCTATCTTAATATCCTTTCCGGCAGGCCTGGACTCACTCTTTTTACTAAAAATTATTTCAAGAATTCCGTTCTTATATGTTGACCTGGCTGTTTCTATGTCCGCCTCGGGAGGCAACTTTATAACTTCATGATATTTCCTATGCTGGTCATCACTTTTCACCTCCACGGAGTTGTCATACGCGCTTATCCTGATATTTTCCTTATTTACACCTGGCATTTCAAGTACAACTTTAACTTCTTTGTCGGTAGTAGCTATGTCCACTAAGGGCTCCCTCTCATCTGAAATAAGCGGTCTATTAGATGCTCCGAGCCCAAATCCTGCAAAAGGTGATCTTACATTACCAAATTCTCTCACCCGCGGCTTGCCATCTGGACCTATGGTCATTGAATATCCGTAAACAAATGGTCCTATCTCCCTCACTTTACCTCCCTCAGAAGTTTCATACTCTCTTACCAGATCTTTTGGTGCCTTTGCCTGTATGTCTTTGAATTGGTTTTCGAACAGTCTTTCCATTTCTCTTCTCATCTCATCGATCTGTCCAAAAATGTCGCCTCTTCGTCCAAACAACCTCCTCCCTCTTGTAAACCAATCTTCGGGGTCTATATCCCAAAAGCTCATTTTGATGATCAGTAGTTTATGTCGAGAATAGAATAAAAATATTGCCTGAACGAGAGAAAAGCCAGTAAAATAGGTATAATTTTTTTCAAACATCTAACATCGATATCGCCCTGCGTATTTCTCCTGCCTTATTTTCAGTTATTATACGCCAGAATTTGTCTTCTTCTTGGATGTGAACTTAACAGTATAACCGATGATCATTCAGAGAAAGGATTCTCTTATCATATGTAATGATGGGAGTATGCCTTGTATGTCTTACTCTTTGAATATTCAGTACTTCTATTGCCTCAATCGATCCAGATATCGTCCTAGTTCCCTCTACAGTTTTTAGATACAAGCATAGATTATTGTGATGTCTTGTAATCAATGATAAATACGATAATAGATAATAAAATAGTATAGAGTAATGGAAAATAATAATAAAGATAATAAAATTCAAACTAAAAATCATAAAAGACCTGCAATTTTGGTTATAGATATGCAAAACGATTTCGTTAAAGGCAAACTGAAATGCGATAGAGCTGACAAAATTGTATTGAAGATAAAACAATTACTTGATAATGCTAGGGCGAGACAAATACCCATATTTTTCTGCATCGATGAGCATTTGCCGACTGATACGTATGAAATGAATTTGTGGGGACCTCATGCTATGAAGGGGACAGAAGGAGCAAAGATAATTGATGAATTTGAAGCATACAAGGGGAAAAATATAGACAAAATTGAAACAACATTCATGACAACAACATATGAGTATGTAATTCCAAAGCGCACCTATAGCGCTTTTGACGGGACTGGCCTCGAGGGAGCCCTTAGAAGAATTTATGATGGAAAGGGGGCAGATACATTGATTATTACCGGTCTACATACTAACATTTGTGACAGACATACTTGCTACGACGCCTTCGTAAGGGGATTTGAGATTATCGTTCCCGAGGATGGCGTGGAGGCATTTACAGAAGAAGAACATAAATCTGGATTAGAATACATGAAGCAGATATACGGCGCCAAGATACAGAAAATGGCTGATATTATTCAGAGCTTATCATCTTTCTCATCCTAGATGAATGATTATACTCTCAAACGACTCATATGGGTTCAAAAAAGACACTAATTCATCATTTGCATTTTCACTAGGTTTTCATTGCAACATTCATGCGTAACCAAAGAAATGCAGGACCTTTGTAAAAATATGTTCATTATAATAGCAGGAAAATCTAGGAGGGCTAATCAATTTTTTATTTTGACTCACTAATTGTACTCTATCCTACATGCATGCAAACAGAAATTCCCCTTTCGATAAGATATATTTGAACAGCTGTCCATAGATATTGACGCTATCCCAATGAAAATCCCTAGATCAGAGGGCACAAACGAGTGCACCTCCCTCTGCACTGACCTATATCAGTTGACCATGGCTGCTGCTTACTATGCTAGTCCTAATAAGATAAGTAGAAGCAGAGGAGTATTTGAGATGTTTGTTAGAAAGCTTCCGCTTAATAGATCGTTTTTTGTGGCTGCTGGACTAGAACAGGCCTTACATTCTATTTTGGGAATGAAATTTAGTGACAAAGAAATATCTTACATAAGATCCCTTGAACCCTTTGAGAACGTAGGTGAGGACTTCTTTGAATACTTAAGAGGATTCAAGTTTTCAGGTACTATTTGGGGTGTTCCTGAAGGTACTATATTATTCCCACATGAACCTCTTCTTAGAATCGAAGCCCCTATGATTGAAGCACAAATTGTTGAGACATGTGTGTTATCGATTATTAAT
>Ga0081455_10003522_pt1 | contig 17976 bp, 9 predicted proteins | sample TabmetS3T2R1_FD_70207 | JGI IMG/M metagenome (GOLD analysis project Ga0081455, IMG submission 70207) | Tabebuia heterophylla rhizosphere microbial communities from the University of Puerto Rico - S3T2R1 | ecosystem: Host-associated > Plants > Roots > Rhizosphere ...
CGACCCACTCGACGTCGCGACGGCGATCACGATCGGGCGCGGCACGGTGCACAAGATGCGCCAGAACCTCGGCTGGGCGATCGGCTACAACTCGTTCGCGCTCCCCATCGCGGCCGGAGTCTTCGCGCCCTGGGGCCTCACCCTCCGCCCCGAGATCGCCGCAATCTCGATGTCCGGCTCCAGCATCATCGTCGCGCTCAACGCGGTCTCGCTGAAGCGCCTGAAGCTCCCGCACTCACCCGGTGCGCCCGGCGACGACAGCGCTCCGGGCACACCCGCGGACGCGTTGAACGTGCGGACGCAGGCGCCCGTCCGCGCGGGCTCCTAGCCGCGTCGCCTCACACGCGCGGCGCGTTGAAGACGCCGGCGAGACCTGGGACGCCGGAGGCGCCTACCTGCTGATCGGCAAGCCGACGAGCTGAAGGCAGGTTGAACGTCTACGTCGGCAAGGCGTCCGGGCCGCGCTTGCGGATCAAGCCGCCCAGCAAGGCTCGTACACCGTCTCGGCGATCACCGCCACCGAGGTGGGTAGTTGCCCGCGTGCTCGGCAGAACGAACTGCGCGCACCTCCCTGCGCGGAAGAGCGTCAGCGACGCCCGAACGCCGTCTGCTGTTTCGAGAACTGACAAAACACCGCGGGCACGAGACGGGTACACCAAGTTGAGCACGCGCGGTCACACGCGGAAATCATCAGCACAGGCCGACCAATCGCTTCGCAGGAGAAACGTGGTCGCCGATGCAGGCCCTGCCCGCCAGTACCGCCCCAGAACCTCCATGGTAAGGAGGAGGTCGATCGTCGAGCGAGCAACCGGACGGCGCTCGGCCGACCTCTCTTTCTCGCGCTGGCGAACCTACGGGCGAACTGAAACTAAAGATCCGGAAATAGGGCGCGTTTCGCGTCGATCTCGCTCTCTACTGCAAGTACACCCACTTCGCGGCGGAAGGCACTCCGTTGTTGTTCACCGCGAACATCATGTAGTAGCCCTGCTGTGCGAGCGCGTACGGCGCCGCCCCGTTCGGCGCGGTCGCCCTCAGCCCGGTCACATCCCGTCGGAGGTAGTAGAAGTGCTTCGGCCCGTACGCGAGATTTCCGGGTGCGTACGTCAGCGCCGTGAAGTTGTTTCCGACGCCGAAGCGGTCTGTGACGGTCCCATTCGTCGCGATGGTGCCGAACGTCGAGGCGCCCGAACCGTCGTGGCGGAGGAAGTAGAAGTGCTTTGGCCCGTAGCCGAGATTCCCGGGCACGTAGGTCAGCGCGTCGAAGCGCGTGCCGGCGCCGAAGCGGTCGGTTACCGTCCCGCTCGTCGAGATCGTCCCGAACGTCGAGAAGCCGGCCGCGTCACGTCGCAGGTAGTAGAACAGCTTGGCCCCGTAGCCGAGGTCGCCCGCTGCGAACGTGAGCGCGTCGAAGTCGTTGCCGACGCCGAAACGATCTGTGACGGTTCCGTCGGTGGCGATGGTCCCGAACGTGGAGAAGCCGATCGGGATGGAGGGCAGCTCCAGGATCTTCTGCTCCGTGTCGGTCTGGTGGGTCACGGCCATAGGCCTCGCGAGAACCAGCTTCTTGATCGTCGCCGCGTCCGGTGAGTCGACGACGAAGCTCTGTCCGCGCTGGATCGACGCGGGAGCGGACGAGATCGCGGGTCGCGCTCCGCGGTGGAGATAAGGCGGATCGAAGATCTCGATCGCGGTGTTGTTCCAGCCGGCGACTGCGACCTGGGCGCTCGGCAGCAGCAGCGCGACTGAGTGGTAGTCGCGGATGGACGGCAGCGCAGCCATGGCCGACCAGGAGTTCGTCCGCGGATCGAATAAGGCGCAGGGCGAGTTCGTCCGCTGGATGCCGCCGCACACGAACATGCTCCCATCGGGTAGCAGGACGGCGCTCGCAAGGCTCCGCCGTTCGCCGTCGGGGAACGGGGTCGAGGTGTGCCAGTTGGTCGCCGAGGAGAGCGAGCCGGCGTCGATGGTCTCGTAAGAGTTGTTGTTCGACGGGTCCGAGCCGCCTAGGACAATCACTCGAACGGACGGACCCGTGTCGGTGAGCATGACCGACATGCCTTTCGTGCGATCGGGCATGGACGGCAAGAAGGGTGCGATGCTGTTCCAGACTCCGATATCGGATCCCGTGAACACAAAATACGCAGATTGATCATCGCTACCACCGAGAGCTCGCAGTGGGTTCAAGCGCTCTCTTTCTGCACTGCCCCAGCCTGTTCTTGAATAGAAAATGTTGTTGTTCGGCAGCAGGTGAAGACCGGGATAGAGGTTCGGAAACGGCTTGACATCGCCGGACGTCACTTCCCGAAAGCTGTCCGACGCCTCGTCATAAATCTCCATGTCGCCGCCGCCGTGTCCGCAGACGACCAGCACCTCGTGGCTGTTCCCGATCCGGTGGTCGCCCAACGTTAGAACGGTGGGGTACCAGCGGTCGTGCACCATGCTGCCGGCGGTCCTCGACCACGTTTTCGTGGTCGGGTCGAACTTGTAGCCCCACTTCGCCTTCGAATGGGGTCCGTAGCCGCCGCCCCCGGCGACGAGCAGGCGTCCGTCCGACAGAAACGAATGCCCGCCGCACAAGACCGAGTACCCCGAGGCCGCGTCCGGAGTGAGGTGCGGCTGGTTCACCGGGTCCTCGAACGTCGCGGGCGTCGTGTCCTCGGGATTCCAGAGCAGGGTCGTCTCGTCCGCGGTGATGAACAGCACCTTGCCCGTGTGGAGCAGCGCGGCGTGGACGACGCCGTCGTAGCCACCGGGGCCTCGACGCGGGATCCGCTGCGGGAAGAGAGACCAGCTTCCGTAGAAGCTCTTGCCGAAGTGGTGCTGCAAGAGGTCGACGTCGCGGAGCGTAAAACGCTTGAGCTCGAGAAGCTCTCTCACGTGCCGGAAGCCGAGCGGGAACTCCCGGTCGCGGAAGTCGATGAGCTCCCTAGCGAGCTTTGCCTCGAGGATCTTTCTCGGCGTCCGCGTCGGCGTCGGCGCCCGTTCGGCCGGGTGACCGTCCTCGTGCATCCCGTGGTCGACCTCGGGAGTCGGCATAGACAGCTTCTCGCGCACGAGATCTTCCGGCTGAATCGCCTCGTTGACGAAGAGGAGAATCCTCCGGTGAACGGCTGGGTCAAGCTGGGCCGGCGTTCGGGTCCGGCTCTTGCGAGAGATGGTTTTTACGGTGGCCATGCTTCCCTCCGTTCGGCGTAGGCAGTCCCGCTGCTCTTACGACGCCGCCGAGCGTGCACGGAAGCGCGTGAAGAGTCCTGGAATCGGGCGGCTTCGAGACGCCGTCGAGCGCACCGCTCGCCGCCTTCGCGCACACTCCGAGAAGGAGCTGCGGCCGCAGATGCTGCGATGTCCGACGGCGGAGACACCCCGCCCCTCTCTCGTCTGGCGGTACCGACAACGTTGCACTGCGCCTTTCCTCTGTCAAGAGCCGGCGAGCCTCGACCAACCTAGTCGGTCGCTCGTTGCGCGAACGCGGCCGCGACTCAGGCCGTCGACGTCTGGCCGCGCCAAATGCGCGAAGCGACCCGCCAGCTCGGAGGCCAGAACCAAGAATCCGTAGTTACCCCGATGGGTATCGGGCTGAGTGCGGATGCAAGCGGAAGGCGGCAAGCCGATCCTCTGCCTACGCACGGCGAAAACACGCGAAATGCCCCAAGAAAGCAGATTGATCCGGAATGGAGCACTTCACTCGTCTTCTGAGGCTAAACGGTAGTAGCCCTTTTGCAGGTCTTTTAGAAGCCGACGCCCGGACTCGAACCGGGGACCCCTTCATTACGAGAGAACGACGAGTGAGGGACGAGCGGGCACGCGCGGGCACTGGAGGGCACGTTTACGCCGTAAATGACCGGGTTCCTCGACCTGGTGAGGGGACGCGTGTGCCCGCCCGTGCCCGAGCGCGTGTACCTGTTCTGTACCCGCCGGGGCCGAGGGACCACGAGAGGCGTCGGCGCGCTGATTGGGGCGGTCTCGAAAGCCGTTAGAGGTCACTGACCTCTCGAGGGTTCAAACCCACCTCCTCCGTCTTCGCCCAGAAGCGCCTGTTCAAGCGGGTGTCTGAGCCTGATGCGTCACTTCGTCCCGATGCCGATGTTGACCGCGTTTGTGAGCACAGCTCGCCCATTCGCGCCGGCGCGCTCGCGGAGCATGCCGTCGAGGACCTGGCGCAGGCGCGCTCGCTGCTCCTCGGCGAGGTCGGCGAGAAGCATGCCCGGGATCGGGTTGCCGTACAGCACCCAGTCCCACATCTCCCGCCCCGAGGCGAACGCCGGTCGCTCGGCTGTGAGCTCGACGCGTACATCGTTCAGTCCCGCCTTGGTCAGCCGCTGGCGCAAGACGTCGGGATCGGACATCTGGAACTCGAGTGGCGGCGGATCGTCCGGGAGGCCCGGAAGGTCCGGCGCAACGGCCTTCAGCGCGCTCAGAAAGAACTGGAGGAACTCGAGCTCCGCGGGTGAGCCGTAGGCGATCACGAGGACGCGTCCGCCCGGCTTCGTCACCCGCAACATCTCGCGAAGCGCGCGCGGCTGGTCGGGCACGAGCATGACCCCGAACTGCGACGCCGTGACGTCGAAGTTGTTGTCGGGGAGATCGAGCGCGTGACAGTCCATCACGCGCCCCTCTGCCTTCCTCAGGCCCTCCTCGCGGACGCGCGCCTCGAAGCGCTCTATCATCGCCGGCGACCAGTCGGTCGCGAGCACGTCTGCGTCCAGGCGCGCGGCCGGCAGGCTCAGGCCGCCCGTCCCAGCCGCAACATCGAGGAGCCGCTCGCCTCGCTCGAGTCCGACGAGGCGAAGCGCCTCGTTCGCGAGGTCGACCTCCTGGGGAGCCACGAACTGGTCGTAACCCTCCGCGATCGCGTCCCATGCCTCCGGCGGCGCGGCGTGCTCCTCCGCGCTGGTTGCCCCGCCCTGACTGGTGGTCATCGTCTCCTCCTTGCCGTGTCGATTCGCACCGACCGTAGACAGCGAGCGGCGCTCAGACATCGGGCGAAGTGCGCAATTCCGCGATGACGGAGTGGGTAGTTCTGTGTACCTACAGCTACCGGACGAGGCCGTGCTTGAACGCGTACGCGATCGCCTCGGCCCGGGAGGAGAGCCGCAGCTTCGTGAAGATGTTGCTGACATGCCGTGCAACCGTCTTCTCGCTGATGAGAAGCTCGGCCGCGATCGCGCGATTCGTCTTCCCTGCGGCCACGAGTGTGAGCACCTCGCTCTCGCGCGAACTCAGCCCTCCCGGCCGCCACGAGCCGAGTAGCCGAGCGAGGCGCCTGAGATCGGGGACAGCGCCCAGCTCCTCGAGCGCGTCCCGCGCCGCCGCGAACTCGAGCTCGGCGCTGGCGACATCGCCAAGCTCGCGGCAGGCAACCCCGATCAGCATGCGGACGCGCGCCGCCTCATGCGGCGCCTCGAGCTCGCGCCACGAGCGCTCCGCGGTGCGCAGCTTCGTCAGGGCCATTCGCATGTCGCCTTCCGCCAGCAAGACGGCACCCGACGCATGGGAGGCAAGGGCGTTCAGGTAGGCGGCGCCGGACGGCCCGGCGAGCCCGGCAAGCTCGTCGGCCGCGGCGCCCGCCGCCCCGACGTCATCCGCCTCGAGTGTGACGTCGACAAACGCGGGAAGCAGGCGTAAGCGAGCGATCGGGTCCTCTGCCTCCTCCAGAGCGCGGCGGATTGCCGGGAGAGCGAGATCGACCCGACCCTGCGCTAGGCGTAGTAAGGACATCCCCGGCTCAGGGTCTCGTCCCGCCAGACTGGCTTGGCGGTACGACTCTTCTGCCTCGGCGAACTCGCCGCGCAGCCGCTCGATCTCGGCCAGCTGGTAGTAGGCCGATCCGAGGGTGTCCCATGCGGGCGGACCGGCGAGCCACGCGCACGCTTGTCGGGCGGAATCGAGGGCGTCCGTCCACGCGCCCTGCAACTGGAAAATCTCGCAGCGATGAACGAGGCAGTTGCCGCGGAACGGAACGAGGTCGGGCTGCGAGTCACACCAACGCGTCAGCGCCTCGGTCCACTCTCTGGCGCGACGGAGATCAAACACCTCTTGGCACAGGGCAATCACCTGGCAGTAGGCGATCCCGGCGAGCATCGGCGCCACCTCCTGTGCCGTGACGGTGACCATGACCTCGTCCAGCAGCGCCATGCCCTCATCGACTCTTCCCTGCAGGATCAGCGCTTCTCCACGGCCAAGCCGCGCGAACATTGTCGCGCCGGCGTCGCCGAATCGTTCTGCGATCTCCCCCGCCTCGACGAATTTTGGATACCCGGCTTCCGCTTCTCCTTCGAACAGGAGCGGCAACGCCTTCAGCATCCGCAGCCAGGCCTGCTCAACGGAGTCGCCGCGCCTGTCCGCCAATAGCCGGCCGCCGCGTGCGACCCAGCCCATCGCGGGAGCCAAGTCGCCGCGGAAGAAAAGACCGAGCGCCTGCCAGAACGCACACCGTGCGGCGCGCTCCACTTCGCCGCGGCGCAACCACGCGTGGTGAGCGCCCATCCAGGCGTCTTCGCAATCGTCGTCTCTACCGACCATGTAGGCGGCGAGGGCGAGGCGCTCGAGGTCTTCGGCCTCCAACTCGCGCTCGCGACGAGCCGCCGACAGCTCGGCGAAGTCATCACCCCAGGCCCGAAGCTCGAACGAGCCGTGGGCCCGCTTTCCTCGACCAGCCACGGCCATCGGCCTCAAGATACGCCCAGAGGCGGTCCACGTCATCGCTTTCGCTCTCGCGAAGCGGCGGAGACGAGCCACCCAGGGGTCTTCGTTTCCGGCAACCCGCGCCACGGATCGAGCGGCACTGGCATCAGCCGTCGGCGAGTGAGCAGTGGGCCGCGCTCGCCAACTCATTCCTCGCAGGCGGAGGAGTGACTGGCGCCTGGCGTCACGAGGCCAGCTCAGCAGCTGGTTGCGTCGATGTGGCTCGGCGGCACCTGGCGCCTGGCCAAGCTCGCTTCTGCGGAGTCGTTGTGGCGTTCGGGGGCCGAGCGCCTGGATGCTGGCCGCTCGTCTCTTTCGGCGGGTCAATGCATCGGCAAGTGACAGTCGCGGTGGACTCCGGGCAGCGCGTCGCGAAACTGGCGTACCCGAAACACAGGATGCGTCGTCCGATCAGCTAACAGAACTGATCAGCTAACAGAACTGCTGGTTTTGCAGGGTTTTTTAGAAGCCGACGCCCGGACTCGAACCGGGGACCCCTTCATTACGAGTTTCGAGCCGCTGTCACCACCAGTCACCAGGAGTCACCTCAGGTCACTCGCTCCGCCGGTTCGCCGGGACTGGAGATGACTCACGACGACTGGAGATGACAACCCCGTAGACCCATGGTGAACCTTGCTGCTGTTGACTTGGCAGAGAACGCTGCGCCACGACAGGTCCACGCGCCCTTCTCGATGCATACCCCGGTAGCGGCTTCGCCCCCGGTGGCGAGCAACATCGAGCGAAGCGTCCGTGACGCTCTCTCATCGAGGAACAGCAGGCTCGCGCTGCGCTCCTGCTCTTCGTCCCGAGCGGGCGTCCGACGCCAAGACTCGGCAACGCTCGCTTGCGTGCACGAAAGGAGGAGCGCGCCGCGGGTGCGCCAGCTGACCACCGCAGCGCCCGAGTTGCATGGAACTCGACAGCGGCGGTGGGCTGCTGCCTTTCCGCTGAGCGCCGTGGGCCATCGTGCTCCGGCCGACGCCAGCCGCCCGTCCGCAGCGAAGATCTCCCGCGCGCGGGCCCTGGCTTTACTTGTCGGGTTTATCCGTACCGGCGCGCAGCCGTGTGTTGCCTGCGGCCGGGCGGAGTACTCCGCCCGGCCGCTGTTCAGCTCAGAGACCGGTGCCCGGGCGCCGCCTACTTCACGACAGTCGTCTCGGTCGTCGCCGCGTTGTTCGACCTGTCGGGGTCGGGTGCGGAACTGCCCACGCGGCCCGTGTTCGTGATCACGCCCCGGGCTCGCGGCGTGACCGTGATCGTGACGGTCGCAGTCGCACCGGGCGCGAGCGTGCCGAGCGAGCAATCGACCTGTCCGTTCGAGTGCATACAGCCCGCGGACGCGCTCTCGAAGGTCACGCTGGCCGGGAGCGTGTCGAGAAGCCGCGCGTCAGGGGCGGCGTTGCGGCCGTTGTTGGTGGCTTCCAGGGTGTAGGTGAGCGTCGTGCGCACCGCGACCGGGTCGGGCGCGTCTGCCTTGCCGAGCGACAGGTCTGCTGCCGGCCTGCGGTCGCTGACGTACACGTCGTTGACGCCGTTGTCGTCGCCCGCGAACAGGTTGTCGGCCTGCGTCCCCATCAGCGTCACCAGCCCGTCCGCGCTCACCGGCCCGGCTCCGACGTCGTCGTGGTTGCCGTCGCGCGTGGCGTCCTCGTGGGCGCCGTTCACGCTGACCATCTCGGTCGACCCAGACGTGAGGTCGCGGACGAAGGCGTCGCGGACGAGGTCGCCGTCGGGGTCGGGCGTACCCGCGATCAGATCCGACGCGAAGGACGCGAACGCGACGAAGCGACCGTCGGCGCTGATCTCCGGATCCTCGCTCTGCCCGGCGGCCTCGCCGCCGGCGCCATTCGGGCTCGCGAGCACGGTCGTACCGGCGTGCCGGTCACGAACGAAGATGTCCGAGAAGAACCCAGTCTGGGCGACGGCGGTGAAGTTCTGGGCGTCGGATTGGAAGGCGACGAAGCGGCCTTCGCTCGAGATCGCGGGATTCCGGCTCGTGTCGAACTCCCCTGCCGACTGCTCGTCGCTCGAGACGCTGACAAGCTCGGTCGTCGGCGAGGGTCCGCTGAGGTCGCGCACGAAGACGTCGATGTTGATGCCGTCATTCGGAACCAGATTCGGGGCGCCCGACGCGAAGGCGACGATCGGCCGCCCGTTCGCCGCGTTTGCGACCACGGGATTCTCGCTCGGGCTGAAGATCTCGCTGCCGTCGTGCGAGACGCTGATTCGCTCGATCGTGCCGGTTGTGCGATCGCGCAGGTAGATGTCCCGGGCGAAGTCGCCGTCGAAGTCGAACGTCTCGAACGCCACGAAGTTGCCGTCCGGGCTGATGCCCGGATTGTCGCCGCCTCCATCCCCGCTGATCCTCTCGGTGGTGCCCGCAGCGCGGTCGCGCACGAACACGTCCGTGAGTTCGTTGCGGTCGCCCTTGACCAGGTTCGAGGCATCGGACTTGAACGCGACGTAACGGCCGTCGTCGCTGATCGCGGGGGCAGTGGAGATGCCCAAGAAGTTGCTGTCGCCGTTGCCCTGGGCTCCCTTGGGGCCGACGCTCACGCGCTCGGTCACGCCAGTGAGCCGGTCGCGCACGAACACATCGCCGACGCCATTGGTGTCGCCCGGAACGAGGTTCGAGGCGGCGGAGGCGAACACGACAAAGCGCCCGTCGGGCGTCATGTCGCCGTAGTCGCCGAGATGGTCGCCCGCGACACTCGAGTCGTTGCCGATCGCGCCGTCCGGGGCGACGCTGATCGGTTCGATCACGTTGTGCGCCGCGAGAGCGCCGGCCGGGCCCAGGAGCGCGGCTGCGCCGGTCGCGGCAGCCACGGCAAATGCGCCACGGCGCCGGCTACGAAAGGCGAAGTCCATGTGACCACCTCCATGGGGGTGAGAACGACTGCGCCAGGGCTTACGCACGCCGACCCGCGTCGGATTGAGCATCATCGCGCGTCCGCCGAGCATTCGTCGCGGACGACCGCCGCGATCCGGCTCCCGACCACTGGCCCATGGCCCCTACCACACCAGGCAGGCCGAGAGTCGTCAACACGGTCCATCGCTCGCTACGCCTCCCGGCTAACCCCCTCTCCACCCTCTACGCGCCGACGAAAGCCGACGACGGCCCACCTCGCTGCTCGTTCTCGACGAACGCAGCACCCCGCCGCGGCGTAGATAGCAGGCAGCGCGCTGTCGGTATGTACGAGGAGCCAGCGGCCGACGCGCGAGGCGCGCCGAAGCACCGCTACTCCTTGACAAGCGAGCGTCTCCACGAGCGCCCAGCTCACGCCCGCTCCGGACGAGAGGCAGGCGTCCACCGGCGCGCAGGATCGCCCCCCACGTCGCGCGTGCGGTCGGTCTCGTCCTACTCAACGGCAAAGAACCGGGCTGTTACGTCGAGCCGTCCGCCCAGAGTCCGGCGTTTCATTACAGAAACCCCTGCAAATTCCAAGAAGCCGACGCCCGGACTCGAACCGGGGACCCCTTCATTACGAGTTTCGGGCCGCTGTCACCACCAGTCACCATGAGTCATCGCAGGTCCGTTCTCGCGCCGAATCCGCGGGACTGGTAGTGACTCACGATGACACGGGATGACAACCCCGTTGACCCATGGTGAACGTCTCTGCTGTTGACCTGTCAGACAACGGTGCGTCTTCGTCCCAGGCGAGCACCGTGCCGCAGCAACACCAGACGCCCGCTTTCTCAAGACCGCGCATACGATGCGACGGTGGGAGACCGTCCAAGCAAGTGGGCTTGAGATCGCCTACGAGCCTACTGGCGAATGACCGCCGCTGGATGTTCGTGCACTGCGGCGCCGAGGACGCGTCCACGGATGAAAGACGAGCTCGTCGAGATCCATGGCGCCCTCCGTCAGGGGCGTTGGCCCCATGACTGGATGAGCGTGAACGTGGTGCCCCATCTGCCCGGCTCGGCCAACTCGCTCTCGGCCTCTCGGCGCAGCGAGGAGAGCTCATCCTCGCTAAAAGTCTCGAGCAGTCGTGACTCCAGCGCGGCGCTGAACTGAAGCGGTAGACGCAAGTAGGGATGGCCCGGTTTGAGCGCGATCACGTGCGCGTCTATCTCGGGCTCCTCGATGCCGATCTCCCGGAGCAGCTCGGGCAGATTGCGACCTGCCTCGCCGCCCAAGTCGGCGAAGATCTCGGAGATCGCTCGGACCAGCCGCTCCGCCGCCGGGGCGGGAGGATTGACGTGCCACGAGGCCAGGTCCCACTCCTCCAGAACCAGAAGGCCGTCGGGCCTGACCAGCCGCCGGTGGGAGGCCACCTGCTCACGGCCGCGTCCAAGCGGGGCGATTACGTAGCGGGCGTGGACGAGATCGAAGGACTCGGGCTCAAGCTTGCTGTCGAACAGATCGTCGAAGACGAGCTCTACGTTGGCGATCCCTTCCGTATCCAGAAATGAGCGAGCGGCATCGAGGAGGCTCTCGTCTACGTCGCCGCCCACCACCTGGCCGGAGGGGCCGACCCACTCGCTGAGAACCCGAAGCCAGCCCAGCGCCCCGCAGCCGACGTCGAGGGCGCGTTTGCTGGATCCGTCACCGATCTTCGCAAGGAGCTGCCGCCCGCTGGGTTCCCACACGCACGACTGCAGCTGCAGGCGCTCCAATTCCGACGGCTGGTCGGCGAGCAGGTACTCCTCATCCGGCATCCGGGCGCAGTATCTCCCATCGGGCCCGGGGCTCAAGCAACCCGCAGCTCAGCGGCTGAGCTAGCTTGGCGACCGCACAGGTCATGTGGCGCTCGCCGGAACCCCCGTTTCGCCCTTGCGTTGCGCGCCGACGTACCCGTCTTGTATGCAGCCCGGATCAAGCTCCGGTCCCCTGCGCTTTGCGGGTCACAGGCGGCCGCCGGGCGTGGCCTAGGTGAACGCCGCGCGGCGCCTCGATCCAAGACTTCCGGCGGGTCGTAGCGTCCGGCCGAGTATTTCGTGGATCCGCGTGCCGGCATGCCCGCAACTCTGAGCCTCTCGCGCACCCCGTCGACAAGAACGCGAAAGGTACGGTCGCACGGCTCGGGACGACTCGACCGCCGTAAACGTCAGCAAGGCCGACTCCGACATCGCGGTCGAATCCTTCGTCCCGAGCCCGACCGTCCTCGCGTCATTCGGTGGGGAGCCCTCCCGCGGCCGACACGCTCACACCCAACCGGGGGCGTGCAGGCTTAGACCTCTAGTGAACCCCGACTCGAGCCATCGCGCAGACAGGCGAAACAGGCGAAATGCTCCGAAACAGCAGATCAGTCCGCAGTTGGAGCACTTCATGCGTCTCCTAAACAGCAAACACAAGTGCTCGCTTTGCAGTACTTTTAGGAGCCGACGCCCGGACTCGAACCGGGGACCCCTTCATTACGAGTTTCGAGCCGCTGTCACCAGGAGTCACCTCAGGTCACTCGCTACGCCGGTTCGCCGGGACTGGAGATGACTCACGACGACTGGAGACGACAACCCCGCAGACCCCTGGTGAACCTCGCTGCTGTTGACTTGGCAGAGAACGGTGCGCTACGACAGGTCCACGCGCCTTTCTCGATGCACACCCCGGTAGCGCCTTTGCCCCCGGTGGCGAGCAATGAGCGGTTCGGCGAAGCACGTTCAACGGGGTAGTCAGAACAGGCAACAAGGGTAAAGCCTGGGAGGGGAGCTCGGAGGTTCGGAGGTTGGAAGGTTCGGAGGTTCGGCGGTTCGAGTCCCCAGAGGGCTCTCGAGAGATTCCGGCGCCAGATCGAGGCTGGCTAGCTCGGCCTGGCCGGGACGAACCGCTTGACGAAGTCGAGCGCGGTCTGTGCGACCTCCCGCCAGCCGTGGTCGATGGTGAGCGAGTGGCCGCGGTTGGGCATCTTCTGGATCTCGGTGACGCTCGGGTTGCGCTTCTGCCGCTTGTAGGCGGCGTTCGCGATCGCCCAGGGAACCGTGTGGTCCTTCTCCCCGTCGAGGATCAGCAGCGGACCTCGATCAGGGTTGTTCGTGTCGACCTTCGACTCGGTCCAGGGGTTGAGGTTGGCGTTGCCCATCTGGGCCAGGGCGATCCCCGAGCCGGCCACGTGGTAGGTGTCGTACAGGCGCTTCGCCTCGTCCTCCTCGAGGGCGTTCGTCCAGCCGTATTTGAACTGGTCGAAGGTGAGCGTGATGGCGCGGCCGCGAGTGCGCGGGTTAACCAGGAACGGGCCCACCCCCTTCAGCACCGAGAGCGGAAGCGGCAGGACGCCGCGAAACACGCCCGGGTCGATGGCAACCGTGACCGCCGAGAGCCCACGGCCGGCGAGCATCTGGGCGAACAATCCTCCGGTCGAGTGCCCCATCACGGCGGGCTTCGTCTCGAGCTTGCCGATCACGTCGGCCGTGTGGTCGGCAACCTGCCTCAGCGTCTTCCCGGCGAGAACGTCCGGGTTCGCCCGCGCCTCTTCAACCGTCTCCGGATCGTCTGGCCAGTCCGGCGTCAGCGGCGCGTAACCGGCCTCCCTGAAGACGTCCGCCCAGTTGGCCCAACTGCTCGGCAACAACCAGAGACCATGGATGAAGACGACCGGAGTAGTGCCGGAGGCGTTTGCCGCCTCGATCTCTTTGCTCTCCCGCTCCGAAATGGACGCCATGCCGAACTCCTTTCGGTCGCAGTGGAAGGTCAGCCGACCCTAGCGAACCAGTGACGAACTCATCGACGAGGCGCCGGCCATCGTGGCCCGTGAGACGCCGTCGGCGCCCCACACGCCGCAAAGCGAATGATGTCCTGCCAGCAGCAGGGATCCTCGCCCAAGCACCCGTTAGCGCAAGGGTCCGGGCGCCGAGGCGAAAACACCGCTAGGCGAAAGTCATAGCCGTACGTTGCCAATGGCAAGGAGGGGTTGACGGTTTGAGCAAAGCCCGACTCGACCCTTCGGTGATGCGGTCAGAGACCGTAGTTGAGGAAGTCGAGGAGTTCGCCGACGGTGCGGTGGCCGTGCATCGGGTGACGCAGGGGCAGGTCGCGATGGAGCAGGTAGCGGTTACGCCTGCCGATCCGCGTTCGCGTTAGGTAGCCGCCCTCTTCGAGCTCTTTGATGATCTGAGCGGCAGCCCGTTCGCTGATTCCGACTGTTATCGCGGTCTGGCGGATTGTCGCGTCCGGCGCTCGCGAGATCGAGGCGAGTACATGCAGGTGGTTGGTTAGAAACAGCCAGCTGCCGGCCTGAGCCGTTTCAATGTCCCGAATACCCGCAGTTTGCTTCATGACTTTTGGTGCAGTACCGTCGGACCCTAAGCACGTCGGGCCAGACATGCAGGGACACCCCCACTTCCCGTGACTGATCGCCGTGCCGCGACTGCTGGTCTCGCGAACTTGCGCGGGCGCGGTACCGAATGCGCGCTGCTCGATGAGATGATCGCGTCCGTTCGCGAGGGCCAGAGCCGCACGCTGGTCGTGCGGGGTGAGGCCGGCGTCGGCAAGACCGCGCTCCTGGGGTACGCCGTCCAGTCAGCTTCGGACCTGCGGGTGGCACAAGCGGTGGGCGTCGAATCCGAAATGGAGCTGCCGTTCGCGGCGCTGCATCAGGTGTGCGCACCCATGCTCGACCATGTGGCGCGGCTTCCGCCTCCGCAGCGAGAGGCGCTGCGGGTCGTCTTCGGCGTAAGTGCTGGACCGGCGCCAGAAGGATTTCTCGTCGGGTTGGCGGTGCTGACGCTGCTTTCGGAAATCGCGGAAGAGGGTCCCCTCCTCTGCGTCGTGGACGACGCGCAGTGGTTGGATCACGCATCGGCGCGGACGCTCGCGTTCGTGGCTCGGCGGCTGTTGGCCGAACCGGTCGGACTGCTCTTCGCGGCGCGCGAGCCGGGCGAGGAGCTTCGCGGCCTGCCAGAGCTCGAGCTTCAAGGGTTGAGAAACGGCGATGCCCGCGAGCTGTTGAGCATGGCGGTCCGGTTCCTGCTCGACGAACGCGTGCGTGACCTGATTGTGGCCGAGACGAGAGGGAACCCGCTGGCTCTGCTAGAGCTCCCGCGGGGACTTACCGCGACGCAGTTGGCAGGCGGCTTCGGACTTCTCGGCGCCGCCGGGTTGTCCGGGCGCATAGAGGAGAGCTTTCTTCGGCGTCTCCAGGCGCTGCCCGAGGAAACCCAGGCGTTCTTGCTGATCGCGGCGGCAGAGACCACCGGCGACGCTCTGCTGGTCTGGCGCGCGGCCGAACGACTAGGAATCGGGGCGTCAGCGGCGGCCCCGGCCGAGGAGGACGAGTTGCTCGCCATCGGACAACGCGTGACCTTCCGGCACCCGCTCGTGCGATCGGGCGTCTACCGATCGACGTCGCCGGCGAAACGCCGGGCGGTGCACCTGGCGTTGGCTGAGGTCACCGATCCGAACCTGGATCCCGATCGCCGTGCCTGGCACCTCGCCGCCGCGACGCCGGGACCGGACGAGGACGTCGCGCACCAGCTCGAGCAGTCAGCCGGCCGCGCGCAAGCGCGCGGCGGCCTTGCGGCCGCCGCTGCGTTTCTGCAACGTGCGGTCGCGCTGACCGGCGATCCCGCCCGACGCGCAGACAGAGCACTCGAGGCGGCCCAAGCCAGCTTGGGGGCGGGAGCGTTCGATGTGGCTCGCGGGCTGCTGGCGGCCGCGGACGCCGGGCCGCTCGACGAGCTAGGGCGAGCCCGCCTCGACCGGTTCCAGGCCGAACTCGCGTTTGCCGAGCAACGCGGCAGCGACGCTCCGTTGCTGCTGCTCAGGGCCGCCAAAAAGCTCGAGACGCTCGATGTACGCCTGTCACGCGATGCATATCTCGATGCGTGGGGGGCAGCGCTGTTCGCCGGCCGGATGGCGAGCGCCGGGAGCGGCCTGCTCGACGTCTCACGCGCGGTGGCGACCGCGCCCAAGGCGGATCCCCCGCTTCCACGCGATCTGCTGCTCGACGGCCTCGCGCTGTTCTTTACCGAGGGGCGCCGCGCCGCGACACCCGTGCTGCGACGCGCCGTCGCCGCGTTTGCGAATACCGAGGTCCCGGTGGAGGAGATGCTGCGCGGGGGCTGGCTGGCGACGCGGGCGGCCAACGTCCTGTGGGACTACGACAGCTGTCTCGAGATCGGCACCCGCGTGGTGAAGCTCGCCCGAGACAACGGAGCGCTCGCAGTCCTCGCAGCCGCGGCCAACGGCTGCGGTCAGACGTACGCCCTGGGCGGCGACTTCGCCAGCGCCGCGCTGTTGGCGGCGGAACTCGATGCCATCAAGGAGGCGACCGGTACCCGCATCGCCCCCTTCGCCGCGATCGCCCTCGCGGGTATCCACGGCCGGGAGGACGACGCCGCCGCCCTAATCGACGACACGATCGGGGCAGCCACTGCAGGCGGGCAAGGGACCGCCGTCCAGTACGCGCACTGGGCGAACAGCATCCGCATGAACGGTCTCGGCCGCTATGAGGAGGCGCTCACGGCAGCCGTCGAGGCGAGCGAAGATACGCCGGAGCTGTTCATCGCCACTTGGGCGCTGAGCGAGCTGATCGAAGCTGCCGCAAGGACTGGGAACGCCGGCGTAGCACGAAGGGCTCTCGCGCGACTCGACGCGCAGACGGAGGCCAGCGACGCCGATTGGGCATTCGGAATCTACGCGCGGTCGCACGCCCTGCTGAGTGCGGGCCAGGCTGCCGAACGTTTGTACCGGGAAGCCGTCGACCGCTTGGGGCGCACGCGCGTGCGACCGGAGCTCGCACGCGCGCATCTCCTCTACGGGGAGTGGTTGCGCCGGGAAGGCAGGCGCGTCGACGCGCGCGAGCAGCTGCGCACCGCCCACGACTTGCTCGCCACGATCGGCATGGAGGGGTTCGCGGAGCGCGCCCGCCGCGAACTAGCAGCTACGGGCGAGAAAGTGCGTAGACGCGCCGTGGAGACACGTGATCGACTCACCGCGCAGGAGGCGCAGATCGCGCGGCTCGCCCGTGACGGCCTGTCGAATCCGGAGATCGGCGCCCGCCTGTTCATCAGCCCTCGTACGGTCGAGTGGCACCTGCACAAAGTGTTCACCAAGCTCGGCGTCACGTCCCGCAAACAACTCGAAGGCGTCCTCCCGAAGCTCGAGCGCCAAACCGTGCTCGCTTGACGACACGAGAACGGCGACCCTTGTCGCCCTCGACCCGCTGGTGTCGCTAGAAACGCCGCTCGGCTGCGCAGCTGAGGCAGCTCGTGGCCTGGCACGCCGCAGCTCGTGTGACGAGCTCGAACGCATCGCCGTCCGCGAGACCAGGGACTAGACCAGGGGCCCCCACGGGGGCGACGTTCCACCAAGCCGATCAGGCTGAGGTGGCTGCGTTCAGGTAGATGCGCTAAGGAGGCGTCATGAGCACCACCCTCGGCACCGCGACCGAAATTAGGTCGTTCCAAATCGAGATTCCAGAGGAGCAGATCGACGACTTGCGCCGGCGCATCGCGGCGACGCGCTGGCCTTCCAAAGAGCTCGTTGCAGACCGTTCTCAGGGCGTGCAGCTGGCGACGCTGCAGGCGCTCGCGCGCTACTGGACGACCGACTACGACTGGCGCAAGGCCGAGGCGAAGCTCAACACACTCCCGCAGTTCACGACCCAGATCGACGGCGCGGGGATCCACTTCATCCACGTGCGCTCGCCGCACGAGAACGCGTTGCCACTGATCATGACGCACGGCTGGCCCGGTTCGGTGATCGAGCTGCTCGACACGATCGGCCCGCTCACGGACCCGACCGCACACGGCGGGCAGGCGGAGGATGCCTTCCACCTCGTGCTGCCGTCGCTCCCCGGCTACGGCTTCTCCAGCGAGCCGACCGAGCTCGGCTGGGACGCCAGCCGCACCGCACGCGCGTGGGCGGAGCTGATGCACCACCTCGGCTACACACGCTATGTCGCTCAAGGCGGCGACGTGGGTGCGCTCGTAACGGATCTGATGGGCCGCCAGGCGGTCGAGGGTCTGGTCGGCTACCACCTGAACCTGCTCACGGCGGTGCTCGCAATCGGCGATCACCTGCCCAAGGAATCCGAACAGGAACGCACGGCGGCCGAGGCGGTCGCGAGGTTCAGGGAGGACGGCTTCGGCTACTTCCTCGAGATGGCAACGCGGCCACAGACGATCGGCTACGCCCTGCTGGATTCACCCGTCGCGCTGGCGGCCTGGTTGCTCGACCACGACACGGACAGCTACTACAAGATCTCCCGCGCGTTCGTCGACGGCGAGCCCGTGGGCAATCTCACCCGGGACACCATCGTCGACAACATCACGCTGTACTGGCTGACGGGCACGGCAGCCTCGGCGGCCCGGTCGTACTGGGAGGACGGACGAGCGCTGGCCGCAGCGCTTGCG
>Ga0081455_10003523_pt1 | contig 17972 bp, 13 predicted proteins | sample TabmetS3T2R1_FD_70207 | JGI IMG/M metagenome (GOLD analysis project Ga0081455, IMG submission 70207) | Tabebuia heterophylla rhizosphere microbial communities from the University of Puerto Rico - S3T2R1 | ecosystem: Host-associated > Plants > Roots > Rhizosphere ...
GCCTCGCTGACCGGCAAACGGTTCGGCCTGCTGGTCGCCTCCTCGCTCGTCGCCACCTCGGCGATCGTCGCCGCCGGGATGACTTCGGGCGGCAAGGACTTGGGGCCACTGGCGGCGCTGGTCGGCCGCAGCCTCGCTGCCCAGCGGGTCGCCGCCGAAGCGCCGGCCCCGGAGCCCGAACCGGAACCGGTGGCGGAACCCGAACCAGAACCGGAACCGGCACCTGAACCGGAAGCGAGCACGCCCGCAGCGGCGCCGGTCGAAGTCGCTCCGGAAGTCGTGCCGGAAGAAGCCGCGCCAGAACCAGAACCGGAACCCGAACCGGAAGACGAAGCGCCGCCGCCGCCCGAAGAAAGCAAGCCCGAAGCCGGGCAGATCAAGCACGTCTTCGTCATCTCCCTCGCCAGCCCCGGCTACGAAGCGGCCTTCGGCCCGGCCAACGTGCAGATGCCCTACCTGGCCGAAACCCTGCGGCCGCAGGGCGACCTGCTCAGCAACTACGGGCTGCTGAGCGAAAGCTGGCTGGCGAACTCGTTCGCCGCGGTCGCCGGGCAGAGACCAACCGCCGAATCCGAAGCGGACTGCCCGGAATACGAAAAGTGCCTGCTGCCGGTGGAAACGCTCACCTTCCCCGACCAGCTGGCGAGCGGCCAGTTCAGCTGGCACGGCTACTACGAAGAGATGGCCGACGCGGCCGGGAAACCGGCCAACTGCGCGCATCCCGAACCGGAAGCAACCGAGACGCCGGCGCCGGGCGGTTACTCGTCGGTGCTCAATCCGTTCGTCTACTTCCACAGCCTGCTCGACCTCGGCGACTGTGCGACCAACGACGTGCCGCTGACCGAACTCGAGAAGGACCTGCGCAAAGCGGAGGACACCCCGAACGTCAGCTACATCTCACCGAACCTCTGCAACGCCGGGGTCACTCCCGGCCAGTGCCCCGAAGGCGCGCCCGATGGCGCCGCGGCGGCCGACGCCTGGCTCTCGACCTGGGTGCCGAAGATCCTCAAATCCACGGCCTACAAGGCCGACGGCCTGCTGATCGTCACCTTCGGCGCGGTCAATCCGATTCCCAACCCGGATCCAACTCAGCCCCCCACCCCAGCCACCAGCCTCAAGACCGGGACGCTGTTCGTCTCGCCTTTCGTCACCCCCGGCGCCAGCGACGCGACGAAGTACGACCCCTACTCGCTGCTCGCCACCAGCGAGGACCTGTTCGGGCTCAACCGGCTCGGCGAGGCCGGCGGCAAGAAGGTGAAGTCGCTGGCGCCGCAGCTGCTCGCCGGAAACGGCGGCGACTAGCGCACCGACGCCCGCGGCCAGCTGTTCCTTTTCCCCACCCCTCGGGGATAAGGAACAGCCAGCGGGCGCCGGGCGGGTGATATCTGACACGCTCCCCGGATGAACGGACCAGCGCAGGGCGAGCCGATCACGGCTGCCGGCATCGAGGAACTGAAAGCCGAGCTCGCCGAGCTCGAAGGGCCGAAACGCCAGGAGATGGCGCGGCGGATCAAAGTCGCCCGCGACGAGGGCGACCTCAAGGAGAACGCCGAGTACCACACGGCAAAAGAGGACCAGGCCCACATGGAGACGCGGATCAAGCGGCTCCAGGAACGGCTCCACAACGCGGTCGTGGTCGAGGTCGACGAGGGCGCCAGTGACGTCTTCGCCTTCGGCCGCTCGGCCGAAGTGCTGGACACCTCGAAAGGCGAGACCAACACCTGGACCCTGGTCGGCTCGACCGAGGCAAGCCTGCCCGAAGGCCGACTCTCCGCCGAGTCGCCGATCGGCCGGGCACTGATGGACGCCCCGGTCGGCACCACGGTCGAAGTCGAGACGCCAAAAGGCGTCAAAGCCTTCAAGGTCGTCAAGCTGGTCGGCTAACCCCGAGCGCTCCTGGCGGGACGGGAGTCGCGGAAGGGGGACGGTGCGACGGGAGAAGAATCGCACCGCCCCGAACCTTCCACCGGAGTACCCGTGCCGGCCCCAAGTGGCAGGCACCCCGCGGCGCCTTCGACCAGGGAGAATCGAACGGCAGCCATCTGGTCAGCTACCGGTGCCCCCGCCGCTCGTGCTTCTTCTTGCGGCAGTCGTTTTGCACCAGCGGCTTGAAGCTGCGGACCTTGCCGTTGTGCGCGGTGAAGCGGACGATCGCCCGCCGCTTCGCCGTTTTCGCACAGAGGTTTTCGCTGTTGACGAGCAGGCCTTTGCCGCCGCCCTTCATTTCGAGGATGAACTTGCTCACCGGCGCGTCGGGGACGACTTCGAAGGTGTTGCGAATCCCTTTGTTCTTGCCGGAGTCGACTTTGCCGGAGAGCTCGATGTCGATCTGGCCGTTCAGGGCGGCGACGAGGTCCGGCAGCTTATGCGAGGAGGAGCGTAGGTAGACCGGGCCCTCGAGTGGATTTCCGAGCAGCGGGGTCCAAGCCTTCGCGCGGCCGTAGATCGAGCCCGGCGGACAGGCCGCTCCGTGACCGGCCCCGGCGCTGAACTGGGCACGGGTGCAGACGGTCTTGATGTGAGCCTGTTCGAGGAACTCGGAGTGCGGCAGGTTGACCTGAGCGCGGCCGATGTTCGCTTCGCCCGGCTTGGCCTGCAGGACCGCGCGGAAACGCGGTTTGGCGTTGCGGTTGGTCTTGCCGAAGACGCGCAGCGCCAGGCGGGGCTTGAACGGAAGCCCCTCGCAGCCGCCGACTTCGAACCGGTTCGAGAGCGGCGCGACCGCCCCGGTCGTCGAGGTCACGCTCCCCCCCACCGCCATCGTTTCGCAGCTGGTCGGGTTGAGCGTGAAGTCCCGGCGGTCGATCCGCAGCGCGATCGAGCGGATGTCGAGCGGGATGTTCTTCAGCTCGCTCGGGATCGGATCGCTCTTCACCGTCACCTGCGCCGTCACCGGGTCGACCTCGAGCGCCGCGCGGACGACGACGTTGCCGAGGTCGAAGGGCCCGGCGACCGCTGGGGTGACGAACGCGAGGCTGAGCGGCGCGCCTTTGTAGGGGCCGGCGAGGTAGGCCTTGCCGGCCGCGTAGTAGGGGTTGGGGCCGGCGCCAGCACCGACCGTCAGGCTGCCGATTTGCGAGGCGGGCGGACAGGAAGCCGACGCCTGCTCCTCGGCACCGGTCTTGGCGGCCGCGGCGGCGAGCGCCGAGTCCGGGCAGTAGGGCACGCCGGTGAGACGCCCGGTCAGGCCCGGCGGCAGCGCCATGGTCACCGAGGAGAAGCGCTGTGAGCCATCGGGACGGCTGAGGTTCATGACAAAGGGACTGAAGGCGCCGGCCAGCGGCGACTGCGTGCCCGCTTCGAAGCGAGGCAGGTTGGGCAGGTCGCCGGTCGTCTTCGGACACTCGCCGCCGAGCGGCGAACCGCTGACGGCGTAGTCGTCGCGCGGCGTGGCGGGCGGGCCCGAGGCCGGCGCCGACCATGGCGTCAGCGAGGAGCTCGTCGAGTAGGCGCCGCAGAACGCCGGGGTCTTCAGTGCCGCGCCGGCGCCGCCGAAGAAGTCGAGCTTGAAGTGATCGAAGGGCAGCTGCGGGTTCTCGGCGAACGTCGTGGTCAGCTGGCCGTTGGCGCCGATGTCGACCCGGCCGGCGAGCTTGATGACCACCCCCGAAACCGGATCGTCGACCGCGATGTAGATCGCCAGCAGGCTGCCGAACGGGTTTTCGTAGGGCGTGGCGAGGTAGATCGCCCCCGGTAGGGGATGGTCGAGCAGCGGCGTCTCGACTTCGACCTTGCCGATCTTGGCGGCGTCCGGACAGGCGGCGGCCTGATCGCTCTTCAGGCCGATCTGCACCGGCGAGCAGCCGGCGAGGCCGTTGGCGCTCGACGGATTGACCGTCAGTTCTGGCGGCAAGGTCACGACCGCGTCGCGCAGATGCGCCTCGGCGAGGCCGTCGACCGTTTCCGGCTGCGGGACCTGGAGGTCGACGTGGAAACCAGTCGGCGAGTCGGCAACCTGGTTGGTCGGCCGCGCTTCGAGGCTCGGCTCGAAGTCCAGGTTCTGGCAGCCGTCCATCGGCGCGATCGCCGGCTGCCGGTCGGCGGCGACGAACTCGCCAGGCCGGCTCCATGAGTCACTCCACGCCGGGATCTCGAGCGGATTCGAGGAGCAGGAGGTCGGTAGGCTGAGCAGCGGTTTCGCCGGAACCCCGGCGGGACATCCCAGTTCGACGTTGTTCGTTTCGCAGGTTTTCTCCGACCACCGCTTTTCGTTGTTTGCTTCCGCGGCCGGCACGCCCCAGATCGAGAGCTCAGCGTGCCGCACGGCGTCAAACGAGGTCAGCTCGCTGAACTTCGCGGTGAGGCCGTAGTCGCCGTTGGCCCGGACGTGGAAGAACATCGGCACCCGTGCCTGTCCGCCGACGATGAAACCGAACTCGGCCGGCTGCCCGGGCGGGGGTTCGATGTTGTAGATCGGCTCGTACTGCTCGGCGGTGTTAGCGCCGAAGAACGCCAGATAGGCGCCGCCGACCTGGGTCTCGGCGGGACATCCGGCGTTGACCGCAGCCGACTGGAACTGCTGCTGCGTGCAGCGCGGGACATTCAGCGCGTTGCCGACCAGTCCCGGGGGCAGTTCGACTTCGATGTCCTTGCTGGCGGCGACCAGCTGGGCACAGCCGGGGCTCTTCCCGGTCGTGGCGGGGTTGCCGGCGGGCCCGCATTCTTCCGCCGCTGCGACACTGGCGACGTTGGTGGCGAGAATGGTCGAGAACGAGAACGGGTGCGAGCCGGCCTGGGTCGCCGGCGCACCGTCCTCGGAAACCGCCTCGGCGGAGAGCTGGATGCCGTAGGGAACCGGCGTCGAGGGATCGACGATCGGCGTCGAGGTCGTGATGGTCGCCGGCGCCAGCGCGCCCCCGCCCGCGATCGAAGCGGTGTTCAGCTGTGGACCGCTTGCCCCAGCCGGGACTTCGACGTTGATCTTGGCGCCGACCCGATCGCCGATCGGTACCGGTTCTTCGGCCGTGCAGGTGACCGTCTGGACGGCGACGCCTGCCACGGTGCAGGCCATCGGCACGTTCGTCCCGTACTGGACGACGCCCTTCACTCCAGAAGCCCCGTTGACGGAAGTGACCACGAGCCCGGGCGGCAGGGAATCTTGCAGGGTGATCGGGCCCGCGGACGGCGCGCTGCCGTCGTTTACGGCGACGACTTCGTAGAAATCGTTCGTGTCGCCGGCGTGGAAGTAGGTCGGCGCCGCCTGCGTGAGGATCTGCCAGTGAGCCGCGGGGGCCGCGAGGGCAGGGGCGGCGCCGGTGCTCGCCGCACAAGCGGAGGCGAGAGCAACGAGCAGCACCCGATTACGAAACCTCATCGGCCCGCCCCCCTGTCGGCGCCGGCTCCTCGTTGCTGGCGCTTGCCGTGGTGCCGATGGTGGTGATGCTTGCGGTGATGCCGACTAACGCAGCGCCCGTGCCGCCTCACCTTCCCCTTGCGGCAGCGTTTCGGTGGAACGTTGCCGGTCCCGTGGAAGGAGGGCGTCGCGGCACCGGCCGGCGTTCCAGCCGAACTTGCCGGGCCGCGGCAGCCCTGCCCCTCGCAGGGCGGCGCCGGCGGAGGTTCCGGCAGGCCGCCCCCGACCCGAGCGTCATAGACGTCGAGAAGGTTGTCGCGATCCGAAGCCGTCAGCCGATCAAAACTGGCGAAGAAGGCGTTGTTCCCGTTTTCATCGGCGTCGAGGAAGATCTCTTCCCCTTTCGAGGTCGGGCTGGAGAGCAGGCTCACGCAGCCCTGGGGAGCGGTGCAACTACCTTCACCCGCGCGCTCGTACTCGTAGACCTTGGCCGCGGTGTTGGTCGAGGGAACCGCAGGATCCAACGGATCGACTGAGGTGAAGAAGACCCGGCCGCCGTTTTCGCTGACCGCGCGCACTGGATTGAACGGGGAGCTCTGCGACACCCCTTTTCCCCCTGGCCGGCGGACGCCACCGAGCAGTCCGGGTCCGACCGGAGGCGTGCCGCTGGGATCGCAGGAGGCGCAGACGAGCTCTCCGGAGTCCGCGGAATACAGGTAGACCTGCCGCTCCGGGAGGCCGGTACCGGGATTGACGTTGTCGTAGCCGGCGGGGAAGTTGGTGGTCGGTAGCGAGTTGACCGAGGTGAAAGCGAGGTGACCACCTGCCGGCGTCACGTACGATTCGCGCAGTACCGCGGTCTGGGTCCAGTTTTCGCCATCGCCCCCTCCTTCGGCGCTGCCTTCGGCCAGAGTGGCGATGAAGACCGGCGGAGCGCCGTCGTGGACCACGTAGAGATTCGGTTTGCCGGCTTCCCCCTTGCCCGCCTCGAGCTGGCCCCGGGCGACGAAATAAACGTAAGACCCGTCGGCCGAAGCGTCTAGGACGCCGAGCACTTCGGCCCCGGCACCGACTGGATCGACCGTGAGGTCGCTGAGCTGGCCGGTTCCGCCCCGCGAGTCGTATTCGTAGAGGTCGACGCCTTCGTTGGCGGGACCGGTATTGGAGTCGGTGGTCAGCTCGGCGGCGCTGGTGAAGAAGACGCGCAGGCCGTCCCGCGAAGCCGCCCAGAAGGTGGCCGGCTGAGGCGCCGGATTGGCCGGCGTCGCGCCCGGCGCGGGTGCCGACAGCTGGATCGTCTGGTTGCCGATCCGCTGGTAAACCTCGGTCATCCCCAACTGCCCGACTTCCGACGGCGTGCCTTCGTTGGCTGCCGCCTGGAAGGTGACACGGCTGCCGTCGGAAGAGATCGCGTTGGCAACGCGTTTGCTCTGGTCGGCCGAGGTGCTCGCGTAGAAGACGCTGCTGCCCGACCCAGCGGTCGAGCCGGAGGGCGCAGGTTCGCCGTTGGGTAGGACGCCGGCGAGGCTGACATGCCAGCTGCCGTTTTCGAAATCGCTGCGGTAAAGCGTTTCGAAGTCTTCAGGGTCAAAGAAGTTGGCTCGCGCCTCATAGAGGACATGGCGAAAGTCGTCGGAAGCGCCAGCGAAGGTGACGATGTCGACCAACTGCCAGCACCCGGCGCCGAAGGCGGGCAAAGGGCATTCCTCGGGAAGGGATACCGGCGGCGGAACGCGGTTGATCCACGAGTAGCCGAGGCCATCGGCGAAAAAGAGGTTGTTGGTGGTCGAAGGGGCACCTTCGGCAAGAGACTGCAACGGCACTTTGACGACGCCCTGGGAGAGGTCGGACGAAAGGTCATAGGTGACTGGGTTGCCACCGGCTGGCGTCGGGTCCGGAGTCGGCGGGGAAACGCTGGTCGTCCCCCAGCCGGCTTCGCTGCGGCGCGATACGTAACCATTCGGGAAGGAACCGCTGGCTGCGCCGGCGAAGACGCCGAAGCTCAGATAGCCGAGTCCGTCACCATCAGGGGTAGCCTGGCTGGGGTAGCCCTGATTGACGGCGACGTGGCCATTCTTATCCGCAGGGCTGACCTGCTCGTAGGCACGACAGTCGGGAAGGGCCGCGGAGGGGCGTCCGGCACGGAACCCTTCGTTGCTACAGGTCGCAGCCCTGGTCGGGGATGGGAGTGACACGAGCAAAAGCATCGCGGCGATGGCTCCAGCTGCGAGAGCCCGGTGACCCTGAACTTCTTTCAACATGTTCCACATCTCCCACCTAGGCGCCTAGCAGCGCCCTTGTCCCTGTTTCCCTGTGGTAATCGCACTGCGGTACTTACTGCTCCTTGGCTTCAGCACTCCCCCGGCTCACGGCACCCATTCAATGGTCCCGCCCACTAGTTCGATGAGGCTCTTGCCGGCGTAGGTTCCAGAGGCGCTTTCGCCCCCGCACAAGCCACCGGAGCCTTTCGATTTGATGCCGCCGAGGTTGAATGCCGCTTCGATCTTGCCGGAGCTGTTGACGTAACTCACCGAGCCCAACGGCGTCTGAGGGCCGAAGGTGATCGAGCACCCCGCACCGGGCACTCTTACCGTGAAGGTATTGAGGATCGTTAATGAGCCGTTGGCGCCTAAGAGGTACCTGGCTTCCGAGACTTCCAGGCCGACAAAGCCGAGGTACGAGCAGGCGGAGTATTTGATTCCGATTTCCTCAGCTTCGGTTTCGATTTCGGTCCGCATGCCCGAGATCGCCGCCTGCGTGCAAGAAAAGGAACCAGTGCCCGTATCGAAGGTCTGACTGACCGTCTGTTTTCCGCTCAGCGGCCCAGTGCCGCTCGAGGCAAAGCTAGCGGCGGACGCATCGGCAGCGGTAACGCAGCTGAAGGCGAGCATCGCGACAACCGTCAACCGCCAGACTTTGTGCCGCCGCTTCGATCCCACTCGATTTCTCCCGTGTAGCTGAGAGAGGTGACGGGCGGAATTTCCGCCCGTCACCTCAACTTCATTCACCGATGTTTATTTAACTTCGATGGTGCCGCCAACCAGTTCGATCAGGTTGTTGCCGGTGTAGGTCCCGGTAGTGCTTTCACCACCGCACACGCCGCCGGAGCCTTTCGATTTGATACCGCTGACGTTGGTTTTCTCTTCGATCTTGCCCGAGCTGTTGACGTAGGTGATGGTTTTGAGCCCGGTCTGTGGGCTGACCGTCACCGAGCAGCCGGCTGCCGGGACTTTGATCGTGATGGTGTTGACGACGTTCACCGACCCGTTCGCGTTGAACAGGTATTTGGCTTCCGAGATTTCGACGCCAACGAAGCCGAACGCCGTGCAGCCGGAGTATTTGACGGCGACTTCCTGAGTTTCCTTTTCCAGTGGCGCAACCACCGTGCCCGAGCTCGCCGCGGTCGTGCAGGTGACGTTGCCGATGCCGGTGTTGAACACCTGGTTGTTGAGCGCTTTCCCGCTGAGGGTGCCCGTCCCGCTCGCTTTGAACACTGCCGCCGAGGCGTTGGCCGCGGCCACCGCGCTCAAGGCGAACACGGCGACCAGGGCGACGCCCCAGACCTTCATGTTCCTCTTGCTTTTCATCGTTCTTGACTCTCCTTGGAATGTTGAGACGGCGACGACGCCCAAGTCCGATCTCAGTCGTGGCCACCGCCCTGAATTTGTCGCGGCGCTACCCTGCACCGCAGGGGCAAGCCTGCCCCCGCGGATAATCAATTTCAAGTAATTGAGCTGAACCTTTCCTGGTCACCGATCGGTGTAACGGTCAGTGCTTGTCTAAACGAAAAAGGCACGCCGAGCGGCCCAAAGCGGGTACTCTGAAATTTCCTCGGCCGGTCCCTCGGGCTCGGCTTGGGGTGTTGGCCAGCGCCGGGGCGGCCGAGTCCGAGAGCAGTGCCTCAGACGTCCCGGCGCCGGTTGCTTGCCCGCTGGCCGTCCGAAGCGAGGCCGTGAGTTCCCTGGGCTCCATCAGCTCTGTGGCGGTCGCGCCGACGAGCAGGCGCGCCCGGCGGTCCGGATCGCGCCTACATCGACCGCCCGTTAGGAAACTGATCGTCTATTCAACTTCGAAGGTGCCCCCGACCAATTCGATCAGCAGGCTGCCGGTGAGCGTCCCGTTGGTGCTTTCGCCACCGCAAACGCCGCCGGACCCTTTCGATCTGATGCCGCTGACCTCGAGGACCACTCGATCTTGCCCGCTTTGTTGACGTATGTGACGGTTTTGAGCGGGCCCTGCGGGGCGACCGTCAGCGAGCAACCGGCGGCTGGAACGGCGGCCGTGACGGTGTTGAGGAAGGTCACCGACCCGTTAGTGTTAAACGAGTATTTGGCTTCCGAAACTGAAACGGCGAAGCCGAACGCCGTGCAGCGGGAGTATTTGACGGTGACTTCCAGTGTTTCGGTTTCCGGTTTGGTCACTGCCCCTGAGACCGCTGCGCCCGTGCAAGTGACTTGTCCAAAACCTGTGTTGAACACCTGGTTGTTGAGCGCTTTCCCGCTGAGGGTGCCCGTGCCGCTCGCTTTAAACACTGCCGCCGAGGCGTTGGCCGCGGTGACCGCGCTGAAGGCGAGCACGGCGACCAGGGCGACGCCCCAGAACCTCTTGCTCCTCATGCGTTTCATCGTTCTTGACTCTCCTTGAGATGTTGGGGCGGCGGCTACGTCCGAGTCCGATCCCAGCGTGGCCACCGCTCTTGGCTTCTCCGTCACGGCGCTACCCGTACGCCGCGGGGCCAGCGTGACCTTGCGAACAATCGATTTCAAGTGGTCATGGACCAGCTTTCCTGGTCAGTGATCGGTGTAACGATCAGGGTTCGTCGAGCTGAGGTGAGTAAGTCAGGTAGTCGATGCCTGCTCGGCTTGAATCGCCGCTTGCGCCTCCTCGGCCCCGATCGCCGGAGCAAGGAAAAGGTAGGTCAGCGCGCCTGCCAGTCGCGGCAGGCTCCGCAGGTGACCACTGGCGACGAACTGGTGGAGGATTGCCCAGACGGCGCCGACCGACGCTTCGGCCTCGAGCTCAGACGGGCGCAGCTCCGGCGGCGCGGTGCGCCGGAAGAAGGCAGTCTGTCGTGCCATCAGCTCGCCTCGCCACCTGATCGTCTCGCGGCCCGGGACGAAGATCTCGACGAAGGCCAGCCTCGCCAGGACCGGGTCGTCGGCGATCTCGTTGCAGGTGGTTGCGAGGGTCCGGTAGATCCCGCGCGGCCAGGACTCGGCTGAGAGATGGGCCTCCTTCGCCCGTTCGAGGATCTCTTCGACCCGCAGCTGGAGCGCTGCCATGAAGCAGTCGTAGACACCGTCGAAGTGCTCACTGAAGCGACGTTTGGACACCCCGGCGGCGGCGCGGATGCGGGGCGGGGTGAGGGCCGCGTAGCCTTCGGTCGCCGCCAACCGGGTGGTGGCGACGAGAATCATCGCGCGCTCGTCTTGCGGCTCCTCGGTCGCCTGCCCCTGCGGCCGGCCGTTGCCGTTCGCGGTAGCCGGCTGGGAGTTCGCCGCAGGCCCCCGAGACGCGCCGGCGACGACTTCGGTAGCGGCGTCGCTTGGCAGCGAGAGCGCCCAGTGCATCAGTTCGTCGGCGTCCGTCGCGAGCTGCTGCTCCTGCCCGGCGAGCAGGCGCGCCCTGGCGATCCGGATCGCGCCGGCGACGATCGCTTTGACGATTAGCGGCGGTGGCTTGGCTCCGTCGCTCTCGTCGAAGCTCTCGTCGACGAGAGTCTCGAAGAGACCGTTGGTGTGCTGCATCCGGGCAATCCCGGCGTCGCTCGCAAACGCCTCGATCAGGGCCAGCCGCGCCGCCTTCGGTTTGCCGGCGACCTCCTTGGCGAAGGCGAGGAACCCGGCCCGCGCCTTCTCCCGCCAGTCACGCTCGCGACGGCGCGCGGCGAGGACTTCGCGCGCGGTGTGGCGGACGATCAGGTCATAGGTGGAGATGAAGCAGTCGTCCTTGTCGCTGAAGTTCTCGTAGAAGGTGTGGGTCGAGACCCCGGCGGCGCGGGCGATGCCGGTGACGGTTAGGGACGGGTATCCCCGCTCGGCGACCAGGTCGATCGTCGCGGCGTGCAGGCGCGCCCGCTGATGCTGGGCGACCGCCTCGCCCGAGCGCCCCGGCCGCGGCTTCAACTGTCGGTAATTCGTCATGTCGCAGTCCGGCCTGGCACGGATCGCTCGACCTCCTATCGCGGGTTTGCCCTCAAAGTCGAAATCTTTCGATCAATGAACTACCCATTCGTACCAAAGAAATATCAAGGCCACCTCAATCTGCTGCCGCGCCGCGTTTGACGCCGGAGCGACGCCGAGAATGGCCCGATGCTGCAGCTCCGCGCCTCGATCCCCGACGAGCAGGTCGGCAGCTTCCAGCGTCTTCTCGGCCGACAGGCCGGGGTGCGGCGGGTGATCCGCGAGCCCGACGAGGTCGTTCCCGGCTCCGAGGTGTTCGTCGCCGACGTCGAGCCCGCCGCCGCCGATCCACTGATCGAGGCGATCGACCAGCTCGGAGTCGCCCGTGACGACTTCGTCCTCGCCAAGCTCGACGTGGTCGCGCCGCTGCGTCACCTCGGCGGCGAACACGGTGGCGCCGCCGGCTTCGCCTGGGTCGAGATCGTCGGCCAGGCGCGGGCCAACTCGCGGCCGCTCGCTCGCTACCTGGCGCTGATCAACGTCGCCGCGGTGATCGCCGCGCTCGGAGTGATCACCGGCAGCTCGATCCTGATCGTCGGCGCGATGGCGGTCAGCCCCGACCTGCTGCCGATCTGCGCCACCTGCGTCGGCATTGTCAGCGGCCGCCGGAGCCTCGCCAGCCGCTCCTTCATAACCCTCTGGCTCGGACTCGCCCTGGTCGTCGTCACCGCCGCGATATTGACCGCGCTGCTGAAGCTGACCGGATTGCTCCCCGACGACTTCCGGATCGAGGATTCGCCACTGCAGTCGCTCGCCCACACCGATTACTCGACCGTGCTGATCGCTCTCGCCGCGGGTGTCGCCGCGATGCTCGCCTTTGAGACGCGAGCCAGCGCCGCGGTCGGCGTCGCGATCTCGGTGACGACGATCCCGGCCTCGGCTTATCTCGGCGTGGCGATCGGTGCCGGCGCCGTCGGCAACGCGGATGGCGCGGTTGTGGTCCTAGTCGTCAACGTCGGGCTGCTGCTCGTATCCGGCAGCGGCACTCTGCTCGCGCAGCGCTGGCTGCCAAACCGCAGCGGTGCACCCGTCTAGAGCGGTTTCGCCGCCTCGGTCTCGGTGGCGACGACGGGAGCCGCCTCCTCGTCGAGCGGCGCCACGGACCACGGTGCAGGTGCCGGTCGCCGCTCGTCGTAGACGACGTCGGTGCCGGCGATGCGGTCGGCGAAGCCACGCCGGTTTTCGCGCAAGACGATGCCGAGGAAGGGCAGGCCGAGGAAGAAGACCGAGAGGCCGATGCCGATGATGCGGAGGTTGGCGCGCCCCAACGAGAGCCGCCCGCCGGCGAGGCGGACGCCGAGGAAGCGCATCCCGGGGGTCTGCCCGGCGAGCGTCCAGAAGGCGACGAAATAGGTGCCGCTCAGCAGCAGCCAGGTGAAGGAGCCGGCGGCGATCGCGTAGTTGGTGCCGCCGTCGGCCGAGCCGCCGAAGGCGTTGCCGACCAGGGTGACGAGGGCGGCGATCGCGGTGAAGCCGAGGTTGATGAAGACGCAGTCGATCGCGAAGGCGAAGCCGCGGCTGACCGCGCCGGCGTGGTTGGTCGGCGCGGGGCGCCGCTTGCGAAAGACGATCCGCCGCACGATCCGCTCGAGCTCGTCGTCGAATTGGCGCGCAATCCGCCCGACCGTGCGGCCGAGGTCGTCGAGCAGGCCGGCGCCCTGGGCGCTGATCGCCGCCCTCAGCTCGGGCGCGCCGGCGATCCGCTCGACCAGCTGCTGCGCCTCCTCGCTGGCCAGCAGCCGCCGCCAGACCTCGTCGACCAGCTCGGAGTCCATCGCGTCGAGGATCGCCCGCTTGACCGCATCGGACTCGAGCGCCTCCTGCACCGCCTCCTCGACCATCGGCCCGCGCAGCAGCCTCGCCATCGCCCGCTCGACCGCCTCGGACTCGATCGCGCCGACGATCGCTTCCTCGGCGGCGAGCTGCACGGTGCGGTCGATCCCGGTCGCCTTGCCGACGCTGCGCGCTCCCCGCACCCCGACCCCGAGCAGCCGCGCCGAGAGCGGCAGCCCGCCGTCGCGAGGGCCCGCGCCGTTGACGCGGGCGCCGTTCAGACCCAGGTTGGCGCCATTCGCTGCGCGCGGAGTCGAGTCCTCCATCCCGGCGAGTATAGGTCGGTTTCGACGCTCAGGCGGCGGTTTCGGCGCCCTGATCGAGCCACTCCAGAAGGCGGTCGATCAGCGGCGCCTGGCCGGCGAGGATCTTGGCCCGCGCCGCCTCGGGAGTGAACCACTCGGCGCGGTCGACCTCGGGGAAGGTCGCCTGCGTATCGGAGCGCGGCGGCCATTCCATCTCGAACTCGATGCTCTGCAGCTGCCCGGGGTCGAAGTCGCCCTCGGCGGCCCAGGCCTCGACCACCTTGCCCGCCCGCTGGCGCACCGAGCCGAGGTCGATCAGCAAGTCGTGGTCGAGCTCGGGCGCCGGCCCGAGCTCCTCGCCGAGCTCGCGCAGCGCCGCCGCGACCGGCTCCTCGCCCGGCTCGATTTCCCCCTTCGGGATCGACCAGGCACCGTCGTCTCGGCGTTTCCAGAACGGCCCGCCGGGATGGACGAGGAGCACCTCGACCTCCTCGCCGCCGCGGCGGAAGAGGAGGATGCCGGCGCTGCGCTTGGTCGCCACGCCCTGAAGTTAGCGAGCGGGTGGGGCGACGAGGCACTCGATCGCCGGCGCGAGGACGGCGGCGACGTCGTCGCGCTCGGCGGCGGCCAGCTTCTCGAGGGTGCCGTTGGCGCGGGTCATCGCGACGCCGGCGGCGATCGCGACGATCAGCTCGGCGCGCAGCTCGGCATCGGCACCAAGCTGGCGGCCGTCGAGCTCGGCGCCGAGTTGGCGGCGCAGCCACTCGGCGATCACGGTCGAGACCCGCTGTCGCATCTCCTCGCTGAGCCCGAGGCTGGTCAGGGCGCGGCTGATCGGGTTGTGGCCGTAGTCGTCCCAGCGCTCGAGCAGGTAGGGGACGACCGACTCCAGGTCGACCTCGTCCTCCTCCTCGGAGACGTAGGCGATCGAAGCGAGGAAGAGCCCTTCCTTGGAGTTGAAGTAGCGGGCGATCAGTGCCGCGTCGACGCCGGCCCGCTCGCCGATCTCACGGGTCGTCGCCCGCTCGTAGCCGAGCTCGTCGAAGACTTCTTTGGCGGCATGCAGCAGCGCTGCCCGCGAGGCTTCGGAATCCCGCGAGCGCCGCGTGGTATGTTTGTCAACGGTTGATGACATCGCTTGCTGACAGTATCACTCTAAGTACGCTCCGGCCGGGAACCGACGCGTAATGGGCTGCTACCACAAGATCCTCGTCGCCCTCGACGGCTCCGCCGACGCCGAGTCGGCGCTGATGCACGCGATCTCGCTGGCCCGCGATCAGCATGCCCGCATCACCCTGCTGACGGTCGGGCCCTCGGTCAACCGCAGCGCCGCGGTCGGCACCGCCCCGCCCCCCGACCTGCTCGACGTCCACCAGGAAATCCTCCATGACGCGACCGCGCTGATCCCCCGCGACGTCGGCGTCACGACCAGGCTCGAGCGCGGCGAGGCGCCGGCGACGATCCTCAAGATCGCCCGCGAGGAGGAATCGGACCTGATCGTGATGGGCTCGCATGGCCACAGCCGCATCCACCGGGCTCTGCTCGGCTCGGTCTCCGAGAAGGTCCTCGCCCAGAGCGAGATCCCGGTGCTGCTGATGCGCGGCAACGGCTGCGCCGACCCCCCGGTGGTGGTCGAGGAGCCGGCGCAGGCCGAGGCCGCGAGTGGCGCTCCCTCCTAGCTAGCCGCCCAACCGGAACGCCGCCAGCGCCGGTTTCTGACCTTCGGCGGCCGGCAGGCCAGCCGGCGCCAGCAGCGTGTCGCCGGTTAACGCCAGGCCGGTGTTGGAACCGGCGGGCAGGCTCGCGGCCCAAACTTCGCCACCGCTCTTCGCATCGAGGCCGAGGAGCGTCCCGTCCGGGCCGGCGACGAACACCATGTCGTTGACCGCGATCGGCGAGCCGTACATCGGCAGCGAGACCGGCTGCTTCCACTCGACCTTGCCGCTGGCGATGTCGAGGGCGACGAGTTCGCCGGTCGCTTCCGGGCCTTCGCCCAGTTCGGTCCCCGATTCGACCGTCAGCGGGTGGTTGACGACCGGGACGAACAGCGTCGTTTCGTTCGAGGCCGGTGGCGAGATCACGCCGCCGAGCAGCCCCGGGTAGACGACACCCTTCTTGATCTTCTCCGCTTCGCCGCGCATCGCCAGCAGCCCGTCTTCGTCGTGGCCGTTGTGCTTGCCGACCGGCGTCTTCCAGACCGGCTTGCCCGTCGCCGCGTCGACCGCGACCACGAACCCCGACTTGCCGGAGCCGATCGCCAGCTCCTTGCCGCCGACGCTGGTAAGGATCGGCGGGTTCTGGAAGTCCCAGTCATAGACGTCGTGCGGCGTCTGCTGGTAGTACCAGTCGAGCTTGCCGGTCTTGGCGTCGAGCTTGACGATCGAGTCGGTGTAGAGGTTCGGCCCCGGCCGGCTCGAGCCCCACGGCTCGTTGCCCTCACCGGGGAACGGCACCGGGTTGCCGACGCCGAAGTACATGCCGCCTTCGTCGTCGAACGAGGGCGGGTACCAGAGGCCACCGCCGGCGTTCAGTTTCTCGTTGCCCCAGAGCGATTTCGGCACCGTGTCGAAGTGCCAGGCTTTTTCGCCGCTACCGGCGTCGAGCGCCCACAGCGTCCCGACCCCGCCCGCGGGGTATTCGGAGCGCACGTTGGTCGGCACGGTCGAGACGTAGACGAGGCCTTCGTGGTAGCCGGGCGCCATGTCCATCGCTTCGTTTTCGCCGTCGGCGAGCCGCACCGACCACAGCTCTTCGCCGCTTTCACGGTCGAGCGCGAAGGCTTTGGTCGGGGTCGCGCCGAAAACCGCATCGCCGCCGACGACGACGCCGTTCGGGCCCTGGTCGGGTTCGTTGTAGTTCTTGGTCCAGAGGACCTTGCCGCTTTCGACGTCGACTGCCTGGACGTTGGACTCCAGGTCCTGGATATAGGCGACGCCGTCGGCGATCGCCGGAGTCGCCGAGATCGCGCCGTAGGAGCTCTGCGCGCTGAGTGGCAGCGACCAGGCTTCCTTCAAGGTGCTCACGTTCGAACGGTCGATCTCACCTTCGGCGTGGCGGCTGTTGGCGAGGTCGACGCCGGGATAGGCAGCGTCACCGCTGTTGCCGCCATCGGAGACGGTGGTCGTACCGGAGGTCGAGCCGCCGTCCCCGTCCCCGCTGGCCGAACTGTCTCCGCCCCCGCATCCCGACGCGAACGCCAGCACCAGCACGATCGCGATCGCCCCTACCGCGTGGATCAGCCGCATATCTCCTCCGATCTCGTTTTCACTGCGATTCGGCAGCAACTGCAAGTCGTTCTCCCGCCAGCTCCGGCAGCAGCGGCTGCAACACCCGGTTGGCGGTCAGCCCGAGACAGCCGAGGTTGGCGAAGCCCGGCCCCTGGCTGAGGCCGCCGAGGCCGGGGATGTGGAGCCGCGGCGAGAGTCCGCGCAGCTCGAGCGCCCGACCGATCGGCACCTCGGTGCCTGGTGGGGTGTCCCAAACCTGCCCGGCCTCGCGCTCGACCACGGCGCGGACCTCGTCGGAGAAGAGGCCGCGAAGCTGCGCCAGCAGGTCGAACCCAGTGCAGTTGACGAGGTAGTCGAACTCGGCGGCGACCACGCCCTCGGGCCCCTCGTACTCGAGCACTACCGCCTCGCCGCCGCGCGCCGCGCCCGCGTGCAGGGCGCGGCCGAGCTCGAAGGACAAGCGCCCGTCACCGGCGACCGAGGCGATGTTGCCGGCGTCGAAGACACCGCGGTCGGTGTGTTTGACGAAGTCACGCCGCATCTGCTGGTCGAGCCGATCCCACGAGACGACGTCGGGGTCGGCGAAGACGCGGTTCTCGAGAAAGCTCTCGCCGCGGCTCAAGGGCAGCATCGGCGTGAAGACCGTCATCCGCGCCCGCGGCCGCAGCGCGCGCAGCAGGATCAGGGCGCTGAGGGCGCTCTCGCCGCCGCCGAGGATCGCGATCTCGACCTCCTCGTCCGCGGCGATGCGGGCGAACTCGGAGCGGTAGCTGTCGCAGTGGAAGATCCGCAGCGCCGCGTCGGGGTCATGCGGCAGGGCGCGGTGGACGCCGGGTCCAGTCAGCAGCAGGGCGCCGCCGACGTGGCGCTCGGGGTCGCCGGGGTCGCCGCGCTCAACGACCGTGATCGCCCAGCGTTCGGGGTCGTCCTCGATCGTCACCGACTCGACCCGACCGCTGTAGATCCGCACCCCCTCGGTGGCGCGGGAGAGGACCCAGCTCAGGTAGGCGCCGTAGTCGCGGTGGCGGACCGACGGCTCGCCCGAGTTGACCCAGCCGGCGTATTCGCCGCGTTCGGTCGCGTAGCGCTGCCAGCTGAACGGCAGCAGCGCCGTGTCGATCGCGTCCCCCGCCGCGCCGAACTGCTTGAAGCTCCGATACGGGAAGCCGACATCCTTGATCGGCGGGATCGC
>Ga0081455_10003524_pt1 | contig 17968 bp, 16 predicted proteins | sample TabmetS3T2R1_FD_70207 | JGI IMG/M metagenome (GOLD analysis project Ga0081455, IMG submission 70207) | Tabebuia heterophylla rhizosphere microbial communities from the University of Puerto Rico - S3T2R1 | ecosystem: Host-associated > Plants > Roots > Rhizosphere ...
GCCGACGTTGTTCCGAAGCTCAACCGCGCGGTGCGTGCAGCGCTCGCCGACGCGACCGTCAAGCAGCGCTACGTCGACATGGGTCAGGAACTGCCGCCGCGCGAGCAGCAGACGCCAGAGGCGCTCGCCGCGTATCAGAAAGCCGAGATCGAAAAATGGTGGCCGATCATAAAGGCGGCGAACATCAAAGCGGAATGAGGCCGATTTTCACCGCGCCGGAGGTATTCATTTTGCTTCCGCGGGAGGCTGGGCCGCATCGGTGACGCGCCGCCAGGTATTGTCCGGGTTGAACGCCGTCATGCCGGCAGCGATGCGGGCGGTGTTCGGGCCCAGATCCTTTTCGTAGACGTTCCCTTGATGGTTGACGAGAAACGTCATCACGCCCGAGTTTCTGTACTCCGCCGGATAGGCCACCAGCGCGAAGCCACCGATCATTCTGCCACGCACGATATAGTCCAGCGCGCCGCCGGACGCGTTCCGCCCCTGCCTAGTGAGAATCTTGTAGTAGTAGCCGTGATAGGGCGCGCGCTGTTGGCCGACGCGATAGCCCTCCGCGGCCGCACTGGCTGCGAGGTCGCCGAGCGGGCTCTCGTCCGCGCTGGATTGCGCCGGCCAATAGAGACCGTCCTTCTTACCGGGTCGGCTGACTATGCGTTGTGCGTACACTCCATTGCCGGCAACGCCCTGCTCGGCATATTCCTGCTGCGCGTCGACATAGGCGAGACAGGCTTGGATCGCGCTCAGCTCGTTGCGGCCGATGCGGCGATAAAGGATCTCCTCGCGGCCGGCCGCGGTGTCGAACCGCCAGGTGCCATCCTTGCGCACGAGCCGGATCGGGAACGGCCAATCTTCCCGGCCGATGATCAGCACGGCCTTGTCCGTACCCTCCATCACCACCTGATGCTTGGCGTCGTAGGCCTCGATAACGCGATTGCGCGCCGACCCATCGGCAACCGGATCGCCGGAGGACACGATGTCGGCGCCATCTGAGCCTAGCACAATCAGAATGCCTTTCCGGTCGCCGCTCTTGGCCGCGCGCACGAGGGCATCGACGGCCTCTTCTGCGGTTTTGAAGGACTGTTGGGCGTTTGCCATCGATGCCATCGCAAACGCGAGCACCGCCGCGATCAACGAGGCCAGTCTTGCCAAGGATGAAGTGGGATTGGTCAACGAGAGAATCGTGATCATGGGATCCTCGGTGGCTTCTGAACCTCGCATTCAGTGGTTCTCATGCCGAACATCGACACTCGTGCGCGCACTGCGATCACCGCGCCGTCCACCACAGCTCGCTCTCCAGGGGATTCAGTGCCGGATCCGGGTGATGGTTGGGACCTGAGCGCCTGATGCGATCCACTGGTCGTACGTTTGGAATTTCAAGCCGAGCCTGTCGTAGAAGACCTTGAGGTAGCCGTCCCGACCGCGCACGACCGCGTGCGGCATGATCGTTTGCACTTCTTGTGCCATGACGCCGACATAGACTTGGTCGCTGCCGTTATAGCTGAAGCGATAGAACCCAAGGCCGTTGTCGAGTCGGCCGAGGAGGATGAGGTCGTGCTTAAGCGTAATATCGGACCGCCGCCCACCGCCGCCTCGCCCTCCGCCACCCATGCGAGGTGCTCCTCCGCCACCATGCGCGGCCACGCGGGGCGCTCCCCCGCCACTGCCGATGCTTTGGCGGCCGCGGTTGGCTTGAGCGTGAGTCTTGGCACCTGATTGGACATCTGCAAAAGCGGTGTCGCGCTTCGGCTGGCTCGGGCGCGGGCTCGCTTTCTGACTTGGCTGCGCGCTCGCCTTCTGGCCCGCCTTCGAACTAACCTTCTGGCCCGGTTGCTGCGTCGCCCTGCCGGCCCCTCCTTTGCTTGCATCTTTCCGAGCGCCGCTGTCGCGAGCTTGCGTCCGATCGCGATCACCCGCGCTGGGGCGGTCACGATCGCCTGCAGCAGGCCGGTCGCGGTCGCCTACGCCGGGCCGGTCACGATCACCTGCGGCGGCCCGCTCACGGTCGCCTGCACCCGGACGATCGCGATCGGGCTCGCGCAGTTTCTGATCATCCTTGCCGCGAAAATCCTGCCGCGCCGCCTTCCCGGCCTGGATGTCGGTCTTGGCGAATTTCTGGCGCACGTCGGCGTTGTTGTACCTCACGCCCTGACGGTGGTCCGCGTTGTGCTCCCAGTTGCCGCGATTGATGTTGGCGATGTTGGCGGACCGGTTGGCCACGACGTTGATGTTGCCGCGGCCCCAGTCGCAGTTGCCCCAGAAGGCATGGCGAACGGCCACGCCAGCTGCGAACGCGACGCCCGTGGCGAGCGCAGCGCCGGGAATGTAGCCGTACGGCGCAGGAAAATAATACGGCGCATAGTCGGGATAGGGCCAATCTCCGTACACCACGGCGGGCTCATAGTACGGAACGTAGATTTCGTTTGGCGAAGCCGGCTCGATCACGACATATTGCTTCTGGTCTTCCGTCTTGACCGTGACCGTTTGCTCCTTGGTTGATTCGAGCTTGCCGTTGGCCCGCGCGCGAGCACGCAGCCGCTGGATCGCGTCCATGACGTCCGCCTGCTGGGCGAGCACGGCGTCGCCGAGTTTCTGCGTCCAATCGAGCTGCTGGCTCATCATGGTCAGCACGCTCGGCACCTGGACCAATGATTTAACGCTGTCATCCCAGCTCTGCTTCCCAAGCGCGGCGGTGAGCGCATCGCCCTTGAGAGCCTTGTTGGACGTGGCCCACCGGTCAGCCTGCACGACCTCGAGCGGATAGGTCGAGGCGATCAGGATCTCCGACAACAGCGGATCCGGATGAAGCGCGATCGGGGCGAGCAGCTGGTCGAGCTCCGCCGGCTTGAGCAGCGGCTGCGTCGGCGCCGTCGCAGGCTGCTGGGCCATCGCGCCGAGCGGGATGCACCAGACGAGCGCAATCATGACCAGTTGCGAAAGCCGTGCCATCATTGGCCGCCTCCTCAATCGCCCCCAATGACGATGTCGCGCGCTGCCGATCTGCTTCGCAGGTGTCCGACCTCGCCGCCGCTCCGACGAGCCGGTCATGGCCTGGAAGATTTTGTCACCGATCTCGGTGCAGATAAAGTCGCTGGCAGGTATTCGCCCCGCGACCGCGGAGGCGCAGCAGCGGTAGGAAGGCACCTCGCGCCCGACGTTGCACTGGTCAGGCCTGCGCTGGCGATGACGTGACAGGATGAAGGGCGGCGGTAAGGAGGACTCCATGATTCATTTCGAGCTACTGCGTGATCGGGGCATCCTGGTGATCACCCCCGATGTCCCACTCGAGAAGGCGGACTTCGAGCGGCTCGCGAGAGAGGTCGATCCAGTTATTGCTTCGAAGGGGAAGCTCGCCGGTGTCATGGTCTGCGCCGGGTCGTTCCCCGGTTGGCGCAGCTTCGACGCGTTCGCCTCGCATCTCAAATTCATTGCCGATCACCATCGGCAGATCGAACGCCTTGCCGTGGTGACCGACAGCATCTTCCTCAAGGTCATGCCGCGCGTCGCCGAACTGTTCGTGCACCCAAAAGTCAGGAATTTTGGTTTCGAGGAAAAGGATCGCGCGCTGGCGTGGCTGGAAACCGGCCGATGAACCTGTCGAGCAGGCTGTCCTATCTCCGCGACAACCGCAAAGAATGCCAGCGGAGGCAGTATTGAGCAGGGTGTAGTGCACGCCCTAGAATTTGGCGCATCGAAGCATTGCAAAGGAACCTTTTATGAAGGCAAAGCTGCTGGCTTGTATCCTGGTCGTGAGTCTGGCGTCGCCCGCCTCGGCCGCGACCTACTATGTCTGGTCGAGCAATCGAACGCAAAAGTGCTCGGTGGCGATCAGAAAGCCATTGTTGCAGAGCAAGGCCTACACCCTCGTCGGAAACGAGAGTGGATACAAATCAAGGAAGGAAGCGAGCGACGCCATCAGATCGGTCGGGGTGTGCAAAATGGCACGATGAGATGCTGCGCGGAATCGCGTGTCATTTTCCGACTGCGTCTTGTGGTTACTGGATCGCCCGCCTTCGCGGGCGATGACGACGGAAAGCTGAACGATCCAACCAAAATCATCGCGCTCTAAGCGTGCAACCGGAAAACGGGGCAGTCACCGCAGAATCTGGCTCAGGAACAGTTTCGTCCGTTCGTGCTGGGGGTGGCTGAAGAAAGCCTCGGGCTCGTTGATTTCGACGATCTGCCCCTCATCCATCAGCACCATCCGGTTCGCGACCTGACGGGCAAATCCCATCTCGTGGCTCACCACCACCATGGTCATGCCGTCGAGCGCGAGAGCGACCATGGTATCGAGCACCTCCTTGACCATTTCCGGATCGAGGGCGGAGGTGGGCTCGTCGAACAGCATGATCTTCGGCTGCATGCACAGCGCCCGCGCGATTGCCACCCGCTGCTGCTGGCCGCCGGAGAGCTGGGCGGGATACTTGTCGGCCTGTTCCGGAATGCGCACGCGCCGCAAATAATGCCGCGCGATCTCCTCGGCCTCCCGCTTCGGCATCTTGCGCACCCAGATGGGAGCCAGCGTGCAGTTCTCCAGCACGCTCAGATGCGGAAACAGGTTGAACTGCTGGAACACCATCCCGACTTCGCCGCGCACCTCGTCGATGGTCTTGAGGTCCTCGGTTAGCTCGGTGCCATCGACGATGACGCGGCCGCGCTGCCAGTCCTCGATCCGGTTGATGCAACGAAGCAGTGTCGACTTGCCGCTGCCCGAGGGGCCGCAGACGACGATGCGCTCTCCTCGCATGACCTTGAGGTCGATTCCCCGCAGCACATGGAAGCTATCGAACCATTTGTTGAGATCTATGATCTCGATCGCGACCTCGTGCGTCGTCGTGCGTATGTCGCGCGCGGTGCGCGGACTCGGTCTGCCTGGACTTCCGTTATGATGAATGTCGTCCAAACGTTGCGACCTTGTCTCAAGCCAGACGATCGATACTTAGCCGCCGCTCCACGAAAAGAGCGTAGCGCGACATTCCGAAGCTCACGACGAAATAGATGATGCCGGCGAACGCGAAGCCGGTGAACAGCGTAACGGGGGTCGCCCAGTTCGGGTCGGCAAAGGCCGCGCGCAATTGTCCCAGCAGATCGAAGATGGCGACGATCAGCACGAGCGTCGTATCCTTGAATAGCGCGATGAAGGAATTGACGAGGCCGGGGATGACCACCCGCAGCGCCTGCGGCAAGATCACCAAGCCCATCATCCGCCAATAGCCGAGCCCGAGCGCCATCGCGCCTTCGAACTGCCCGCGCGGGATCGCCTGCAGGCCGCCGCGCACCACCTCTGCCATATAGGCTGCTGCGAACAGCACCACCCCGATCAGGACGCGGGCCAGGGCGTCGATTCTCCAGTCAGTCGGCAGGAAGAATGGCAGCATGTAGGTCGCGAAGAACAGCACGGTAATCAGCGGCACGCCGCGCCAGAACTCGATGAAAATGATGCAAAACGTGCGGACGAGGGGAAATTCCGAACGCCGGCCGAGCGCGAGCAAGATTCCCAGGGGCAGCGACAAGATGATGCCGGTGAACGAGATCACCAACGTGACGAGAAGGCCACCCCAAAGACGGGTCTCCACATGCGGCAGGCCCAACACGCCGCCAGTCAGCAGGAAGAAGGCGAGGACTGGAAAAACGCCAAAGAATGCGAGCGCGTTGAGGGCCTTGAAGGGGGCGGACGGAATGAGCAGAGGCACGAGCAGGATTGCGCCGAGCGCGTAAGTAAGATTGACGCGCCACTGTTCGCTTTCGGGATAGAAGCCGTACATGAATTGAGCGAACTTGGCCCTCACGAACGGCCAGCAGGCACCGACCTCGCGCCCGACCGTTTCCGGCAGGCAATCGACGCGGCTCGAGCCCGTCCAGACTGCATCGATGAACAGAAACTTCACCGCCGGCCACACCAGCGCGACGATGACCACGACACTGACCAGCGTCAGCGTCGTGTTGAATGCGCCGCCGAACAGCCGTGCGCGGGTCATCCTCAGCGCATCGGTGCTCGTCACCGGCGGCGGCTCGGGTTCGACCAGCGCGCGGCGGATGTAGGATAGTTGCGAGACGTCCGCCATCAGCGTTCCGCTATCCGGATATGGGCGTTGTACCAGTTCATCAACGCGCTGGTGACGAGCGAAATGGCAAGATAGACCGCCATGGTCATGGCGATGATCTCGATCGCCTGGCCGGTCTGGTGCAATGTGGTGCCGGCGAACACCGCGAACAGGTCGGGATAGCCGACGGCGACCGCGAGCGAGGAGTTCTTCGTCAGGTTGAGATACTGATTGGTGAGCGGCGGCACGATCACGCGCAGCGCCTGCGGTACGACGATGAGACGCAGTGTCAATCCGCGCCGCAGGCCGAGCGCGGACGCGGCCTCGCTTTGCCCACGCGGCACGGCAAGCAGGCCGGCGCGCACGACTTCGGCGATGAAGGCGGCGGTGTAGGTTGTCAGCGCGAGGACAAGGGCGACGAATTCGGGAAGCAGCCGAATCCCGCCGACGAAATTGAAGCCGCGCAGCTCGGGCTTCTCGAAGCCGATCGGAACTCCTGTCGCAATCAGTGCAACGAGCGACGGCACGACCAGGACCGCCAGAGAGGTCCAGAGCAGCGGCGCTTGCCGGCCGGTGCGGATTTGCAGGCGCCCTGCCCAAAGCTTGAGCGCGACAGTTGCGACCACGCTTACCGCGAACACGGCGGCGACCGCAGCCGCTCCCTTCCCCGCGACCGGGGCCGGCACGATGATTCCGCGGTTGTTGAGAAAAATCTCACCGAACAACGAGATGCTTTGGCGCGGTCCCGGCAGCGTGCCCAGCACCGCCAGATACCAAAACAGGAGCTGGAACAGGAGCGGCAGGTTGCGGATCAACTCGACATACGCTTCCGCCAGGCGTGCGAGGAGCCAATTGCGCGAGAGCCGTGCAATGCCGATGCAGAAGCCGAGGATGGTCGCGAGCACAATGCCGATCCCGGCGACCAGCAGTGTGTTGAGAAGCCCGACAAGGAACACACGGCCATAGGTGTCCGACTCATTATAGGGGATGAGCGATTGGTTGATCGCAAATCCCGCCGTGTTGTCGAGGAAGCCGAAGCCGCTCGCGATCTTCAGTGCGTCGAGGTTGGCCTTGGCATTGAGGGCGAATTCGTAGCCGAGCCATACCAGCACCGCCAGCAAGACGAACTGGTAGAAAACAGCGCGAATCTTCGGGCGATTGTAGATCGCAATCCGCGGTCGGGCCAAAGCACGCTGGACTTGGGTTGACACGACAATCGCCTGTCCGTGTCGCTGTTACTGCGTTGTCATGCCCGCGAAGGCGGGCATCCAGTAGCCTGCGTGGGGGCGATCAACGCCGGGGCGGTGCGCTTCATCCGTCCGGCGATTACTGGATCGTCCGCTTTCGCGGACGATGACAACCGAGCTGCTGTTAAGTTGGCGCCCATCCACTATCGCGGTCAGGACATGCGTGAGCATAAGTCGGCAGCGTACCACGTCGATTGCAGAGTCAGCGGATCGGCGGTGCGTATTGGATGCCGCCCTTGGTCCAGAGCCGGTTGACCCCGCGACTGATGCCGAGCTTGGAGCCCGTCCCCACATTGCGGTCGAACACTTCACCATAATTGCCGACCTGTTTGACGATTCGCACCACCCAATCCTTGGTCAGCCCGAGCTGCTCGCCGAAATTACCCTCGACTCCCAATAGCCGCCTGATCTCCGGCTGGTTCGACTTCAACGCCTCGTCGACGTTTCGCGAGGAGACGCCGAGTTCCTCCGCGTTGAGCATGACAAAAAGGGTCCACTTGACGACGTCGAACCATTGGTCGTCGCCATGGCGCACCAGCGGGCCGAGTGGCTCCTTGGAGATGATCTCCGGCAGGATGACATGGTCGTTGGCATTGGCGAGCTTGAGCTTCTCCGAATAGAGCTGTGAGACGTCGGTGGTGAACACGTCGCAGCGCCCCGTCTCGTAGGCCTTGACGGTCTCGTCCGCCGTGCCGAAGGCGATGACCTCGTACTTCATGTTGTTGGCGCGGAAGAAGTCGGCAAGGTTGAGCTCATTCGTGGTGCCGGTCTGGGTGCATACCGAGGCGCCGTTGAGCTCGAGCGCCGAGTTGACCTTGAGCGACTTGCGAACCATGAACCCTTGTCCATCGTAATAGGTCACGCCCGCGAAATTGCCGTAGGCGACGTCGCGCGACAGCGTCCACGTCGTGTTGCGCGACAACACGTCGATCTCGCCAGTCTTGAGCGGCTCGAACCGATCTTTGGCCGAGAGCGGGGTGAATTTGACCTTGGTCGGATCGTTGAAGATCGCGGCGGCGAGCGCGCGGCAGAAATCGACATCGAAGCCGGTCCAATTGCCCTTGTCATCGGGATTGGAAAATCCCGGCAGTCCCTGGCTGACGCCGCAGAGCAACGAGCCGCGATCCTTCACTGTCTTGAGCGTCTGGGCGGCAGCCGTATCGACGCAGAAGCCGAGAGCGATGGTTGCGCCGAAAAGAAAGATTGCGCGCTTCATGAAGCAGCCTTTCCTGAGACTGTCCTTGTCCACCTTGACCGCAACTTACGGGATCTGAGAGGCTTTTTTTCTAACACCACACTCGCGGCGCATGCCGGCGCCCCCGATATGCCGGCCAACATCGCGCCCGCGTGCGCGGTTCTCGTATTGGTCTGCCTGCCATCTCAGAACGATCAGGCATCCTGGTCAAGGGGTTGACGGTCGCAGCCCATGCCGCCATGACCCGACATGATGCACTATTCCGCGCGCAAACGTCGGCGCAGACGCGGGTCGGTGCGCGAGACTGCGTCAGAGAGGCGACTCATGAGCAAGAAGAGCGAAGCCACGCACCCCCCGTTGAAGCCAGCGACGCGGCTCGTGGTGGGCGGCCGCGATGCCAGCGCCCATCATGGCTTCGTCAATCCGCCGGTGCATCACGCCTCGACGGTACTGTATCCGAGCGCCGAGGATTTCCTCGCCCGTCGCTCGCGTTACCTCTACGGCCGGCGCGGAACGCCCACGTCCGAGGCGCTCGAAAATGCGTTGCGCGAACTCGAAGGACCCGACTGCGCCGGCGTTGCGCTGCTGCCGTCCGGTCTCGCGGCGATCTCCACCGCACTCTTCGCGGTGCTCGATGCCGGCGACCACCTGCTGGTCACCGACAGCGCCTATCAGCCCACGCGGCGATTCTGCGACAGCGTGCTTCGGCGCAAGGGCGTCGAGACCACCTACTACGATCCACTGATCGGCGACGGCATCGCTGCGCTCATGAAGTCCAACACGCGCGCCGTGTTCGTGGAGGCGCCCGGCTCGCTTTCGTTCGAGGTTCAAGACGTACCGGCGATCGCGGCCGCCGCCCACGCCAGAGGTGCGGTCGTGCTGATGGATAATACTTGGGCGACCCCGCTCTATTTCCATGCCTTCGACAAGGGAGTCGATCTCTCCATCCAAGCCGCCACCAAATATATCGGCGGCCATTCCGACGTGATGCTTGGCACCGTATCGGCCAACCCGGCGACCTGGGAACGCCTGAGCGAGATGGTACACGCGCTGGGCCTGTGCGTCGGGCCGGACGACATCTATCTCGGCTTGCGCGGGCTGCGCACCATGGGCGTGCGACTTGCGCAGCACCATCACGCGGGACTGAAGGTCGCGAGTTGGCTCGCAGAGCGCCCCGAAATCGCGCGCGTGCTGCATCCTGCGCTCGAAAGCTGTCCCGGCCACGCGGTGTGGCGGCGTGACTTTTCCGGCGCCAGCGGGCTCTTCAGCATCGTGTTCAAGCCGGTCGCGCAAAGTGCCGTCAACGCATTCGTCAACGAGCTGCGGCTTTTCGGCATTGGCGCGTCGTGGGGCGGCTTCGAGAGCTTGGCCATTCCATTCGACTGCACCAGCATCCGCACGGCGACGAAATGGCTGCCGGGCGGGCCGACCGTGCGGCTGCACATCGGACTGGAGGACGTCGACGACCTGATCGGCGATCTCGAACGCGGCTTTGCCGCACTCGCGGCAGCGCGGTGAGGCGGCGGTCAGCGCGTGATTGCATAGGACCAAATCAAGGGCGCACAGCGCGATTCAGTCGAGCTTCAATCCGATCGCTTTGACGAGCGGCGACCAACGGGCAATATCCTCTTCGATGAAACGCCGGAATTTTTCCGGAGTTGAATCGATGTCGGGCTCAAAACCGGATTCGATAAGCATCTGCCGATAGGCCGGCTCGGCGAGCGCCGTGCGCGATGCCTGCGAAATCTGCTCGATGATGGCCGTTGGCGTCCCGGCCGGAGCGAACAGGCCAATCGACTGTTGCGAGATCATTCCGGGGACTCCCGCTTCGACCGCGGTCGGGATATCGGGTGCAGCGATCAGGCGGTTGGGACTGGTCACGGCGAGAATGCGCAACTTGCCGCTCCGATTGAATTCGAGCAACCCGCTGGTCACGGCCGGCGTGACCATCGCCACTTGTCCGCTGATGGTGTCGGCGGTCGCCGGTCCCGACCCCCGGTATGGCACGTGCACGAGGTCCGGCATTCCCGCCAGCGATTTCAGCAATTCGCCGGTCAAGTGATTGAGCGAGCCAACGCCGGCATGCCCATAGGACAGCTTGCCGGGATTGGCCTTGGCATAGTCGATGAACTCTCTCAGTGTCCGAGCCGGCACGGCGGGATGGATCGCGAGGGCGAAAGCCGAAACCACCACATTGGAAATCGGCTCGAGCTCCTTGAGCGGATCGTAGAGCGGACGGCTCTTGAGAATCGCCTCGGTGACGTGAGTGCTGGAACCACCGAGCAGAATCGTATAGCCGTCCGGACGGGCGCGAGCGACCGTGGCGGCACCGAGCGAACTCCCTCCTCCGCCTTGGTTTTCAACGACGACGGTGCCAAGCACCGATTTCATCTTCTCCGCCCACGGGCGGCCTACGGCGTCATACCCGCCGCCCGGGGGAAAGGGAATCACGAGCCGGATCGGACGATCGGGGTATTTGGACTGAGCGAACGCGGGATGCAGCATCAGCAGCCGCACTGACGGCGCGATCACGCCAAGGGCAAGTAAATCGCGTCGCCTCATTGCGCCCGCTCCTCTCGGTGGTCTGCTGAAGTTGGAGCGCTAATCAGGAAGGCCGCTGCTCGCCTTTGACTTGGGTGCGGTGCATGACCCGCCGGCTGTTCGGATCGAAGGCGTCGCGGCGGTGCATGGTGCAGCGATTGTCCCACAACACGAGATCGCCGACGCGCCAAACGTGCTCCCACGCGAATTCCGGCCGATCGACGAAGCTCCACAGCTCGTCGAGCAGCGCCTCGGACTCCGCGAGCGTTAGCCCCACCAGATAGGCGTTGCGGCGGCGCCCGAGATAAAGCATGCGCCGGCCGGTGTCCGGATGGGTGCAGACCAGCGGGTGCACCGCGCCCGGCGAGGTAATCGGGTCATCGGTCGGCGTCACGCCCTGGCGCACATAGCCGCCGCTATTGTAGGTGCCGTCGTGCTTGATCTTGAGGCGAGCGACGCGGTCTTTGAGAACCTGAGGCAGCGCCTCGTAGATGCCGTACATCGTGCAAAACGAGGTGTTGCCGCCGCTAGGCGGCACTTCGAGAGAATAGAGCATGCTCGCCTTCGGCGGCACGTCGAGATACGACATGTCGGTGTGCCACACCGCTTCGCCGTCGCCGAGGCTGCCGATCGGCTCGCCGTTCACCTTGACGTTGGAGACGATGTAAATCTCCGGCAGGCCCTCGACGAAACGCCGGCCGGTTTCCTGGATCGGCGCCCAGTCGAGAGCCCCCAAGCGGCGGCTGAAGGCGATCAGCTCCTGGTCACTGAGGCTCTGGTCGCGGATCAGCACGACCGAATGTTGGTGCCACGCCTGCATCAACCGCGTAAACGCAGCCTCGCCGAGCGCCCTGAGATCGATGCCCCGCACTTCGGCGCCGAGCGCTCGTCCGGTCGGGATCACCTCGATCGGCCCGGCGGCATGGCGTTCAGATGTCGTTGCAGCGGTCAACGTCATCTCTGCCTCCCGTGTCTGCTATCGCTGTCGAGAGCATAGCAGCCAGCGCCTCTGCGGCAACCGAGTGTCCGCAATCATGGCGACAGCGATTTTCACGTCGCCGGCGCGGCGCTGCGGCGGTCGCGCAACTCGAAATACAGATTGCGTCCATAGACGAAAACGCCGAATCCCTGGCCCAGGATGAACACCGGGTCGCGGATGTATAGCGCGTAGGCCAATAGCAGCACGCCGCCGCCGATCGAGAAGAACCAAAAGGCGATCGGCATCACCATTTTTCCCGCGCGTTCGGAAGCGATCCACTGCACCAGGAATCGCATCGTGAACATAATTTGCGCCACGTATCCGAGCACCACCCACCACTGGAACTTGGCAATAAAGACTTCGTGCAGATAACTGCCGACCGCTTGCGAAAGATCAATCAGCATTCCGTTTCACCTCCGAGACCTGCGGAACATGACGCCGGCGGCGGATGAGCCACCACACCCCGATCAGATCGAGTATCCCGATCCAGAGCCGGTCCCACATGCCGTAATTCGACGTGCCGGCGCGGCGTGGGCGGTCCACGACGTCAACATAGCCGATAGCATAACCTTCGCGCCGTACCAGTGCGGGAAGAAACCGGTGCAGTCCGTCGAAGTAGGGAAGCCTCAGAAAGAGATCGCGGCGGAAGGCCTTGAGCCCGCAACCCGTATCTCGGGTGCCGTCGCGCAGCACAACGCTGCGCACGGCATTGGCGACACGCGACTGGAACTTCTTGAAACCGCTTGCCTGGCGGCCGACCCGCTGCCCGGCGACGAGACCGATATGGGGCGCCTTCATCATCGCCTCGAGCAGCGCGGGAATGAAGGCTGGGTCGTTCTGGCCGTCGCCATCGAGCGTGACGACGATCGCTGCTCGCGCATGCATCACGCCGCTTGATACCGCTGCCGACTGTCCGCATGAAATTTCATGTCTGATCTGTCGCAGCCACGGACGGCTCGTCATCAGCCGAGCCAATTCCGCTTCTGTGCGATCGGTCGAGCCGTCATTGACGTAGATGAGCTCGAAAGCGAGATTCTGGTCGAGCGCGGCGACGATCTCGTCGACCAACGGCGCGATGTTGTCGGCTTCGTTGCGCACCGGAACGACGATGGAAACAGCCGGCGCGGTGGCGCTTGCGAAAACTTCGCTCATGATTTGCCCGACATGGCGGCGCGGCGGCCGACGTGCATCTTGCCAGGGGCGAGCTTCTAGGGGGCGATCAGCTGCCGGGCAACCCTTTTGATGCGCGCGAACGAGGGCCCGGGCCAGGGTCGGACGGTTCCGTCGGCGCAAAGCACGAAGGCCAGCCCCCGCGCCGCATACCAATCGCGCACCAACAGCACACCAATCACACCAACGACGGCTCCAACCATGACATCGCTGGGAAAGTGGGCCCTGAGCACGACCCGGCTCACGGCAATAAGGACGGCATAGGTCCATAGGACGATGCGCGCGCGCGGCCATAGCGCGCCGATCGCCATGGCGGCGGCGAACGCATCGATGGCATGGCCGGAGGGCAGGCTTGCATATTCGACGTTCCAACCGAGCGGGCGGTAGATGAGCGGATTCGCACTCCCCTCCACGAACGGTCGGGCGCGGCCGACCAGGCGCTTGCCAACCGTAAAAACCAAGCCCGGCAAACCGATTGCCAAGAACAAGAAACCGAGCCGCACGGCGAGCGCAGCAAGCACGCCCCGCGACATGCGCGGAAGCGCCGGCGTGGCAAGGAACGCAATCAGGACAAGTGCAACTGCGATCGGGACGAGAAACCAAAACGATTTGCCGAACTCGGTAATGAAATCGAAGATCTGGATCAGCCAGGAGGGCGCACGCTGCGCCGCGGTCACTGCCGGGGCGTCGACGAGCATCATCGTGGCTGCGACGATGGCAACCCCTGCCACGGAGCCGACCGCCAGACGAAGCAGCGCACGCCAGATCGGTGTCACCGCAAACTTCGATGGGCGTCCGGAAACCGCGAAGCACCAGCCGATATTGGCGCGCACCCAATGCAGCCGCGCAGGCGAGCGCTCCGCCGGCACCTGCTTGAGCGGGCTGCCCACGCTCACGAGGAGCCTACCGAGCGAAAGACGGCGATCGTGATCGGCCGTCCGGTGCTGATATTGATCGCATCGATGCGGGGGCCGGCGCGGTAGCGCACGCCGAGGGCTTCGGCGTGCTGGGCGAAACTCCGTTCCTCGCGCGCTTCGACGAAGGCGAAGCGGCAGTCCCCGCCGCGCAGGAACTCAGCGGCACCCGCGGTGTCAGCGAGGCGGGTTGCGGTCCCGGCGAGAAACACGAGGCTCGGTTCCTGATAGCCGACGGCGGCGGCCTCCGGTTGCGCACAACCGCTCTCGTGCAGGATGCGAGCAAGCGTCGCGCTCGGAAACAGTTGGCCGAGCGAGGGGATGATCAAACCGAACGTCGCGATTGCAGTCAGGATCGCGGCCGCGACGGCACGCAGCAACGAGTGCTCGGCGCCATCGGCTTGGTAGAGTCGCCAAGCCAGGAAACCCAATACCGCGGCTGCTCCCATCAAAATCCATACCAATAGTCCGAATTGCCGACCGATCACCGCGAGGGCAACGACACCCGCGATGCCAGCGACCATCGGAACCAGGAACCACCAAATCGTGCCCCACTCGAGGAAAGGTTTCCGCGACAAGGCGCGCGCATCGATCACCCCCGCAATGAGGATGGCGACTGCAGGATAAAGCGGCAGCACGTAGTGCGGCAGCTTTGTCACTACCAATTCGAAGACAACCCACGAAGGCACGAGCCAGGCCAGCAGAAATTTGACGGTGCGCTCGCGCCGGGCCTGCCAGACTGCAGGAGTCGCCAATGCGGCGAGCGTTGCCCCCGGCCAGAAGGTCACCCAGAACAAAACGAAATAGTAGCCGGGCGGAGCGCCGTGCGATTCCTGGCCGGCAAATACCTTGCTGAGCAAGTCTTGCCCTACGGATTCCGCAAGAAATGCGTCGCCTGTGCGCCCGATGATCGCGACGAACCAGGGCAGCACCAAAACCGCAAGCCAGATGATGCCGGCAATCGGCTTGAGCGTCAGCAGCCAGCCGGCCGAGCGATCGACAACGATCAACGCGATCGCAGCAAGGGCGACTACCATCACGATCAGCGGTCCCTTCAGCAGCACACCGGCGGCGAGCGCCGTCCAAAATATTGCCGCGACCATCCAAGCACGGGCGGCATCGAGACGCTCGCGTTCGTCCCAGAGATAGCCGCGCGCCATCGCGCCCATGGCGGCAACGACGGTCATGAGCAACAGGGCATCCGTCTTGGCAATCAGCCGCTCGACGCCGAGAAGCACGCAGCTTGCCATCATCAGTCCGGCAAGCACCGCAGCGCGCCGCGACACGAAGGCGAGCGCAGTCCAATAGGTCAGTAGCACGGCGCCGATCGAGCCGATGAGCGAGGGAAGCCGATAGAGCCAGATGGTCGTGAGAGCGTGCGGAAAACCGAGCGCGCTCGCCGTTTTCACCACGGCGGCTTGCACCCAGTAAATGCCGACAGGCTTCTTGTAGCGCACCTCGTCCTGGAAACGGATATCCACGTAATCGCGGCTCTCCACCATCTGCTTGGTCGCCTGAGCGAACCGCGCCTCGTCACGATCGATCGGCGGAATGCTGAAGAAACCGGGGAGGAAACCCAAGAGCGCGACGACGAGCAGCACCATCACCGCACGCGCATGGGAATCGATCGCAAAATCGACGATCGCCTTAAGGCTCCGCAGCGAAGTCCGCTCACGCCCCTGATTGCCGGCTGTGGCCACCATCTCCCCTGCCCGCTCGCGCTTCTCGCGCCCAGTGCGTACCGCTTTGGCGACGACTCACCGGCTCACGCCGGCGCTAGCCGACCCGAACGCCATAGCTGCAGTGGCGGGTCCATTGCAACCGCATCCCGACGCGGTTGCTCGCGCCGCGGCCTTCGGCCGCTGCTGGCGGCCTACTCGATCGTTTGATAGCCGCGGATGATCCGTTCCGATCCAAAGCCCCAGTAATTGCGCAACGTGTCGGGTCCCCAAACCTTCGGCCGCTGCGGTCGGTCCTGGTGCCAGGGACGCGGGTCGAAGTAGCCAAGCGCCTCGTCCTTCATCAGATCCATTTCGCAGAAGAACTCGACCCGCACCTTATCCGAGTTGCGATGATAAATCGCGATGTTGTGCCCGATGATGTGACGACCGGGCCCCCAAACCAGATGGATATTGTTTTTGGCTAGCCATTCGCAGGCTCTTTGAATTTCGGCCCAGTCCTTCACCTCGAAGGCGATGTGGTGGAGCTGCGGCACTTCATCGACCACGAAATTGACCGTGTGGTGATCGGGCCCGCAGCGCAGGAACGCGAACGTCTCATCGCGCCAATCCGACACGCGAAAGCCCAGCACGTCGGTATAGAACTTCACGATCTCCTGCACGTCCCGCACGCGATACGCCACGTGCCCGAGCTTGAGCGGCATAATTCCTCCCTGGGTCGCGTCCTCCTTGGGAAAGACGTACTCGGAGAAGATTTCGACGATCGTGTCTTTCGGATCCTTGAACACGATCGCCTCGGCGACGCCGGGAGAGATTGCGGCTCGGCGCTCGGACTTGATTCCGTGGGTCGTCAATTCATCGGCAAGCTCGGCAAGATCGGTTCCCGGAGCGACCTGGAACGCAAGCCGCGAGAGCGCATTGGGTGGACCTGGCTCGAGCGCAATCGCCTCCAGCCCTTGCTTGCTGGCAAGAAAAGCTCGTTTGGCGTCACGCTCGAGCAGCGTGAGACCGATGACCTGCGTGTAGTACGCAACCTGCCGCTCCAGATCGGGCGTCGTCAGCGTGGCATGGCCGAGCCTGCGCACCTGTATCATCTGGCGACTCCTGATCGGACGCTCGCGCGAGCCAATGCGCCCGCCCCCGGAGCGATAACCGTGGCGCGAACTTACGCAGTTTCGAATGGGGCGGTAAAGACGCAGGCGGACGTCGTCCGCGCACCCGCCTTGTCCGCTGGCGAACGCCCTTGCGCCGCTGGCCGGCAGCGACAATCTTGGGTAAAAGCGTTCCCGCGCGTCCCCGTAGCTCAGCTGGATAGCAGCAGCGGATTTCTAATCCGCAGGTCGCAGGTTCGAATCCTGCCGGGGACGCCATCAGGCCGCCGAGATCGAGCGGCCGCTCACCCCACCTTCGAGGCTCACTGTTTTGCTCTGGTACCAAAAATGTAGCCAACGATCGTGCCCACCAGAGCAAAAATGACTGGAGAAGCTTTGTTGAAAATTTCCGCACCCGCGCCTTCAGCATCAACGAAGTACAGGATTGCAGTAAATATGAACAGCGCCAAAAGCCCGACCAATACGGCGTCGGCAATCCGGAGTTTGCGGGTTTCCAGATCACCTCGGCAGGCGTTCTCCAAATGACGAACCCGGAGAAAATGATCACCGTGACAAGAGGAATGAGTCCGAGATAGACCAGCAATCGTATTTGATCATCTAAGCCTCCTGGGCAATGTCGGCCCAGCCTTGACCTCGAAGGCGACACGGTGGAGCTGCGGAACTCGTCGATCGCGAAATTGACCGTAATTACAAGCAATTTCAATGACGGCTATACCCTCCCCGCGGCGCCGCGCAACATGAACGCGACATGGAAGGTGACATTCTGGATTGGTGGCCGTATCTACTCGCCGGCTATCCCGGGCTGGCTCACCCAATGTCCATCGTTGCGCAACCGGACAGGAGTACTGATGCGCAAGATTCTCATCATGGGTTTGCCCGGCGCAGGCAAGACCACGCTCGCGACCGCACTCCGGCCGCTTCTCAACGCGGTTGTGTTCAACGCCGACGCAGTCCGTAACAACATCTCGCGCGATCTGGGCTTCAGCCATCGGGATCGCATCGAGCACGCGCGGCGAATGGGCTGGATGTGCGACCGCGTCGTCGAGGCAAACGGCACGGTGATCGCCGATTTCATCTGTCCCACCGAAGA
>Ga0081455_10003525_pt1 | contig 17966 bp, 17 predicted proteins | sample TabmetS3T2R1_FD_70207 | JGI IMG/M metagenome (GOLD analysis project Ga0081455, IMG submission 70207) | Tabebuia heterophylla rhizosphere microbial communities from the University of Puerto Rico - S3T2R1 | ecosystem: Host-associated > Plants > Roots > Rhizosphere ...
GAGGACGACGAGGGCGGCGCGGGCCGGCTGCTGCTGTTCGTCGTGCTGCCCGAGGGCGTGGAGCTCGACGACGAGCTACGGCGCCGGATCGCGACGGAGTTGCGGACGAAGCTGTCACCGCGGCACGTCCCGGACCAGCTGCATCAGGTCACCGCCCTGCCGTACACGCTGTCCGGCAAGAAGCTCGAGGTGCCGGTGAAGCGCATCCTGCAGGGCGCATCGGTCGACGCCGCCGCTGCGAAGGGCGCGCTGGCCAACCCGGAGTCGCTGGACGACTTCAGCCGCTTCGCGGACTGACCTGAGCCGGCTTCGCGGGGCTGCGCATCCCGAACAGGAAGCGCGTCACGCGACTGCGGCGCACCGCCACGTCGTACACCGCCAGGGTCAAGGCAAGCGAGATGGCGACGAGGACGACGTACTTCACCGGGATCGCGGCGTCCCAGTCGACGACGAAGTACGCGACCCCGACGACGATCGGCTGATGGAGGATGTACAGCGGCAAGACAGCGGCAGCCAAGTAGCCGTAGAGCCGTCGGCGACTCGACTGGTCCACCGACGGCGAGGAATCGTCCGCTCGCCGCCGCCGCCGCCGATCGAGCAGACCGAGGATGGCCACCACCCAGCACCACCCAGCCACGCCGAACACGGCCCGGGTGCCGATCGAGAGCGCGGTCATGTCGGTGAAGGGATCATCGGCGGTCATGAATCCCGGCGCCGTCAGGGAAACGTCGCCCCGCCGATGACAGCCGCCAGGATCGCGTCGCGACGCATCGCTGACCGGAACCGATCGTCATTGGCAAGCACGAACCCATAGAGGAAGAACAGCAAGTAGGCCCAGCGACTCCAGCCCGCAAAGCTCTCCTCGAGGCCGACGAACGCGCTCACGACCACGATCGGGATGCCCGGCAACAGTGACCCGCCGCGCCGTCGCAGAACCGAACCGAACCAGTCGCCCAGCCGGCGCACACGCTTTCGGGGCGCGAAGCGAACCAACGCCGCCAGGAACAGCGAGAACGTGAGCAGCAATACGACGAACCACAGGTGGCCGGTCTCGAAGTACTCGCCCTGGGTGACGAAGGGGAACCCACCCAGGTCCAGGTGGACATCGAAGAACTGCGGCAAGAATCGCCAGTACGACTCGTCGTAGCCGGGGTCGGCGGACTTCTGCCGTAGCCACTGAGGCAGCGGCATCAGCACGAGCGTGGCGAACACCAGCGGCACACCCAGTCGGACCAGGCGCTCCTTGGTGAAAGCACGGGGTCCCCGGCGACCCAGCGAATACCAGGCGCCCAGGCCCGAGATGGGGAAGAGCATCGGCATCGCCCACACCACACCGAGTCCGGCCAGGATGGTGGTCACGTCGGTGGTCTCGGGATTCTTGACGTAGTAGTCGTCGCGGGCGTCGAAGACCAGCGCCGAGTGAAAGAACACCAGGCCGAGCACGACGAGCAGCCGGATCGCATCCAGCTCCGTCCTCCGCCGCGGCTTGGCAGCTTCGGGCAGTTCGACCCGTTGCTCCGTCATGTCCCGTTGATCCGTCCGCTCACGAGGGCTGACCAGGCCCTCGGGGCTCGCCTCACGTCAGCAGTATGGTGCCGCCGACGACCCCACTTAAGCGACTGCTTAGGTTGCCGTTGACATGCCTCTGGCGGGGGCGCAAGCTGACCGCACCCACGAGTTGGAGGGGCTCCAGCATGCAAGTCCCGGCACCCTTCGAGTACGAGCGGGCGACCAGCGTCGATCACGCGATCGCCCTCCTGGAACGGCGAGGTAGCGAGGCCAGACTGGTCGCCGGCGGCCACAGCCTGCTACCGATGATGAAACTGCGCCTGGCCAACCTCGAATACCTCATCGACATCAACGATCTCGGCACCGAGCTCGGCTATCTGACCATGGGACCCGACGAGGTCCGCATCGGTGCCCTGACCCGACATCGCGACCTGCTCGAGTCCGACGAGCTGGCGGCCACGTTCCCGATCTTCCGGGACGCCGAGCGGGTGATCGCCGACCCGGTCGTACGCAATCGCGGCACGCTCGGCGGATCGCTGTGCCAGGCCGACCCGTCCGAGGACCTCTCAGCGGTCAGTACGACGCTCAACGCCAGCTGCGTCATTCGCGGCAGCAACGGCGAGCGTGTCGTGACGATGGAGGAGTTCTATCGCGGGCCGTACGAGACCGCGGTCGAGGACGGTCAGATCCTCACCGAGGTACGGATCCCGATCCGGCCGGGCGGCTCCAGCGCGTACGAGAAGGTCGAGCGCCGAGCCGGCGACTGGGCCATCGTGTCGTCCGGAGCAGCGGTCTGGATGGACAGCGGGCAGATCACCGACGCCCGCGTGGGCCTGGCCGCGGTCGGCCCCAACACCACCGGCATCCCGGCCATCTCCGACGCGCTGCGCGGACAGGCGCCCTCGGACGAGCTCTACGCCCAGGCCGGAGCGATCGCCGCCGAAGCCTGCACACCGGTCACCGACATGCGCGGCAGCGCGGACTACAAACGCCATCTGGCAAACGAGCTCACCCAGCGGGCGCTGCGTCGGTCGGTCGCCCGGATCACCGGCAGCGCATCTTAAGAGAGACGGAGCCTGACATGCAGGTCACTATGACCGTCAACGGCGCGGAAGTCACCGCCGACATCGAGCCCCGGCTGCTGCTGGTGCACTTCCTCCGCGACCACCTCGGGCTCACCGGCACTCACTGGGGATGCGACACCAGCAACTGCGGCACCTGCGTCGTCTGGCTCGACGGCGAGCCGGTCAAGTCGTGCACAGTGCTGACCGCGATGGCCGGCGGCCACGAGGTACGCACCGTCGAGGACCTCGAACGCGACGGCGAGCTCGACCCGGTCCAGCAGGGCTTCATCCAGTGTCACGGACTGCAGTGCGGCTTCTGCACTCCGGGCATGATGATGACCACCCGGGCGCTGCTGGACCGCAACCCGAATCCCAGCGAGGACGAGATCCGCGAGGCGATCTCGGGTCAGATCTGCCGGTGCACCGGCTACAGCACGATCGTCCGCTCGGTGCAATGGGCGGCCGCCCACGACGGCGACCGTGAGGGCACCGTGCCGGCAGGGAGCACGTCATGACCGTCACCGAACCCACGGCCACGCCCGAGTTCGTCGACAACGACCAGAAGCCGGTCGGCCACGGCCGGATGCTGCGCAAGGAGGATCCGCGGTTCGTCCGCGGCCTCGGCAAGTACGTCGACGACATCCAGCTGCCCGGCATGCTCCATCTGGCCATCCTGCGTTCGCCGCTCGCGCACGCGCGCATCGTCAGCATCGACACCAGCGCCGCCGAGGCGCATCCGAAGGTGAAGGCCGTCGTCACCGGCGCCGCGCTCGCCGAGCAGAACCTGGCCTGGATGCCGACGCTGTCCAACGACGTCCAGGCGGTGCTCGCCACCGACAAGGTGCGCTTCCAGGGCCAGGAGGTCGCGTTCGTGGTCGCCGAAGACCGCTACTCGGCCCGGGACGCGCTGGAGCTCATCGACGTCGAGTACGAAGAGCTGGAGCCGGTCATCGACGTCCGCCGCGCGCTGGCCGACGACGCACCGGTGATCCGCGACGACCTCGAGAACAAGGCCAACAACCACTGCTTCGACTGGGAGACCGGCGACGCGACGGCCACGGAGGCGGTCTTCGACTCGGCCGACGTGATCGTGAGCGAGGACATCGTCTATCCACGCGTACACCCGGCTCCGATGGAGACCTGTGGCTGCGTCGCCGACTACGAGCGGGTCGACGGCAAGCTCACCCTGTGGTGCACCAGCCAGGCACCACACGCCCACCGCACCGTCTACGCGCTGGTCGCCGGGCTGCCCGAGCACAAGATCCGGATCATCGCGCCGGACATCGGCGGCGGCTTCGGCAACAAGGTGCCGATCTACCCCGGATACGTGTGCTCGATCGTCGCCTCCCTCGTCACCGGCAAGCCGGTCAAGTGGATGGAGGACCGGACCGAGAACCTGGTCAGCACCGGATTCGCCCGCGACTACGTCATGCGCGGCGAGATCGCGGCCACCAAGGACGGCAAGATTCTCGCCATCCGGACCAACGTGCTGGCCGACCACGGCGCGTTCAACGGCACCGCGGCACCGATCAAGTACCCCGCCGGGTTCTTCGGTGTCTTCACGGGCAGCTACGACCTGCAGGCGGCGTACTGCAAGATGACCGCCGTCTACACCAACAAGGCACCGGGCGGAGTCGCGTACGCGTGCTCGTTCCGGATCACCGAGGCGGTCTATCTCGTCGAACGGATTGTCGACTGTCTCGCCTACGAGCTCGACATGGATCCGGCGGAGCTGCGGCTGCGCAACCTGATTAAGCCCGACCAGTTCCCGTACGAGACGAGGACCGGCTGGGTCTACGACTCCGGCAACTACGAGCCGGCGATGCGCAAGGCGATGGAGATGGCCGGCTACGACGAGCTGCGTCGCGAGCAGGCCGAGAAACGGGACCGGGGCGAGCTGATGGGCATCGGCGTCTCGTTCTTCACCGAGGCGGTCGGCGCCGGGCCCCGCAAGGATATGGACATCCTCGGTCTCGGCATGGCCGACGGCTGCGAGCTGCGGGTTCATCCGACCGGCAAGGCCGTGGTTCGACTGTCGGTCAAGACCCAGGGACAGGGGCACGAAACGACGTACGCGCAGATCGTCGCCGAGGAGATCGGGATCCCGCCGGCTGACATCGAGGTCGTCCATGGCGACACCGACAACACCCCCTTCGGGCTCGGCACCTACGGCAGTCGGTCGACTCCGGTGTCCGGCGCGGCCGCGGCTCTGGTCGCCCGGAAGGTCCGCGACAAGGCCCAGATCATCGCCTCCGGGATGCTCGAGGTCTCGGTCGCCGACCTGGAGTGGGTCAAGGGCTCCTTCCAGGTGAAGGGCGACCCGACCAGCGCGGTCACGATCCAGGACATCGCGATGCGTGCCCACGGCGCCGGCGATCTGCCCGAGGGGATCGAGGGCGCTCTCGAGGCGCAGGTCTGCTACAACCCGGAGAACCTGACCTACCCCTTCGGTGCTTACATCTGCGTCGTCGACGTCGACCCGGGCACCGGCCAGGTGAAGGTACGCCGCTTCGTCGCCGTCGACGACTGCGGCACCCGGATCAACCCGATGATCATCGAGGGTCAGGTGCATGGCGGCCTGACCGACGGCGTCGGCATGGCCCTGATGGAGATCGTCGCGTTCGACGAGGAGGGCAACTGCCTCGGCGGATCGCTGATGGACTACCTGATCCCGACCGCGCTGGAAGTGCCCGACTGGGAGACCGGCCACACCGTCACGCCCTCGCCACATCACCCGATCGGCGCCAAGGGCGTCGGCGAGTCCGCCACCGTCGGATCACCGCCCGCCATCGTCAACGCCGTCGTCGACGCGCTGAAGCCGTACCGAATCCGGCACGCCGACATGCCGCTGACGCCGTCTCGGGTGTGGGACGCCATGCAGGGCAGACCCACGCCGCCGATCTAGAGTGACTTATGACCCAACCCATGGCCGCTCGGATCACCGAGCTCACCGCGAACCGGGTGCCGTTCGTCCACGCGACCGTGGTCCGGGCGCAGTTCCCGACCTCGGCCCGGGCCGGCGACCAGGCGATCGTGCTTGCCGACGGATCGGTCGAGGGGTTCGTCGGCGGGCACTGTGCGGTCGGCTCGGTACGGACGGCGGCGCTCGGCGCTCTGCACGACGGCGAGTCGGTGCTGCTCCGGGTTCTGCCTGAGGACGGGCCGGACTATCCGGAATCGCCCGGCTCCCGAGTGGTCGTCAACCCATGTCTCTCGGGGGGCGCCTTGGAGATCTTCTTGGAGCCCACGTTGCCCTCGCCACTGCTGCATCTCATCGGGGAGACACCGATCACCGATGCCCTCGCCACGATGGCTGCCCCGCTCGGGTTCGCCGTCGAGCGAGCCGAGGCCGGCCATCGACCGGACGGCGCGGTCGCGGTCATCGTGGCCACCCACGGCGGTGCGGAAGCTGCGGCGATCCGGGCCGCCCTCGACGCCGGGGTGGACTTCGTCGGCCTGGTCGCCGGTCGCCGGCGCGGCACCGCCGTACTCGACGAGATGGACCTGGCCGACGACGAACTGAAGCGGATCCGGACCCATGTCGGCCTCGACATCGGAGCGCGTACGTCAGCGGAGATCGCACTGTCGATCATGGCCGAACTCGTCCAGGCGATCCGGCGCGACGGCCTGGTCGCTCCGGAGATCGACATCGCCGCTGCAACAGCGGCCAGGCCGGCCCGGGTGGACGAGGTCGTCGATCCGGTGTGCGGGATGACCGTGACGCCGGGGCCCGACACGCCACATCTGACCATCGACGGACAGGACATCTGGTTCTGCGGTCCCGGCTGCCGCGACCAGTACGCCGGCTCGGCGGTGCGTTAGGCCGTGGTCGACGAGCCGTACTTCACCGACGCCGCCGAGGTTCGGGCCCGCCTCGACGAGGTCGACTACCTCGTCGACGAGGGGATGGCCACCGCGCTCTATCTGGCCCTGACCCTGGGTCAGCCGCTGCTGCTCGAGGGTGAACCCGGCGTGGGCAAGACGACCGCCGCCAAGGCGCTGGCCCGTACCCTCGACGCCCCGCTGGTCCGGCTGCAGTGCTACGAAGGACTGGCGGTCAGCGAGGCGTTGTACGAGTGGAACTACCAACGACAGCTGCTCGCGATCCGGCTCGCCGAGTCGCGGCACGAGCGACTGTCCGAGGCCGACCTTTTCACCGAGGAGTTCCTGCAGGAGCGACCGATCCTGCGCTGCGTCCGCTACCGCGGTCCGATCCCACCCGTGCTGCTGATCGACGAGATCGACCGGGCCGACGACGAGTTCGAGGCGCTGCTGCTCGAGTTCCTCGGCGAGGCGTCGGTGACCGTGCCCGAGCTCGGCACGTTCGTCGCCGAGCAGCCACCGATCGTCGTCCTCACGTCCAACCGCAGCCGCGATCTGCACGACGCGATGCGGCGGCGCTGCCTCTACCACTGGATCGACTTCCCCGCTCCCGATCGGGCCGCCGAGATCCTGCGGCGCTCCGTACCCTCGGCGAACGAGGCACTGATCCAGAGCGCGACCCAGTTCGTCGGCGACGCGCGCGACCTCGATCTCGACAAGGCGCCCGGGATGGCCGAGGCGATCGACTGGGTGGCCGCACTCTCCGCACTCGGCGCCACCGAGCTGACGTCCGACGAGGTCCGGCTCACCCTCGGCAGCCTGGCCAAGACGCCGACCGATCGAGATCTGCTGGCCGAGGCGCTGGGTAGCTGATGCGATGCCGACCGCGAGCGATCCGCCGACGGCGCTGACCTTCCGCAGACTGGACCGGGCCGCCTTCGCGGCGGCGATGCTCGACCGGTTACGGGCCGTCGGAGTCGCCACCGGGCTGTCCAGCGCCGAGGCGTTCGCCGACGCGTTGCGGGTTGTGCGGCCGGACTCGCGGATGCGGCTGTACTGGACCGCCCGGATCACCCTGATCCGCCGCCACACCGATCTGGCGGCGTTCGACGCGGTCTTCGACGCCGTGTTCGCCGACACCGTCCGGGCCGTCGACCCCCACGCCCGGCGGCGCGGCGTGACGGGTGGCGGCGAAGATGACACCTACACGGCCGCGCGCGGTGCGTCCGGGGACGTGGCACCCACCGACGAGGGTGTGCCGTGGGCGACGCCGCCTCGGATCACGGCGTCCGACGAAGCCGTCGCGTCGTCGCGGCGGCTGCCCGAGCGGTTGCCCAGCCAGCGACCCGGACTCGACGAGGTTCCATTCGACGAGCTCGACAGTCAGCAGCTGACCGACCTCGGCGAGTGGTTCGCGACCGCGCTGCGGCAGTGGCCGACCCGACGCAGCCGGCGCCGGGCCACCCACCCGCACGGCAGCCGGATCGCGCTGCGCGAGACGGTGGCCCGCTCCCGCCGATCCGGTTGGGAGCCGTTCGACCTGGTACGTAGCCGTCCGGTGCGCAAGCCGCGTCGGGTCGTGATGCTGTGCGACGTGAGTCAGTCGATGCAGGCGTACGCGACGACCTACCTCCATCTGATGCGGGCGACGACGCTCGCCACCGACGCGGAGGTGTTCGCGTTCTCGACCAGGCTGACCCGGCTGACGTCGGTCCTGGCGCATCGCTCGACCGAGACCGCCATCGCCCACGCGACGACTCAGGTGACCGACCGCTTCGGCGGCACCCAGCTGGCGACCAGCCTGCGTACGCTGCTGCGCTCCCATCACGGCGGCGCCGTGCGTGGCGCGATCGTCGTCATCGCGTCGGACGGCTGGGACGCCGACGACCCAGAGACACTCGCCCGCGCGATGGCCGTCCTGCGCCGGCGGGCGTACCGCGTCGTGTGGCTCAATCCCCGCGTCGCAGCGCCCGGCTTCCAGCCCCTTGTCGGGTCGCTGGCGGCGGCGCTGCCGTACTGCGACGAGATGCTGTCGGCACACGATGTGCCGGCGCTGGCCGAGGTCGTCACCGCCGTCGGACGCTGGCGCTGAACCTCACGTCCACGGTCTTGCCAGCCTCACTTCCACAACGTGACGTGGACCGAGGGGCGGAAATGCCCGATGGTGACGCCGGAGCCCTTCAGCATCGCCTGGGTCGCCCGAGGGGTCGTGATGAACCGAAGCAGCTCTTCGGCGGCCGGCGGCAGACTCTGGCCGGACAGCGACATCGCGCTCCAGACGCCGGCGGCCTTGACGCCCTGTCCGGTGATCCGTACGAGCCGCCCGTTGGCGACGTCCTCGCCGATCGCGAACGCGAGCGCGAGAGCCAGGCCCTTGTGCCGTTTCGTCTCCTCGAGAGCCGCCGCCTCGCTCTGGAAGATCCGCTGGTTGTCCTCCGGGATGTCGAGCTGCCCGAGCACCTGGGGCACGACGCCGTCGTCACTCGCGACCGCCGACGGGCCGAGCAGCCAGGTCTGCTGCCGCAGCAGAGCCGACCCCACTGACGTGCCGGCGAGTGGATGCTCTGCGCCGGCGACCACGACGACCTGATAGTTGAGGAACGCCTTGTGCTCGACCGACTCGGGCAGGTCGCGCGGCCTCGGCCCGATCGCGACGTCGACCGTTCGGGAAGCCAGCAGTGGTCCGAACTCGCGAGGCAAGCAGACGTTGAGCTCCACGTCGAGATCGTCCGCCCGGCCGGCGAACAGCTCGATCAGGCCGGGCGCCGCATGCTCGGCGAACAGGCTCGATGCGGCCAGCCGCAGCAGCCGCCGGCCTCGACCCGCCTGGCTGACTTCGAGCACAGTCCGGTCCTGGAGCCCGAGCATCTCGGTCGCCCGGGAGGCCAGCCGCAGCCCGCCCGGCGTGAAGGCCAGACCCGACGCGGTCCGCGTGAACAGCTGGTCCTCGAGCTCCTTGCGCAGCTGGCCGACGTGCAGCGACACCGCGGCCTCGGTGACGCCGAGCTCGGCGGCGGCCCCCTTGACCGAGCCCAGCCGTACGACGGCCGAGAAGGCCCGCAATTGCGCCGGTGTCACGGCGGTCAGCGTAGCCCGACGCCACGCCGAGGCACGCCGGCCACCGGTCCGGTCAGAGGTCGGCAGCCACCTGCTCGGCGATCTGGGCAGTGTTGAGGGCCGCGCCCTTGCGAAGGTTGTCACCGCAGACGAACAGGTCGAGCGTGTTGGGGAAGTCCATCGCCTGCCGGATCCGGCCGACGAACGTCGGATCGGACCCCACGACGTCGGCCGGGGTCGGGAACTCGCCGGCCGCCGGGTCATCGATGACGACCACGCTCGGCGCCTCGAGCAGCGCCTGCCGGGCCTTGCCGACGGTGATCTTGCGCTCGAAGACCGCGTGTACGGCGACGGAGTGTGTCGTCACGACCGGCACGCGCACGCAGGTCGCCGACACCTTCAGGTCCGGCACCTCGAGGATCTTGCGCGACTCGTTGCGTACCTTGAGCTCCTCGCTCGACCAGCCCTCGTCTCGCAGCGAGCCGGCCCACGGCACCACGTTGAGCGCGAGTGGCGCACCGAACGGCGACGAGTCGCCGAGCTTGTCGACGAGGGTCCGGCGTACGTCACCAGCGGTCTGTCCCAGGCCACGCTGCCCGCCGACCACGGCCATCTCGTCATAGAGCCGATCGACGCCGGGCTGACCGGCGCCCGAGGCGGCCTGATAGGACGCGACGACAAGCTCCCGGAGTCCCCACCGGCCGTGCAATGCGCCGAGGGCGTCCATCATCGTGAGCGTCGTGCAGTTGGGGTTGGCGATGATGCCGCGCGGCCGTTGCGCGATCCGATGGGCGTTGACCTCGGGCACCACCAGGGGCACGTCGGGATCCATCCGGAAGGCGCCGGAGTTGTCGACCACCACGGCGCCACGCTCGGCCGCGATCGGTGCCCACTGCGCCGACACCTCGTCGGGCGTGTCGAACATCGCGACGTCGACGCCGTCGAAGACCTCCTCGGCGAGCGCGACGACCTCGACCTCTTCGCCTCGAACCCGGAGCCGCCGGCCCGCGGATCGCGGCGATGCGACCAGGCGGATCTCGCCCCAGACGTTGCCGCGCGTGGACAGGATGTCGAGCATGACGGTTCCGACCGCGCCGGTCGCACCGACGACGGCAAGGGTGGGCAGCTTGGGGCTCATCGACCGGTTCCTCCGTAGACGACCGCCTCGACGTCCTCGTCGCCGAGCTCGAATGCGGCATGGGCCGCCGACACTGCCGTGTCGACGTCGCTTTCGTTGACGACCACGGAGATCCGGATCTCCGAGGTCGAGATCATCTCAATGTTGACGCCCGCGGCGGCCAGCGCGCTGAATAGCCGCGCCGAGACGCCCGGGTGCGTGCGCATACCGGCGCCGACCAGCGATACCTTGCCGATGCCGTCGTCGTAGAGCAGCGAGTCGTAGCCGACCTCGTCCTTGAGCCGGGCCAACGCCGCCATCGCGGTCTGTCCATCGGCGCGCGGGAGCGTGAAGGAGATATCGGTACGTCCGGTCGACGCGCCCGACACGTTCTGCACGATCATGTCGATGTTGATCTGCGCCGCCGCGACGGTCTCGAAGATCCGAGCCGCTTCGCCGACCTTGTCGGGCACGCCCACGACGGTGATCTTCGACTCGCTGCGGTCATGCGCGACGCCCGAGATGATGGCATGCTCCATTTCCTTCTCCTCCTCGGGATCGGCGTCCGCAACCTGAGGATTTCCCCGATGGCGGTCGTCGACCCAGGTGCCGGGCTGGTTGGAGTACGACGAGCGTACGTGGATGGGGATCTCGTAGCGCCGGGCGTACTCGACGCACCGCACGTGCAGGATCTTGGCGCCACTGGCCGCCATCTCGAGCATCTCCTCGAACGAGATGCTCGGTATCCGGCGAGCGATCGGCACAATGCGCGGGTCGGCGGAGAAGACGCCGTCGACGTCGGTGTAGATCTCGCACACGTCGGCCTGCAGGGCGGCCGCCAGTGCCACGGCCGTCGTGTCGGAGCCGCCACGGCCGAGCGTGGTGATGTCCTTGCTGTCCTGGCTCACGCCCTGGAAGCCGGCGACGATCGCGATCGCACCAGCCTGGAGGGCCTGCTCGATCCGGCCCGGCGTCACGTCGATGATCTTGGCCTTGCCGTGCGCGGAGTCGGTGATCACGCCCGCCTGTGAGCCCGTGAACGATCGTGCCTCCAGGCCGAGGTTGCCGATCGCCATTGCGAGCAGTGCCATCGAGATCCGCTCGCCGGCCGTCAACAGCATGTCGAGCTCACGCGGCGGCGGCACCGGTGACACCTCGGTGGCGAGGTCGATCAGCTCGTCGGTCGAGTCGCCCATCGCCGACACCACCACGACCACGTCGTGGCCCGTCTTCTGAGTCGCGACGATGCGCTGGGCGACCTGCTTGATCCGGTGGGCGTCGGCGACCGAGGAGCCACCGTACTTCTGCACGACTATGCCCACGGGACGCTTCCTCGAGTCGGATCCAGGCGCCGGCGGAGCCGGACCTGCTGGCTCCGGTCAGAGTACCGGCGGTCGGGGGACGAGTCGGGCGGCGTCCATCTCGCGGAGCAGGCGCCTCCGGCGGAAGTTGGCGTGAATTTGCGCCAACTTTGGCCCACAGCCGCAGTTTTCGGCCAATACTTAGGGCTATGAGCACGCCCGACTCTCAATTCGACCCGTCCCATGAGCACGCCGACCCGACTCGGCCCAGGCCGTCGTACGACCGGCGACGTTTCCTCGCCGCGGCCGGCGGGGTGGCCGGCCTCGCGGCCCTGGCCCAGCTGCCGACCGGTCCCGGCTCGGCGACGCCCCGTCGCATCAGCGGCGACTACCCGTACACGCTCGGCGTCGCCAGCGGTAATCCGACGCCCACGGGGGTGGTGTTGTGGACCCGGCTTGCGCCGCAGCCGTTCACCGACGGCGGCGGCATGCCCGGTCAGCGCGTTCAGGTCGAGTGGCAGGTCGCGAGGGACGAACGCTTCCGCCAGGTCGTCAAGCAGGGCACCGTCTGGGCGCTGCCGGAGCTGGCGCACGCGGTCCACGTCGACGTCGACGGCCTGAAGCCGGACCGCGAGTGGTTCTACCGATTCCGCTTCGCCGGTGAGGTGTCGCCGGTCGGCCGCACTCGCACCGCGCCCACCCTCGGCCACCCGACCAAGGCGCTGACCTTCGCCTTCGCGTCATGTCAGGACTGGACCCACGGCTACTACTCGGCCTACCGGCACATGGCCGAGGAGGAACTGGACCTGGTCATCCACCTCGGCGACTACGTCTACGAGGGCGGCATTCCGGCCGACGGCGGCTACCGCCAGGTCCCGACCCCCGACACACTCCGCGACGCGCCGCGTGACCTCGAGCGCTGGCGGATGCAGTACGCGCTGTTCAAGTCCGATCCGGACTTGCAGCGGGTGCACGCTCGGTTCCCGTGGATGGTCACGTGGGACGACCACGAGGTACAGAACGACTACGCGAACACCCAGTCCCAGTATGAGGGCGATATCTCCGCGCTGCGGGCGGCGGCGTACCAGGCGTGGTACGAGCACCTGCCGGTCCGGCGGCCGGCGATGCCCGATGCCGATGGCCCCACGGTCTACCGCCGCGCGATGTGGGGCGACCTGGCGCAGTTCGACATCGTCGACGGCCGGCAGTACCGCTCGATCCCGCCGTGCGGATGGGGCGAGGCCGACGCCTGCGCCGCCGGGTACGACCCCGCGATCACCATGCTCGGCACCGAGCAGGAGCAGTGGCTCTACGACGGGCTCGCCGCCTCCGATGCCCGGTGGAACGTCCTCGGCAGCAACGTCATGCTGTCCCGGCTCGACCACGACGGTGACGCGGGTGATCGGCTCTGGCACGACGCGTGGGACGGTTTCCCGGCCGCCCGCAATCGGCTCACCGACGCGTGGGCGGCTGCGCAGACCCGCAACCCGGTCATCGTCACCGGCGACTGGCACTCCACCTTCGTCAACGACATCAAGCGCGACTTCGATGACGCGGACTCCCCGGTGATCGCGACGGAGTTCGTCGGCACGTCGATCACGACCAACGGCGACGACGAGGTCTACGGCCCCTACTACGGTCCGATGATCCCGTTCAACCCGCACATCCAGTTCTTCGACGGCGACCGGCGCGGCTACGTCCGATGCCGACTCGACAAGCGCCAGATGCGCACCGACCTGCGCATGGTCGAGACCGTGAGCCGCTCCGACGCGCCGGACTACACCTACGCCTCGTTCGTCGTCGAAGACGGCATCCCCGGCGCCCAGCAACTCTGACAGCGCGGCAAGCCGGGTGTCAGACCACCAAACGACGCCGGGGTCTGGCACCGCGGGGAGGCGGGCAGGCCGAGGCTGGGAAGAGGTACGCCGCGTCCGTGGATGGGCCTGGCCGCCGAGCGAGGTACGAGCGAGGCTGGTTGGACGCGGCGTACCTATGCCCGGCCTCGGCGAAACAGCAAGCTCAATCAGGCTGCTGCGCCAGCGCCTCCGCGATCGCGACGCGCTCCATTTCGGCCGTCCGATCCACATCCGTGTCCAGCCGGTCATGCGACACCACCGACTGCAACGCCCTCAGCACACCCGACGCCTCGGCACCCCACGACGAAACGTAGGAGAACTGCCACCACCACAGGGCCTCGTCGACCCGGCCGGCCCGGAAGTGCTGCAGTCCGTGGGCGACCCGGCCGGCGATGGCGGTGACGTCGTCGGAGACGCGAGAGGGTACGAGATCGGGCGGGTCGACGTAGGGGTCGAACACCTCGGTGTAGTCGTCGAAGCCGTCGAGCAGCTTGGCCAACTCCTCACGGAGCCGGTCGAGGTCGGGATCGGGGCCGGCGTCCGGCTCGTACTTCTCCGAGGGAACGAAGTCGATCTGGACACCGAGCCGGGCGCCGGCGAGCAGCAGCTGACTCACCTCGAGCAGCAGCAGCGGCACGGCGCGACCCGGATCGCCGCTGCTCGCGATCTCACGGACGGCGAGCAGGAAGCTCTCGACCTGGTCGGCGACCGATTGGGCCAGGTCTTCGACATCGCTATGCACGACCTGCTGCTCACTCATCGACCGCTCGCCTTCCCTCGAATGCCCGACCGAGTGTGACCTCGTCTGCGTACTCGAGGTCGCCTCCGACCGGAAGACCACTGGCCAACCTTGTCACGCGCAACCCCATAGGGCGCAACATCCTGGTCAAATACGTCGCGGTAGCTTCGCCCTCGAGGTTGGGATCGGTGGCCAGGATGACCTCGATGACGGCACCGTCGGCAAGGCGCTGCATCAGCTCCTTGATCCGCAAATCGTCCGGTCCGATGCCCTCGATCGGGCTGATCGCACCGCCCAGTACGTGGTAGCGACCCCGAAACTCCCGGGTACGTTCGATCGCCACGACGTCCTTGGACTCCTCCACGACGCAGAGTACCGACGGGTCACGACGCTCGTCGGTGCAGATCCGGCAGATATCGGACTCCGCGACGTTGCCGCAGATCTGACAGAACCGGACCTTGTCCTTGACCTCGACGAGCACCTGGGCGAGCCGGCGGACGTCGATCGGGTCGGAGTCGAGCAGGTAGAAGGCGATCCGCTGGGCGCTCTTGGGCCCGACACCGGGCAGCCGGCCCAGCTCGTCGATGAGATCCTGGACGACCCCTTCGTACACGGTCGTTTCCTCAGAATCCGATCGGACGAGACGGTGGCTCGTCGGGCGGGTCAGGCGGAAAGCCGGCATCGAGCTGGCCGGCATCAAGCTGGCCGGTGACCCCGCCGAGCCGCTCGCTGATCAGGGCCTGGGCGTTGTCGCTGGCGTCGCGGATCGCGGCGACGACCATGTCCGCCAATGTCTCGGTGTCCTCCGGGTCGACCGCCTCGGGCTTGATGTCCAACCCGATCAGGTCACCGGTGCCGTTGACCCGAGCGGTGACGAGCCCGCCGGCCGCCGATCCCTCGACGACCGCCGACGCCAGGTCCTCCTTGGCCGCGAGCAACTGCTCCTGCATCCGTTGGGCCTGGGCCAACAGCGCAGACATATCAGGCAGACCGCCTTCGCTCACGGTCGCTCCCTTCCTCGCTGTCCGAGCGTACGCCGCAAGGCGGACGGGACCACGGCACGTCGGCGGGCTAACCCATCGGGATCATTTTCCCTGATCAGGGCCGATCCGGCCAACAAGCCTGCGGTCGGAACGCGGGTCAGGCCGGCCGCGGCAGTCGCCGAGCGGCATCGGCCGCGAGGGCAGTCGCGACGGTTCGTACGACCTCCGGATCACGCAGCAGGCGCCGATGGCCGAGTCCGTGGGTCGTGAGGAGCTCCGCAGCCGGCCAGTGCGCCACCAGCGCCTCCGTCGCGGTGTACGGGGTCTCGCGATCGTCTCGGTCGTGGACCGCGAGCAGCGCGGTCGGCTGAAGTGCCGAAGCATGGGCCGCGATGTCGAACTCGTCGATCGGCATGCCGACCCGGCGTTCGATGCGGCCGGCCAGCCGTCGAAGGGTGCGCGGTCCGAGACCGAGACGGGCGCCGAACACCGGCAGAGCGTCGCGGACGTCCACCATCGGCGAGATCATCACCAGTCGCTCGGCGCCGAGCCAGCCGTGCCGCATCGCGAGGACGGCCGCCATCGCGCCCATCGAATGTCCGACCACCGCGTGCGCCGGACCGTGCTCGGCCGCCACGGCGTCGAGGCTCTTGGCGAACTCGATGATGTCGCTGGTGCGCGGCCCCGACAGCCCCGGTCCCGATATCCCGTGGCTCGGAGCGTCGTGCGCCACGACGGTGAATCCGGCGGCGACGAGCGGCCGTACGAAACCGGCCAGCTGACCCGCGTGGCCACCCCAGCCGTGGACGAGGTAGACGGTCGGGCCGCTCCCCCAGATCCAGCCGCGTACGTCACGGCCGCGCCACCGGACGTCGAAGGACCTCCCACCCTCCGGCGGCCGGGCGGCACGACCCGACGGGACCGTGAACCACAGTCGCTCGGCCCATCGAGCGCCGGCCATCGGCGCGGAGCGTTCGAGTGCGGCGAAGGCGGTACGGACAATCCGACCGCGACCTCTAGTACGAACGATCGTGCTTTTCTTAAAACGTAAGTCGGCCATGGCAAGGACTCCTGACGGGGATCAGGTCGGGCGGCAGGCCGCCTCGACGAGGGACTCGAAGGCACGCCTGGCCCACTCCGGAGCGCGTTCGTCGCGCAGCAGCCGGCTGGCGTGGTGGTAGCTCAGCATGATGCCGTGCAAGTCATAGGCGAACTGGGCGACGTCGAGGTCGGCGCGGAACTCGCCCTCCGCGACCGCGGTGGCGGCGATCGTGGCGATCGCGTCGAGCCAGTCCCGCTCCGATCGGACCAGCGCGTCCCGGACCGGTCCCGGCCGATCGTCCAGCTCGGCGGCGGCCGCGACGAAGAAGCAGCCGCCTTCGAGCTCGTCGGCCGCCCAGGTCAGCCAGTGGTCGAACAGGCTGCGGACTCTCGGCATCCCGCGCGTGGCGGCGAGGGCCGGGCGGACGACCTTGTCGATGAACCGCTGCCGGGCGTGCTCGAGCACCTCAAGCTGCAGGGACTCCTTGGACTTGAAATGCGCGAAGAGCCCGCTCTTGGACATCTCGATGTGCGCGGCCAGCTGTCCGATCGTCAGGCCACGCAGCCCGTCCTGAGAGGCGACCTGGACCGCCTCGTCCAGGATCGCCCGACGGGTCTCTTCGCCTTTCCGCACGATCGTATTAAAGCACGGCCGTACGTTTATTGTCATCCCCGAAGGCCGGCGGCGGATGGGCGGCACCGTCAGTCGTGGGGGATCTCCTCGATGACCTTGGCGCCGAGCTCGCGAGCCAGCAGCTCGTCGTGGTCGACGCCCTCGTCGATCGTGGGATCGTCCGGATGGGCGTCGGCGTCGGCGGGTTCGGAGTCGCGAGTACGCGGACCGTTGCGGGTCGGCTCGATCGCGCTGCGAGCCTCCTCCCGTGCGCCGTTCGGTGGTGAGGCGGCCGGCTCCGCCGGTGGCGAGGCGGTCGCAGGCTTGGCCGCCGGTGAGCTCGCCGGGCTGGCCGATCCGGCTGGGTTGGTCGGTCCGGCTGGGCTCGTCGAAGGGTCGACGACCGTCTCGACCTGCCATTCCACGCCGATCACGTCGACCAGCGCCTGGCGCAGGATCTCGTCGCAGCCACTGCGAACGAACGAGTCGCGGGCGCCGGCGTTGACGACCGCGATCGTGAGCGTGTTGCCCTCCAGCGCGTAGACGTTGGCGTTCTGACTCAGCATGACCCAGGCGAACCGTCGCTTGGCCATCACGGACTCCAGCACCTGCGGCCAGAGCCGGCGCACGTCGACCAGCGACAACGAACCGTCGGGGGCGGCCGCCGGCTCCGCGGGCTTGGCGGTCGGCGCCGGCGATTCGGCGGGCTCCGCCGCTGCCTTGGGGGCCGCCTTCGACCCGGTCGCCTTCGCGGATGAGGACTTCGGAGGCGATGCCTTCTTCTGCGTCCGTTTCGACTTCGCGGGCGGCGCCGGCTCGGTCGGGGGCGCGGCGGCCGGCTGATCCGTGGCGGCGGGTCGATCG
>Ga0081455_10003526_pt1 | contig 17958 bp, 22 predicted proteins | sample TabmetS3T2R1_FD_70207 | JGI IMG/M metagenome (GOLD analysis project Ga0081455, IMG submission 70207) | Tabebuia heterophylla rhizosphere microbial communities from the University of Puerto Rico - S3T2R1 | ecosystem: Host-associated > Plants > Roots > Rhizosphere ...
GACGACGTGCAGGAGGTCTACGCGAACTTCGACATCCCCGAGCCCGTGATGGAGGCCGTCGCGACCTAGCGGCCGGCCGGCGGCTGCCACAGCTCGAAACGGTTCCCCTCGGGGTCGACTCCCCAGCCGAAGCGCCCGTTTTCGTCCTCGTACGGCCCCTCGACCTCGATGTCGGCCCGGCGCAGCTGCTCGAGCATCGCGTCGAGGTCACGGACGCGGTAGTTCACCATCGCCTGCTGGTCGACGCGGCCGAAGTAGTCGGTCGAGGCCTCGAAGAGCGACCAGACGAGCGTCTCGCCGCCTGACGACCGGAGCACCGAGCCCTTCCAGGGCTCGAGCTCGAGGCCGAGGTTCGCCTCGTACCAGCTTGCGAGCGCCTCCGGGTCACGCGCGCGCAGGAAGACGCCCCCGATCCCGGTCACCCGTTCCACCGGTCTAGCGTACGTCGAGCGACGCCCAGGCCAGCCGGCTCTTGTTGCCCGCCGCGTCGATCGAGCGGACCGAGTAGCGGAAGTGGCCATGCGCGCCGCGCGGGACACGCCACCGCGCGTGCGCAACGCGGAACGGGCTCACGTTCCGCAGCGGCGTCGCGATCGTCGCCACCCGACGGTGGCCCTTGAAGATGCGGATCACCTGACGCGCTTTCCCGCGGCCCTCGAGCACCCAGTAGTCGAGCTTCGCGGGCTGCCCCGCGGTACCGCGCGAGTCGTACGCGAACACGCGGGGAGGACGCCGGTCCTGTCCGAGTTGCGGCGGCGGAGCCCCCGGTACCGGCTCGTAGTCGAAGGTGCCGACGTTCGGCGCGGTGTCGGGGTTGCGAGCGGTCGTGGCGACAACGAGGTTGAACCCCGCGTTCGGAGCAAGGCCGAGGAACGACCGCGAAAGGAAGAAGTCGACCTCGTGCGGCCCAAGTCCCCAACCCCAGCCCTCGGGAGGCGTGGCCCCCCGGAAGTCCCAGCCGTTGGCGCGGTAGAGGACGGCTCGGCCTTCCCGCGCGTGGCCCTCTCCCTCGAATGCGACCTCGACCTCGGTGCCGTAGTACCCGCTACCTGTGTCTGGGTTGCGGTCGAGATCGAGCGCGACGCGCGGCCCGTCCTCGTCCCAGTTGACCCGCCCGGCGAAGTTGACCTGGAACAGGATCCCCCCGTCGTCCTCCTCCGTCACGTCGACGCTGGTGATGTCGAGCCAGGTTCCGCCGTCGCCGGCAGGGTCGGTGAACGTCGTAGAGGTCGCGGCGCCTCCGAGTCCGGTGAGGCAGAGGGCGACCAGCGCGCAGGCAAACGCCGATGAGGCGATGATCGGGAGATGCCTCAGACGGCGCAAAGGAATGAAGCCAGTATGGCTAGCACCATTCACCTCGTCAACCCCGTTGCCGCCGCCAAACCAGCAGCGCCGCAGCGGCGAGGAGTGCGGCGGCGAAAGGGACGAGAAGCCACAGCCGGTTGAACGCCTTCGGAGGCGGCGCAAGGCCGCCGCGTTGCGCGTCCCTGAACCAAGACCCGACCCTGTCGCGAGCGAGCCGCTGTCCCCTGGCGTCCTCTACTTCGATCGCGACCGGTCGCTTCCCGGGCTTCCAATGTGATTTCGGGAGCAGGTAGAGGAAGAAGCCCGCGTCGATCGGCTTCGACACCCAGACGAGCGGCGTGCGTTCGAAGCTGCCGTCCTCGAACCGAATCGCGATCCCTCGAGCCTTCGGGAGGGTTGTGTCGCCCTGGAAGAACACAGTCTGATCTCGCGACCCGGGAACGGGCGCTGAATTCGTGGACGTTGATCCCCCGATCTGCAGCTGCGTCTCGAATGGCTTGCTCCTGGTCCGATTGCAGCCGACGTTCGAGCAGAAGCCGCCTGCGCGCGTCGGCGCTACCCAAAGGGTCTTGTGGCCGAAGCCCGGAATCGCGAGGCGAATGGCAATTCTCGCCTTGCCGGCCACGACGCCCGTCGACTCATTGGGCCGCGCGTCGCTCATATTCTCGAACAACCGCTGGATGAGCTCCGGAGGCCGCGTTCGCTCAGGCTGCTCCGCGGCGAAGAGATTCACGATCCGGTCCCGAAGCCCGAACGCGGGCGTCGCCAGGAGCGCGGCCGCGGTCACGACGACGAGGGCCGCGGCGGCGATCAGCCGCCTGCGACCAGCGCCCGGTCGCGGCTGTCGGCCGATCTCGGACCGAAGGTGCTGCGCGCGCGCCGCGAGCCGGCCACTCGGTAGGTCGCGAGGCGAGGGGATCCAGAGCTCGCTGCTCATCCTTCGGCTGTCTCCTCGGTGTGTGGCACCTCGGTCGGTTCATGTCCCTCGGCGCGGTCGAGTTCCTGCAAGGCGCCACGCGCGCGGGCGAGGCGCGAGCGAACCGTGCCGACGGGCACCGCGAGCGCGAAGGCCGCGTCCTCGTAGCTCAAACCGGACCATGCGCACAGTACGAACACGTCTTGCTGGCGGCGCGGGAGCTTGGACAGCAGCGCGAGTGCATGGCGCAGCTGCCGCGCGGCGTCGGCTCGGTCGACCGCCTCATCGGCGAAATCAGCACCCGGTTCGGCCGCGGGCACGCGTGCCAGCGCCGCGCGGTAGCGGCGCTCCGAGCGGCGGCGATTGCGGACGACGTTCGTCGCGATCCCGTACAGCCACGGCAGCACCTTCCCGGGCGGGAGCTGCTTGTCGCGGCGGCGCCAGGCCTCGAGGAACACGATCGAGAGCAAGTCCTCGGCGGCGCTCCAGTCACCGACGCGGCGGAAGCAGTAGTTGTAGATCGCCTTCGCGTGGCGCTCGAACAGCAGCGCGAACGCGCCGGTGTCGCCCTCGGCCGAGCGCGCCCACAGGACGGAGTCGTCGGGCTCCATCTCGCCCGCTTCATGTCCGGCAACAACGAGCGGGTTCCCTGCGCTCACGGCCGGCGCTCGGCCATCGTCAGGAACGGCACCTCGCCGAAGCGCTCGAAGCTGCGGACGTGCCGCGAGACGACCTCGAACCCGGCGCGCTCGTAGACCTTGCACGCCCGCTCGTTGAACTCCGCCACGTGCAGGAACACGCGCCGGGGCTCGTAGCGCTCGCGCGCGAACTCGAGGCCGGCGAGGAAGAACTCGAGCCCGAGGCCGCGTCCGGTGAGGTCGGGCCGCAGGCCGAGGCCGTAGTCGAGGTCGGGCGGCTTGGGCTCGAAGTAGTAGAAGCCGACGAGCTCGCCTTGCTCGTTCCACGCACCGAAGTGCCGCTCCGGGTTGAGCACCGGGTCGACGTCGCCGTCGTAGAAGTCGTAGGGCGGGGGGTAGCGCCAAGAGGCCATCTCGAGGTGGCCTTCCTCCGTCATCTCCGAGATGGTCAGGTTCACGAAGGTGGCCCTTGGTAACCGCGTTGGTAACCCGACAACCGGCTCGAAGCCTCGGGCGCTACGGCGCCCGCACGTGGATCGACCGTGTCCTCGTGACTCCCCCCGACGAGATCGTTGTGATCAGCCTGAGCCGCGTCCCCTGCTTCACCGGGCGCCGGGGATACCAATAGAAGTCGTAGGCGCCGGGAATGATGTTGCCGTCGACCTCGTGCGCGGCTTTCCAGACGATCCTCCGTCCGTGCAGCAGGCGGACGCGGAGAAGCGGGCGCTCGACGTTCGCCGACGCGATGACGTCGAGCCAAAGCCGACGGCGCGGGAACGAAAACCGCCTCGCGGTGACTCTGTAGAGGCGCAGCGCGACCGGGATGGTGAACTCGGCAGGGGCGCTGTAGTGGCGCGTGAGCGTGCCACGGTCGGTCGACACAACGTTCCACCAGTACTGGCCCGCGTAGAGCGGCCTGGCTGGCGACCACTCGCGCGCGTCGCCCGCCAAGTCGGCTCCGTCGACGAAGTTCTGGTCGTAGAACTTCCCCTCCGGCGTCACGTCCGGCTTGCTCGCGATGAGGATCGCCTCCGACTGCTCGTTCGGTGGGAGCGTCCAGGTGAAATCAGGGTTCGCCTTCGTCACGGTCGCCCCCGGCGGCGGCGTAACGGGCGTGGCTGCTGCAAGTGTGGCGGTGGCGAAGATCGCCGCGCCGACGAGCGAGGCGATGAGGATGTTCCTTGGGTGCGCCTCCACGGATTGAAGTATCGGGATGCGATTCCACCACGGCAAGGGCGCATCGGCAGGAGTGTCCGGGGTGCCGCCTAAGGTTTCGCCGTGAAGGTTCTCGGAATCGACCCTGGGACGGCAGCATGCGGGTTCGCCATCGTCCACGAAAGCGGAAGCCGCCTGAGGGCGGTGGAGTTCGGGTGCTGGCACACGCCGGCCCGACAGCGCCCGGAGCTGCGCCTGTTGACGATCTTCGACGGCGTCGCCGAGCTGATCAAGGAGTTCGGGCCGGATGCGGTCGTCCTCGAGGAGTCCTTCGTCGGCGCCGACGCCCGCACCGCACTCTCCGTCGGCCAGGCGCGCGGCGCCGTGCTGGTCGCCGCCGCGTCGTCCGGCATCGAGTGCGCTGAGTACCCGCCCTCGCGCGTCAAGCAGGCGGTCTGCGGCTACGGCCGGGCCGAGAAGGCGCAGGTGCAGCGGATGGTCGCCACGATTCTCGGGCTGAAGAAGCCGCCGACGCCGCACCACGCCGCCGACGCGCTCGCCGTCGCGATCTGCCATGCGCTCGCGCCACCCCTGCTGCGGGCTCATGCGAGCTAGCGCAGGAACGTCCGCGCCCGCGCCTAACCTCTCCCTGTGATCTCGCGCCTGCGGGGAACTGCCGTCGCGCGCGTCGGCGAGCGAGTCGTGCTCGACGTCGGGGGCGTGGGCTACGCGCTGGCCGTGACACCGACCGCCGCGCGGCTGGCCGAGCGCGGGGGAGAGGTGACGCTGGAGACCTACCTCCACGTTCGCGAGGACGCGCTCCAGCTCTACGGGTTCGGCGAGGCCGCCGAGCGCGAGCTGTTCGAGCACCTGCTCGCGGTCTCCGGGGTCGGCCCGAAGGTCGCGCTGGCAATCGTCTCGGGCTCGCCGCCTGCCGACCTGCGCCGCGCGATCGCGCTCGAGGACACGGCACGCTTCGAGGCGATTCCGGGGATCGGCAAGAAGACCGCGCAGCGCGTCGTGCTCGAGCTGAAGGAGAAGCTCGGCACCATGGAGGAGCCGACGCCGATCGCCGGCAAGCCGCACGCGGTCGCGCGCGACGCGCTCGTCGAGCTCGGCTGGTCGGTGACCGAGGCCGAGGAGGCGCTCGCGGCCACTGACCCGAGCCTGCCGCCCGAGGAGCGCGTGCGCCAGGCCTTGAAGGCTGCGGCATGAGCGCGGAGGCGCAGTTCCTCGCGCCCGCGATCCGTCCCGACGAGGAGGAGCTCGACCGCTCGCTCCGTCCACGCTCTCTGGACGAGTTCGTCGGCCAGGAGCGGATCAAGGAGCAGCTCGCGATCGCCCTCGAAGCGACGCGGGCGCGCGGCGAGGCGCTCGACCACCTGCTGCTGATCGGCCCGCCCGGGCTCGGCAAGACGAGCCTCGCGTTCATCGTCCGCGAAGAGCTCGGCGTCGCGCTCCGCTCCGCGGCCGGCCCTGCGCTGGAGCGGAAGGGCGACGTCGCCGCGATCCTCACCGGCCTCGGCGAGCGCGACATCCTCTTCATCGACGAGATCCACCGGCTCAGCCGGGCCGTCGAGGAGATCCTCTACCCGGCGCTCGAGGACTTCCGGCTCGACATCGTCGTCGGCCAGGGCCCGGCCGCCCGCACGCTGACGCTCGACCTGCCGCCGTTCACCCTGATCGGGGCGACCACGCGCACCGGCCTGTTGACGACGCCGCTGCGCGACCGTTTCGGCATGACCTTCCGGCTCGAGCACTACGAGCCCGAGGAGCTCGCGCGCATCGTCCGCCGCTCGGCTCGCATCCTCGCCGTCGAGATCGACGACGAGGCGGCCGGGGAGATCTCCCGTCGCTCCCGCGGGACGCCGCGGATCGCGAACCGCATCCTGCGGCGGGTACGCGACGTCGCCGAGGTGCGCCACCAGGGCGCGATCACGACCGAGATCTCGCGCGAGGCACTCGACCTGCTGGAGGTCGACGAGCTCGGGCTCGAGCGCACCGACCGCGCGCTGCTGCGGGCGATCGTCGAGAAGTTCGACGGCGGCCCGGTCGGCCTCTCGACGCTGGCCGTCGCGCTCGGCGAGGAGCCGGACACGATCGAGGACGTCTACGAGCCGTACCTGCTGCAACTCGGCTTCCTGCAGCGGACGCCGCGCGGGCGGGTCGTCACGAAGCTCGGGCGGGCTCACCTCGGCGCTTCCGAGAACAGCGACCGCACGTTGTTCTGATGGGCGAGGTCTGGGTACCGGGCGCGGCCGGTCCGCAGGACGTGTTCGTCGCGCGGATCGTGGCGCGGATCGAGGCGTTCGTAGAGCGCTACGGCAAGCAGGCCCACGTGGAGGTCGAGCTGCGCGGCGGCCCGACCGCTGTCCTGCGCTCGCTCGAGCCCGACCCCGGTGCCGGCTTCATCACCCTGATTCCGCACAGTGAGGACGGCGGCGAAGAGGAGTGGATCATCCCGGTCGCCGCCATCGCTCGGATCACGCTCAGCTTCGAGGAAGAAGAGGCGCCGTTCGGCTTCTCGCTTCCTTCGAGCTAGGCGTTCGTCCTGTCCACGTAGCGGCTGAGCACGAAGTCCCAGCCCTCGTCGTAGTTGCCGAACGACTCGGCGGCGTTGTCGCCGTACCGCTCCCAGCCGCGGTGCTCGAGGTCGACTCGCGTTCCGTCGCCCTCGGCCGTGAAGCGGACGTCGAGCTCGGTCGTGGGGTTGGCCGGGTTCACGTTCCACTCGATCGCGACCCGGTGGGGCGGCTCCCAGGCAAGAACCGTGGCCCACTGGTTCTCCCGGCCGTCGCGGAGCCGGTCGTAGACGCGGCCGCCGACGCGCGGCTCGAAGACGACCTGCTCGGGCTTCTCGCCGCTCGCCGCATGGGTCTCGTACGGCCACCACTCGGTCTTTCGCTCGGTGAAGAGCTCGAAGGCCAGCTCGGGAGAGCAGCTCACCGTCACGCTCTTGCGGACCACCAGCTCCTCGGTCTGAGCGCTACTCATCGTTGCTCCTCTCGTCGGTCGCCGCCGGGACGAAGCGGGCGAGCACCGACTCCCAGCCCGAGTTGTAGCTGCCGGAAGCTTCCGCCGCCCGGTCGCCGAAGCGCTCCCACCCGCGATGCTGGAGGTCGACGCGCGTGCTGTCGCCTTCAGCGGTGAACGTCACCTCGACCTCGGTCGGCGGGTTGTCGGGGTTCACGTGCCAGTCGATGACGAAGCGGTGCGGTGGCTCCCAGACGAGCACCTTCGCCCACTCGTGCTCCTCGCCGCCGGCCATCCGCTCGAAGAGCCGACCGCCGACTCCGGGCTCGAAGACGGCTTCGACCGCCCGCTCACCGCCCATCGAGTGCGACTCGAGCGGCCACCAGCTGCTGATTCCGGCCGTGTAGACGTCGAACGCTCGCTCTTGCGAACACTTCACGGTCACGGTCTTGCGGACCGTCAGATCCTGCGCCTGCGTGCTCATCCGTTCCTCCTCTCGTCCTCGGCCGCCGCCTTGAATGCGGCGAGGGCCTCGCTCCAGAAGTCGTCGAAGTAGTCGCGGAGCTCGCCCAGCCCGTCCGGATCGAGCCGGTAGATCCGCCGCGTGCCGTTTCGGCGCTCGGCCACGAGCCCCGCCTCCTTCAGGACGCGCAGGTGCTGTGAGACCGCCGGACGGCTGACCGGCAGCTCGTCCGCGATCTCGCCGACCGCACGCGGGCCTGCGCGCAACAGCTCGAAGATGGCGCGCCTGGTCCGGTCGCCCAACGCATCCATGGGGTCTCGGTAAGCCATAACTTACGTAAGTGTACGCTTACGTAAGTCCAGAGTCAACCTTTGATCAGCCGATGCGCAGGCGATAGACCTCCGTCCCGCCGTAGCTGGGAACCCAGATGTCGCCGAATGCGTACGTAGCGGGGAACGGCCGGCTCCCGACTGGAATCGTCTCGATCACCTTGTTGGTGGTCGGGTCGATGCGCGATACGGTGTCGGCGCCGAGGTTCGGCACGAACACGCTGCCGTCGCCGGCGACGGCAGCGTTCTCCGGCTGATTTCCGACGCGGATCGTCGCCACCACCTTCCGCCGTCGCGGGTCGATCCGCGAGACGGTGTTCGAGAGTCGGTTGGACACCCAGACCGCACTCTTGGTCACCGCGACCGACCTCGGGCCCTGTCCGACCCGCACGGAGCTGAGCCTGTTCGTGCGCGCGTCGATGCGGAAGACCTTGCGCCCCGACAGCGACCCGACCCAGACGGCTCCGCCCCCGTACCGCAGGTTCGCCGGGGACGCACCGCGGATCCGGATTCGCCTGCGCACCTTGTTCGTCCTCGGGTTGATGCGGAGCACGTAGCCGAGGTTCGGCTCCGTCGCCCAGACGGCACCGGCCCCGTACGCGACGTCCCAGATCTGGTCGGCGAGCCTGATCTGCTTGACGACCCTCACCCGCACCGGGTCGACGCGGATCACGGAGCTCGTGCCGTATCCGTCCACCCAGACGCTCCCGGCTCCGATCGCGACTCCGCATGGTGCGGGACCGACGTCCACCGAGCGCGTGACCCGGTTCGTCGCGGGGTCGATCCGAGCCAGCGTTCCGTCTCCGCCGACACCGACCCAGACGGCCCCGAAGCCGCCGGCCTCGGAGCATGGGCCGGTGCCCGTCTCCACCTTCGCCACGACGTGGGCGCTGCCGCCGGCCGCCAGAGCGACGACGGCAATCACCCCGCTGAGCGTCAAGATTCCGCTGCAAAACACCACGATTCGCCCCATCACACCCTCCGATCCGCAGTTGCCTGGCCTGCGTGACGGAGTGGACGCTAGAGCCACCAGTGGCCACTGTTAAGGTCCACTTCGACACCGATTTCGTGGACCAGTTGATCGAGCCGAACACCGCGCGCGAGCTGCTCGTCGAGCTCGACCGCGGCGCGCAGTCAACGCTGGCATCGCAGCTCGAGGGCCAGCTCCGCGACGCGGTCCGGGACGGGCGGCTGAAAGCCGGGAGCGTGCTGCCGTCGACGAGGGCTCTTGCAGCGCAGCTCGGAGTCTCGCGAGGCCTGGTGGTCGGGGCGTATGCCCAGCTGGGAGCCGAGGGCTATCTCCTTCTCAGGCGTGGCGCGGCACCGCGCGTGGCGGCGACGGCTCCCACCCAGGCCCCGATCCAATCGGGTATCCCGCAGGCCCAGGCGCCGCGCCACAACCTGCTGCCGAACCTGCCCGACTACGCGGCGTTCCCGCGCGACAGGTGGCTCGTGTCCTACCGCCGAGCCCTGAAGGCCGCACCGGCCCGTGAGCTCGTGTACGGAGACCCTCGCGGAGCCGCGGCCGCCCGCGCGGCGCTCGTCTCGTACCTCGGCCGGGTGCGCGGCGTGTCGGCGAGCGAGGAGCACGCATTCGTCTGCGGCGGCTTCGCCCAGGCGCTCAGGTTGCTCTGCGCAGTGCTGAGGCGGGAAGGGCGCGAGACGATCGGCGTCGAGGATCCCGGTCACGCTGTCATTCGCGGGATCGTGGCGCGGTCTGGCCTGCGACCGGTGCCCGTGCCGGTCGACGCGGAGGGCATCGACGTCGACGCCCTCGCGGCCGCTTCGCCGGACGCGGTGCTCGTCTCGCCGGCGCACCAGTTCCCGACGGGCTCCGTGCTGTCGCCGCACCGCCGCGCGCGGCTGCTGGAGTGGGCCGAACACCGCGACGCGATCGTGGCGGAGGACGACTACGACGCCGAGTTCCGCTACGACCGAGCCCCAGTCGGGGCCGTGCAGGGGCTTGCACCGGACCGCGTCGCGTATCTCGGGTCGGCGAGCAAGACACTCGCGCCGGCCCTGAGGCTCGGCTGGCTGATCGCGCCCTCGCACCTGGTGCAGCCGCTCGCGGAGGAGGTGCTGTTCTCGGTGATCGCGCCGCAGCGGCTCGAGCAGCTCGCGTTCGCGGACTTCGTCGAGCACGGCGAGCTCGACCGTCATCTGCGCCGCATGCGCCTGCGCTACCACCGGCGCCGCGACGTGCTGGTCGGTGCGCTCGAGCGACGGCTCCCCGAGGTCGAGGTGCGCGGGATCGCCGCCGGCCTGCACGTGCTCGCCGTGCTGCCCGCGGGAGTGGAGGAGCGCCGCGTGCTGCAGGAGGCCCGGGTGAGGCGCATCGCGCTCACGGGCCTGAGCGAGCACGCTGTCCGGGCAACCGGTGAGCAGGCGCTCGTGCTCGGCTACGCGGTCTCGGTCGAACCGGGGCTGCGGGCCGCGGTGAAGGAGCTCGCGGAGATCGTCAGCGCCTGAACTGCAGCTCGTGCCAGGAGGGCGTCGGGGCGAGCTCCAGCAGCGCGCGGTCGCCGCCTGGCTCGAGGTACGCGAACTCCGCCGCGGCCTCGTCCCAGGTGACGTCGAGCCGGCCGTCCTTGACGCGGTGGTCGAGCCAGGCTCCGCGGAACACGAGCTTGCGCAGCCAGTAGACGAGCGACTCCCCCTCGACGAGCGACAGCCGCTCCCAGTGCCGCACGAGGTAGCGGCCGAGCTCGCTCCGAGGCTCCTCGATCACCCCGTCCGCGGTCAGCTCGACGAGGTCCTCGGTCTCCTCGTCGTCCAGCTCGTTGTCGTCCACGAGGCCGAGCCGGAACGCGGCCGCGCAGACCCGCTGCGCGAAGTCGGCCGAGTTGAAGCTGAAGCGGAGGCGGAGGAACTCGACGACGATGTCGTCACCGGACGAGTAGTTGTCCGCAGCGTCCACGGGCGGAGGATATCCACGCCACTAGACTGGCCAGCGTGAGCTCCAGAGCGCTCGTCGCGTCGGGTCTCGTCACCGCTCTGCTCGTCCTGCTCGTGGTCTGGGTGTTCGAGGTCTCGCTCGAGCGCGCCGCGGTGCTGGCGCCGGTGATCGTCGTCGCATTCGGCGCCGCGGCGGCCGTGATCGTGCTCTGGGCGAAGGTCGGCTGGGAGGCGCTGCAGCGCCGCCGGCGGCCGTGGCTCGTCGTCGGCATCGCGGCCGGGGTGATCGTGCTGATCGCCGCGCTCTCGCTGCTCGGGCTCGAGCTCCCGCGCGAGTAGGTCGTCGCCGAAGCTCCGTCCGGGGGCCTCCGTACCGTGGGCTGCCCATGTCGTGGCAGCTGCGGAACCCGTGCGAGCGGGCGGAGGTCGAGGCGCTCGGCGCCGAGCTCGGCGTGAGCGACGTCCTCGCGGCCGTGCTCGTCCGCCGCGGCCTGGCCGATCCGGCCGACGCGCGCGCGTTCCTCGAGGCCGGGCTGCCCGAGCACGATCCGTTCCTGCTCGGCGACATGCGCGAGGCGTGCGAGGCGATCCGGGCGGCCGTTGCAGCCGGGACGAGGATCTGCGTCCACGGCGACTACGACGCCGACGGCATCTGCGCCACGGCGCTGGCCGTGCTCGTCCTGCGGGAGCTCGGCGCCGACGTCACCTACCACCTTCCGAGCCGATTCGACGAAGGCTACGGAGTGGCCGGTCAGACGCTGTCGCGGCTGGCCGGCGAGGGCGTGGGCCTCGTCCTCACCGTGGACTGCGGGATCACGGCGGTCGAGGAAGTCGAGGGCGCGAAGGAACAGGGACTCCAGGTCGTCGTCACCGACCACCACCGGCCAGGCGAAGAGCTCCCGGCGTGCCCCGTCGTCGGGCCGTACAGGGGCGGTTATCCGTTCGGCGATCTGTGCGGAACGGGGGTGGTCTGGAAGCTCGGGCAGGCCTTGCTCGGCGCGGACTCGGCGGCACTTGCGCGGCACCTGGACCTGGTCGCGGTGGCGACCGTCGCCGACGTCGTCCCGCTGCTGGACGAGAACCGCGGCCTCGCCGTCGCCGGGCTGCGGCAGCTCGCGCGCACGCAGAAGCCGGGCCTGCAGGAGCTGATGCGGGTCGCGCGCATCGACCCGGCGGCCGTCGACGCGGGGGCGATCGGCTTCCGGCTCGCGCCTCGCCTGAATGCGGCCGGGCGCCTTGGGAGGCCCGAGGCCGCGCTCGAGCTGCTGCTCAGCGAGGCGCGGGAACCGGCCGCACAGCTCGCCGCGCAGCTGGAGGAGCTCAACCGCGACCGCCAGGCCGTCGAGGAGCGCATCCTGCGTGAGGCCGTCGAGGAAATCGAGTCGTGGCCGGAGGCGCAGCGGCGGCGCCGCGCGTTCGTCGTCGCGGGCGCGGACTGGCACGAGGGCGTGATCGGCATCGTCGCCTCGCGGCTGGTCGAGCGCTACTCGCGCCCGGTCGTCCTGATCGCGGGGACCGACGGCGACTGGAAGGGCTCCGGCCGCTCGATCGCGGGCTTCGACCTGCACGACGGCCTGCGGCGCTGCGCCGGCCAGCTCGAGCGGTGGGGCGGGCACGCGGCGGCGGCGGGCCTCTCGATCAAGCCCGAGAAGGTGCCGGCCTTCGCCGAGCAGTTCGCCTCGATCGGGGACGCAGCCCTCGAGGAGGACGACCTGCGGCCGCCGACGCCGGTCGACGCGTTCGTCCACGGCCGCGACCTCACCCTCGAGCTGTGCAGCGAGCTCGCGTGCCTCGCGCCGTTCGGCCTCGGCAACCCGAACGTGACGCTGCTCCTGCCGGGCTGTGAGCTCTCGGAACTCACCGCGGTCGGCGAGGGAAAGCACCTCAAGTTCCGCGTCCGCGCCGACGGCCGCGACTCCGGCAGCGCGATCGCCTTCCGGCTGGGCCGGCGGCTCGACAGCCTGAGCCGGCCGGGGCGCTACGACGTCGCCTTCCGGCTCGAGGCCAACCAGTGGAACGGCACCGTCGCTCCGCAGCTGAACGTGCGCCAGGTGTTCGAGTGCGACGAGCGCTACGTCGAGCTGCGCGAGTGGCTCAAGGGCGAATGGCGCAAGGAGTCGCGAGACCCGGCGGCAGCTGCGATCTTCGAGGAGCTCGCGCTCGCGGAAGGGGGATCGAAGCGGCACTTGCTCGAGTCAGAGCGGTTCCTTGCGCTCCTCCACGAGCCCGGCCTCGCGCGCGCGGCGTAACAGGAGTACCGTTTCCGGCATGAGCATCCTCGAGAAGCTGAGGCGCTTCCGTCTTCGGGCCTTCGACCGAAGCGCCGACGGCGAGCAGCGCGTCGAGAACACGGACGCGATGGCCGCGGCCGCCAGCGGTGCCGGCAGGGTGGACCCGAACACCGGCACCGGCCACGCGGGAGCGCCGCCCAACTATGTCCCGCCGGCCGACGAAGGCCGGCCGAGGCACTAGCGCATGAGCATCGTGGACAAGCTGAGGCGCTTCCGCCTTCGCGCCTTCGACCGCAGCGACCAGCTGCCCGACGGCAAGCGCACCGTCGAGAACGACGACGCCGGCGCGCACACGATCAACCCGAACCCGATGGCGGGCGGGCCGGCCCAGTTCCCGCCGGACTACGTCAAGCCGTACGACGGCCGCCCGCGGCACTGAACGCCGCGAACTGCGCGCGCGGCCTCGGCCGCCAGCCGCGCTGCTCGCACGCGGTGGAGTCGAGCGCGACCAGCATCCGTGCCAGTCGCGCAGCCTTGCGTTCTTGTCGTCGTCTGCGCATGAAGAGGGAGCGTTCGCCTCGCAGGCGTTCCCTCCTGCGACGTGAATTACGCGGAACGGTTAGGGAAAAGCCCGGGAGTACAATTTTCCTATGACGGTACTCGAGTCTGCAGAACGACATCAGGAGCTCATCGACGAGCTGATCGAGTCCGTCGCTGCCTACAACAAGGACGTCGACCGCGACCTGCTGACGCGTGCCTTCCGCTTCGCCGCGGCCGCGCACGAGGGACAGCAGCGCCGCTCCGGCGAGGACTTCATCAACCATCCGTGGGGTGCCGCGAAGATCTGCGCCGAGCTCCACCTCGACGAGCAGTCGATCGCTGCCGCGCTCCTCCACGACGTGGTCGAGGACACCGGCACCGATATCAAGGACGTCCGGGCGGAGTTCGGCGACGAGGTGGCGACGCTCGTCGAGGGCGTCACCAAGCTGACCCGGATCCAGTTCCAGAGCCGCGAGCAGGCGGAGGCCGAGAACTACCGCAAGATGATCGTCGCGATGGCGCAGGACGTCCGCGTCATCCTGATCAAGCTCGCCGACCGGCTGCACAACATGCGGACGATCGAGTACCTCGGCAAGCAGAAGCAGGTCCAGAAGGCGAAGGAGACGCTCGAGGTCTACGCGCCGCTCGCCCACCGGCTCGGCATCAACAAGATCAAGTGGGAGCTCGAAGACCTGGCCTTCTCGACGCTGCACCCGCGCAAGTACGAGGAGATCAAGGCGATGGTCAGCGAGCGCCGCGCCGACCGCGAGGAGCACGTGCGCGAGGCGGCGATGACGCTGCAGCGCGAGCTCGAGAAGGTCGACATCCCAGCCGACATCTCGGGGCGCGCGAAGCACTTCTACTCGATCTACGACAAGATGGCGAAGAAGGGCCGCGAGTTCAACGAGATCTACGACCTCACGGCCATGCGCGTGATCGCCGAGCGCTCCGGCGAGGAGGGAACGCGCGACTGTTACGGCGCGCTCGGCCTGATCCATTCGCTCTGGAAGCCGATGCCCGGCCGCTTCAAGGACTACGTCGCGATGCCGAAGCTGAACGGCTACCAGGCGCTGCACACGACGGTGATCGGTCCCGAGGGCCGGCCGCTCGAGATCCAGGTGCGCACGCGCGAGATGCATGAGACGGCCGAGTTCGGCGTCGCCGCGCACTGGCTCTACAAGCACGGCCGCGCGGGCGAGGCGCGCGACGACGAGTGGGCCGCCTGGGTGCGGCAGCTGATGGACTGGCAGGAGGACGAGGCCGACCCGCGCGAGTTCATCAAGACCTTCCGCACCGACCTGTTCGAGGACGAGGTCTACGTCTTCACGCCGAAGGGCGAGGTCAAGGCGCTTCCGGCCGGCTCGACCCCGATCGACTTCGCCTACGCCGTGCACACCGACGTCGGCCACCGGACGGTCGGCGCGAAGATCAACGGCCGCATCGTCCCGCTCCACTACCGGCTCAAGAGCGGCGACTTCGTCGAGATCCTGACGACGAAGAGTGGCCGCGGGCCCTCGCGCGACTGGCTCTCGCTCGCCGCGTCGTCGCGGGCGCGCAACAAGATCCGCCAGTGGTTCTCGCGCGAGACGCGCGAGGAGGCCGAGCAGAAGGGCCGCGAGATCCTCGAGACGGCGCTGAAGAAGCAGAACCTGCCGTACCGGAAGCTGCAGGGCTCGTCGGTGCTGGCGCAGGTGATCCGCGAGAGCGGCTTCAAGAAGGCCGAGGACTTCTACCTCGCGCTCGGCTCGGGGAAGCTGCAGCCCGGCCAGATCGTCAACAAGGTGATCCAGCGCCTGAAGACGGACGAGGTGGCGCAGGAGGAGGCCGTTCCGCTCAAGGCGCCGAGGGAGCGGCACGTCACCGCGAGCCAGAACTTCGGCATCACCGTGACCGGGGTCGACGACGTGCTCGTGCGCCTGGCGAAGTGCTGCACGCCGCTGCCCGGCGACCGGATCGTCGGCTACGTCTCGATGGGCAAGGGGATCACGATCCACCGGGAGGACTGCTCGAACGTGAAGTCGCTGATGCGTAACCCCGAGCGCTTCACCAACGTCGCGTGGGACGGCGGCGCCTCGCAGAGCTTCCGGGTGCAGATCGCCGTGGACTCGTGGGATCGGCCGCGGCTGCTCGAGGACGTGGCCCGCACGTTCGCCGAGCACGGCGCGAACATCGTCGAGTACGGCGGCCACGTCGAGGACCAGCTCGCGAAGAACTGGTACGTGGCCGAGGTCGGCGACGTGAAGGCGCTGCGCAGCCTCCTGACGGCGCTCCGTAATGTCGACGCCGTCTTCGACGCCTACCGCGTCACCCCGTCCTAGGCATCACTCGAACGAGGGATCGGTCGGAATACCCCGTTCGGGGGATCGTCCCTCGAACGAGTGGGGTACCCCATTCGAGGGATGGCGCTTTGTATTCAAACGACTACAACGTGAGGTAAGGGGAGAGGGGCTTCCCGTGAGAGAGCTCAGGCGCCCGTCCGTTTCGAGGACGGCGGGCGGGCGCCCGGCGCGCCCGGTCGGTGGCGGCTGCCCGGGCGCGCCGGGCGCTCTCATTCTCCGATCGCGTAGACGCGGGGGGCCCGGCGGAACACCTTGCGCGGCACGAGCACCCAGAAGCGTCCCTGCGCAACCGGCGCCACGGCGACGATGCGGTCGCCGGCCACAATCGCGACCGAGCGCGCGTCCGAGGCGCGCCCGCTCACCTGGAGGAGCGGGCCGGGGCCTCGAGACCAGTTGACGCTGTCGACTCCACGCCGCACGTCGAACGACTGACCGAAGCGTCCGCGGTCGGGGCCGACGGCGAACAGCGTCGAGAGCGGCTGGTCGGAGCCGAAGAGCCGCAGCTGCCGGCGCAGGGCGGCGTCGCGCCGCGCGTCGAGCGCCGCCGCCGGAACGGTGAACCTCCGTCCCTTGTCCTTGATCAGGATCACGTCGCCGCCCGCCGGCCGCTTCGCAAGCAATGAGCGGCCGTCGACGTGCCACGGGATCGGGACACCGACCGCGTCGGCGATGGTCGGGACGATGTCGATCGTCCGCGCGAGCGTGCGCACCTCGGAGCTGCGCTTCCGGTTCGGCAACTTCACGAACAGCGGCACGTAGGCGATGTCCTCCAGGTTCGTGGGCGAAAGCGGGCGCCGTTTCTGACCCGCGCGGAAGCTGACGCCGTGGTCGGCGGTCACGATCACCAGCGCGCGATCGTAGAGCCCGGTCGCCTCGAGTCGAGCCAGCAGCCGGCCGAGCACGCGGTCGGCGTAGCCGAGTTGCAGCAGATGGCGCTGCCAGCTCTGGTCGACCGCCGCCTGGTTCGGGTTCCACACCTCGTCGGGGCCCCAGGCGGGCGCCGAAGGGACGTCGTACCGCGCGCCCGAGGGCAGGTATCGCCACGGGCTGTGCGGGAGCATCAGGTGCAGGTACCAGAGCGAAGGGCGCTGCTGGGGCCGCAGCGAGGCGAGGAGGCCCGGGTCGATCCGGCCGGGATCGTGATGGGCGCTCGCGTCGCGCAGGAAGTTGTCCCACCCGTTGGCGATCGACGGGATCCAGCCGGTGAGGTCGTCCGGGAGCAGCTGGTGCAGGTAGACGACGCCCGTGTCCTCGGCGAGCGTGCCGGCGCGGCTGCCGAAGGAGCCTTCGAGCCCCGGGCAGAGCGAGGGCGGGCAGAGGTGCGTCTCGTCGTCGTCGACGTGCAGCGCCGTCGCGCCGCCGAGCAGCGTGAACAGGTTCTGTCGGTGGTCGGCGTAGGTCGGGAACTCACCGGCGCGCGGGAGCTGGCCCGTCAGGATCGCCGGGACGGCGTGCGTGGTCCCTTCGGCGACCGTCGTCGCCCGCGAGAACCAACTCGACTCGGAGGCGAGCTGCGCAAAGTGCGGGAAGCGCTTCGCGTCGATCTTGCCGCGCGCGTCGAGCAGCGAGTTCAACGGCAGCTCGTCGAACGCGATCAGGACGACCGGCGCGCGCGGGCGCTCCGCGGCGGCGTGCGCGTCGCTCGCCACCGAGAGCCGCGACACATCGGAGTTGAAGAGAAAGAGCGCGAGGAAGAGCAGCGGCGCAGGCGCGAGCACCGTCAGGACGAGCCGGGCCCCGCGCCAGCGCAGGTACAGCCACGCGCCGGCCAGGCCGGCCACCGCGGCGCCGAAGAGGAGCAGCTTCCCGGGGCCGCCCGCGCCGCGGATCGCCTGCAGCACGAACAGCGCGACCAGCCCGGCGACGAAGAGCGCGTGCACCGCCCAGCGCACCGGTCCCGCGAGCCACTCGATCCCGAGCAGCAGCGCCGGAGGGACGAACACGAGCACCAGCGCGAAAACGACCGCGTCCCATCGGGTCGAGCCGCGTGCCGCGAAGAACTCGCCGTTCTGGCCCAGCAGGTCGAGGAGCGGCTGTGCGACCGCGAACGACCAGAGCACGAGCAGGTGCAGGCCGGCCAGCCGCAACGGCAGGGCCTGCCGCTCGGTCATAGGCGCGGGTTGGCGAGGTAGAGCGTGCGCGTCCCGGAGCCGAGCTCCTCGCTGCGCGCGATC
>Ga0081455_10003527_pt1 | contig 17955 bp, 14 predicted proteins | sample TabmetS3T2R1_FD_70207 | JGI IMG/M metagenome (GOLD analysis project Ga0081455, IMG submission 70207) | Tabebuia heterophylla rhizosphere microbial communities from the University of Puerto Rico - S3T2R1 | ecosystem: Host-associated > Plants > Roots > Rhizosphere ...
GGAAGCGCCGCGCCGGCGTGATGCCGATGAACACCTGGCCGAGCTGGCTGTTCGGCTCGATGGTCGGCGCGATACGGCGCACCCGTGCATCGACCTCGCCCGCGCCGATGATCTTGATCCGCGCCGGCTGGCCGACCTGCAGCTTGGCGATGTCCTTTACCGGCACCATGCCGACGAGGTCGTATTCGCTGCGCGTCACGATGGAAAACAACGCCTCGCCCTTGGCGCCGGCCGTGCCGCCAATCTGTGCCGTGGACTGCGAGATCAGCCCGGCCACCGGTGCCTGCACCGTGATGCTGCCACCCTCGGGCGGGGTCAGCCGCGCCAGCACCTGGCCTGCCGTCACGGTGTCGCCGGCGTCAGCCATGATCTCGGTGACTTTGGTGCCGAACCGCTCCGGCCGCACCGAAGTCTCCTCCCGCGCCAGCACGATGCCGGACACCTCGACATTGTTGTTGAAGCAGTATTTGGCCGCCTTCAGCACCGTCACCGCCGGCCCCCGCGGCGCGCCCTCGGCCTCCTCCGCCGCCCGCGCCGGGCCCGCGGTAATGGACAGCACGGCTGCGGCCAGCAGCGCCGCAAGCTTCGAGGAACGGTGGCGCGTGATGCAGTAATTCATCGGCAATCCAATAGCTTTTCCGGCACCTTCGATAGCAGAACGGGGCCTTGCGGCAAAGCGCGGACGCCACCCGGCCGGCCCTGCCAGAATTAGTATTTTGCCGCAGCGATCGGTTCGACAAGTGTCTTCTCGCGGTGCGAGCAGCAGTGAGGGACGCAGAGCTGCGAGGGCTCCCTCCCCCCTTGCGGGGGGAGGTGGCGACTGAGCAAGTGGCAAGCTCAAGACAAAATGGCCGCGCTCCGCCTACACCGTCATTCCGAACAGCTTGGCCGCCGTCCGACCTAGAATATCGGCCTTTTCCTCGTCGCTCAGCGAGGTGGAGGCGAAGATATGGTCCACCGGCTGCATCTGCCACGGATAGGGGTAGTCGCTGCCGACGACGACTTGGGCGACGCCGACCTGCGCCACCAGATGGCGGATCGCTTCGGGCGAGAAGATCAGCGAGTCGAAATAAATCTGCTTCAGATACTCCGTCGGCTTCTTCTTCAGCTTGATCTCGGAATTGCAGCCCTTGGGGCCGACCAGGCAGGCATGATCGGAGCGGTCGGCATAGGACGGCAGATAACCGCCGCCATGCGCGGCAATCACCTTCAGCCCAGGGAAGCGGTCGAACGTGCCCTCGAAGATCAGGTGCGACAGCGCGATCGTGGTCTCCAGCGGATTGCCGATGGTGTTGCCGAGCCAGCCATTGCCGGACAGGCGCTTGGCCAGTTCCGGCACGCCCTGTGGATGGATGAACAAGGGCACGCCGAGTTCTTCCGCCTTGGCCCAGACGGGGTGGAATTTCGGATCGGAGAATTCGACGCCGTTGACCACGCCGCCGATCGCAGCCCCCTTCAGCCCCTGCTTCTTCACCGCGGTCTCGAGCTCCTGCACGGCGAGATCAGGCGCCTGCAAAGTGAGCGAGGCGAAGGCGGCAAAGCGATCCGGCTTCGACGCACAGAGCTCGGCAAGTTTTTCGTTCTGGATTTTCACGATCGCGCCGGCAAGCTCGCGGTCGCGGCCATACCAGAACGGGTTGATCGACAGCACTTCCATGTCGATCGCCTGCTCGTCCATCGCCGCCAGACGCTTGTCGATCTCGATGAAGGCGGCCTCCGCATTGTTGACCGGCGGGAGCTGCACCCGCGCATCGTCGCCGAGCAGCGCGCCGGCTTCGCGGAAATGGCAATGCGCGTGCACGTCGATGGTCTTGATGCGCTTGCCGTTCACGGTGACGGGTAGTTTCTGCCGCGGCACCTGCGCGTAGGCGGTGTGAACCATACCGCAGCCACAAAACACGATGCCGGCCGCCGCCCCCTTGAGAAAATCGCGACGCGTGGTCATGCATTCCTCCCTGGTTGTCTTCTTGTTGTTGCTGCAACCGTAAGCCCGGGCGCGCGGAAGCGGCAAGTCACGCGGGATTGATGCCAGCCATGACAAAACAGTTAGGGACGCGGCGTGCGAGGGCTCCCTCTCCTCGCTCTTCGCGGGGAGAGGGTTGGGGTGAGGGGCTGCTTCCGCCAGCACTTATTGTCGATAGACCTGTACCCCCCTCACCCGGATCGCATCTTGCGATGCGATCCGACCTCTCCCCGCAGGCGGGGAGAGGTGAAGCGCAGCAAGCCGAGAAGCCAACTACACCCCGAACACCGCTACCGCGCGGATCGGTGACGCCGTGCCTTCGCGCATCTTCATCGGCAGCCCGATGAAGGTGAACGGGCCCGCACCCAGCAGCGCCTCGAGATTGCACAGGCTCTCGATATGGGTGATGTCGAGATCGAGGCAGGCCTTGTGCACCAGCAGATTGACCTTGCCCTCCGGTCCCGGCCGCATCGAGTCGATGCCGAAATGCACGACGCCCTGCGCGGCCAGCCATTCCGTCGCCGCGACATTCACCCCCGAATTGTCGCTTGCATATTCCTTGCGCGGAAAGGTCCGCGCGTGGTGGCCGGTGCAGAGCAGCACGGTGCCGCCCTTGGGAACCTTGGCGCCAGCCTTCGCCACCGCGGCCTGCAGATCGTCAGGCTCAATTTCCGCCCGCGGCGCGATGTGGCGCAAATCGATGCAGATGCCGGGCACGATGCATTTCTCGAGCGGATACTCGTTGATCGGAATGCCGCTCGGGCCAAAATGCCGGGGCGCGTCGATATGGGTGCCGGCATGGTCGACCATTGAGATGAACATCGACGCCAGCCCGTGCACATTGCCGGACTCGACAAAGGACTCTTCGTGGGTCTTCCAGACGCCGTGCATGACCGGCGGATGGCCGGGATAGCTCGGCGTGCGGTGGTAGAGCTCGCGGCTGAGATCGACGATCTTCACGTTGGCGCGTCTCCGTTGATTGGGCGAATAGCGAATGGCGAGTGGCGAATAGATTGCTGTGCCATGATCCGGCACCACCCCCATTCGCTATTCGCTACTCCCTATTCGCCAGCCTTGCGGGTTTTTCCGCACGGCGCAACTCGGGTCAGACGAAAGTGTCGCGCCGGTAACGGTTGACCGGAAGGGCGTCCGCCGCTTCAATTCGCCCAACAACAAGAAACGCCAGCCACGTGAAACCGCTTCCCCTGGGAGGATGCCGATGCCTGCGCCCATCAACCGCCGCCACATGCTCTCGTTTATCGGCGGCGCGGCCGCCGCGCCCTTTGTCATTCCGTCGAGCGCGCGATCGCAGGAAGCCGCCTGGCCGGCGCGCTCGGTGCGCTATGTCAACGCCTTTCCGGCCGGCGGCGCCACCGACGTGCTTTCGCGCATCCTCTGCCAGCGCATGAGCGAAATTTCCGGGCAATCCTTCGTGGTCGAGAACAAGGCGGGTGCCGGCGGCGTGCTCGGTGCGGATGCAGTGGCAAAATCGCAGCCGGACGGCTACACGGTCGGACTCGGCGGTATCGCCAACAATGTGCTGTGCGTCGGCTCCTACGCCAAACTGCCGTATCACGCGGCCAACGACTTCACCTTCATCTCCGGCATGTGGCAGCTGCCGAACATTCTTTCCGCGCGAAAGGATTTCTTCTCGCAGGACCTCAAGGAGCTGCTCGCCGCCTTCAAGAAGGAGCCGAAGAAATACACCTACGCATCCGCCGGCTTCGGCACTACGCTGCATCTTTCCGGCGAGATGATGAACGCCATGGCGGGCGTCGAGGTGATGCATGTGCCCTACAAGGGCGCAGCCCCGGCACTGAACGACCTGCTCGGCGGTCGCGTCGATCTGTTGTTCGACAATCTGCCGGGCTCGCTGCCATCGGTGAAGGCCGGCCTGATCCGCCCCGTGGCGGTCACCGCGAAGCAGCGCCTTCCCGAGCTGCCGGACGTGCCGACGATGGCCGAAGTGTTGCCGGGCTACGAGATGTCTTCCTGGGCCACCATGATCGGCCCCGCCGGCCTCCGCGGCGACGTCGTCGAGCGCGCCAACGCGCTCACGGTGACGGCGCTCGCCAGCGATTTCGTCAAGAAGCGCTACGCCGACCTCGGCGCCTCGGTCTGGCCGACCACGCCTGATGAGGCCAAGGCCTATCGCGAGAGCGAGGAGAAGCGGCTGCTGCCGATCATGAAGGCGGCGGGTATCAAGCCGGAGTGAACAGCGGCAGCGGGGAGGAAATGATGCCTTCACTTGCGCAAATGATCGTCTGGGTCGTCGTCGGCCTGATCGGCGGCGGCCTCGCCTCGCGCCTGATCACCTGGGACCGCCAGGGGTTCGGCACCTTCCGCAATCTCGGCCTCGGCCTCATCGGCGCGCTGATCGGCGGATTGCTGTTCCGCTGGCTGAACCTGCTGCCCGCCCTCGACAAGGTCTCGGTCTCGCTGCGCGACATCGTAGCCGCGGTCGCAGGATCGCTGCTGGTGCTCGCCGCGATCTGGCTGTATCGGCGCTACGCGAAATGAGTTGCTGGGGAACATCGACCCTGTGAAACCGTCGGCTTCGACCGACGCGATGGATCGGTGGCAATAGAAAAACGCCGCCACAAGAATCTTTCGGAACGATTGCGCCGGTCGGCAGTTATCAGCACAGAGCAAGTAGCTTTCAACGGAGAAATCCCTGAAAGTGAAAGGCTCGAGCCCCGTCATTCCCCGTGAATGGCGGGGTTCTCTTTTGCGCGAAATCGAGCCGGAAATTTTCCATGTTCCCGGTAGTGGGATCAAATCGGTCCGTTCGGGCGTTTTTCTCCTTGTATTGCGGCCTTCATCAACCGAAGGGAACAGAACGATGCCCAGGAAGGAAACCATCCGGAAGGCGCAGCGGGACAAGCGTGCCGGGAAATCGGCGAGCACGCAGGCTGGCGAGTTCGTCAAGGAAGAGATGGACAGGATCCGCCATCGCGAGCATGGCGCAAGGTCGGCGCGGCAGGCGGTTGCCATTGGACTGTCGAAGGCGCGCCGTGCCGGCGTTAATCTTCCGCCGCCGAAGAAGGGCAGAACCAGCGAGCGCACGCGGCGCAGCGCGAAATATGCTTACGAGGCAGGTCAGGGCAGGCGCAAGCCGCGCCGCCGTCCGCGGGTTTCACGCGCCGTCGAGAATGTCCTGAAGCGTGAGCCGAAACGCGCTGCCTCAAAGCGCGCGCTCTCTCGACAGGCGCATACTGCGGCACGCCGACGCTCTGCGGCCTCGCGCTCCGCGGCTGCTCGAAAGGCAGTACGCACCAAGGGCGCCAAAGCTCGCTCCGCGGCTGCGAAAAAAGCCGCCCGCACCAGGGCGCGCCGCCGGCGGTGAGAGCATGATCCGGAAAAGTGTGCAGCGGTTTTCCGAAAAGATCATGCTCAAACAAAAAGTCAGAGCGAGATGACGATTCGTCATCGCGCTCTGGTGAGGAGGCCGCTCCGTTACTGCACGACGTCGAGCTTGACCGGCGCGACGCCCCTGCCGACCATGCCGAGTTCTTGCGCCGCCGAGTAGGAGACGTCGACCACACGGCCCGGCACGTAAGGCCCGCGGTCGTTGACGCGCACCGTCACCGAACGGCCGGTGTGCGTATTGGTGACGCGAAGTTTGGTGCCGAACGGCAGGGTCGGATGCGCGGCGGTCAATTCGGCCGGATTGAATTTCTCGCCGCTCGCGGTCCTGCTGCCTTCCGAATAGAAGCTCGCGATGCCGTGCGACTTGCCGCGGCTCTCGCTCGCCTCGCCCGCAGGCGCGCGCCGCACGACGGAAGCCACTGCCACCGGCCGGCTCGGCTGTTCGATCGCGGCCTGCCGCGTCGCCATGCTGCGCAGGTCCGAGCGCGAGGTGCGGTACGGCGATTGCCCGCACGCCGCGAGCGTCGCGGCGCCGGCAATGATCACGGCAAGCTTGAAGAATCGAGACATGGGTTTGCCCCTTCGTTTGCCGCAGTCGGTTCGGCAAACGGGGCAGGACCGTGTCGGAACGAGCTAAGTCCAAGGGACAGAAGGCAGATTCCGGATGATCTGTGGCCGGCGTGTCACAGGCGGCACGAAAGCGCCATGATGTTGACACGGTGTTGCCGCGCGCGCGTTCAGGATTGAGACAACGCGCCACGGTCGGGCGCGACAAAATTAACGGGACCCGCGAATAGAATCGGTGCTGCCCCAAACAGAATTTGAGCTGAGAGGTCATGACCGAGCCGGAATACGAGCTCTTTGCCATTCGCTACGCCACCCGCGAGGCGCGCCGGGCCGATCACTTCATTGGCGGCGATCCGCACGATGGCCCCATGCCGATGGACTATTTCACATGGCTTGCGCGGGGCGGGGGACGAACGTTCGTCATCGATACCGGCTTCAACGCGGAAGTGGCGAAGCGGCGGAAGCGGACCTTCCTGCGCTGCCCGGTGGAAGCGCTGGCTTTGCTTGACGCCGACGCCAATGCGATCGACGACGTCATCCTCACGCATCTGCATTACGACCATGCTGGAAACTTCGACCGCTTTCCCGGCGCGCGATTTCATCTGCAGGAGCGCGAGCTTGCCTATGCCACCGGGCGATACATGCGCTATCCGAGACTGGCGCATTCCTTCGAGGTGGAAGACGTCTGCGGCATCGTGCGGCTGAACTACGCGCGCCGCGTCTTCTTCTATGATGGCGATGCGGAACTCGCTCCCGGCATTACCATTCACGCGGCGGGCGGCCATTCTGCCGGCCTTCAATTCGTTCGCGTCAGGACCCGCAGGGGATTTGTCGTGCTCGCCTCCGACGTCAGCCACTTCTACGAGAACATGGCAAGTCAGCGCCCGTTCACGACCGCGTTTCATATTGGCGAAATGCTGGAAGGGTTCGATCGGCTGCTTGCCCTTGCGCCGGACGAGAGCCACATCGTCCCCGGTCATGACCCGCTGGTGATGCAGCTATATCCCGCGCCAAGCCCGAAGCTGGAGGGCATCGCCGTGCGCCTCGACGTGCCGCCATCGGGGCCGGCGCCAAGCCGCGCCGGTAGCGCTTCGGGTCACTAGGCTCAGGCCCCACTAAATTGGCAGGGTTTCGCGACCGCTTCGAGCCCTTTGCCGTCATTCACGCGGCGCTATGTGTTGACCTGTATCCGTGCATAGCCTAGGGAGCTTTCCATGAAACGCACGACGATCATTGTCAAACTTTGGTGGCTGGCCTGCTGACAGGGCGGCCGGACGTTTCACTGCATCTGGGGCCGCCGCAAGGGCGGCCTTTTGTTTTGATGATCCCCCATGCGGTGTCCCCCTTCATCTCACGAGGACACCCCATGACCAGGCCCGTTATTCTGACAGGCGACCGCACCACCGGCCCGTTGCACGTTGGCCACTACGCCGGATCGTTGCGCAACCGTCTGCGATTTCAGGACACCCACGAGCAGTTCCTGCTCCTGGCTGATTCACAAGCCCTGACCGACAATGCTCATGACCCCGACAAGGTGCGGCGCAGTGTGATGGAGGTGGCGCTGGACTACCTTGCCGTCGGGATCGACCCGGCCAAGACCACGATCTGCCTGCAATCGCACCTGCCTGCGCTGGCCGAGCTGTCGATGCTCTACCTGAACTTCGTGACCGTTGCCCGGTTGGAGCGCAACCCCACGATCAAGGATGAGATCCGAGGCCGCGGCTTCGGGCGCGACATCCCGGCAGGCTTCCTGTGCTACCCTGCAGCGCAGGCGGCGGACATTACCGCATTCAAGGCGACTGTAGTGCCGGTGGGAGAAGATCAGGCGCCGCTGATTGAACAGACCAACGAGATCGTGCGCCGTATCAACGCCGCCGCCGGACAGGCCATCCTGCCGGAAGCGCAGGCCGTCATTCCGCAGGCAGGGCGGCTGCCAGGCGTGGACGGGAAAGCGAAAATGTCGAAATCCGGCGGCAATGCTATCGCGCTTTCGGCCTCGCCGGACGAGATCGCAGCAGCGGTGAAGGCGATGTTCACCGACCCGAATCATCTGCGGGTGGAAGATGCCGGGCAGGTGGAGGGCAATGTGGTCTTCACCTATTTGGATGCTTTCGACGAGGACCGCACCACGCTGGAAAAGCTGAAGGCGCAGTATCGACGGGGAGGACTCGGCGATAGCAAGATCAAACGCCGCCTCGAAGACATCTTGCAGACGCTGCTCGGGCCGATCCGGGAACGAAGGGCGCAATTGGCCAAAGATCCGGCCAATGTGCTCGACGTGATCCGGAGAGGTACGGAAAGGGCGCGGAGCCGGACCGAGGCAACGAAGCGGGAAGTTGTCGAAGGTCTCGGACTGTTCATGTTGTAGCCCGATATGGAACCGGGCCGTCATTCTCCGATCGGATGGCGCGCGCCATGACTGCGCGGGCCACGTTTTTCTCGGCGATCCGCATCGCGGCTACCGTCGCCTTTTGGCTTTGATCAATGAGTCCTGAGCCTGGAGGTGGCGGGATCGCCACGCGCTACTTCTCGTTCGCGGCTTTCAGGATCGGCATCAAGCGCGCCGCTTCGCTCTTCACCAGCTCTCCGAGCGCCTTGGGTCCGCGGCGACTCGGGTCGATGCTTTCGGCGCCGAGCTCGGCGAAGCGTTTTTGTACGGCCTCTTCGCTCAGCCCTTTGGTGAGGGCCTCCGAGAGCTTGTCGATGATGGGCTGAGGCGTTCCTGCCGGAACGAACACCCCATAAAACGGCGAGCAGTCGAATTCCGGCAAACCCTGCTCGTGCGACGTCGGCACATCCGGCAGCATCGCGCTGCGCTTTTTCGCCGCGATTGCAAGCACCCTGACGTTGCCTGCCTGCACCTGGCCCAGCGTTCCCAGCACCGGGTCGCATTCATAGTCGATCTGGCCGGCGAGCATGGCGTTAAGCACGGGCCCGGTGCCGGTGAACGGCACCAGGGTTGGCTTGATGCCGATCGCCGAGTGCAGCAGCAGGCAGCCGATATAGGACACCGAGCCGACGCCAGCATGGCCGACATTGAGCTTGTCCGGATTGGCTTTTGCGTAGGCGACGAATTCCCTGAGATTGCCTGCGGGAAAATCTTTGCGGACCGCCAGCACTTCCGGGAATTCGGCGGAGAGGCCTACGGCTGCGAAATCCTTTTGCGGGTCGTAGGCGAGATTGGGGTAGAACGCGGGCGCGAGCGCATTGGTGCCGAGGTGGCCGGAGACGAGTGTGTAGCCGTCAGCAGGCGCCTTCGCGGCGCGAAGGGTGCCGGTTGTTCCCCCGGCGCCAACGACATTCTCGACCACGAATTTCTGGCCGAGATGCCGTGAGAAAATATCGGCGACGATTCTGCCCGTGATGTCGGCTGGTCCGCCGGCGGCGAACGGCACGATGATCGTCGCCGTCCTGGCGGGATAGTCGTCGGCCTGCGCGCCCCCAAGCCCGGCCACGATCATTAGGGCAAGGATCGCCGCTCGCGAAAGTGCAATCACCACCAACCTCCCCTGGTTCATTTGCACGCAACGATATGCCGGGTTCGACGGCGAGGAAAGCCGAGCCGCCGTCCTTGCGGTTCTGGTCTCCCGCATCGCTGGATCGAGATGCGGGACGATTTGCGCCGCGACGGGCAAATCACCTGAATCCCGTCAAGCCCCGCAAGAAAAAATATTCCGCTTTTCAGAAATAAAAATCTATGGCATAACTCCTCTCGTTCCTGGCCGGTGAGGGACGTATCGCGGTCGTCACGGCACGTTGGCTGGGGATGCGGTGGACGCAGCGGGTGTCAGTGCGGGCTCTGCTCGCGCAGACGAAACATTCGCTGCGGACGGCGAAGTCGTGTGGTCCTGGCGCCGCGACCCTGGCGCTACGTCGGCGGAAACTATCCCGCTGACAACGGGGGCAAGAAAGGCCGCTTCCCCGGGGAGAGCGCGTATAAGCCGTAAACCATTGCGCGGGGAAAGCCGGGATGCCTCGGTTGTACCTGTAGGTTTAACCCGTGTGCGAAAGCACACGGGGTTCGCTACGGGTGCATCCAGCGCCCGGCTTCCCCGCGCCTCTCATCTCCCTGAGGGGCCACCGACCGGCAGACCTCGGGCTTTTCGCGCCGCGAGATCGCCTACGCATGCTCTTTGACAATCAAATCGGAAACCGCGGGAACGGCCGATCCCTCGCGCGTCACCCGCGCGATGCTACAATTCCCTCGCAAACCCTAAAGCGTGATGACTTATCTTCGAATCGTCATCCCGCTTTATCTTTTTGTTTGAGCATGATCTTTTCCGAAAACCGGTCTCCACTTTTCGGGATCATGCTCTGGCGAGGAAGCAATCGATGAAGCGCGTGATGATCATCAACGGCCCCAATCTCAACATGCTCGGCATCCGCGAGCCGCACATCTACGGCACCACGACGCTCGACCAGATCAAGGCAAGCTGCGAGGCCAAGGCAAAGGAGCTGGGGCTTAAGGTCGACTTCCACCAGTCGAACCACGAGGGCGTGCTGATCGACCTGATCCAGTCCGCGCGCGAAAAGGCCGATGCCATCATCATCAATCCCGCCGGGTTCTCCTTCACCTCGGTCGGCATCATGGACGCGATCAAGATTTTCGAGGGCCCGACGCTGGAGGTGCACATCTCCAACATCCACGCCCGCGACGAATATCACCGGCATTCGAAGATCTCGTTCGTGGCCACCGGCGTCATCGCCGGCCTCGGCCCGTTCGGCTACATCGCCGCGCTACACGCGATCGCGAACATGAAGTGAGCCACTGTCGTCGCTTACATACTCGCTGTCGTCCCGGCGAAAGCCGGGACCCATAACCACGAACGCATGTTGTGAGGAAAGACCGAGGCCCTAGCGTCGCAAACCAACCAACGACGCTGGCTATGGGCCCCGGCTTTCGCCGGGGCGACGAGGCTAATTGCAACGCATCCGGTGCACATACACGCCGAGCTCGTTGGGCTCGCGCGTGTGATAGCAGTTCAGCCTGATCTTGGCGTCGATCATCGGCGGCCGCGCCTTGACGTCGGGGATCGAAGGCGTGACGCGGGCGCTGCCCAGCGCCGGGTTCACGTTGATGTTGTTCATGCCGGCCTCTGCGGCAGAAATGGACACCATGGCCGTAAAAGCGGCAAGCATGATCGAGGCGGTTCGCAAACGCATGGGAAACTCCCTGCCGAAATCGAATAGGCTCGCATCGCTGCAAGCGCGTTCTCCCTTGGACGCATCGATCGCGGGTCGGGTTCGGTCCGGCGGAGCCCAGCCGGAAAGGTGCGGCAATTCGTCCCTCCACGTCGTCCCGACGAAAGCCAAGGCCCTATAACCGCAAATGTATGTTGTGAGGAAAGGCTGGGGCCCCAGCGTCGTAACGCAATTACCAACGGCGGCTATGGGCCCCGGCTTTCGCCGGGGCGACAATCATTACTTCATCCGCCGCTTCGCCGTCGCGGCGGACGCATCGACCACGTTGTCGACCTCCTCGCGCCAGTCGAGAATCTCGGCGGCCAGCACCGGATGATTGAAGCCCTTCAGGTTGAGGTCGTCGATCGGCCTGCCGTCGACCCATTGCTCGACCATGCCGTAAACGCGGCGGCTGACCACGATCTGGCCGGCCTTGGCCTCGTCGCACAGCCGCGAGGCGAGGTTGGTGACGCTGCCGATCGCGGCATATTCCAGCCGCTGCTCGAAACCGATCTGCCCGAGCGTGGCATAGCCGAGCGCAATCCCGATGCCGAAGCCGAGATTGTGGCCGCGGTTGCGCCAGCGCTCACACAAGCCGCCGATGGTGTCGCGCATCTCGACAGCCATCTTCACCGCGCGCTTGGTGTGGTCGGCAAATTGAATGGGCGCGTTGAACAGGATCATCACGCCGTCGCCGGCATAGCGGTCGAGCGTGCCCTCGTAGCGGAAGATCAGCTCACCAAGGGCTGCATGATATTCACGCAGCACGTTCATCGCCTCTTCCGGCTCGGTCTGCTCGGTGAACGCCGTGAAGCCGCGCAAGTCGCAGAACACCACGGTGACCTCGCGGCGGTGGCTGTCGAGCAGGCCCTCATGGCCGTCGGAAGAGGCGATCAGCTGCGCCACCTGCGGCGCCAGGAAGCGCTCGAGCTTGCGGATGCGCTCGATCTCGCCGAGCTGGGTCTCGACGCGGTCCTCCAGCGACTTGTTCCAGTCCTTGAGCTGGTCCCTCTGCTCCTGCAGCTTGGCGGCCTGCTGCTGCACCGTGGAATGCGCGACCTGCAGTTCGCTGCTCTTCTGGTTCACCTCGGTAAACAGCCGTGCATTGCGCATCGCCAGCACCGCCTGGTGCGCAAAGGTCTTCATCAGCCCGATCAGGCTTTGCGGGAAGTCGCCGGCGTTCCGCCGCAGCACCACCAGCGAGCCGAGCACGCCGGTCTGGTCGCCCAGCGGCACCACCAGCACCGAGTGGAAGCCGGCGGCGATCGCTGCGTCGCGCAGCGGCACGTCGACGGCCTTGTGCAGGTTCGGGATTGCGATCGGCTCGCCGGCACCGGCCGCGTCTCCCAGCGTCGAGCCCTGGCGGGGAATCGCGCGATGGCCGCCCTCGGCATTCTTGTCGATGCCGATCGCTTCCGTCAGCCTGAAGCAGTCGTTGGCGGCGTCATAGCCGAAGATCAGCACCGCGTCGGCATGGGTGATCTCGAGCGCGCGGGCCGCCACTGTCGGCAGCACGGCGTCGAGATCGAGCGAGGAGGCCACTGCGCGGCCGACCTCTTCCAGCACCTTCAGCTCGTTGATGGACTGTGCGAGGTCTCGGGTGCGCTCCTTCACCTTCCATTCGAGGTCGGTGTAGGTCTCCTGCAGCTGCGAGGCCATGCTGTTGAATTGTCCGGCCAGCTCCTCCAGCTCGTCGGAGGTCTTGACCTCGATGCGGTGGCCGAGCTTGCCTTCGCCGAGCAGCCGCGCGCCGGAGGACAGCGCGGTGATCGGGATCAGCATGCGCCTCGCCAGCACGGTGCCGGCCAGCATGGCGACGATCAGGCCGAGCCCGATCAGGAGCGCAATGCGCACCAGCTGGTCGCGGATCGGCATCAGCGCCTGCGCGGTCGGCTGCTCGAAGAACACATGCCAGTTGAATTTCGGCACGGTAGAGGAAGCGGTCAGCACCGCGTGCCCGTTCCAGTCCTTGCCGGTGGTCTGGCGCGAGCCGGCCATTGCCGAGGCGACCTGCGGCAGCGCGGCGAGCTCCTTGTCGATCTCCGGGCCCTTGCTGGAGGCGGCCAGCACCGTCCCTTGCGGATCCACGACATAGGCATCGGCGTTGCGGCCGACCTGGGCGTCGTCGAGATAGTCGGAGAGAAAGCGCAGGTCGATCTCCGCCACGGTGACGCCGACGCCGGCGCCGCTGTAACCGGTATGCGCCATGGTGAGCGAGATGAAGGGCCGGCCGTCGCGGAAATAGGCCTGCGAGAAATTGGTCGCGCCGCGCGCCAGCGTTTCGGAGAAGCGGGCATCGCGGGAAAAATCGACCGTGCTGCCGTAGGAGATTCCACCGCTGCGCGACAGCCGCAGCTCCTCTCGGCCCTGGGCGGAGATGAAGGAGAGCTGGCTGACCGCCGGCACCTGGTTGAGCAGCTGGGTGTAGTCGAAGCGGCGCTGGTCGACCGTGTCCTTGGCGCTGGCGCGGGTGACCCAGCTGGTCTGCCGTTCCAGATCCGCCATCGCCTGCTCGATGCGCTTCGAGGTGGCTTCGGCCTTCTCGGCCATGCCGTCGATCAGGGAGGTGCGGGTGGCGCGATAGCCGATCCAGGTTTCCATCACGCCGTTGACGGCGAGCACGAACACGACGAGGCCGACCAGCGAGAAGACGTATTTGGCGAACAGGCCGCCGCGCAGGAACCAGCTCTTGTTCTTGACCGCGTTCATCAAAACCCTCGGGCACGGCGTTGGGGCGCGCGCATCGGTCTGCCAAATTCGCTGATACAGCCGCAAGGCCAGGGCCTCGGGCTTAACCGTCGAATTTTAGCACAGATCGAGAGGGCAGGCCGGCTATCGGCCGGCATGGTTAGCCCGGATTCTAGGCAATCGGGCCTGATTCCGGGGGAAATTAGCGGTTGAAAAGCTGCCGCAGCACGTCGTTCATCGGCTGGCTTTCCTGCTGCCCGGGCGCCGGCTCGCTCGCGGCCGCAGGCGGCGGGGAGGCCGTATGTGCTTCCGGCAAGGGCGCGGGACTGGCGCCGGGCGCAGGAATGCTGCGGCCCTGCGAGCGTCCGCCGGCGGGCGGCTGACCTGCGGCCTGCGGCTGTTGCGGGGCAGGTGCCGCTCCTTGCGGCTGGGCGAGTCCGCCGAGGCCCTGCTGCAGCAGATTGCCGATGGCGGCGCCGAGATCGCCGCCAAGCGCGCTGGGCTGACCGGCGCCGGCACCGGGCTGCTGACCCGGCTGGCCGCCGGGCTGCTGCTGGATGCCGCTGAGCAAGCCGCCGATCGCAGCGCCAAGCCCGGCGCCGTCCTTGCCGAACAGGCCTTTGCCCATCTCGCGCAGTTTGGCGTAGGCCTGGTCCGGATTTTCCAGGATGCCGCTCATCTCGGGATAGATGCGCGGCTCGGACCACGGCCCGTCGATGATCACGGGAATGCCGAAGCCGACCGGATCGGAGGTGCGGCCCTGGCCCTCGGTGGTCATCACGAGTTTCGGCTCGACGCGGAAACCCATCTGCTTGGTCCCGAGATCGATGGTGCCGACGCCGGTCACCTTGACCAGCGGACCGACCAGGTTGAGGTCGTAGGTGGTGGCCTGGCCCTTGTCGATCTTGAAGGAGGCAGAGAGCTGGGTCAGGTCGGTCGCCTGCTCCTTGTTCTCCTGCCAGCCGTTGAGCGTAGAGGCGGTCAGCGAGCGGATCATCTGGGCGACGTTGAGCCCGCGGAGCTGGCCGTCCTGGAACACGGCGAACACGGTGCCGCTCATGTTGCTCATGATGGCGCGCTGGCTGTTGCCGGTGGATCGCACGGCTATCTTCGCCTGCATCTTGCCGTCGAGCTTGTCGAAATCGGCCGCGCTCTGCAGCATCGGCAGCGCGCGCACGCCGACAAGATCGGTCTGCAGCGTGTAGGTGGGGCTGGCGGTCGAGGCATCGATGGTGAGGTCGCCATTGGTCTGGCCGCCATAAGTGCCGAGATTGGCGACGCGCAGCTTCAGGACGCCGCTGGCGAGATTGGCCTCGATCGCGGCCGGCGCAAATTGCGTGTCACCGAGATTGAGCTGGGCGGCGGAAATGCGCGCCTGCGCGTCGACATAATTGAGCCCGTTGATGTCGATGGTCGCGTTGCTCCATGGCGCTTTCGCCGCGCCGGGCGCGCTCTTGGCCATCGCGAGGTTCAGCCGCTGGAAGTCGAGATCGAGCTTGACCTGCGGCTTGCTCGCGATGTCGACCGCGGCCCAGCCGTTGAAGGCGCCGTCGCCGAAGACGCCGGAAAGTCCGTTGATCTGGATGATGCTGCCGTTCAGCCGCACCTCGGCCTTGCCGGAGAGCGGGGCCGAGAGCAGGCCTGGCGCATCGACGGTGAATTCGGTCGGGATGTTCTGCCGCTCCACCGGCGCGGGCGGGGCGGTCGCCTTGATGTCGAATTTCAGCGGGCGCTCGCCGCTGCGGGCATTGCCCGTGATCCGCATCCTGCGGTCCGAGGTCATGATGGCGTCGGCGTTGATGCCTTCGATCCTGTTTTCGACGCGGTCGCGCAAATTGGAGAACACCATGGTGCCGCCGGAGACGACGACGTGCTCGATCGAGAAGGACGGCACGCCTGCACCGCCCGCCGTCCTTGTCGTGCTGGCGTCGCGCGCGCGTTCGCGCTGCAGCGGCAGGTTCACCACCGGACGCACGATGACGAGCTCGGTGATCTCGGGCTTGCCGGACCAGAGGCTGGAGAGCGTGACGTCGGCCTCGATGCTGGCGGCGGTCAGGCGGTTGGTGATGTCGCGGTCTTTCGGATCGGCCAGCGTGACGTCTTTCATCGTCACGTTGAGAGACGGCCAGATGCCGATCCTGGTCGAGCCATTGATGGAGAGCTTGTAGCCGGTTTCGCGCTCGACCCGTTCCTGGATCGCGGACGTCATGAACCCGGAGGGCACACCGACGATCAAGAGCAGCGCGATCGCGACGACCACGGCGGCAAGGACGGCGCCTGCGATTTTCAGTGTTCTCATTTTTCGACGTTCCAGACAGGCAAGGGAAGCTTACCGCGGATCAGGCGGCAGGCTCAAAGGAGGCAAAATTAATCCTGGGGGACTGCAAAGTTATGTGACTTATGGCACACTTCTCCGGGGCCGAACCATGCGACAGCTCCCTATTCCCAAGGGGCCGGACTGAGAAGGCAATGCCATGAGTAGACAGGCCGAATTTGCGGTCATTTTGAAGATGAATCCGATGTTCGCGGACCTCGGGACCGACGAGTTGCAGCGCATTGCCGGGCTTTGCCACACCCAGCAAATGACTTCCGGCGAGGTTCTGTTCCAGAAGGGCGACCCCGGCAATGCCCTGTATGGGGTGCGCCGCGGCCAGGTCCGGATCGAGACCGGTGCGCCAGATGGTAGCAGGCTGACCCTCAACTTCATGGGCCCCGGCGACCTGTTCGGCGAGGTTGCGGTGCTCGACGGCCAGAACCGCACGGCGGACGCTACCGCGGGCGAGGCGTCGGAACTGTTCGTGCTGCGCCGGGAGGATTTTTTGAGCTTCCTCGAGCGCGAGCCCAAGGTCGCCATCAAGATCATCATGCTGCTCTGCCAGCGCATCCGCTATCAGAGCGAGCGCATGGAGGAATCCATGCTGCAGCCGTTGCCGGTGCGCCTCGCGCGGCGGCTCTGCGCGCTCGCCGCCGATTTCGGCTCCGAGGTTCATATTTCCCAGGAGCAGCTCGGCATCTTCGTCGGCGCCGCCCGCGAAAGCGTCAACCGCCAGCTCCAGCTCTGGCGCAAGGACGGCATCCTTGACCTGCAGCGCGGCCGCATTCTCTTGCAGAACATGACCAAGCTGACCGCGGTGGCGAGAAACGAGTAGGTCGTGAAACCACCGGCCCGCGGGTCAGGCTTCCTCGTGAGCATAGTGGAGCGTTAGCAGATCCGTGCGGGGACAAGGCACGACGGCATAGGCGTATCCCTGCTCGTCGCTAAATTCGACAAGGGAAGTTTCATCGTCAAGCTGCTGCACTACGGTCCCGACTTGGCCGCGTGCAAGTCGCCGGTCGGGCATGTCCGACAGCAACGCCACTACGTCTAGGATAACCTGTTCAGTCTCTGCCATGACATCACCCAACGAGTTACAAAGGCAGGTACAGTGTCGCCGGTCCTCACCGTCCAGACCGCTTTTAGCACGGCGCGTCTGTTCTGTCGCGTGATCGTCACGTCAAATATCCGATAGCTGTCTCAGACATATACCAGAGAGGTGATACCTCGATACCGAGAACGGCATCGACCGAAGTAGCGCCAATGGATGGTCCTGTGCTCGTCTACTCCGCCGCGGGCGCCACCGCGGGTGGGCCTTTTGTGGATGGCGCCTGGTGATGGCCGGAGGGCGGCTCCTCGTCCTCGCCGTGGGAGACCACCAGCCGCTTGCCGAAACGCCAGATCAGCGCGCCGACGTCGTCCATCAGCATGAACATCGCCGGCACGAACACCAGCGACAGCACCGTGGAGAACAAGAGACCGCCGATCACCGCCAGCGCCATCGGCGAGCGGAACTCGCCACCGGCGCCGACCGCGAGCGCTGAAGGCGTCATGCCGGCGACCATCGCAATCGTGGTCATCACGATCGGCCGGGCCCGCTTCATGCCGGCGTCGATCATCGCTTCCTCGCGCGTCTTGCCCTCGCGGATCGCTTCGATGGCGAACTCCACCAGCATGATGGCGTTCTTGGTGACGATGCCCATCAGCATCAGGATGCCGATCCACACCGGCGTGGTGAGCTGCTTGCCGGTGAGGAGCAGCGCGCCGACCGCGCCGCCGATGGAGAGCGGCAGCGAGAACAGGATGGTGAGCGGCTGCAGGAAGGTGCCGAACAGCAGCACCAGCACGGCATAGACCATCATCAGGCCGGCGG
>Ga0081455_10003528_pt1 | contig 17955 bp, 17 predicted proteins | sample TabmetS3T2R1_FD_70207 | JGI IMG/M metagenome (GOLD analysis project Ga0081455, IMG submission 70207) | Tabebuia heterophylla rhizosphere microbial communities from the University of Puerto Rico - S3T2R1 | ecosystem: Host-associated > Plants > Roots > Rhizosphere ...
CGTGGGCGGTGAAGCTCCAGGGCGGCCCGCCCAGTTCGCCGACGAGCATCGCGACTTCGGCCGAATTGGTTCCGAAATGAACGTGCAGATGCTGCACGTTTTCGCTGCGTAACCAAACGGCTACCTGACATGCTTCAAGCAAATAAATCAGATGAACGGGGAGGGGGCGCTCTGCCCGCAGGCCGACCTTCAACGTCAGAACGAACGCGCGAAACAGGCCGATGGGGTTTGTTGCCAGGACTCGCAAGAATGAGACCAGCAGCGGCACCGCGCCGCCGCGCAGGACGTAGCGCGTGCGAGTCTGCTCCAGCTGATCTTCAGAGCCGCGCTGCGCATCGTCCCAGCCCCGCACCGATATCCGCACAATCTCGTGCCCCAGGCGTTCGAGCGCCAGGATCTCGCGCCGAATGAAACTGTGGCTGACTGCCGGATAATGGTTAATCAGATAGGCGATCTTCATGCCTGACTTTATCCCAAAAGTAGGCCCGTTAAACGTGCCCATTTTTGTTCCGCTCGCCTATTTATCTATTTGGGAAATATAGTAGTAATCGAGCTGGAAACAGGATATTTATACCCCGCTTCCATATTCTCTTTTTTACCTGACAAAACGTTAAGTCAAACGTTTCGAGATCGGTTTTTGCGATGTTGATCTTGGCCGCTCTGGCTGGATTGCTCGGCGTTCCCGTCGCTGTCCTGCTGGTTGAAGTCATTGCGGCCCTCAAGGCGCCGAGGCTGGAGCCTTTCGAAGTCCAGGAATTAAATAGCGAGAAACGCGTCGCAGTCATTGTTCCCGCGCACAATGAGAGCCTGGGACTCGTTCCGACGATACAGGACATCAGACCCCAGCTCCGCGCTGGAGACCGCCTTATTGTCATTGCCGATAATTGTACCGACGATACCGCGGCGGTCGCGGCCGAAGCGGGTGCGGAGGTTGTTGTCCGCGACGACCGGGAAAGAATCGGCAAGGGATTCGCGATGGGGCGGGGCATAAACCATCTTGCCGAGGACCCTCCTGATTTTGTTCTCTTCGTCGATGCCGATTGCCGGCTCGAGGCCGACCTGATCGAAGGGCTAAAGCGGGTCTGTCAGCAGGTTCAGCGGCCGGTACAAGCGCTGTTCATGATGCGAAGCGCTGAAAATTCGCCCATCAATCACAGCTTCGCGGAGTTCGCCTGGATTCTCAGAAACTGGATCCGTCCGCTTGGGTTGAGAAACCTTCGTGGTCCCGTTCAGTTGATGGGAACGGGAATGATGTTTCCGTGGAGTGCGATCAGCTCCGCGCCACTGGCCAGCGGTCATCTGGTTGAGGATTTGAAGCTGGGGCTCGATCTCGCGCAAGCGGGCAAGGCTCCGTATTTCTTCCCGTTCGTGAAAGTTACCAGCACATTTCCGACCAGCGCCAAGGGCACCGAGAGTCAGCGTCAGCGCTGGGTGCAGGGTCATATCGCCACGATCGGAAGATTCGTTCCGCAGCTTCTGGCTGCCGGCTTGAAGCGCGGCGATGCCAATGTTCTTGTGCTGGCGCTCGATCTTTTGGTGCCGCCGCTCTCTCTCCTTGCGTTGATGATCGTCGGGATGATGGGCCTGACTTCATTGGTCACGTTGCTTGGAGGGCCGTGGCTGCCCACCCTGATCGCGGGCGGCACTCTCGCTGGATTTATCCTGTGCGTTCTTCTGGCCTGGTTTAAATTCGGGCGCGAGGTTTTCCCGGCGCACGAGGCACTATCATTCGGCTCTTTTGCATTAAAAAAAATCGGGTTCTACGGCCGGATGTTGTTAGGCGGCACGGCGTCCCAGTGGATACGGACCGACCGATCAACGCCCAACTAGCCATTTTTGCCGGCGATTTTTTCCGCGGCGTCCCCCAAACGGGTCACGCAACCGTTATCGAACTCCCATAAAAACGCGCCGACAAAGGTTAAACGGAGCCCAGTCGCATCACCGAATTTAACTGGCATGCCGTTTGCCTGAGTTCTCAGGCAGGAGGAGGGGCACTCATGAAAGCGCACGGTCGCACGACCATTCTGCCGAAACCAAAGAAGCCGCGGAGGGTCTTGAAAAAGCGCCCGGCCGAGACCATCGCCGAACGATATCTCGAATTGCGACGCCTTCGCGAACGTCTGTCCGAGGCTGAAGCTCTGCGAAGTTCACAATGATCAAGTTGCGTCAAGGACTGACGCCGCCGCTCTACCTGGCGGCAATCGGGATCGCCATGGTGGGTTGGCTGTGGGCGATATTCGCCGGCGTGGAATGGCTTTTGGGGGTCTAGGCAGTGCGCTTTATGCCGTGCGCACAAGACGTGCTCCCAAGCCGGACCATGGTTGCCCAGCGGGTTTGCCTTATTGCCTGAGGTCGTTTTCTCTCGACGATACGCCGTTGTTGCATTCCTGCCGCTGCGCAGAAGAATCGGCCAAGCCAAGACTACCGTTCATATCCACCGCGTCCCTTGTAGGCTATCAAACGGGCTCAAGAGCCGTTCATCTAGAGTTGGAAAAACGCAGGCGAATTCGGCGGCACGCTTGCGAATCGTCCCGTAGTCGGGATTTCTAGCTCAGACAGCATTGCGTTCGATCAGCGGCTTTGGGTGGTTGCGGCACCGTTCTTCCGGCGTGAGAGCCGGGATGGTGCCAATGGAGCAGGGGACTGTGGCCGTGTCGGATAGACTAACAAGCGCGTTGCTTGCTGCGCTGAATGAATCGACCGAAATCAAAGAGAGCGATTGGCTGAAGCTCGAAATGGCATTGCGCGGTCAATCGGACCGGGACGATAATCAGCAGGGCAGCGAACTGAAAACGACCCCGGAAAACAGGTTCGCCGCCACGGTATGCTCGGGGATGGCCAAGATTCGAGCCAACGTCTGAGCCGTCCGAGTTTCCTTAATTTTCAGTCTTGCCCGCCAAAACCAGGTCGCTAATCGCCTACGGGATATTGTGGATCGACGGGTCTGATCAGGCCGCTAACCGTCGTGGATTGATTTTTTCCACTTCTGGGCGCCCATCGGGCTCGCGATTACGCGTTTCAGAAAAGAGCCGCCGGTCAGGAAGCTTTTTGCTATAGGATTTTGCCATCCGCTTCTGTGTGTCAGAAAGCCATGTGGAAAGCCTTTGTCGTCCTGGCCGCCTTGATGCTGAGCGCAGCGGCGCACGGACAGGAGAGTGGTCGCATCAGGCGGCCGCCACCCTCTGCCGCGGAGGCCGCGCGGATCGCCTCGGATATGGCCATGAACGATACCCTGCTTCAGAAGGGCGACATCGTGGTCACGGACCGGGGCTTTTTTGTTTTTCGCGGGCCGGCGGCGGATGGCGTGACAAACGAGTTCGCCAGGGTGCCCGATCCGGCTCTGCCAAACCAGCCCGGCAATGCCACCGCGAAGCAGAGGTCAGACGGTCGGCGTGCGAACTAGCCCCTCGCGGCGAATCAGCCTCTCGACCCAGTCAGGATCCAAAGCCGAATATTAAATGAAATCAGTTAATTCGGAGGGGCGATTAAAGGCCGGACAACTGTCGCAACGTGGTTATCACGGCTTTTTGAGGATTTGAACCTTAGTGCCTTTTTGGGACACGCGTCTCGTGTGTGAGTCAGAAAAACTGAGAAAAAACGCGTTTATTGATGGCCCAAATCAACCGACGCGCGTATCGGTGATCTTCTGGCAACAACCTGCACGATTGGGCTGTTAACGATAAACGCTGCCGCAGAAGATGCGGCTTGCACTAGGTAAGGTCCGTGGTAATAACTTGGTAACGACAAGTGGCGGTGTTCGATTTATTTGCGCACCTCTTGAGGAATTTAATATGCGGTCTCGTTTGCTCATTGCTCTCTCAACCGTCTTGCTGGGTTCTACGGCTGCATCGGCCGGCCTCGTTACTGTCACCAGTTATGAGATGAACAACGGCAACGGCGCCACGCAATTCACAACGCCAACTGGTAATCAGAACTATTTCGATTGGACCTATACGAAGACGGGCGAGGGCTCGCCGACTGCGAACGCCAGCCAAAACGGATCGAACCAACTCGTTCCCAACAATGCGGCGCCGAAAGAAGCTTGGCTCAGCGGAGGCACCGGGAAGCTGACGGACGGCGTGATCGCGACACTCGGCTACTCGGCGGTGAGCAGCCCCACGGGCAACGTATCGAATTTCATGTATACCGGCGCCTCCCAGTATGTCGGCTGGAAGTACCAGGACCCGAACATCATCTTCAATCTCGCCGCGGGCCAGACTGTCAGTTCGATTTCGCTTTATGTCGCCGCCTACAATCCTATCCTCGGCAATGCCAACGGCCTCGTGGCTGCGCCGGCCAGCGTGGAACTCACGATCAACGGCGTTCCGACCGGCGTGACGTTTTCGTTGACGTCGATCAATGACAACACGGCGCTGATCACCCTCAGCGGGTTCGGTCTGATCTCGTCCAGCTCGCAGTTTGGCTTGACGCTCAATCGCGGGGCGTTGCAGCAGGATGGCATCAACTACTACAACGACCACGTGAAGGGATATAATCCCGCTGATCCCTACAATACGTCCAATTGCGTGACCTTCTGCGATCCGGACGACGGCATCTACAGCAGCGGTTTCCGCAAGGAAGCTGCGCTTGGTCAAACCGGGGAGTTGCTGCCCAATTCGGGTAAGGAGCCCTGGATCATGCTCAGCGAAGTTCAGTTCCTGACGGCCGCTGTTCCCGAGCCTTCGACCTGGGTCATGATGATTGCCGGTTTTGCCGGTCTGGGTTTCATGGCCTATCGCCGCAAGGCGAAGCCGGCTTTGGTGATGGCCTAGCTTCCGCCAATCTTCATTCAGTGCCGCAGAGCCGCCGCAAGGCGGCTCTGTTTTTTTGTGCTCAAGAAGAACGTGAAAGTCGCGCGGTCAATTGATTGGCGACGTTGATGACTGGGGCGCACAAGGTGTCCACCGCCCGCGCCAGCAGTTGTCAGTTCAATTTCGAAAAGCCGTGCGGGCCCACCGCCTCAATAATTGATCGACGTCTGCGCGAATATGCCTTCCGCTCGCTTGTCGCCGGCAATGCGGAAGCGGTACTGCAGCGTCAGCTCCCAGTAGGAGGGAGGCGCGAGATACTTGGTTTCGCCGAACCAGTAGCGCAGCGAGCCGCCGGCGCCGGCCGAATAGGCTTCGTGGTTGGCGAAGGAGTCGTCGTAGCTGGCAGCCAGCACGGCATGCGGGAAGAACACCAGATTGCGGCTGATCGGATCGAGGCGGAAGCTGTGCCCGAAGCGCCCTTCGGCGATGCCGACGAGCTGGCTCTTCTCGAGGAATTTGTCGACCTCGGCATAGACGTACCAGGTCGGCCAGTGGGTATCGATCGCCCGAAGATCGGTGCCGACCGTGTAGGAATAGGCTGCCCGCAACAGCGTATCGTTGCGTGCGGCATCGCCGAGCGCGATCAGCTTGTCCACCTCGAGAACGAGGTTGTGGTCCGAGAACGGCTTCCAGCGCGCGCCGACCATGCCTTGCGTGGTCCGCAATCCGGTGGGGCCGCCGGCCTGATCGTACAGCGTTTCGAACAGCCGGACGAACACGTCGAACAGCGCACCGTTCCGGTTGCCGAACTCCGGGGGGCGATAATAGAACTCGGTCCCGAGCTGAGACGTGTAGGTGCTTGCGGGATTGTTCACGACCAGGAACGGGTTCGGCGCCGACCCGACCTTGCCATAGGTAACCGAGCTGTTGATGCCCCACACGCGCGACAGGTCCGAGATCGTGCGGCGGGTTTCGAACAGTTTCTGATCGTCGATGTTGATGCGTCCGTCGGCCTTGGCGTCGACCCCTTCCATCAGATAGGCGATCGCTTTCGGGTTCTGGAACTGACGCATGGCGGTATAGCCGGCATCGATCGTTGCCCGTGGCGGAAGTTGCCCGCGGTCATGCGCGCGATCGAAGCGGTTCAGCGCGATCTCGTCGTTGCCGACGGCGACCGCGAGATAGGCGAGATCGGCGTCCCGCATCGTGCTCAGCCGTCCACGCGCGATGGCCTGATCGAAGATCGCGCGCGCCTCGGGTTTGCGCTTCAGTTCCAGGAGGGTGTTGATCTGGGCGCGCAAGGCTTCGTCGCGCAGGATCGCCGTCGGGCCAAGTCGTTCGGCGGTCCGGAACTCGGCGATGGATTCTTCCTTCCGATCGAGCGCCTGCAGGGCATAGGCGCGGCGGATCGCCGTGTCGTAGCTCACCGGCAGCCTTTGAAGGGCGCGCAGCGCACGTTGCGGATCCTTGGCGGCGAGAGCGGCGTCCGCCAGCGACAGCCGGACGTTCCGGGCCTGATCCGGCGGCAGCCCGCGCTGCAGAGCGGTCTCCCAGTCGGCCATCGCCCCGCGCCGATTATGCTGCAGATTACGGGCATAGCCGCGCTGGGCGTAGATTTCGGCGGTGCCGTGGCCCTGTGCAATGGCCCGGCTGGCGGCGACTTCCGCGTCGGCCGGCCGGCCTGCGCTGATCATCAGGTTCACCAGCAGGAGATGATTGGCGACCGTCTCCGGACTGGCCTCGACAGCCTTCCGGGCCTCTTCGATCGCCAGCGAGTAGTTCTTGGCCCGGCTCGCCTGATAGGCCTTGCCCGCGGCCTCGAAACTCTCGGCGGCCTTGTCGACGGGAGGGACCGGGGTGGCAATGCTCTGGACCAGCGGCGCCTCGAGGCTGCACACCGAGCCATAGGGTGTGTCGCGACAGGTCTGCACCGGCGGAAGCATCAGCTTGCCGTCGCCCTTCAACGTCGCCTTTTTCTCGGCCGCAGCATCCGCATCGCCCAGACGTGTCACGACCGCAGGATCGGTCTTCGAATAGTTCGCCAGCAATTCTTGGACGGTACGAAAATCGCCCGAGGCAAGCGCCGCATCGGCTGCGATCAGGCGGATGTTCTTCTTTTCGATGTCGGTCAGGTTGGGGGTGGCAAGCGCCGCATTGAAATCGCTGACCGCCTGCGCCCGGTTGCCCAGCTTCTGGTAGAGGTAGGCGCGCCAGACCAGCGGCACGTAATTGCCTGGGTCGAGCTTGATTGCGCCGGTCGCGGTCGCGACCGCATCGTTGAAATTGCCGTCAGCGAGCTGAGCGCTCAGCAACAACAGGCGGTAGGACATCGAGTCGGGTGCGTATTCGACCGCGCTGCGAGCCGCCCGGACCGCTGCCTTGGCATCGCCCCGTTCAAGCGCCTTGTAGCCCTCGCCGGCCGGCCGCTGGGCGAGGCGCTGCCGAATATTCGCTTGGCGCCCCTCGAGCTCCTGATTGCCCGCAAACGCCGCCGAGGCGGCCTTGGTTGCCTGCTCGGCCTGGGCGAGGTCGCCCGCGGCAACCAGGGAATCGATCAGCAGCAGATGCAGGCGGAGGAGATCAGGACGGAGCGCCACAGCCTCTGCGGCGCTTGCCGCGGAAGCCTTGTAGTCGCCCCGGCCGAACGCCTTGTAGGCGGTCTCCGTCGCCGTATAGGCCTCGCCCTCCAAGGGGGGGCCGCTATCCGCGACCTGGGCGACGGCACCGGAACACAGCACAGCCACGAGCAAAAGCGCAGCCGGCGCCGCCCGACAAATCGTCCGGTCCAGGTATTTCCAGCCCCAATTCCCCATGCAACCAGCGTTACGCCAATCCCGTTAAATTTTAACGCCAAACTGTAACCGAGGCGGCGATTCAGCGGAACTGAGAAACCGCATTTTGGTGGCGCGGCAGGCCTTGATGTTATTAATTTTTCTCACTTTTTTGGGGGCTGTGATGTTTTTGCTGCGGCCCGACGCGAACGCCAGCGCACATTAACCAGTTTTCCTAGTTGCGCAGTGCCTCCTGCAGGCGTGCGTTCCAATCGGCAGGGCTAGTAATGCTTTGAGCAGCCCATTCCCCGACCGCGTCAGGTCCATTTTGAAGCTGGGCCTCATTAAATTGCCAGACCACGAACTGGGGTGGATGTCCCGCGAATTCCGATGATTTAAGGTATTGCAGTAAGGTGGCCCACGGGCCAACATCACCAGGATTCCACTTGAGCGAGACGGGCCGGTCGATCTTGTTCGACAGCCGCTGAGAAAATCCGAAATAGGGCTGCACAAAACTATTCCCGACCACGGCCACCGGTGCCGGATCGCTGTCCAGCAATCCCGCGGCAGCCTTGGGGGCTTGGCGGATGACATAGGCTTCCGGACCGATCTCGCGCTTCCGTTCCGGCGAAAGGAAATTGGCGGCGAGGTCGCCGAGATGGCGATCGTTGATCCAGTCGCCGAGTTTCATTCCGGTTCCGGTATTTCCCGGCAGAGGGCCTGATGAGAGGATCAGCGCCGCCACCTCATCGGCGCTCGCTTCCGCGGCAAATGTCGTCCAGTGGAAGTCGGCGCGGTAAAACACTTCCTGCTTGCCGGCGACCACGGTCTTGAACGCATCCCTGACGTCGATCGCGGTGACGCCGCTGGCGCGGAGCTCGGTCAACAGCATGTCGTAGCGCTTGCGGATATCGTCCGACATCGCGGCACCGTCGGGCAACAACGGCTCATAATATCGTGGCTTCAGCGGCACGATCAGGACGATCAGCTTGATGTTCTTTTTCGCGAACTGGCGGCTCGCGCCGGCGATCAGGCCGATCGATGATTTTTCAGCGGCGGGCTTTGTGGTCGTCAGGCTTTCCCATCCGGCAAACAGCCAGTTCTGTTTACCCTCGAGGACGGCATCGCGCGCCACTGAAACAGTCGTTGTCGCGAAGAACACGGCTGTCGCCGCAATGAGATTTGCAAGGGGCCGGCGCACGATCAATGACCTTCGATTTGCCGCAGCATCTGCCGCTCGGCATCGCTCAGCGGCGCGACGAGCGAACGCATCGGCCACTCCCATATCACAACCTTCGCGCCCGCCAACATCTCGGGTTTCTGTTGCAGCAGTTTGAGCAGGGCGCCTGCAAAGCCGCCACCGGCCTCGCTGACCTGCGCGACCTCGCGCGCAAGTGCGGCCTGCAGATATTCGATGAAACCGGAGTTTTGCGAAAATGACGATCCGGCGAGCAGGACCGAAGGTGCCGCTGCGTCGTCCAGCAGCCCGCCGGACCGCTGGATGGCGGTCCGCGCATCCTCGGCATATTCCGCGGCCGGCGCCAGCCACTTCGGCGCATCCTGCAATCCCGCCAGGCGCGCAAGATCACCGGGGCGCTCATGCCTGACGCCGCGTGTCAGGCTGACGCGTTCGGTTCCCGCTCCCACTGCGCCGTTGACAAGTTTGGCGACGGCTTCGGCCGCGAACTGCGCACCAGTTCTGTCCCAGTGTGTGTCGGTGCGCCAATAGCCGGGCCGGGGCCATTGATCCCGCAAATTGATCTGGTGAAGTTTCGTGGCACCCGCCGCCTGCGCCCATGCATTTGCGCGAACGCGTGATGCGTCGGTAGAAAGGCCGCAAAGCTGCTCCTCGACCTGCTCAGCCTTGTCCGGGACGGGAACGACGACGAGCAGAATCTTGCGCTCGGCAAACGCCTGGACCAGGCGCGGCAACAAGCGAAGGCGCGCCGCCATATGCTCGGCATCGCGACGATCGATGCGCAATTCTTCGGCGGAATAGAGCCAGTCGTTGCAGCCGGCCCACACCTGCGGCCCGGCATCGCGCAATCCCTTGTAGAGCACCCCGGCCGAGAAACCGTTCAAGCCGGCGCTTCGGGGAATGGCATCGAAAACGGCGCGATCGATTTTGCCGGACAGGCTTCCGGACATGTAGTCCTGCAGCGGCGCAGCCTTGAGGATGTCGAAGAGAGAATCGCCACCGCGAAAGAGGATAGACACGAAGCCCGAGAAGATGATCGCCAGAACGGTCAGGATTTTTATCATGCCGGCGCTCGTTCAGAACTGGAAGTAGAGGAACGGAATGACCGTTCGGCTTTGCATTACCCACAGCGACCACAGCCACAGAATTGCAGCGAGCAGAAAGGGCGGCCGGGCAATGGCCGACGTCAACCATGGCGATGATTTGCTCAACGCAGGCAGATACACCATCGCAATTCCGACAAAGAGCGTCACGACTTCAATCGGTCTCATCGCGGCGGCGAAGCCGTTCGTCATCGCAAAACCGTGCTGACCTGCCAGGCCGCTGAACATCGTCGCCGCCGTTTGCCAGTCCTGTGCGCGGAACAGCGTCCAGCCGATCATGACGAAAACCAGCGTGACGACATGCCCGACGGGTGCGGGCAGGGCCGGCATTCGCATCGCGTTCCAGGCGCGGCCCACCACCAGCCCGATGCCGTGCCAGATGCCCCAGAACATGAAGGTCCAGCTCGCACCGTGCCACAGTCCGCCGAGCGCCATCGTCACCATCAGGTTGACATAGGATCGAACGCGACCGACCCGGTTGCCGCCGAGGGGGATGTACAGATAATCGCGCAGCCAGCTCGACAGGCTGATATGCCATCGCCGCCAGAATTCCGCGAGCGACGTGCTCAGATACGGGTTGTCGAAATTTTCCGGAAATTTCAGGCCGACCATCAAGCCCAGGCCGATGGCCATGCTGCTGTAGCCGGCGAAGTCGAAATACAGATGCAGCGTATAGGCGACGACCGTGATGACCGTGTCGCAGGTTGATGGCGCCGGCAGCGCATAGCCGGCATCGACGAGCGGCGCGAGCGTGTCGCCGATCAGCACTTTTTGCGCAAAGCCCAGCATGAACCGCCGCAGGCCTTCGGCAAATTCCGCGGAATCGAACACGCGGGATTTCAGTCGTTCCGCGACCGACTGGTAGCGGACGACCGGGCCTGCCACGAGATGACCGAACATCGCCTGATAGGTCGAATAGTTGATCAGGCTGGGCTCGGCGGGGACCGTCTTTCGGAAGACGTCGACCGAGTAGGATATGGCGCCGAATACGAAGAACGACAGTCCGATCGGCAGCGGAATGGGCGACCAGTCCTTAACTGGCGCGCCGAGACTGTTCATGCTGTCGACGAACAGGTTGACGTATTTGAAATAGATCAGGCTGACGAGCGGCGGCACGATCCCTGCGAGCAAGGCCCAACGCCGCTCTGCTCCCGACGCCCTCGCAATCCACAAGCCGGTCAACCACGACCAGCAGGCGATCGCGACAAGCAGCGGCAGAAAATCGAAGCGCCACCAGCCATAGAAAACCAGGCTGAAGAACAGGATGGTCGAATTTCGCAGGAAAGCGGGGACGCCCGCATAGGCAATCAGGAACAGCGGCAGGAAAACGAAGACGAAGGAGTCGCTGACGAAAACCATGCAGCGATCGCCTACCGGTCCCGATACGGTTCGGTTTCGTCAAATTGGCCTGAGAGCACGCTCTTGCCGCCGGCCTGGGTGAGAAACAGGCTGTAGTGATCGCCCGAGCGGAGCGGGGGGAGCTTCAATGAGACATTGCTGCTGCCGCAGGTGGCCTCGAGCAGGGCTTCCACCGGATTGATGGCGCGCGATTTGACGGTCGTGAAAGCGACCGCATCGAAAACGGTGGGACCTTCGGCTATTCGCAGCGTTGCCTCGCAGCCCGGCATGAGATTGAAAAAACGAAGCTGGGCTTTCAGGTCGCTGGCGTTGCCGCCCGGGCCTTCGTCGATGGCGTGAGTGCTCCAGTTCGCGCCCTCGCGCGCAACCACGACCGTATAGAAGCGGTCCGGTAGAAAGGTGATGTTTTTCCCGACGGCGGCCCCATCGATCGACAGCCTGACCGGTGCGTCGGCGCGCACCGCCCGGTATCGGCTGGCGGCGTCGTTGTCGACGATCGACAGGTCGCGGGCGTTGATGTGCAGCCGCGTGTCGGCCTTGATGTCGCCGATGGAAGCGACGCGAATGAATGCCGATCCGGGGGGAGGTCGGGTGGCGTAGAGCTTTCCGATTTCCTGCGCGAAGGCCGGACTGATCGCCAGCCAGCACACCGCAATTGCGGACGACCAACGCAGGCAAAGATGCCGGGCGATGGAAGGCGGCTGCAGGTTGGGCCGGCGAGACAAATCAAACTCCGAAATAAAGCGCTTTCCGCCAGCGTTAAATGTTAATCGGCAGCCCCCGGGTGGCTGCTACGCTGCAACGGAGGGGTCATATCATCTCAGGGCGGATTCGGAAATTTAATGCGATCAAGAACCGGTCGAATAGTAAACGTCCACCCGTAAAACCCCGGGGATTATTAGGGTTAAATGCGTTCGCCCGTTGCAGAGATCGGCAAGAATCTGAATTTGTAGGTTCCGGGCGGCGGCCTTGGCCGGCATTCCATTGAGGCTTTTTCGATCGTTCATTATTTCAGTTTGTCGAAGTCCGGATTGATGGTTTTTAGTATGGATATTGAGGCGAACGTGGCCCTGATGAACAGGCAAACATTCAAGCTGGTTTGCGAGCAATGCGGGAGCCTGACGGTTGCGTTGCCGGTCGAGGCCCAGCCGGATCCATGCTCCATCCTGAAATGCGGCCGGTGCGGCTCTCCAAGAGGAACGCTTCAGGCGCTGCGCGACACGTCAGTTCAGGCGGGCATTCGGCATCCAGCGTAGCGGAAGCGGCTGGGGCAAAGGTCGCATAGTCACCGAACCCGCGGACGCCGATTGTCATGCGAATTCCGGCTGTTCCTGGAAAATCAGGCAGGAGGCCTAGTCAGCATCTGGCCAAGCGGATAGGCTCGGGCACGGAACCAGTTTTTGTTTGTCTGTATGGGGCTTCGCATTTTCGGAGCAGCAGCTAATTAATTCGCGAGGGGGAGACGAGACATGCGAACGATCTGTGCGTCGGTGCTGGCGGCCAGTTTCTTGATTGCTTCCAATGCCAGTGCGGCGCCGCTGCTGAGCCATATGCAGCCTGCTCCGGATTCGCTCATCACGGCTGCGAAGGTGATCTGCGACGAGGCGGGCAATTGCTACCGACCGGATCGGCGCCGCCCGGTTGCCCGGTGGGTTTATGGCGACAAGAATTTCTATGGGCCGTACGCTGGACCTGGTTACTACGGCAATCCGCGTTATCGCTATAACTGGTGGCCCTGGTACTGATCACGGGCCCAAGATCTGCCAAACGAAGATCTGGCAGACGAGGGTCTGCCAGACGCCGTAGCTGCGTCGGCCGTTAGCCTGCCGAAAGCCAATGCAGGAACGTGGCGCAGCCGCAAATGAGCTGCGATGCCAGCATCAAAACGGCCCATGAAACGAACAGGATACGAATCATCCCCCGCGCTCCCGACCGACTGCAGATCACTAATCGGTCGGGCATAACGCTCCAGATTCGAATTTGTTCATCATCGCAGAGCGCGAAGGCTCGTTTTGCCTGGCTCCCGAGGGAGGCGAAGCGCACCCTGGACGTTGTTCTCACATGATGTTGCGCTGCCGTTCATGGTCGCGATCATCGCGACCGAATCCTTGCCGCGAGTTGCGATTATATCTCCACATGCGGATTGCCGTGGAACCCAAATAAAGCCGGTTTCGCCCTATAAACCCTATCAAATCGCTGCTATAGGATCGCGCAACGCTGCCGATACTGGCGGCCAATCAAACATGCGATCCCGGTTTTTAAGATAATCACGCTGTTTAATTATCATGGCCGTTAAAATGAATGATGCGGTTGCGTGGACCCGGCGTCCTCGAAATGTCGGGTTAAGCGACAAGCCCGACCTGGCTGATATCTCCAAGCCCGTACCGCACGAACCGGAATTCGATAGCGTCGATTGGTCGACTGCTGCACCCAGTTGGCTTTCAATGTTCGCCGGGCTCTTTCTGCCATTCGTGGCTCTCGCTTTGCTGGTCGTTTCCGTCGACCTTGCGCTGGTTTGGATGTTTGAAAGATGGATTGACCCTTCATCGAACATGTCGCCTTTGCTGCTTGCCGCGATCATGTTTCCGCCGGCGCTGATGAGCGTTTTTTGCGGCTTCAAGCTTTTCCTCCATTTCAGGGATGCAAGGACGACGACCGCGCAATCGCGCAAGCAATAGAGCGCCATCTGAGCGGATTGATCGCACCATCTTCTGATCTTCGTGTGAAGGCGGGACGAAAGTCTGGGCCTCTGCGCCTCCCTTGATATCAGCCGCGTGTGCGACGATGATTTCCGCGGGGAGCCCGTCCCGGCGGCTTCACCGGGATAAGAAAACGGGGGCGTTCATGAGCGCTGAAATCAAGCCCTATCGCATTTCGATTGGCGACGACGTCCTCCACGACCTCAAGTCGCGGCTGCGCAACACGCGCTGGCCGGAGGCCGAACCGGTCGACGACTGGAGCCAGGGCGCGCCGCTGAAGTGGATCAAGGACATCTGCCGCTATTGGGCCGAGGAGTACGACTGGCGCCGGCGCGAGGCGCGGCTCAATCGCTTTGCGCAGTTCACCACTGACATCGATGGGCTCAACGTCCATTTCCTGCATGTGCGCTCGCCGCACCCGGATGCGATGCCGCTGGTCATCACGCATGGCTGGCCGGGCTCGGTGGTCGAGTTTCACAAGGTAATTGAACCACTGACCGATCCGACCGCGCATGGCGGCAGCGCCGCCGACGCGTTTCACGTCGTTTGCCCGTCGCTGCCGGGCTTCGGCTTTTCGGAGAAGCCGAAGACAACCGGCTGGGGCATCGATCGCATTGCATCAAGCTGGGCGGCGCTGATGGATCGCCTCGGATATGCGCGATACGGCGCGCAGGGTGGCGATTGGGGATCGGCAATCACCACCGCGCTCGGTGCGCAGGACCCGGACCATTGTGCCGGCATCCACGTCACGCTGGCGATGTCGACGCGTCCCAACGTGGAGGGACAGCCGACGCCGGAGGAAGCGCGGGCCTTGAGGGGCATCCAGTATTATGCCGATTGGGATTCCGGCTATTCCAAGCAACAGTCCACCCGGCCGCAAACGCTTGGTTACGGCTTGACGGATTCGCCGAGCGGGCAGGCGGCGTGGATCCTGGAAAAGTTCTGGGCCTGGACCGATTGCGACGGACACCCCGAAAAGATCCTCGGCCGCGACGAACTGCTCGACAATGTCATGCTTTATTGGGTGACGGCGACGGCCGCCTCATCGGCGCGCCTGTACTGGGAAAGCTTTGGGCCGAAGCGCCGCACGGCTCACAAGGTGGTAGTGCCGACAGGCGTCGCCGTCTTCCCCAAGGAAATCGTCACGCCGGTGCGAAAGTGGATGGAAGCGAGCTACACGAACATCCAGCACTGGAGCGAAATGCCGAAGGGCGGCCACTTCGCGGCTTTCGAGCAGCCGGACCTGTTTGTGCGGGAGGTGCGCGATTTCTTCAGGACCGTGCGCAATCCGCCTGTTTCCTGATCAGTTCGGCTTCCCCACGCCCATTTTCGACGCATCCCGGCAAACCGGGACCGTACCTGAAGCGGCGCTGCGCACCGAATACACGGCGATCGGGCGTAGGGCGAGTTAACGGCAAAGCCGCTCGTCCGGCATGTTTGTTGCATTTCCCTTGGTCAAAAAAGGGAGTGCACGATGACATACGGCATCCGCCGACGTGAATTCATTGCCGGCATTGGTATCGGTCTTATCGCCAGCCCGGCTATCGTACGCGCTCAAGGTCAACCCGTCGTCATCAGGGCTGGTGCTCTAAAACTCATCCACTCCATCGCGCCTTATTTCTACGAGCAGTTCGTGCCGGCGGGTTACAAGATCGAAGTGTTGCCGTTCGAAACGCCAACCGAATGCAAGAACGCCGTCGTCACCAAGTCGGTCGATTTTGGCGCGTTCGGCATCGCCGCCGCACTGCTCGGTGCCGCGGCCGGCGAGCCGGTCGTGGTGATTGCCTCGACCTGTAACCGTGGCATGGCCATCATTGCGAAAAAGGACGCAGGGATCGCCGCAATCAAGGATCTGAAGGGCAAGCGCGTCGCCGTGTTTCCCGGGACCACACAGGAAGTTTTCTTCCTGGAACGGCTGCGGATGGAAGGCATGACGATCAAGGACGTCGAGCCGGTCCGCGTCTCCTTCAGCGAAATGCATATCGCTTTGTCGCGCGGCGACATCGATGCGTATGTCGGCGCAGAGCCGGGTCCCGGCGTATCGCTGTCCAGCGGGATCGGAACGCTGGTGGAATATCCGTACTCGACGGCGATGGGGTCGCTGAACATGGTGTTCGGTACCCATCGCGACGTGATCGCCGAAAAGCCCGACCTCGTCCGGGTGATGCTCGGCATTCACCAGAGAGCAACGGATTTCGCGTCGAAGAACAAGGACGCGATGGTCGCGATGGCGTCCAGCAAGCTCGGCCAGAAAAAGGAGGCGATCGAGGCTTCCGTCCCCAATGTCGAACTGACATGGAAGCTTGAAGCAAAGCAGATCGAGCAGTCGAAAATCTATGCCGATCACATGCTGGCGCTGAAGCAGATCAAGCGGCTGCCGGATTTCTCGACCTTCATCGACACCAGCTTTGTCGATGCGGTGAAGCCGACCTGACCGTGACCACGCTCGCGTCCGATAGCGGGGATGGCGCGGTCGCGGAGCGCAAGGCGTCGGGGATGGCGGCATGGTGGCCGCGCCTGCGGCCCGTGCTGCTGGCGGCAGCTTTTCCCGCGGCGATGCTGGCGATCTGGCATTTTGCCACGATCGGGCGGCCGGGCAGCCTGATCCCGCCGCCTTACGAGGTCTGGCTCGAACTCCGGGATCTCGCCTTCGGCGGCATCAATGACGATGCCTACAGCAAGACCCTGCATGTTCATCTGCTGGCTTCCGTCAGCCGCGTCTATGGCGGCTTCGCGCTGGCACTCATTGTCGCGCTGCCCCTTGGCATGCTGATCGGGCGGGTGCCGCTCATCCGGCAGTTACTCGACCCGACCATCCAGATCCTGCGGCCGGTTCCGGTCACGGCATGGCTGCCGCTTGCGATGATCATCTTCGGGCTCGGACCGCGATCCGCGTTCTTTCTCGTCTTCCTTGGCGCGTTCTATCCGATCCTCGTGAACACCATCTTTGGCGTGCGTTCGGTCGAGCCGCGGCTGTTCGAGGCAGCCTCGATGCTCGGCTGCAGCGGCTCGGCGCAGTTCTTTCGCGTGGTGCTGCCCGCGGCGCTACCGTCGATCTTCACCGGGATGCGGCTTGGACTGGGCTTTGCGTGGGTCGTGATCGTGGTCGGCGAGATGACCGGCGTCCAGACGGGGCTGGGGGCCATCATCATGGAAGCCCGGCAGCTTTCGCGCACCGAGATCGTGATTTCCGGGATGATCGTCATCGGCGCCTTCGGTTTTCTTTCCGATCAGATTGTCATGCTGATTGGACGGCGTCTCCTGGCCTGGAGCCCATCGCATGGCTGAAGGTGCGATTCCCATTCTCGAAATGAAGAACGCCGGCAAGACCTATTCGCAAAACGGCCGCGCTATCGAGGCGCTGCGCGGCGCCAGCCTGCGCGTGAGAAAAAGCGAGTTCGTCTGCCTGATCGGCGCGTCGGGGTGCGGAAAGTCGACACTGCTGCGCATGGCCGCCGGGTTCGAGGCTGCTACGCAGGGCGATGTTTTGATGTGGGGGATGCCGATAGCAGGGCCCGAGCCCAGCCGTGGCATGGTCTTTCAGGACTATGGCTTGTTTCCCTGGCTCAATGTCCGCGACAATATCGGCTTCGGCCCGAAGTCGAGGGGGCGGACAAGGGCGGAAATCCGCGAGACGACGGATCGTTTTATCGAACTCGTCGGCCTGCAGAACTTCGCTGACGTCCATCCGCATCAGCTTTCCGGAGGCATGAAGCAGCGCGTCGCCATTGCCCGCGTGCTCGCCAATGATGCCGAAATCGTGCTGATGGACGAACCGTTCGGCGCGCTCGACGCGATGACCCGCGAACGGCTGCAGGACGAACTGGTCGAGATCTGGTCGCGAACCGGCCTGACCGTCATTTTCGTTACCCACTCGATCGAGGAAGCGATCTTCTTGGCCGATCGGGTCGTGGTCATGTCACCAGGGCCGGGCCGCATCGATAATGAATACTCTATCGACCTTCCAAGACCGCGCGATATTGCAAGTCCGGAGTTCAACGAGTGGCGGCGCCTTCTGTCCTCGCAACTGCATAGTCATCACGGCCGCAAGGCGGGCTGACCTGCCGCACCCAT
>Ga0081455_10003529_pt1 | contig 17953 bp, 22 predicted proteins | sample TabmetS3T2R1_FD_70207 | JGI IMG/M metagenome (GOLD analysis project Ga0081455, IMG submission 70207) | Tabebuia heterophylla rhizosphere microbial communities from the University of Puerto Rico - S3T2R1 | ecosystem: Host-associated > Plants > Roots > Rhizosphere ...
GTGATCCGAATACGGTCGAGGAGATCAGCACGAGATTCAGCGAGATCCTTGGTGACCACCTCGATCTCGCCGCCACCATTCTGAGCGCCGCGGGCGGGATGCTCAACATCAGCCCTATCCGGTTGCTCGACGAGATCGTGGTCACCAGGCTCGGCAGCTACAGCTGACGCTGGCATCAGCAGGAAGAATCGCAGGTACAGGTAAGGACGCGGATAGCGATGGTGATCACTGTGACGATCAGCCCGTATTTTTGCGCTGCTTCGATGGGTGACCAGGCACTACTTCCGTAAAAGTGGTCGCCACCTCGATGGCCCAAGCGGGTCTATCCGACGTTCAGCTACCGACAGCTCTGGCCGGCGGAGACCCTCGCTGACCGCCGACATTTTGGCCGCAAGAAGTGCGCGACCGGGCGGCCGAGGCCCTCGAGATCTCTTACAGCTCTGGCTGGCTCGGCTCTCGATCCGCTGCCTGCTGAAGCCGCAAAAAGGACTCATTTCTGAGCGGGCCTACTCGCGATTATCTGCCTGCTGTTCCAGCCAAGCCTCGACGGCTTCCCGGCGTTACCGCGCGTGACGGCCCACCCAATAGCCGACCGGGCTGTCGCCTTTGTACCGCAGCGGCACACGGCGTGAACGGGATGCCAACCCACTTCAGCTGGCGACGGCGCCACTTGATCACGAGGTCTCGATCGGTTGTCCAGACCGGTCCATCGGGCGCTAGTTGGGGCTTGGCGTTCTGACCGGACCACGTATAAGTGCGCTGACCTGCGGTGTTGCTTGGCTGCCCTGGCTCTCAGACTGGCTCCACCGTGGCTGTCAATACTCACGTGACACATCGCTTTGGGGATGATCACGGCGGCGGAAGTCTGCTCATCAGGCCGATCTTGCCTGTGCGAACAGCACGCTCGTAGGACGCCTAGTCTGACGCTGTCCGATGTGCTCAAACTGAGTCACGGCTGGATGTCTGTGTCGAAGCCGTGTAGGAGGTGCCGTAGATATTCCTGGGTCGGGAGGCCATGACCATCTCGAAACTGCGCGAGTCAGGCATACCGCGTACCAACCGCAAAATATAGAAACCGTTTGATCGCGGTCACGGGCGACGTTGAGGGCGACCATCGCCACACGTGAAGGCAGCATAGAAGATCACAAGTAGCGCCGACACGAAGCAACTGAACAACCGGCAAGCGCAAAAAAGCGCGTCTTCAGCACCGTGTAGACCAGCAGAGCTGATCCAGCCCGACCAAGGATGTCAACGTCGTCACCCTCGCCGGCCTCTCGCAAGTCGAGCGGGTGCCGTCGCGCAGCGAACCCTCTGCCGCTCGGCCGGACCACGTCAAGAATCCCGCACTGTCGATGGACCGGAGCAGCTGGCAATAAACCCGGGCTGGTGGATAGCTGGCAGCGTCTGGTGCGGCCGCGAGGCCACGAGGCCACGCGCGGGGAAGGCAAGACGGTGGAGAGCTCGACGCTGGTTAACGACCGGGTGCCGCCGGCCCGTTCGGACGTTGACCGGGTGTTTGGTACGGGCGCTGGCTGTCGCCGTGCCGGCGACTAAGTGCGATTTGTGCTGCCTGTCGTTGGTCAAACCTCGCGTTGTCTGACGGATCGGCGGAACGGGCGATATGTCGGTCGAGGCGTTGTTTCCACAGGGTGGAGGCAGTCTCGAGTTGGCCTCCTCCTCCACTTGGTCGCGGGTCTTGGGGATTGATGCCGTTGGCGGCCCGCCACACCGAGATTTCGCCGAGGAGGGCGGTGCTTAGGTGGCTTCCCGGTGGTGCCCAGACCGGCGGGCCGTCACGCTGGCAGGCGTGATCTTGGACCTGGTCGGCGAGGTCGGCGACAACTTGGGATCGCTTTGCCAGGTAGGCCCCCCAGACCGGATCGGCATGCAGCCTTGATGGAATGCCCGGCAACCAGGGCAGCGGACCCGGGTCGGTAGGCATGAGCGCAGTGAGGCGCCAGTCAAGGACGGCCGCCATATCACCCGCGGCTCGAAGATCGCGTCCGTCGGCGGCTGTCAGCAGGTGGCGGAGCGGATGTTCACCGGTTTCAGCCGCGACGGTGAGCAGGTGGGCTCGCAGGGTTGGCCAGGCGAGTTCAATGGTGAGGCCGGGGATGTATTGGTCGGCTTGGTCGAGCTCTGCGACGGCCCTGGGTCCGACGAGCTGTTCGGCTGCCACGTGGAGGCCGTCGGTGTAGCGCTGGACCGCCTGGAAAAGCCGGCCCGCTGGATCATTGAGCTCGCGCAGCACGGTGCTGGCGGAGACCGGCGCTTCATCGCGGGCGATGATCTGCTGCAGTGTCTCGGTCGGCGTGCGGGGTGCGACGGTGTCGGGTCGGATGAGGGAGTGCGGGTCGCCGTCGCCGACTACCTGGAGGTAGAGATGGTTGGCGTGCCGGCCGCGGGTGAGCATCGTGTACAGCTGCTGCCGGGACTCCTTCCCGGTGACCAGGCCGTGCATCGTGTCGGCGGAGACGCCTTGGGCCGCGTGAATGGTGGTGGCGTAGCCGAGTCCGGTCGAGGCTTGAACGTAGGCGGCGGGAAGTCGGACGGTGAGGTGGCTGCGCATGTGCCGCACAGTCAGGTCACCGTTTTTGCCGACGCGTGTGATGGTCCAGCGGTCGCCGTTTTTCACCCAGTCGGTGGCCGAAAGTCGGAGTCGGCGGTCGTTGCCGCGGGTGATGATCACATCTCCGAAACTGGCCCGGTTCCCATCGGCCAAGGCCACCTCGGCTCTCGCCTCGGAGTGGGCGAGGTGATGATCACGGGCACGGCGGTTGAGTTCGGCGACCAGCTCTCGGGTGGGGGCCACCATGATCGCATCAAGTCCGGCCGATCGGTCTAGCATCCAAGCGGTGAAGGCATCCTCGGTGGTGGTGGCAATATCGCCGACGTGAACGCGGCCGTGATCGAGGTAGAAGTCGAGCGCCTCTGGTTTGCCTTCTCGGAGGGCGAGTGATGCTGCTGCTTCGGCGGGGTTGCTGAAGCGGTGCAGCTCAGTCAGGTGCAGCGCGCCGTGGGTTTGTTTGATGTCGCGGAGGACACCGCCGGCGCCGATCGCGGCGAGTTGTTGATCATCACCGATCAGCCGGACACTGGCACCTCGATCAATGGCGAACTGCACGGCCGCGTCGAGGGTGAGGGTGTCGGCCATGCCGGCTTCATCAATGATCACCAACGTCGACGGGCCGACCGCGGCCGCCCAAGCCGGCAGTTCACCATGGTCAAAGGACCAGGTGAGTTTGGCGAGGGTGTCGGTGCGGATGCCGGTCTGTTCGCCAAGTACAGCGGCTGCGGCTGCGGACGGGGCGAGGCCGAGGACCTGGCCGCCGTCCTGGGTCCAGGCCAGGGTGAGGGCGCGCATGGCGGTGGTGTGGCGCGTTGTTCGGTCAGAGAGCGGGGTTCGTGTTTGGCGTCGCGGGTCTCCAACGTCGCCTGCTGGGCCAGCTGCAGCGCTTCGACCGGGGTCGGCGGTCGGCCATGATCTTTCTGGAACTTGATCGCGAGCTCGCCGCGGCGAGTGTTGATGTGGGCGCGGCGGGTCGACCAGCGCTGGTTCAGCCGAGGATCGACGCCAACGATCTCCCGGATTGGCCGCTTAGCCGGGTCAGTACCTGGGCGTTCGGCGAACCGCAGCCCTAACGTCCCGCGGACGTGCTGCTCGAGCGCGGTGTTGTAGGCCTCGGACGCGGCCACGTTGGCCTTGAACAGCACCCGGCCATCAATGGCCAGCCACCGTCCGTCGAGGGTCTGCACCTTGTTCGCCACCGCAACGTGCGTGTGCAGATCCGGGTCGCCAGCTCGGCTGTCCCGGTGGGTGAATGCAGCGGCGACCAGGCCTCGGACGTTGACCTGCCGGATGCCCTGTGGCCCGGTCCGGGTAAACAGGGCATGCTTCTCGATGAACGACAGCGCGTCCCGCACGGCGGCCTGATGGGCCCGTTCAATCACGGCTGCCACCGCTGGGTCGGCGACCGCCCATAAGGTCGACACCGACTTCACCGGCGAGAACGTCAGGTCATAACCCGCGACCGTCTGAGTGCGTGGCCGCGAGTCCTTGGCGATCTGCCCGGTCAGCTCCTGGGCATTGACCGGCTCCCGGCCATGCTCAGCGAGGAAAAACTCCCGGGCCACCTGAGTCCGCACCCGCGCCCGGTCAGCCGCCGCGATCGAGGCGTCGGCCGGCCATCCAATGGCGGCGTTGAGCGCCGCGATGCGCTTGGCCATCTCGACCCGGAACGGGATCAAAATCGCTGTCGACGATCTTGAACGGCGTCCCCAGCCGAGCCACGTTCTGAAAGTCCTCAGTGGTCAGGTCGGGTCCTTCCAGCTGCTGCTGCCGCAGCTCGGCCAGGGGGTGCAAACCGCAACCGAACAAGGCCCGCATCTGCTCCGCAGTCACCGGGTCGCCAGCGGCGAGTCCGTCGATCCCGTTCATGCCGGAGCCGATCCACACCCCAGGGGACTCACCCCGTTCGGTGTAATAGGACGCCAGCCCGGTGTGACCTTTCTCGGTTGCGTCCAAGGCCGCCACCTGCCGGGTCAGGTAGTCATATCCCGAGCCAGCTGTGAGCTTGTGGAGGCTCATCGTCACACCCACCTGAAGGGGGTACAAGCCCCGGGGCGGTCAGGACGACCCGAGCTACTTCCGGCGGTGCATCAGGTGTGCTGAAGTTGGATCTGTCAGAAATCGGTGGGGGTACGTGAAACAGATTCGCGAGCGTCAGACTGACTGCCGATCGGGCCAACGCGCGCTTAGGCGGCGTGTCGGGATTCGGGCGAGCAGAAGGGGTGTCGGATGGGTCAGCAGTCGGCGTAAGGCGCGCGGGCTTGGATGCCCAGGTCGAGCATCGGCGGGAACGGCCGGAACGGGATCGGCGGATCGACGCTTTGGCGGTCGTAGTAGCTGGTCGCGATCGGTGAACGCGAGGCCGCGGAACGACGAGCGGGTGAGCTGCTGCGGACGATGGTCGACCGCGAACAGCTGGTTGTCACCGTGGCTAGGCGACACGATCAGCCTCCGCAGCGCCAGCCGACCTCTCGAACTCGCGCGGCCCGACCAAGTTTCGCGTTAAGCGCATGGCTAAGTGACACCGTGCACCCCTTCGCGCACGGGGAAGCGTCTTAAGTGAGAGTTATTGACGTGTATGGCGCGAGGCGTCTCGGGTACCAGGCAAGGCCGAGAATAGGGTGGCGGCAATGGCGCGCTCTGCGCGTATGGCTCGAAGCCAGCACGGCCGACGCGCGGTCCACCAGCCAGTGCTGACGAAGATGCTCGGAAATCTGCACCGTCAGGAAGGACCGCTAAAGGGACTTGCTCGACTGGTCCGTCCACTTGTTTTCGTCGACAAGGAGTAAAGGATGCAGCGGAGACTAAACAGCCTGAGACACATCGTCTTCAGTCGGGAAACCTACGTGGCTGAGGGGCCGGAAGATCGCCTCCGCGGGAAGCAGGAACGGCGTGGTGCCCGGACCGGTCAAGCACTGACCGCCGAGCGGCGGCCCATGTCCTTAGGGACGCATGACAGCAGAAGAGCCACATCAGGGTCGAGGGCTATCGGCAGATTCTCGCTCATCGCGACTGATCCGTCTCCGCGCCAGCCTGAATCGAGCGAGTGATCATCTCGGCGCTCGGGTGAAGTTCCCGTCATGGTCAGCAGCCGCTCCTCGATCAGCTCGTCTGACATGCGGTTGGCTGCGAACGGCGCCAGCCTGGTCCATATTGGTCGCGGATTGAACGGAGATGATCATGACGCTCGAGGTGGGCGAGAGACTCATGTCGATCACTGATCTGTCCAAGATGCTGGGAATTCCGATACATACGCTCTATCGCTGGCGCCACAAAGGGGAGGGCCCGGTCGGCTATCGGATTGGGCGACATGTGAAGTACCGCCGAGCAACAGTTGAAGCATGGCTGGAGACGCGAACGGACGAGCGCTAGACACGCCAGCGAGGTCCACCCCACGCAAGCTCGCGCATCCGGACGTGTTCATACCTCCGCGGCCGAGGTCGATCATGCCTTCGGGCGACGGGCGGCGCCTTAGCTGTCCTGCCAACAAGATCAAGATCGCTACCGGTCAAGCTGCGGACGTGTGCCGGACAGCCGGCCAAGGCGGGGAGATGCGCTGGCCGCCGACCTGCGATGCTGAAAGTGAAGCTGATCTCTCGACCGACTCTGGAAGTGGTTGCTGCATGATCGATGACCTGCTCAACACTGATTCCCAAGATCATCAAGATCGCCTATGCCGTTGGCTGCGGCCAGGCGATGCTCCGGGCCACATGTAGGCGGCGCTCGCCAACCGGCCGTCGGCGATAGCCATTGTCCAATGACGCATTGATCTTCTTGAGTCCTGGTCTAGAAGGGTCATACATCACCGGCTAGGGCATCCTTCTGAATCTCGCCACCACAAGAGCCGATCTTCATGACGATCAGTTCGATATGCCAGCGCCCGCCCAGCGGCGTTGGCGGCCATCAGCTGCCGGCTTAGAACCACGCAACAATGGGCTAAAGACCGGGCACGAGCGGTCGTGTTTCGCGCGATAACTGTGGGTAAAGTGTGGGCGAAAAGCCCAGCTCCAGAGCGAGAGTGCCTCTGACTAGGAGGAATGTGCGCCGCGAGGGAATCGAACCCCCAACCCGCTGATTAAGAGTCAGCTGCTCTGCCAGTTGAGCTAGCGGCGCGCGGAGAGCAACATTAGCAAACGCTGGCGGGCGCGGGAATCGTATTCGCCGCCGGTCGGCTGCCGCCTCTGCTGCGAAACGACCCAGCCGAGCCGCGGTCGGACGGTCGTCTTGACGGTTGCTGGGGAACGTACCCAGGGCGAGATCAATTGCCCTCAAGTACCGCCATTGCGGCGTTGTGCCCGCCGATGCCGCTGACTGCTCCACCTCGTGTCGCTCCAGAGCCGCATAGCAGGATGCCGGGATGACCCGTCGCGACGCCCCATCGCTCGGCCGCGGTGGTTGCAGGCGCATCATCGCCCAACCACGGCCAGGCAAGATCACCATGAAAAATGTGACCGCCAGGCATTCCGAGTTCCGTTTCGATATCGAGCGGCGTCATGACCTCGATGCATGGCTCACCACGTCGATCAAGTGCGAGGCAGGGCTCCAGTGGCTCAGCGAGTACCGACTGCAGGGACCGTAGCGCGGCATCTTTCGCACGCTCCCGCGAGCCGGTTGGATCAGCCGCGAACAGGCTTGCCGGCGTGTGCAGCCCGAACAGCGTCAGTGTGTGGTAGCCCGCGGCCCTCAACTCGGGATCGAGGATTGAGCCGTCGGTCAGGGTGTGGCAGTAGATCTCGCATGGCATCGGATCCGGAATCTGACCCGTCGATGCATCCTCGTACGCCTGCTGCAACCTGGCGTAGCCCTGGCCAAGATGCAGCGTGCCGGAGAACCCGAGCGCCGGATCAACTCCGGAACGGAAACGAGGCAGCCGCCGTACCACGATGTTGATCTTGGTCTGACTGCCGACCGGGGCATCGCACGGCTTCCCAAGCAGCCGCTGAAGCGTTGCTGGTGCGCAATTCACGAAGATCGTGTCAGCGCTGATCGACTGTCCATTTGCCAAAGACACCCTTGCTCCGCCATCGGCCAATGGCTTGATCGCAGCAACACCACAGCCCATCTCGATCGCAACGTCGGCTTCCTGGGCCACCCGGGCCAGCTCCGCGGTCACAGTTCCCATGCCACCGACCGGTACTTTCCACTCTCCATTGCCGTTGCCGATCATGTGGTACAGGAAGCAGCGGTTTTGCCGCAGTGACGCATCGTGTGCCATGGTGAACGTGCCGATCACCCCATCGGTCAGCACCACACCGCGCACGGTGTCGTCACCGAAGCGTGCCTCGATGAGCTGACCGAGCGGCCGCTCAACTACCGACGACCAGAGTTCTTGATCAACTCGTGCCTGCAGGTCGGCGGCACGGGGGAGTGGTTGAGTCAGCGTCGGCTCTATGACTGCGGCGAATTCCTGCATATCGGCCTCAAAGGCAGTCCATGCCTGATATTCGCGATCGTCACCGGTCAGCGCCTCGAATGATTCGCGTGTCAGTTTTCCTTCCTGACGCTCGATGAGGAGACCGGTGCCATCGACTGGCGTATAGGACTTGACCTGCCGGGAACGCAGCTCAAGTCGGAGTCCTAGCTCGTCGATGATCGAGGTCGGCAACAACGAAACCAAATACGAGAAGCGGGAGAGCCGGGCTGCGACTCCTTCGAACACTTCCTTGCTCGCAACCGCACCGCCGAGTTCGCTACGCGCTTCGAAGACACGTACCCGATGTCCGGCCCGAGCTAGATATGTGGCGGCGACCAGCCCGTTGTGCCCGCCGCCAATGATGACAATCTCAGAGCGAGTACCAGTCATCGGCTTCGACTGCCGAGTTGTTGGGTCTGCACTCGGGGCCGGCCTCGCCGTCGGGCTGTTGAGCGACGGACTCTCGCCAGCCGTTGCCTGCGCAGCTTGTCGATTTCCGGATGGACCAGCGGCGGCAGCTCATGTCCGAGCGCCAGCTCGAGGATGTGATCAGCAAGCGCAGGATTCCTTGCTAGGAGTGGGCCATGGGGATAGGTGCCGATCACCGTGCCGGCTACCGCGCCCTCGGTGCCGTCGTCGCAGTTGCCAATCCCAATTTCGACACTGGCAAGCGGCTTCACGCCAGGTCCGAGTCGGGTATAGCCACCATGGTTTTCGAATCCGGTCAGCCACTGTTCATTGCCGTCTCGTCCGTTCCAGCGGCTGATGATCTCTCCCACCGCACGAACTGGGCCACGGGTGGTCGTGACGTCCAGCAGTCCAAGGCCGGAGATCACGTCGTCCTGGTAGCCGACGGTGAAGCTCTTTCCGACGATCTGATAACCGGCGCAGACAGCAAGGACGGCAGCCCTGCGATCGACCGCGCGGTACAGCCCGCCGTCAGCTTTGAGTGCGCGTACGGCCGAGACCTGGGCCGCATCCTCACCGCCACCCAACAGATAAATATGGCCCGTGTTAGGTAATCGATCGCCCGGTTCCACAATTGTCAGTACCGGCTCATATCCTCGCCACGCGAGGCGCTTGATCAACACCGTCGCATTGCCGCGGTCGCCGTACAAGCCGAGCAATGACTGGTAGATCAAGACAATCTCAACGCGTTGACCAGCGACCTCAACGCGTTGACCAGCGACCGGATTGCTCACCTTAGACCCTGCCCATCTTTCGAAGTCGTTGGAAAGGGGTGTACGTGGCGATCACGTCGACCGGTTCCTGGTGGCCTGCGAGCGCTTCGGCGAGATCCGGTATGCAGCGATAGTCGATCTCGGCGTACCTGAGGCGTACCGCAAGATCCTGCGCGCGGCGTCCGGTAGCGATCACTGACCGTCCCGCAAGGCGCTCGTATTCCACGTCCCAAAGCCAAGACACGTCGCGACCATCAGCTGCGGCCGAGTCGATCGCCAGTACCACCGTCTGGGATTGCGCCAGTGGCAGAGCCTCTGCCCAACCAGCTGGATTCTTTGCTAGCAGCAGCCGAGCCGTGGTGTTGCCAAACTGTGCGGTCGCGAAGCGGCCGGCTGGCGAAGTGACGGTACGCATCCCGTTGAGTGCGGTTCGAGCATCCACACCCATGAGTTGGGCGGCTGCTAGCGCGCAGGCGGCGTTGCTGATGTTGAACCTGCCGGGCACACTCAGTTGCGGATCCCAGACCTGACCGGTCCGGTCCACGATGGTGCCACTTTCTACTCGGTAATCACCCTTGGGCTGCGCGAGTCCGCAACCTGTGCAATACCAATCGCCTAGCTGACCTGAAATGCGGTCAGGCTGGGTGCGAACCAGACTGGTATCGCATCTCGGACAGAGCGAGGAGTCTTGGGTCCAGCTTGTGGCGGTGTCCACCCAGATGACCTGCTTGGCGGCCAGCGCGGCCCAAACGATCAGCGGCTCGTCTGCGTTGGCGACGACGACGGGTCCGGCCGGGCCGGCGTCGGCCAGTGCCTGGCGCCAGCTGCGTCCCAGCCCTTTGATTTCGTGATGGCGATCAAGCTGGTCGCGGCTGAAGTTGAGCAGCACCAACACCTCGGGCCGACCGAGCCGAATCATGTCACCGACCACGCGCTCGTCGGTCTCCAAGATCGCGATCTCAGCTTGAGGGTGGCTGCTGAGTGCCGAGGCAAGTCCGTGATGCAGGTTGGCGCCGTCTGCGTTGTGGACCAGCCGATTTCCATCATGGTTGAGAGATTCACGCAGTGCTGCTGCCAGGAAGTGTGTACTCGTGGTCTTGCCGTTGGTACCGGACACCACCGCGACTCGCTTACCAGCGAGCAGCTTTTCCAAGGCGCTTGGATCCAGCTTGAGCATGACTTTGCCCTGGATTGATGCCCCGGTACCCCGACGGGCAATCCGGGAAGCGGCACCAGCCAGGCGCCCGGCCACCGTGGCCGCGGTCAAGCGGGCAGTTGACATCGACATGGCGCTAGTGAATGTGGAACGGGTAGTAGGTCATCGAACCTCCGCGACGATCGTTCCCCGATTTTCTGCCCTACCCCATATTGAGGCGTTCGCGCATCGCGCGTGTCCGCCTACATCGTCGTCACTCGCAGACAAAGAAGCGTGTCTGCTCGTTCCTCCTCAGCACGGCGGCGCGCGATTCCCGACGCTCACGCCCCTATTTGAGGCGTTCGCGCATCGCGCGTGGAGTCCGCCTACTTCGTCGTCACTCGCAGACAAAAAAGCGTGTCTGCTCGTTCCTCCTCAGCACGGCGGCGCGCGATTCCCGACGCTCACGCCTCGAGGGTGAGTGACGGGACTCGAACCCGCGACATCCTGGACCACAACCAGGTGCTCTACCAGCTGAGCTACACCCACCATGCAAGGGCCCCGAACTAGTCCGCGAGCCACACTGCGCAGCGTGAAGTGTACCGGCCGGCACGTTCACGCGGGTAGTCAGTTCTCGGTCGGTACGGCTCCCGTCAGAGCCCCCTGATGGCGATCCGCGATTTGCTTCGACGCTGCGCTGTCCGGGCCAGGCAATGGCACGAAAATCGCCTCGCGGTAGTACCGCAGCTCCTCAATGGATTCTTGTACGTCGGCGAGGGCGCGATGATTGCCGGCTTTCGCTGGTGCCTGGTAGTAGACCCGCGGGTACCAGCGGCGTACCAGCTCTTTGATGCTGGAGACGTCGACGCTGCGATAGTGAACGTGCCGCTCGAATGTTGGCATGTCGCGGGCGAGGAACGCCCGATCGGTACCGATTGTGTTGCCGGCGAGGGGAGCCTTGCCTGGCTCTGCCACGAACGCGCGCACATAGTCCAGGACGCGTTGCTCGGCCTCGGTCATCGACAATCCGGAGTCGAGCAAGCTGAGCAGGCCGGAGGCCTCGTGCATGCCGCGTACGAAATCGCCCATCTGCTCCAACGCCTTGTTGCTGGGCTTGATCACCAGATCGACGCCTTCCCCCAGCACATTGAGGTCCGCATCGGTGACCAGCGCGGCTACCTCGATCAACTCGTCGTTGATCAAGTCGAGCCCAGTCATTTCGCAGTCGACCCAGACCAGGAGGTCGCTCGTGGCCATATCTACGGTTCCTGTGCCTCTCGTTTATGTAATGGGCGATGCCGGACTGGCGCATACACCGGCACCCACTTGATCAACCACGCCGAGCCGGCCCAGGTGATCAGCCCCATAGTGACAGCCGCCGCTGCCAGGGTGGCAACGGCGCTGACGGCACTGATCAGCAGCGGGCCTGCAGTGTTGCCGAGGTCGCTGCAGAGCCTCCATCCTGCGAGAAACTGGGCACGGTCTTGCGGCGGTGAGGCGTCGGCGCCGAGCGTCAGGACGATGCCTGAGGAGATTCCGTTGCCCAGACCCATCAGCGCAGCCACCAGCCCGACGCTAGTGGCCCCGCTGGTCAGCGGCAACAGGATGAAGCCGAGCCCGAGCACGACCATTGAGGGCGCGGCGACGTACACCCGTCCGAAGCGGTCCATGATCGCGCCGCCCGGATAGAACAGCAGCATGTCTACGCCGGCCGAGATGCCGAAGATCACGCTCGTCGTCGCAGCGTCCACGCCGACCGACTCAGCCCAAAGCGGCACGATCGACTGGCGCGTGGCACGAGCGGCCATGATGACCAGAACGCCGATGCCCATTGTGAGCAGGACGCGCCGATGCTCGGCCAGTACCGAGATGACGGCTCGTCGCCGCCGACCCGCCAAAGCCTGCACGGCGTGGCGGTTCCCGGTTACGTCGGGGAGGAAAGCAGTGAGGAGGGCGGCCGCGAGGTTCATGATGGCCGCGAACACGTACGCGCCACCGATGCTCCACCGGGAGACGATCGCGGCGGCGATAAATGGTCCGACGAACAGCCCGATTCGGAAAGTACCGCCGAGAGTTGAGAGGGCACGGGCACGCATCCGGATGGGAATGGCCTCTGTGAGGTATGCCTGGCGGGCCAGTCCGAAAACGGCACCAGCCAGTCCGGTAAGCAGCATCGCAGCGCCCAGCACCACCAAGGATTGGGCCAGGAAGGCTCCGACGAGCGCGACTGCATCGAGCACACAGGCTCCGATCAGAGCCCTTTTCTCGCCGATTCTGGCCGCCAGTGCTCCCGCCGGGAGATCGCCGACCAACTGACCGATCCCAATGAGCGCGACGATGAACGCGGCAGTCGCCACACTGGCGCCGAGCGCTCGGGCGGAGAGCGCAACGAGTGGAAAGATCGCACCCTGACCGATGGATACCAGCAGCGTCGGCCCGTACGCGGTGATGGCGATGTGGCGCCAGCGCGTGAGCCGTTGGCTCCCTTCGCTGGCGTCGCTCACTCGAGCGAACCTACCCAGGATGTGGGGACCGACCCGAACGGCTCGGGATTCCGATCACTGCGGGTTATCAATTCATGACTGCCGCGTCAGGCTCAAATTTCAGACCTTGCGGAGTTGTTGAGTTCAATCGGCAGTCAGATCCGGCGCTACAGTGATGCGCGAGCTGGCCGTACGGATCGAGACGGCGCGCTCAGGGCCCCCGTAGCTCAGAGGATAGAGCAGCAGCCTTCTAATCTGTCGGTCGTAGGTTCGATTCCTACCGGGGGCGCAAAACATGGCTTTGACTAGGTGCTCCATTTTCGAACTTCGGACGTAAGCCGTGTCGCTCCCCACATCGCTCCCCACATGTGGCGTAACCTGCCTCCGTGAGGAACCTTGCATTGGGCGAATCCGGGGACGTCTCGGTGACCGCGCAGTACAAGAACAGTGCCGGGCGATGGGTTACCGCACCGAGGCCCCAAAAGGCCACGCGATGGAAAGCTCGGGTCTATGTGCGCGGCCACGACGGGGTCCGTCAAGAGATCGTCCGATTCGGCCGGACAAGGCGCGAAGCCGAAGCATCTCTCGAGGTGGCGGTGGTAGCCGCTCTTCGCGGAGCCGATGCCGTCATCAACCCGACCATGTCGCTACTCGAGGCGGGTGAGCACTGGCTGAAGCAAATCGCGCGACCAAACTCGGGGCTCAGCGCAAGGACAATCGCTGACTATTCCTGGACCTGGCAGAAGTATGTTGACTCAGCAACGTCGTCACTGCGCGGTCTGACACTCGAGCAAGCGAATGACCCACAACGTCTGCGCAGCTTCTTGCAGCGGGTGGCCGAGACACACGGATCTGCGTCGGCGAAGAAAGCCAAAAGTGTCCTGCACGGGGTGATCGGTTACGCCGTCGACAACGGGGTGCTTCCCAGCAATGCGACGCGCCAGGTACGCACGGTCACTTCCACCGCAGCCAGGTCAACGGCGCGTGATCACACTCGAGCCATGACGCGCAGCGAACGAGACCGCGTCGTTCAGGCAACACTTCTTGCGGCTAGCGAGCCAGGGTTGAATCCCCGCACGCGACGCAAGCGGCGCGCGACAGCAGACCTCATCGCGTTCTTGGCAGGAACCGGGGCGCGGATCGACGAAGCACGGCGCGTTCGATGGCAGGACGTCAACCTTGAGGGCGGACGCGTCTACCTGCGCGGCACAAAGAGCGAAACCTCTGACCGGTGGCTGAACCTTCCCGACTGGCTCGCCGAGCGGCTGGCGGCGCGCGCCGCTGACTGCGGCACCGAGGGCTACATCTTCGCTGCGCCAGCCGAGCGCGACCCCGAGCGCGTGTGGGACCAAAGCAACAGCGCAGGAGCGGTTCGCGCCGCTCTGGACTCGTGCGGCCTCACCTGGGCGGTTCCACATACTTTCCGCCGCACGGTCGCTACGCTCCTCGACCAGGCGAACCTCCCCATTGCCCGGATAGCCGACCAGCTAGGGCACTCCGATGTGAGCATGACGGCTCGCGTGTACCTCGGGCGTGACCTCAAGGGTGATAAACGCGAGCTGGCACAGGTCCTGTAACCACGTGCCACCAGGCCCTGGGTGTCAGGAACCGAGAGATCGAATGAGGCGCTCCACCGTTTCCCGCACATCACTAGGGCCACCAGGGGCCATCGTTCCGGCAGGCTCCCGCGACACGAATCCTGCCTGCTCGTAGGCTTCTATATCCGAGCGGCGGTATCGCACTCTGCCGGCTAACTTGAGATAAGCAGGACCGCGGCCCTGCGATCGCTGGTTCGCCAAGGTCCCGCGTGAGAGTTGCCAACGTAGCGCCAGCTGAGCGTCCGTTAGAAGATCGGGCACAGCCTCCGAGGAAGCCTCATCACGCGAGACAATCGAAGCCACCCGCGCAGCAGAAGCGCGCCTTCGAGACGCATTGCCAGGGGCAACGGGCTCGAGCTGACCCCGACGACTGCCATCGCCTCTAGTCTTCTCACTTGGATCCGACCGTCGCATTTCGTTGCCCTTCCAATCGCCGAACGACCGTGCTGCTGCGTGACGTCCGACGATCTCCGCCGAAGCGAGCCACCTTGTCCACCATCCCGTTGTGTCCCGATCCAATTTGCACCACCACTACGCCCCGCTCTTCACTCACTGTGTCGACTCGCCCCATCACGCAAGATCCGAGCCTCCCCCGCGCACCCACTTCGCTTGTGGATAAAGACGCCCGAAGCGCTCAAGGTGGGATCCTTACATCGGCCTTAAGTGTTGAAGACGGCTGTTGGCGGTCAGATGCTACGGCTGGATCAGCAAATGTCTTAATAGCCAATGCCCTGTCCAGGACTGCAAGTTCGGCGCCGGGAAGTCCAGCTGTCTGAGCACCGTGCACGCTGGACTGGCTCTCCTCGTCGCTTGCATCTGAGGATGGCCGCTATGTCGATGACCGCGACCGCAGCGAACGCCAGCAGCACGACTACGACGCCGATCGGCGCATTGATCAAGTACATCCAGATCGCGACCGCTGTGCAAATGGCTGAACCAAACACGGCAACCTATAGCCTCAATGTAAGAGCGCTGGTGGCCGGCGCTGCGCCACCGATCCTGGCTGTGGGGTCGTGGTAGCCGGGCAGCCCCGAGGTCCGTCCAGGGAAGTGATGTGCGGGTTCCTCGCTGATGTGCGTGGCGTCGTGACGTGACAAGGCCACCGCGTGATCTTGTTTGAAGTCCTTCCAAAGATCTTCGACAATCGCGACGACCTCACCGTACTGTCAAGGTCTAGGTCAGCGAGATGGCCAAAGATCGCGACACCGCCCAAGTGGAGGCCTTCTGAACCCGGCCCTTGGACGCCGGACCGTACACGTTTGTCGCCGCGGACGCGTTGATTGAAGAGGCAGGATCGGCTTCGATGTTGTTTGATCAGAAGTCAGCACGAGACACCGACTGTCTGGGGGAGCATCCTTCGAGGATCGATCGGCAGGCGTCCATGTGTCGGTCGCGTCCATAGCGCGCTATGGCGGGCCCGCAGTAACCTGACGACGTGCCAGCGACGTCGCTCCGGGCGACCGCGCGGCGCGCAGATGCCAGTGAGCAGCAGGCCGAACAGACGCGGACCCGGGTACGCCTGCTCATTCAGCTGACCACCCGTTATGGTCGTTACCGCCGGGGGCTGGTGCAGGCTGCCAAAAGCCTTACGCCGTACGAAGCTCAGGTGCTTGCGGACCTTGAGGCGCACGGTCTCGATGTCAATCAGCTCCGCGATGTGCTATGCGGCGGCCATGTCCTCATCGATAACCCGGAGCTGTACGAGCGCTGGCGTTTCCCAAGGTGACCCGGCAGCGACTATCGAGTCATCACCACAGCATTGATAAGCAGACCTATCCCGATTTCGGGATGCACGGCCCGCTGGTACGCGAGAAGTTGCACGGGCGAACCGCTACCGGCACCTGGATGCAGCTCGAAAAGACGCCCGCGGCGTTCGGTGTTGGACACAGGCTTCCGTCGTGGAACGATCTCCTGCACTTGGCGGACTTCGTGGTCTACCGCGTGACCAAGCGCAACGTCGGGCCGTGGGGCCTCTCTGGGGTTACGGAGCGGCGGCCGATGTATCTATCGCCACAGTTGAAAACGACGGTGCGGCTGCCGGAGGCGATGGCGCGGACACTTACCGCAACCCTGGCCCGACTCGACGCCGAGGATCAGGAAGAACAGATTCCAGCTGGGGAGCGTTCGGCTATCACCCGTCGCTTCCTCGGACCTCTGCGGAATGATCCTCTCCTTGAGCTCGTGCCGGCGCAGGGCCGCGAACGGGGTCGAGGATTATTCGGCAACTCAGAGGTCTGGGTCACCGAGGAGTACCGGGGGTAGCTGCAGCAAGATCCGTCGAAGTCGAGGTAGGCGAGCGGCGGTTGCGACTGACATGTCGCGTTCCGGCCAGCGCTGCGGGAGGGGGCATAGTGACCGCCGAGCAATCAGACCTCGGCGTCCCGTCCGGTTTGATCGATGCGGTGCTGCACCTGGTCCGCACCGGACCGGTGCCGCTCGGCGGCTACAGCCTCGCAGAGATGGTGGCTGTCGACGCCGTAGTCGACTTCCTCGACGAGATGCCCTCCGAAGAGTCGATCGACGAGGCCGTACGGTCGCTCGCCGCGCGGCAGCTCCTGATAGCCGTGCCCGACACCGATCGTCTGCAGGTGCGCGGCGATCTGGGCATAGCCGTCGTGTTCCAGCAACGCGCCAGGTCAGTCATCGATGCCCGCGTAACAGGCACCGAGCCGGGGCAGCCGTGGCGCACCCTGATGCTTCCACATCCCGAAGGCGCTGCCCTTGAGGTGTTGATCGACGCGCTCGGCGTGCACCAGCTATCTCTCCGTGAGACCAAGGACGCGCTTCGCCGGCTTCGTGAGCGTCTGCCAAGTGGTGGCCCAGAGCGCAAGCCCGCCGACCCCGACGAGGTGCTCGGCCGCGTCGAGCCCGTCGACGGGATCGTCGAAGCCGAGCTGATGATCGAAGCCGTCATCGAGGACGCCGACACGAAGGAGACGATCTTCCGCGCCGCCGATGCGGTACTTCCACCACACGCGATCCTCGCGTCGAACACCTCGTCCATCCCCATCGCCACCCTGGCGGCGGCTACCGAGCGGTCGCCGCAGGTCATAGGCATGCACTTCTTCAACCCCGTGCCGTTGATGTCTCTCGTCGAGGTGATCCGCGCCCCGGAGACGTCCGACGAGACGGCCGCCGCGGTCGTCGAGCTGGCGAGGGATCTGGGCAAGACGCCAGCGGAGGCGAACGACTTCCCCGGCTTCGTCTCGAACCGCATCCTCATGCCGTTCATCAACGAGGCCGCCTACGCGCTCCAGGACGGCGTTGCCGAAGCGGACGCGATCGACACGATCGCGAAGCTCGGCTTCAACCACCCCATCGGGCCGCTCGCGCTCGCCGACCTCATCGGCCTCGACACGTGTGTCTCGATCATGGAGGTACTCCACGAAGGGCTCGGCGACGAGAAGTACGCGCCGTGCCCGCTCCTGCGTGAGCACGTCGCCGCCGGCCGGCTGGGGCGGAAGAGCGGCGCGGGCTTCTACGAGTACGGCTAAGCGTCGACCTTCACGCGCCTGAAGAGCGTGTAGAGGCCGATGTCGTAGATGCTCTTCAGCACGCCCGCGACGAGAAACGG
>Ga0081455_10003530_pt1 | contig 17940 bp, 13 predicted proteins | sample TabmetS3T2R1_FD_70207 | JGI IMG/M metagenome (GOLD analysis project Ga0081455, IMG submission 70207) | Tabebuia heterophylla rhizosphere microbial communities from the University of Puerto Rico - S3T2R1 | ecosystem: Host-associated > Plants > Roots > Rhizosphere ...
TCGCGATTCGCTGTGAGCGTTTCCTTCGCCAGGTGGTACGCGTCATCGAGGAGTTTGCGCACTTCCTGATCGATCTGCTCAGCAGTGGCCTCGCTGTAATCGCGCGCCCGAGAAATGTCGCGTCCGAGGAAAACGTAGTCTTCGTGGTCGCCGTATTCGACCATGCCCATTTTCTCGCTCATGCCCCATTCGCAAACCATGCGACGCGCAATCGCCGTCGCCATTTTGATGTCGCCTCGTGCGCCGTTTGTGACGTCGCCGAAAACAATTTCCTCGGCTACGCGACCACCCATGCTGACCGCGAGCCCGGCAAGTAACTCGTTTTTGCGATTGGTGTACTTGTCTTCCTCGGGCAACCACATGGTCGATCCAAGCGACGGGCCGCGCGGGATGATGGTGACTTTGTGTAACGGCTCGGTGTGCGGAAGCAATTCGAGTAACAGCGCGTGACCCGCTTCGTGATAAGCGGTGTTCTGTTTTTCTTTTTCGCTGAGTGCGAGGCTCCGGCGCTCTTTGCCCCAGCGAACTTTGTCCCGCGCTTCTTCGAGCTCGGCGAGCGTGATTCCTTTTAATCCGCGACGTGCAGCCAGCAACGCGGCTTCGTTGATCACGTTGGCGAGTTCCGCGCCCGAATAACCAGGTGTGCCGCGTGCTACGACCGCGAGATCGACGCCTTCAGCGAGTTTCACTTTCTTAGCGTGCACGCGCAAAATTTCTTCGCGTCCTTTTACGTCAGGCAAATTCACCGTGATCTGGCGATCGAAACGCCCCGGCCGCAATAAAGCTGGGTCCAAAACATCAGGCCGGTTCGTCGCTGCGATGATGATCACGCCTTCCTGCGTATCGAATCCGTCCATCTCGACGAGCAGTGCGTTTAAAGTTTGCTCGCGTTCGTCGTGTCCGCCGCCTACGCCGTGACCGCGGTGGCGGCCGACAGCGTCAATCTCGTCAATGAAGATGATGCAGGGTGCGGATTTCTTGCCCTGGTCAAACATGTCGCGCACGCGCGATGCGCCGACGCCGACGAACATCTCAACAAAGTCCGAGCCACTGATGGAAAAGAATGGAACATCCGCTTCACCGGCAATGGCGCGCGCGAGAAGCGTCTTGCCAGTGCCCGGGGGCCCAACCATCAAAACGCCCTTTGGAATGCGGCCGCCGAGTTTCTGAAATTTTTTCGGATCGCGCAAAAACTCGACCAGCTCCTGCACTTCGTCCTTGGCTTCCTCGACCCCGGCGACATCGCGAAATGTGATTTTGTTTTTGTCACGGGCGAGCATGCGCGCTTTCGATTTTCCGAAATTGAGCGCGCCCTTCCCAGCCATGCGGATTTGCTGGCGGAACAGGAAGTAAAGCACCAACAGGAAAAGTGCGATCGGCAGAAAACCGACCACTGTTTGCGCGAGCATGTTCGATTCCGTCTTGATGGCGGGCTGAATCCCGGCTGCGGCCAGCTTCTCCTGCAAATTATTTGTGAAACTCAAATAAACGGTGGTCCGAAACGGCACCTGCTGTGAAGGCGCCGAGCCTAATCCCTGCCGGACGTAAGCGCCGCGTAGAGTCTGGGTCGGTCGGCCATCCTCGACCACCAGCTGGAGCGGATAGTTCTTGTCGTTAACGATCTGTTTGTTCTCCAGCAGCTCGAGAAAACGGTTATACGGGACGTCTTCGACTGGCTGCATGCCGCCGCGATAAAACAGCATTGCCATCGCGATCAAGCTGAAGGCGATCACGATGAGGATGACGCCACGCCAATTAAAATTGGGTTCGTTGCCGCGAGATCTGTTCTCCCGTTGAGAGTTGCGATCGAATTGGGCCATAAGCAAAAACGGATTTACCGCAATAAAAAGGTTATCATGAACAAATTGCCAATGCAAAAGGGCTGACGCCCTGGTTAAAACGTAAAATTGTTACATAGTTATATTCGGAAAATCCTTCGCGCAGTTTTGTAAGTTTTTGACACTCCTCCATCCTAAACGGTTCAACCCGCCTTCGCGCAGCGACGGCGCGGCAGGCGCCTTAACGAGTCGAAGGTGCATTGCGTCCGCCGTGGCTTTCGGGTAAAATTCGCCCCCCAGCATTCAACATGACAGAGCTTGTTTCATCAGTCGCAGATAAGATCGATCGCGCGGTGCAGCGTGTAACTCCGCTTGCGTATCGCGTGCGACGGACCGGGCGCCGCTGGATGCGTCGGGCCTTGCGCAAGCCTCGGAGCGTTGCGGAAGGACCAAATCTGCTTCCGGTGTTGATCCAGGTTTTGGCGAGTTTCACCAAGGCGGATGGTGTTCTCCTTGAGGAAGAAATCGACTCCAGCCTCGGTTTTCTGCGCTACGATTACCCCGAGGCAGTTTATTCCGAGCTCCGCCAATTATTTCGGCAAGCGCTTTACGAGCAGCAAGATCTGGCTGCCATGGCGCAGAAGCTCGGCGCGCAGTTGAGCGCTGACCGCAAGATCATGCTTGGAGTTCAGCTTTACGACCTGATTTCGCAAGCGGGTTTGAAGCAGGAACAAGTCGTTGCGTTCTACTCGTTCATGTCCCAGATGGGCATGGCTGCGCAGGCCATCGACATTGTTTATCAACTCAATGCGTCGGAAGATTCCGATCCGTCGATCTACCAGCACGGCGCGTCACCACTCGAATCGCTCTCCTTCGGTCCGGACGGCAAAGCCGATGTGACCCTCAAGAATCTGAACGAAGCCGATCGCCTGATGGCCTTTCGTTATCACGAGCTCATTTTGCTGAAAAATTATAGCGACCAAAACGTGTCCGTGCGCGGAAGGCCGCTGGTGCGCGGCGGTTTTTGCCGAATTTATCCAGGTCAACGCATTCTGGTGGGCGATCAGGTGCTCAGCTATCAGGAGCTGGCGCAATATTTCAACGCGAAGAAGAACGTCTCGCTTCCACAGATTTTCATTCGGGTAAACAAAGACTCGGACGAAGTGGGATTGGAACGGTCGCGAACACGTGAAAGCGCGCTTCGGGTCACTTTTGGTTTGAAGGTTCGCGTGAAGGCGCTGCGTGACGTCGATGCCGAACTCAATGGCGTGAAACTAAAAGCCGGGACACAAGTCGATGCGGCTTTGGAAGATCGGATCGTGTTCCGCAACGATACCGAGCTGGATTTTAACGATCTGCGCCGGCGGGCACGCGCTTTGGGTGGCCGGTTCCAACTCAAGGCTTCGAAATCGGAATACTTGGTTTCGAATGATCCGAGCCGACTCGAAGCCGACGATATCCTGCTCTCGCCTGGCACGAGCGGTGACGTGCTGCTGAAGATTTTTTGCGATTATGATCGGCGGGTCGGCCAATTGGAGGTGATCGAAGCGGATCGTCCGATCATGGTGGGTGACTCTGTCGTGCGCACGACAGCTCCGCTCAAAGACGGGGATACCATTCGAATCGATATCGGCCAGTTTTTGCGGTGCAACTTTTCGGAGCGCATCATCGAGGAAGAGCGCAATATCATTCGCACCCTCGAAGCAAACGAAATCACGCACCGCTTCGGGAAAGGCGAGGTCGGTCTGGAGGGCATCTCCTTTAGCATCGCCCGTGGTGAGCTGGTTTGCGTGATGGGCGCGAGTGGTTGTGGAAAGAGCACGCTTATGAGAGTGCTGGCCGGTCAACTTCAGCCCACCGGCGGCGAGGTCCTTCTCAACGGACAATCGCTTTACCAGAATCTGGATGCGCTGAAACACTACATCAGTTACATGCCTCAGCAGGACGCGTTCGACGAGCATCTCACGATCGGCGAAAATCTTCTGTTTGCGGCGGCCATTCGTGCACCGCACCTCTCGCGGCGTGATCGCTCCCGTCGTCTGGAGGCAAAGCTGGTCGAGCTTGGACTGGCCGAGCGGCGTGACGCGGTTGTCGGCAGCCCGGAGAAGAAAACGCTGAGCGGCGGCGAACGGAAACGCCTCAACATGGGGCTCGATATGATTGGCATGTCGGACGTTTATCTGTTCGACGAACCGACTTCCGGCCTTTCGTCAAAGGACTCCGAGCACGTCATGGAAATTATTCGGAGCATGGCGCACAACAAAATCGTCATCGTCACGATTCACCAGCCGAGCTCCAAAATTTTCCAGATGTTTCACAAGGCGATCCTGCTCGACAAGGGCGGAAGGCTTGTCTTTTTCGGGACGCCTTCGGACATGCTTCGGTATTTTGCTGAAGCAGAACACCAGCATCAGTTCGGGGCCGAACTAGGCGCGTGTCCAGCCTGCGGAACGACCCGGCCTGAGTTCGTTTTCGATGTGCTGGAGACACCTCTTCGCGATCTGAGCGGCGACGTCATTTACGAAGAAAACAGCCGCGGCCATCTAGTCCCGGCGCGCCGTTATTCGCCGGAATTCTGGCGCGACAAATATGAAGCGTTTCGCCTGATTCAGGACGTCAAGCAGGTTTCGCTGCGCAAGGAGGCTCCATCTCCGTTACCCGCTGCGCCGGTGCAGAAAAAGCGGGTGCCATTTCGGTGGCACGACGAGTGGACGCAATTTCGTACGGTGCTGCGGCGCGCATTTGTAAGCAAACTTCGCAACCGCGCCAATCTGGTCATCACCATCGGAGTTTCGCCGGTGTTGGCGTTGTTGATTGCCACTATTCTCCGTTACTCCGAGAACGGAACGTACGATTTTGCTTCCGCCTATCACATTCCGACGTTTTTATTCCTCGGACTGATCGTCGCAATGTTCCTCGGCCTCACTAACAGTGCTGACGACATCATCCGGGACCGGCCCGTGTTGCAACGCGAGCGGAATGTCAATGTTCGTCTATCGTATTACATCGTTTCGAAGACGCTCACGCTTGGGGTGTTTGCTCTCGTGCAGTGCGTTCTCTTTGTTCTGATCGGTAATTACCTCCTGCAAATCCGAGGAATGTTTTGGATCGATCTCGGGATCATGTTCATGACTGCCATGGGTGGCGTGGCGCTGGGTCTGCTGATTTCTTCGCTGGTTGCAGATCCGAAGACGGCGGCAAACATCGTTCCGCTCGTTCTAATTCCGCAGATCATCATGGGTGGCGCGCTGATCAAATACGAGGACATGAACCGGAACCTCGCCCTGATGTGGACGCTCTCGCGTTGGTTCACCGAACATCCGAACACCGAGAAGACCAGGAAAACTGAGAGCAAGTTGCAAGTGCCGCTTGTCTGCCAATTCATCGCCATGCGCTGGTCGTACGAAGAAATGATTGTCGCGCAGGCCAGGCTTAATCCGCTCACGCGACGCCAGGACCAAGCGCAACGCGAGATCGACCAGCTTATTGCGCAACATCGGAAAGATCCCGAAGCGGATAAGCGTCTGGATGACCTCAAGGAAACGCTCGCTCTTCTTTCTGGTCTCGAGGCCAAATCGGTCGGTGAACTGGATCGTTATCTCGGGCTGGTCGATCAAATCCTGAATGGTAAACGGCCGTTCGACCGCGCCCTTTTCAAAAACGCGAACGGTCCGGTTACAGCGGAACAGGTTTATGTGAACCAGAAGGTGTCCGACTTGATGTCCAACGCCGAAATGGACCAAAGCGATTACCGCCGCGGGAATAAACCGAACGTGTTCTTCGGCGCGCAAAAACGATATTTCGGGATCAAGTTCGGCGTATTTTTCTTCAATACAGCCGTCCTGGTTCTATCCACACTCGGATTACTCGGGCTGTTGCATTGGATTTTGCGAAGAGAACTCGAAGTTCGAAGAAGCTAGGGTCCATCTGTAGGCGGGCGCTGCGCCTGCCATCCGACGGTTTGGTAGCCGACGCGGTTGCCCTACAACACCAACCGGCGTAACAAGAAGGCATGAGCAAATCGAAAACGAAACCGGTCCGGCTCATCGTTGCCACCAGCGAAACAGATGCCGATATGCTTTACGCGACGAAATTTTGGGCGCCAGATCCGTTCATCTTTCTAGAACGCAATGGCAAACGGACGCTTGTATTGAGCGACTTGGAGATCGATCGCGGTCGCAGGCAGGCCGAGGCCGATGAATTTGTCATGTTCAGCGAGCTCGAGCGCGAGGTGCAGGGAAGATCGAAGAAGGCGCCGCCGTACGAAAAAGTTCTGGCGCATTTTCTCAAAAAACGAGGTGTAAGATCAGTCGTTGTCCCTGCAAATTTTGCGCTCGGTTACGCGGAGGAACTCGCTGCAAACAAAATCCGTATACGCGCGACGAACGGATTTTTCTGGCCGGAGCGCGAGGCGAAATCAGAAAAGGAAGTGGAAATGATGGGCCAAGCTCTGCGGATCACCGAAAAAGGACTCAAACGGGGCATTGAAGTTTTGAAAGCGTCCAAGCCCGGAACCGGAAAACGATTGCGCTGGAACGGCAAAACCCTGACTTCCGAAATGCTGCGTGCGGAAATTGATTCGACGATCTTGCGCGCAGGTGGCATCCCAGCTGGTACGATTGTCGCCGGTGGCGACCAGGCGTGTGATCCACATGAGCGGGGCTACGGTCCCCTTTATGCAGACTCGCTGATTATCCTCGATGTTTTTCCACGCGATGCGAAGACCGGATATTTTGGCGACATGACGCGCACGGTTTTGCGCGGACGCGCGAGCGAAGCCCAGCGCAAACTTTGGCAAACGGTGAAAGCTGGTCAGGCGCTTGCTTTGAAGAGAATCAAGGCGGGCGTCGATGGGATGACAATTCACACGGCCATCCAGGAATTTTTCGCCAAGCGCGGTTTCCCAACTGGAGTGCGCAAGGGCCGACGTGTGGGATTTTTTCACGGAACCGGGCATGGGCTTGGATTGGAGATTCACGAATATCCGCGCTTGCAGAAGGTTGTTCTAAGAGATCGCCAGGTGGTCACCGTCGAACCCGGGCTCTACTATCCCGGACTCGGCGGTGTGCGGATCGAAGACGTGGTTTTGGTAACGAAGAAAGGTTGCAGAGTCCTGTCGCGGTTCCCAAAGCAATTAGAAATTTGAGCGAAGGTGAACGCGGAAAGACTGCGTGCGCTTGCACTCGACCTGAACCGAACCGCGCCCCGAAGTCCGCGTGCTGCGCTCGGCAACTTTCCGGCCGTGGCCGCGCGCTTGGTGGATAAATGCCGCGCCGAACTCGTTGCCCGTGGCGGCGCATACCACTATAACTGTCCGATGGACCGCAAGTTCTTTGCTGTCAGTGGACTGGATGCCGGAGCATTACGGGAATTCATTGCAACGGGAGCAAGCGATGCGGAAGTAGCCGCCTGGATGAGCGAAAACGCTGCGGCTCCGCAAAAGAAAATTACTGACTGGAGCCAGCGTTTTCTGGCGAATCCACTTTGGCGACTCCTTGATTTCGAAGATTGGCTGCACGTGCGGACGGCCAGCCGCAAGCCAAAAGACCGGCAATAGGCGAGCCCGGGCCCGCTGTGCCGACCCGGAAATTGCACCGCCCAAATGAACGAAGCGCGTGGTTTCGCGTCTAATTTGTTCCAGCCAGTAAAGTGACAACTGACTTCGATGCTCTAAATTAAATTCAGTATGTTTTATCCATACGGTTTTGGTCTTGGATCGGGTTGGCTGCTTTATATCGGCGTCCCGTTGATCATCGGGATTTGGGCGCAGATTCGGGTGACGAGCGCGTTCCATAAGTGGGGCGAGGTGAGGGCGAGCTCGAATATCACCGGTGCGGAATGCGCGCGAGAAATTCTCCAGGCTGCCCAGATTCCGGATGTGGAGGTCGTGGAGACGAATGATTTTCTTGGGGACCATTACGACCCGAGGGACAAGAAGCTGCATCTCTCCAGCAGCGTGTACAATACGCCTTCAGTAGCGGCGTTAGGTATTGCCGCGCATGAGACCGGTCATGCCATTCAGCACGCGAAGGCGTACGCACCACTGAAAGCGCGCATGGCGATCGTACCGGTGACGATGGTCGCGTCGCAGATGCTGCCATTCGTGATCCTGGGTGGATTGTTCTTTCACATTACCGGTCTGATTACCATTGGCATCTATTGCTACCTGGTCTTGCTGATTTTCCAGTTGATCACGCTGCCGGTGGAGTTCGATGCTTCGCGGCGTGCAAAAATCATTTTGCAACAGATGGGCATCGTACAGCCCGGGGAAGAAGTAGTGGGCGTAAACAAGGTCCTCAACGCAGCTGCGCTCACGTACGTCGCCGCATTCATCGCCGCGCTGGGGAACCTGCTCTGGCTGATGTCGATCCGCGATCGGCGGTAATCGACTGCGCTAAATGAATCCCGCTCTCGCCTTACCTGCTCGACGGATTTCCGATTTGTTGTCGTCTGGACTTGGGGCTCGTGTTAAGTCTAGACGCGAGACAATGGACCAGCCGCGGGTCGATCCAGATCAGGAGTTGGTGAAACGTACGCAATCGGGCGATGCCGGCGCCTTCGATGAACTGGTCGTCAAATACACCCCGCGTCTTTACGGCCTGGTGTACAATATGACCTCGAATCACGAGGACACGAATGATCTCTTGCAGGACATCTTTGCGAAAGCCTATCGCGCGATCCGCGGGTTCCGTGGCAAATCGTCCTTTTACACGTGGATTCATTCCATATCTGTAAATATGACGCTGAATTTCCTGAAGAAACGCGGCCGGCGTTTTCAACTCAGTCTGGATGATGTGGATGCCAGTATCCAAAACGACAAGGAATTCCTTGAAAGCACGGCCACCAGCAGTCCGGTGCGCGAAGCAGACTTGTCCGAGCTACAGCGAAGATTGAACGAGGCCATGATGAAATTGTCTGATGAACACAGAGCCGTGGTTACCATGTTCCATATTCAGGGGATGCCCCACGCAGAGATTAGTAAGATCTTGCGCGTTTCGGAAGGAACGGTACGTTCGAGGCTCTTCTACGCGAATCGACAGTTACAGAATTATCTGGACGAATTTCGGAAAAATCCTGTTTCCTAATCCGCGCTGAAAAATGAACGAGTTTGACGATAACGAGATCGCGAGACTGCTTCGACTGAAGCGGTACGAACAACCGCCGCCCGGCTACTTCGAAAATTTCCTGCATGAATTTCATCGCCGGCAGCGCGATGAAATGCTCCGTCAGCCATTGTGGCGCATCTGCCTCGAACGAGCTCACGGTTTGATGCTGCGACTCGATGCCCGATCTCTTGCCTCGTATCCAGCTGCCGTCACGGCAGTCCTGCTCTGCGCCGCAGTAATTTCACTGAAGATTTATCAGCAACCGGAGGCGGCTCGCGTTGCCTTCCAGAGTCCGCCAGCTTTGTCGGCGCCGGCGAGCACCGAGGGAGAATGGAGCCTCACCTCTCCGGTGGCTACGCAGATTTTCAGGACGCAGCCGGTTCGCACTTTTAATGCAAGCGCCCAGACTCACCGAGCAGCAGCCCCGCCTCGCTACGTGCTCGATAGTGTTCCCGTGAGTTATGAGCCGACTTTCAGATTTTAGGCACGGTACAGGGCGACGCGCCTCATGCGGCTTGCGCGTCCCAGTATCGCAAGTTAAGAGTTTCCGCCCTGCTATGTCCCGTAACGCCGCATTCGCTCTGATTTTTTCCTTAAGCGCCGGTTTGCTCTTCGCGGAGGAGCAGTCCACCAAACCGGCTAGAGAGCGTGTTAAAGACACCTTTCAGCGCGCACTGGCGCAGGCGGAGTCGGCAACGGCAGCCAGCAATCAGGTCAAAGATATCTTCGCGCGCACCGCCAAAGCAGTGGTCAAGATTCATGGGGTCGATGAACACAGCGAGATTTGCGGCACTGGATTTTTTATCGATCCCACCGGAACCCTGTACACCGCATATACGGTTGGAGGTGAGGCCGGAAATTTCACGGTCGAATTCGGCGGTAAAAAATATCCGGCCCGCCAGCTTTTGGCAGATATCCGCAGCGGAACGGCGATGTTAAAAATCGATGAGGCCACACCCGCTCTGCCGATTGGCAAGTCCGAACAACTGGAGGTAGCAACCCCGATTATCTCGATCGGCTTCCCTTTGGATCTCCCGGAGACGCCCAATTTTGGCATGGTCGCGGGATTCGATCGGAAATATCTGGGCCGTTATTTTTCCACGACCCACGTGCGTCTTAATCTTCCGTCGCAGCGTGGGGAAGCAGGCGCGCCGCTGTTGAACATGAAGGGAGAGGTCGTTGGGATTGTCGTCAGCAGCCTTGAGAACAACTCTGCGTGCTATGCGGTGCCAATTGAAGCAGCCGAGAAAATTCGAGGCGACTTCATGCGTTTTGGCGAGGCCAGGCATGGTTGGGTCGGAATCAATGTCTCGATGGCGCGGCAGCCGGTAGAGGGTTCGCTCGCGGAAATGACCAAAATCATGGAGGACACTCCGGCGGCCAAGTCCGGAATCAAACCGGGCGACATACTCTTACAAGTCGGCCGGAAGAAAGTGACCCAGCCGGAAGACGTGCTAGATGCCTCCTTCTTCATCACGGCCGGCGACCTTGTGCCGATTACTGTTATGCGGGGAAATCAAAAGCTGACTTTTAACGTGCAGGCCACCATGCATCCCGCCAGCAAGACGGGGCTGTTGCTTGCCGCTCCCGGCACGCCGGCAATGAATCAACAGGCGATCCCGCTCTCGCTCGGTTCCGACACGCAGCCTACTCCGTAGGTTGGCAATCACCGAATTCTTTTCTGCGCGCCGCATGTTCGCGGTGAGCTGAGTCACAGCATCTTTCGAATCTCGGCCTCATCGATAATTCGCACGCCAAGCTGTTTGGCCTTATCGAATTTGCTTCCTGGCTCCGCGCCCGCGAGAACGTAATCGGTCTTTTTGCTTACGCTGCCGGTGACGTGGCCACCCAGCGCTTCGATTTTCTCTGTCGCTTCTTCTCGGGTCAACGAGGGCAACGTTCCCGTGAGCACAAACGTTTTCCCAGCTAGCGGCAATGCCGCTGCTTTTTTCGCTGAGACTCTTTCGCTCTTCGGGTGAATTCGGAGGTCTTTTATGCGGCCGAGAATTTTCTTCCCGGCTGCTGAGGCGAAGAAATCCAGGACGCTTTGTGCAACCACAGGGCCCACTTCCGTAGTAACGCCGCGGCCTTTGTCGGCTTTGCTTTTCGATGGCTTCGCGAAACCAGCTTGAATGAGCCGATCCGCAATCGCTTTGGCCTCCTGCTTTTTTTCCCGGGTTTCGTGGTACGCCAAAACATCACGGAGCAGCGGCGAATCGGCGACGTCTTCAATCGTTTCGTGGAAACGGGAAAGTTGCGTTGCTGTCGTCCTTCCGACATCTGGAATAGCAAGCGCAAAAAGCCACCGCGAAAGCGGCAGGGTCCGGGCGCGCTCGATGGCGTGGATCGCTTTCGTTGCGTTTTTCTCACCGAAGACGCGCGGCTCTTCGTCCGACCCTAGGTTCAGTTTGGCTAGCTGTTCTGTCTTTAACTCAAATAGATCGAGCGGCTCCCGTACGAGTCCACGTTCGACCAGTTTGTCCGCCACGATTCCGCCAACGCTTTCGATGTCGAGCGCGCTACGGGCCGCAAAAAATTCGACGCGCCGCGTCGTTTGTGCCGGACACTGGAGATTTTCGCACCGCCAGGCAACGAATTGAGGATCGCGGCGAATCGAGCCGCCACACACTGGACACTTGCCATGAACGTGTTTGGCAAAATCAAACAGCTTCGCGTCGCGCGGCCGTTTCGATTTTACGACCTCTACAACCGCGGGGATTACTTCGCCGGCCTTTTCAATCACCACCGTGTCGCCAATACGGATGTCCTTGCGTTTGATTTCATCTTCGTTGTGCAACGTTGCGCGCCCGACCGTGCTTCCGCTTACAAGCACCGGCTCCAGCATCGCAACCGGCGTGAGAATTCCGGTGCGTCCGACCTGGATCACGATGTCGGTCAGGCGCGTCTGCACTCGTTCCGCCTCGTATTTGTAAGCGATGGCCCACCGCGGCGATTTCGCGGTGAATCCAAGGCGCTCGCGTTGCGCAAATGAATTCACTTTTACTACCGCGCCATCGGTCTGATAAGCGAACTTAGGGCGGATGCCGTCCAGTTCATGAATTGCATCCAGTATTTCTTGGACCGACCGGGCCACCCACCAGCGCTCGGTCGCTGGCAGGCCCAGCTTCTTTAGCAGCGGAAAAATTTCTGCGTGATGATCGATGTCGACTCCTTCGGTAGCCCCAGTTCCGTACAGCACGACACCCAGGGGACGCTTTGCCACGATCGCAGGATCGAGTTGCTTGAGTGAACCGGCCGCTGCGTTGCGGGGGTTTGCAAATGGCGGCAGACCCTCCTTTCGCCGTTCGTCGTTTAATTTTTCGAAGCCATGTTTGTCCATGTAAACTTCTCCGCGCACCTCCAAAAGTTTTGGCGCAGTGCCGCGTAAGCGCTCGGGCACAGAACGGATCGTTAAAATATTTGGAGTAATATTGTCGCCAACGTTTCCATCTCCCCGGCTTGCCGCCTGACGCAGTCTGCCGTTTTCGTAGATGAGCGACACGGCAACGCCGTCGACTTTTGGTTCGATCACTACCGGGATCTTTTCGTTAGGCAAAAGCCGCTGGATGCGAGCGTAAAAATTCTCCACTTCCTCTTCCGAGTATGTGTTGTCGAGGCTGAGCATCGGGATCAGATGCGAAACTTGCTCAAAGGCTTTTAGTGGTTTTCCGCCGACACGCTGAGTAGGTGAGTCAGGAGTAACGAGATGGGGAAACTGCGTTTCGAGGTCGGCGAGTTCTTTATAGAGACGGTCGTATTCGCGATCGCTAATGACCGGAGCGGCTTCTTCGTAATAGAGCCGGTCATGCTTGCGGATGTCGTCCCGCAACCGCTCCATTTGCTTCGCAGCGTGCGTTTCGTCCCTGGCCATTATCGGATCATACCGGCAGGCGAGATCTCGGCAAAAGTGGAACCGTCGCTGCGACGAGTCGATCCGCCTTTCAATTTCATGGAAAAACGGCTAAACGTAATAAGGCGTGAAATCCGGCGAGCGCATTCTCGGCGTCGAGGGAGGCGGAACGAAAACCGCATGGGTATTAGTTGAAGGATCTGTAACCGGGGGTGGTGATTCGGGTTTGCAATGGATAATTCTCGATCGAGGAAAGTTGCCGCCATCCAATTTGCGCCTGACGACTCCCGAACGGCTGCGCGAAATTTTTGCCGGGTTGCCCAGGGAAGTCGACCGCGCGGGAGTTTTTCTTGCCGGTTGCGGTACCGAGGAAGATCGCCGATCGCTCGCGCTCATTTGCAAAGACAGTTGGCCAAACGCGAAAATTGTCACGGGCAGCGATCGTGATTCCGGACTGGCGGCGGCTCTCGAGCACGGAGACGGCATAGTGGTAAATGCGGGAAGCGGTTCTTCGGTGACTGGACGGCGTGGCGACCGGATCGAAAGAGCCGGCGGCTGGGGACATATTCTGGGGGACACCGGCGGCGGTTATTTTTTGTCCCTTGAAGCGTTGCGACTGATCCTGCGCGAGCACGATTTGCATTGCGGTGAAATACAGTTCACGGCGAAAATCCTGCAGGCACTTTCTCTAAGCAACCTAGATGAGCTCGTTCGCTGGGCACAAACGGCGGACAAAGACGAAATCGCGACGCTGACTCCGGTGGTCTTTGAAGCTGCAGCCGGTGGCGACGCGCGAGTGAACGACATCGTTGAAGAGGGCGCCCGCGTTCTCTGCGAATATACTGAGGCTGTCGCTTCTCGTCTGCACCTACTCGCGCCAAAAGTTGTGCTGACAGGCGGCCTTTTTCAGCGCGACTCGATTTACACGCATGCGTTCCGACGAAGGCTAAAAAAGAATCTTCCTGACGCTCGCGTTACGATTGCAGAGCGACCTCCTGAACTGGGCGCTGCATGGCTTGCGGCGGAGACGCGCGAGCCTGTCACGTTTCACCCAGGGCTTTCTGAAAGAGAAATCGACCACCTGGCTACTGCGCTTACCGAACAAAGTAATCCGCGCTCTGAAAACCTGGAGAAAATGAGCCTTCGTGAACTGGTCGGACTTTTTGTCGAGGAAGAGAAATTCGTTGAGGACGCATTGCGCGGCGCAACTGCGGACCTGGTCAAAGCAATTGAAATTGTGACTGAATCGCTACGAAACGGCGGTCGGTTATTTTATGTCGGCGCTGGCAGCAGCGGACGGATCGGCGTACTCGATGCGAGCGAAATTCCGCCAACCTTTGGCGCCTCGCCAGATCTTGTGCAGGGAATAATTGCCGGCGGCGCGACCGCCCTTTATCGCAGCGTGGAAGGTGCTGAAGACGAGGAGAGCGCGGGCGCATTGGCGCTACGGGAGAGGGGAATAAAGAATAGCGATGTTGTCTTGGGGATCACGGCCAGTGGCCGAACGCCTTTTGTCCTCGGGGCGCTTGCCCACGCAAAGTCGTTAGGCGCAAAAACAATCCTGCTAACCTGCAATCCGCAATGTAGCCACCGCCCTGTGGCCGGTCAGGAAGACGGCCCACAGGGCCGTGGCTACACAGTTGCCGACCTTACGATCGCACTCGCCGTTGGGCCCGAGGTCCTGACTGGATCGACCAGGCTAAAAGCCGGAACGGCGACGAAGGTAGCGCTCAATGTCGTCAGCACAGGCGCGATGGTTGCGCTTGGCAAAGTGCGGGGCAATCTGATGATCGATCTGCACACCACGAGTGCGAAGCTGCGCGACCGCGCGGTGCGGGTCGTCGCAGGCCTGGCGCAATGCGATTACGATTCGGCGCGTCGACGACTCGAGACGGAGGACTGGAACCTCCGCGCTGTGGTGGAAAAAATCTAGCCGTGACGGTTCTTGGAACGCATCGCGGGTGGAGGACTCGCGCAGAATTTTCGGTTTTTATAAGCGCAACGGAACCGCATCCAACGAAGGAACATGTGACCTAACCGAAAGGAACTTTATGCTCTGGACAATATTTGTGATCTTGCTGGTGCTATGGCTGCTTGGGCTGGTCAGCTCCTACACGCTGGGTGGATTCATTCACATCCTGCTCGTGATTGCAATCGTGGTGCTGATTATCAATTTGATCCAAGGCCGACGCCCCCTGTAGACAGGATTGGGTGAGCCCAATGCGCATTGTCGGGATTATCCTGATCATCATTGGCATCGTCGGATTTGCCTGGGGCGGTCTGGGCTGGACAACGGAAAAGAAAGACGCGCAACTCGGTCCTCTCGAGATCAGTCACAAGGAAAGTCATGGGATTGCTTTTCCGCCAGTGGCGAGCGGCATTTGCCTGGTCGGCGGAATCGTTCTTGTAATCGTCGGCAGCCGGAAGAACTAGTCGCCGGCTTTTAATACCGCGAAAGTTTTGCTGCCTTTACGATCGAGATAAAGCAGGACGCCACGTTTCGGATCGGCCTTATTCAGGGCCTCGCGGAAAGATTTCACATTTGTAACTGGTTTGCCGTCTACCTCCGTGATGACGTCTTCGCGCTGAATGTCCTGGCCCGCGGCAATACTGTTGTCCTCGACATCGGTTACAACCACGCCTTGCTGGACCGGCAGATGAAGACGCTCCGCAACGTCTTTCGTCAATTCCTGAACCTGCAGCCCAAATTTCCCGATACTTTCCTGCTTCGGTTGCGACGGTTGAATCGGCAACGCATTTGATGCTTGCGCGATCTCGTTAGGCAATTCGCCAGTTTTGACGGGGACTTTGATGGCCTGCCCCTTACGCCAAACGCTCAGCTGCACACTTTGGCCGATCTTCTTTTTCAAGATCTCGTGCTGAAGCTGTGAGTCGGAGTCGATTGGCGTTCCATCCACGTGCGTAATTACGTCGAATGGACGCAAATCACTTTTGGACGCAGGCGCGTCGGCTTCAATCGTGCGCACCACGACACCCTTGTCGGCGCCCTTAAACAAATCACGAAGGTCTGGGTCGTCGCCGAGCGTCTCGATCCGGATTCCCAACCAGGGTCGCATGATTTTGTGACCGGCGATAAGCTCGGTGCCGATTTCTTTGGCCATGTTAGCGGGGATCGCGAAGCCCAGGCCGCGATTCATTCCGTTAATGAGCGTGTTCATGCCGATTACCTTGCCATCGATGTCGCACAGGGGCCCTCCGCTATTGCCCGGATTGATCGACGCGTCGGTCTGCAAATAATCCGAAATCGAATACGCGCCTGTCTGAAGCAATTTGCTGCGGCCTTTGCCGCTGACTACGCCGTAAGTAAAGGTGTAATCGAGCTTGAATGGCGCCCCAATTGCGAACGCAAACTGGCCGACCTTCACCGCATCGCTGTCACCCAGCTGGACGACCGGCAAATCTTTGGCGTCGATTTTGATGACTGCAATATCGGTCTTCTCGTCTGTACCTACGACTCTGGCCGGAAAATTCCTTCCGTCTCTCAATTTTACGTCTACCTTGTCTGCACCTTCGACCACATGAAAGTTCGTGAAGATGTAACCGTCCGGCCGAACGATAAAGCCGGAGCCTTCACTTTGGATCGGGCGTGGCGCGCCGGGATTGCGCCGTGGATTATTGTCGTCGGGCGCACCCTGGAAGAACAGGTCGTCGAGCGGCGAACTTTCGGCGATATCGTTTTTCTTGGAAACCTCAATAATAACGACACTCGGTGCGACAGTTTCGAACACTTTTGCAAAAGCGTTGTTCAATTGATGAACGACATCTTTGCCTGCCTCGGCCACAGCGGCGGGCACAGTCGAGGTCGGAACAGCCTCAGGTTGCGCGGCGAACGATGTACTGAGTGCGACGCACAGGGTCAAAATGGATAAACGCATGGGTTGGAATTTGGACAGCAGGGAACATGCAACGTTCAACTGGATACGTCCAATCCCGGCTTACTCCAAGGTTGGGTCGCAGTTCAACCCAACCTCTTCTACAGGGCTGGACAGGCCTCGTATAATAAACGGCCCAACCCAGCCTATGCGCGTGTTCAAGAGGCGATTTGTCTTTCGGCTCGGCGTCGTACTTCTGATATTGTTTTTGGCGACTGTGCTGGGACCAGAACCTCCCGCCCGCATTTCCATTTCGCCCGGCGAACTCGTTCGCGCTGTTACGATTCAGCGCGATTCACTCATCGAATTATGCCTGATCGATCACGTCGATCCAAACGGGCATGACGCGCAGGGCCGAACGCCGCTGCTAATTGCAGCGTCGCAGCAAAATTGGAAAACGGCGCAGCGGCTCATCGGTGCCGGTGCGCTTGTCGATCTTGCTGACAAAAACGGTTTTACGCCGTTAATGGCTGCCGCTATGCACGGGAATCTCGAAATCTTCCGGCAGTTGCTGGCCCGCTTATCCAACTTTCATGCAGAAGCCAGTTGCAAAGATGGAAGCGACTTGGTTGGAATGGCCCTCGATGGCGGTAATGCGAAAATTCTAGGGTTTGTTGTGGAAAGTCTGCCTGTAATGCCTCAATGGCGAAGCAGTACCCGGCGCGCTCTTCAAACGGCTTTGGCGGCCGCGGACAAGAGCCAAATCCAGCTGCTGTTGAGCAAGCACTCCGCGCCTCCAACGCCTGAGGGGAAGAACGTGCCGCTCCTCGCGTACGCTATTGCTGGAAACGACACGTCCCTTTTTAGCACGCTCTTGTCTTGTGGCGCTGATCCCAACACGGTTTTGCCATCGCGTTGCGACAAGGATTTTCTGGCGATGCTTTCGTCAAAAGGGTTCAGCAGTTACGTTGAAGCAGACAAGGGTCTGACGGTGTTGATGCTGTCAGCAGGCCTCGGCCGGGAAGATTACCTGCGCGCTCTACTGGCGGCAGGCGCTAGCCGGAACCAACTCTCCAGGCGCGATAAAATGTCTGCGCTGGACATCGCTGCGGAGACCGGTCACTGGCGTTCATCGCAAATTCTTCTTGGCGGCGGGCCTTCTCCAGATCAATTGCGCGTCGAAATTTCGCTCGCCTTGCAACGCGTTGCCCTGGTCAAGAACGGCGTGCCGGTATATCGGACGCAATGTTCGACTGGACGCCAGGGCTACGCCACGCGCAAAGGTGACTTCGTAATTACCAATAAAGAGCGAAACCATCGTTCCACTCTCTACCATGTGGAGATGCCTTATTTCATGCGTCTCAGTTGTCTCG
>Ga0081455_10003531_pt1 | contig 17939 bp, 20 predicted proteins | sample TabmetS3T2R1_FD_70207 | JGI IMG/M metagenome (GOLD analysis project Ga0081455, IMG submission 70207) | Tabebuia heterophylla rhizosphere microbial communities from the University of Puerto Rico - S3T2R1 | ecosystem: Host-associated > Plants > Roots > Rhizosphere ...
TTTCGCCGTGGTGACCGCAGCACTGCGCCCGCGAGAAGGTCGCGTGCAGCCGGTTGCGGAACGTCAGTCTCAGCTTCGTCGCGACCGGAGCGTCGTACTCTCGCCAGTTGGTGAAGAAGGTCCGAACGTGTCTGCGCAGCTCATGCAGGAACCGCCGCATCACCCTCCGCCGTTCTTGCCGGCCCACTCGTCGGTCGGCACGCGCAGCGACTCCGGGAGCAGGTCGTTCTTCCGCCAGGGCTTCACCGTCTCGGAGTAGAAGTCGCGGCCGCGACAGTCGTTCACGACCCAGACGGGGAAATCGTCCAGATCCATCCGGCGGATCGCCTCGGTCTGCAGGTCCTCGAAGGCGATGACCTCCTGCCCGCGCACCGTGAGCGCCGAGAGCGCCCCGCCGCCGCCCAGCGCTGCCATATACACGGCGGTGTGCTTCTCGAGCTCCGCGCGGATCGCGGGGCCGCGGCCGCCCTTGCCCATGATGCCCTTGAGGCCGAGCTCGAGCAGGCGCGGCGTCCACGTGTCCATCCGGCTCGCGGTGGTCGGCCCCGCCGAGCCCGTCACGTTGCCCGGCCGTTCGGGCGTGGGGCCGACGTAGTAGACGATCTGCCCGCGGATGTCGAAGGGCAGGTCCTCGCCGCGGTCCAGCATCTCGACCATCCGCTTGTGCGCCGCGTCGCGCGCCGCGTAGACGGTGCCGTTCACCAGGACCACGTCGCCGATCTCCAGCGCACGAACGTCGTCGTCCGACAGCGGCGCCGAGATCCGCTTGCGGCCGTCGTCGAGCGTCTCGACCGACATCTCAGATCACCCTCGATCCCGTTCGGTGCGCGTGGCACTCGATGTTGACGGCGACGGGCAGCGACGCGATGTGCGTCGCCATGGTCTCCACGTGCACGGCCAGCACGGTCTGGGTGCCCCCCAGCGCCTCCGGGCCCAGACCCAACGCGTTGCACTTCTCGTACAGCTCGGCCTCGAGCTCGGCGATCTGCGGGTCGGGGTTGGGCTGGCCGACCTTTCGCATCAGCGCCCGCTTGGCGATCACCGCCGACATCTCGAAGTTCCCGCCCACGCCCACGCCGATGATGCCGGGCGGGCAGGCGTTCGGGCCCGAGTCCGCGACCGCCTGCAGGACGAACTCCTTCACGCCCTCGAGCCCGTCGGCCGGCTTGAGCATCGAGTGCTTGCCCATGTTCTCCGAGCCCGCGCCCTTGGCGTCCACCTGGATCCGGATCTCATCGCCCGGGACGATCCTCGTATGCACGAACGCCGGCGTGTTGTCCCCCGTGTTCCGGCGGTTGAACAGCGGGTCGCGCACGATCGAGCCGCGCAGGTAGCCGTCGCCGTAGCCCTGCCGAACGCCCTCGTCGATCGCGTCGTACAGGTCCGCGCCGGTCACGTGCACGTCCTGTCCCAGGTCCACGAAGATCACCGTGTAGCCCGTGTCCTGGCAGTAGGGGTACTCGCCCTGCGCCGCGAGCTCCTGGTTGCGGATCAGCAGGTCGAGCACCTGTCGGCCGAGCGGGGACTCCTCGAGCTCCCGAGCCCGCTTGACGAGCGTCACCATCTCCTCGGGCACGTGGTAGTTGATCTCGATGCAGAGGTCCCGGACGGTGCGAGTGACCTCCGCCGCATCGATCTCGCGCACTTCACTCATCAAATCCATGCTAGCGCCGTCCGCGGTGGGAGGATGCCCGGGTGACGTCGGAGATCGCCTCCACCGCCCGCCCGACGGCACTTCGGGTCGCCGGGTTCGTGTGCGTCGCGCTGGGCGCCGTCCTGGCCGGCATGGGCGCCACGAGAGTGTGGGTCGTCGTGGGGTTCATGGCTGACACCCAGGGTGCCGCCGACGATCACCTTCACGGGATCGACGTGTGGGAGGGCAAGGTGGTGCTGTTCGCCGCCGCGGCCGCGCTCCTGGTGCTGCTCGCGATGCGGATCTCGGGCTCGGCCTCGACGCGCCGCGGCCTGGCCGTCCTGCTGATCGTCCTCGGCGCGGTGTGCATCGCGCTTCCGGTCGCAGATGCGGTTCGGGGGCGCGAGCGGTTCGGCGGCGCGGAGGGGCTCGAGCGGTACGTCGCATCGCTCTCTGTGCGACTCAGCCTGCCCGAGGACGTGATCCGTGAGCAGCTCTCGGAGCAGCTGGACAAGGCGCTACGCGTCGAGGTCGCGCCCGGCCTGTGGCTCACCGTCGCGGGCGGCGTCCTGCTGGTCGTCGGCGGCGCGCTGAGCGTGGCGTGGAGCGGCCGCGGTTCGCCGACGGTCGAGGCCCATCAGGATGCTTCGGGGGGGTAGCCGAGAGAACGGAGCTGCTCCCTGATTTCGGCGTCCAGTTCAGAACTGAACGGCTCCCACAAGACAATCACCTCTGGGAACCCATCGCGAACCTCGTAGTGGAGCCCAACAGAGCCCCATTCGTATCGCCACTGCCGTAGAGCTCGGTCTCCAGCATGATGGGGCGCGCCGAGTTCGCGCATGAGCCACTGCTCGGCGACGCGATAGTTCTCTTCCAGACTCCCTCCGCAGCTCGGCATCAACCCCACCGATGCAAGGAGATGCTCCGATCCTTCCCCACGAGTCACCTTCCTGATGAACTGCGGTGTGGCATGACGGACCCAACCGAACGGCGTAAGGGCGTCGGCGATCCACCGCCACCACGAGCGGGACCACTGGCTCCCGGCATTCTCGAAGGTCAGCCCTGCAGACACCTCTGATGGAGTCATGCCGCCTCGAAGGGTGACGTCCACAGGGCTGGCCCCCTTGAGAAGGGGGAACTCGTACGGACTACGAGGGTCTCCCCCACATGGAACGAAGTCGCCTCGCAGTTCCGGTGGGTGAAGGCGGGAGAGGAAGTGCGGCACAAGTCTTAGGTAGATCGTGCCGGCGGCCGGATCAACGAGCCGAGGTAGCGACTGCAGCACTCCGTGCGACCCGGCATCGATCCTCATATCAAAGCCTCTGTCAGTTGAATGGGAGGATAAGACCTCGACTGCGAGGAGGATGACGCTGCAGCAGTAGCCGGTCGGGGATGCCGCTGGACAGCGACCGCACCGAGGGGCGTCGCGGCCCGCCTCTGTCCGGGATCCTGAACAGCAGCGCCGCCTGCGACCCCACCCCAGGCCCCTAGAGGGACGCGAGGTCCGCGCACTTGGCGCGGATGCCCTCGGCGGCCGCGCGGAGGGCGCCGAGCTCGTCGTCGTTCAGGTCGAGCTCGACGATCTCGGACACGCCGGCGGCCGACAGTCGCGCCGGCACGCCCACGTACACGTCGTCGATCCCGTACTGCCCGGTGCACCACGCGCAGACCGGCAGGGCCTCGTTACGCGCGCCGGCGATCGCCTCGACCATCCGGGTGGCCGAGGCGGACGGCGCGTAGTACGCGCTCCCCTTCTTGAGCAGGCCGACGATCTCGGCGCCGGCATCGCGGGTCCGGGCGTACAGGCGCTCGAGCGTCGCCTCGTCCACGAGCTCGGCGAGCGGCTTGCCGCCCACGGTGGCGTGCCGCGGCAGCGGCACCATCGACTCGCCGTGCGAGCCGAGCGTCATGGCCTCCACCACCAGCGGCGAGACGCCCAGCTCCTGAGCGATGAACGCGCGCAGGCGGGCCGAGTCCAGCACGCCCGCCATCCCCATCACGCGCTCCTTCGGGAACCCGGACGCGTCCGAGGCGAGGAACGTCATCTCGTCCAGCGGGTTGGTGACCACGATGACGATCGCGTTCGGCGAGCCGGGGGCGAACCGCTCGATCACGTCCCTGACGATGCCGGCGTTCTTACCCAGCAGGTCCATGCGGCTCATGCCGGGCTGCCGCGGGAAGCCCGCGGTGATCACCACGACGTCGGAGCCGGCCGTGTCCGCGTAGTCGTTGGTCCCGACGATGGTCGGCTCGAAGCCGACCACGGGCGCGGACTGACGCATGTCGAGCGCGAGACCCTGCGGGAGCCCCTCGACGATGTCGATCAGGACGACCTCGGCCAGGCCGCGTTCGACCAGCCGCATGGCCGTGGTCTGCCCGACGAACCCGCTTCCGACGACGGTGACGCGCATGCCCGGATCTCCTCGTTCGGTGAGCGCGCCATCCTAGCGGCCCGGTCGGCCGGCTCCGCGCCTACCGGGTTTCGCGACGACTGGTGATGTAGGCGCCCGCCAGGATCAGCCCGGTCCCGAACAGCGAGATCGCCGCGACCGTCTCGTCGCGGAAGATCACGCCCAACACGATCGCCACGACCGGGATGAAGTAGGTCGCGATCGAGCCGCGCGTGGCGCCGGCGCGGCCGACCAGCGTGGCCATGGCCACGAAGGCAAGCGCCGTCCCGAAGACCCCGAGGATCAGCACGGCGGCCGTGCTCGTCCACGAGAACTCGGAGTCCGGGAGCGAGACGAGCGCCGCGGGGAAGAGCAGGATCAGCGCCGCCGCCTGGGCCCGGATCAACACCGGGAGGGCCCCGTAGCGCTGCTGGAGCGGGACCGCGATGTTGACCGCGACCGCGTAGCACATGACCGCGAGGACCGCGAGCGAGGCCCCCAGGGCCGTGGCGTCCGCGTCGTGCGTCGCGGGCCACAGCACGCAGACCACGCCGACGAAGCCGACCCCGATGCCGGCGACGATCCGCCCCGTCGGCATCCGGCGCAGCAGGATCGCGGCAACCACGGCCGCGAAGATCGGGAGCGCCCCGTTGACCATCCCGGCCAGGGACGAGTCGATCCATTGCTGCGCGATCGGGAACAGCAGCAGCGGCGCCCCCATCCACAGGAACCCGAGCAGCGCCACGCGCGGCAGGTCGATCCGCTCCACGGGCCGGTGCGACCCGGGGATCAGCCACAGCGTCACCGCCCCGGCCGCCACGCGACCGAACGCCACCACCCCGGGACCGAAGTGCTCCAGGCCGATGTCGATGAACAGGAACGACGCACCCCAGATCAGGGCGACGGAGGCCAGCAGCCCCCATTCGAGGAGCCCGAACGCCTCACGGTGCGTGCCGTGGGCGGTTTCGATCAGCGGTCGCCTGCTCACCCGTTCCCCACGGGTATCCATCGCGCCGGAGCCCTCCGTCGTGAGACGCGGTTCCCCAGAGCTTCTCAGAGCGAACCCAGGGCCTCGACCACGGCGTCCCGGACCTCGGTCGTGCCGGCCGCCTCGGGGTCCTCCGGCGCGGGGCGGAGGTCATAGGTGAGCCTCTTGCCCTCGGCCAGGACGCGCGCGACCGCGGCCTCCAGGCGGTCCCCCGCGTCGGTCTCGCCGACGTGCCTGAGCAGCATCGCGCCCGAGAGCATGAGGGCCATCGGGTTCGCCCGGTTCAACCCCCGGGAGCGCGATACCGTCCCGTGCGTCGCCTCGAACACGGCACACCCGTCCCCCACGTTCATCCCCGGCGCCAGACCCAGCCCGCCGATCAGCCCGGCGCACAGGTCCGAGACGATGTCGCCGTACAGGTTCGGCAGCAGGAGCACGTCGAAGGCGTCGGGGCGCTGCACGAGCTGCATCGCGAGGTTGTCGATGATCCGCTCCTCGAACCCGAGCTGCGGGTGGGCGCGCGCCTCGTCGCGCCCGGTCTCCAGGAACAGGCCGTCGGAGAACTTCATGATGTTGGCCTTGTGGCCGGCCGTCACGGTCCGCCGGCCGTTCGCCGTGGCGTACCCGAAGGCGAACCGCGCCACCCGCCGGCTCGCGTGCTCGCTGATCGCCTTGATCGACAGCCCCGAGTCCTCGCGCACCCGCTTGCCGGTCGTGCGCTCGATGAACGCGATCAGCTCGGCCGTCTGCGCGGCCCCCTGCTCGAACTCGATCCCCGTGTACGAGCCCTCGGTGAGCTCGCGGACCACCACGAGGTCCACGCGCTCGTACCGAGCGGGCACGCCCGGGTACAGGCGGCAGGGCCGAACGGCCGCGTACAGCCCGAGCGCGGCGCGCATGCCCACGTTCACGCTGCGGAACCCCGTCGGCGTCGCGAGCGGTCCCTTGAGCGCGACCCCGTTGCCGCGGATCGACTCGAGCACCCGGGGCGGCATCGGCGTGCCCTCGCCTTCGACGACCGAGAGCCCGGCCGGTTGGAGGTCCCACTCGAGCCCGGCGCCGGTCGCCTCCATCGCGACCCGGGCGGCGTCCACGAGCTCGGGACCGGCCCCGTCCCCGGGGATCAGCGTGATCCGGTGAGCCGCCACCCCTGGATTCTGATGGGATGATGGGCGAGGCACCATCGGGGAGGATCGGGTCGTGGCGGACAAGGGTCTTCGCGAGGTCGTGGCGGCACAGACGAAGCTGTCCGACATCGACGGGCAGGCGGGGCGGCTGTGGTACGTCGGCTACGACATCCACGACCTGGCCGGGCGGACGTCCTACGAGGAGGTCGTCCACCTCCTGCACGAGCTGCGGCTCCCCACCCAGCCGGAGCTGGATGCCCTGATCGACTTCATGGTCCAGGAGCGCGAGGTCTCGAGGTTCCTGACGGACCTGATGCCGACCCTGGCCCAGCAGACCTCCCCGATGTCGATGCTCCGAACCACGGTCTCGGCGGCCTCGGCCTACGACCCCGACGGCTGGGACGACTCGGCCGAGGCCGATCATCGCAAGGCGCTCCGGCTGATCGCCAAGACCCCCACCCTGCTCGCGATGTACCACCGGATGCGCACGGGGCAGGAGCTCGTGCCGCCGGACCCCAAGCTCGCGCACGCCGCGAACTTCCTGCACATGCTGCTCGGGCTCGAGGTCTCGCAGGAGGACGCCGAGGTCCTGGACACCACCTTCGTGCTCTACGCCGATCACACGATGAACGCGTCGACGTTCGCGGCGCGCATCGTCGCCTCGACGCTCGCCGACATGTTCTCGGCCATCACGGCGGCGATCGCGGCCCTCAAGGGCCCGCTCCACGGCGGGGCCAACGAGGAGTCGATGAAGATGCTCGAGGAGGTGGGCTCGCCCGACCGGGCCGAGGCCTACGTCCGCGACCGGCTCGAGCGCCACCAGAAGGTGATGGGGTTCGGCCACGCCGTGTACAAGACGATGGATCCGCGCGCGACGGTCCTCAAGCGCCTGTCGAAGGAGACCGGGGAGCGCCACGGCGACACCAGCTGGTACGAGATCTCCGAGGCGATCGAACGGACCGTGGCCGAGCAGAAGGGTCTGTACCCGAACGTCGACTTCTACGCCGCGAGCGTGTACCACACGCTGGGCGTCCCCACCGACCTCATGACGCCGATCTTCGCGGTCGCGCGGATGGCGGGCTGGACCGCGCACGTTCGCGAGCAGTACGCGGACAACCGCGTGATCAGGCCGGGCTCGGAGTACGTCGGCCCGCGCGAGCGGACCTGGGTCCCGATCGACGAACGGTAGGCGCTCGTCCTACGCGGGCGGCGCCGGCAGGGGCGGCGGGGCACCCCCGGCGGACAAGGCCTCGGGACCGGACGAGGCGTCCCACACGCGATTCAGGTGGTCCTGCATGTAGGCGCCGTTCGCGATGCCGAAGATGACCATGATCACGAGCGTGAGCGCCGGCTCGACCGTCTGCGCCACCGCGGCCTGACGTTCGGCATCCTGGAGGTGTTTGGCCGTGTTCCACATCGCGATGAACGGCGGGACGATGATCAGCCAGCCGAAGATCCACGCCATGAGTGAACGCGTCGGGCTGATCGTGTCGTCGTGCAGGTATCGCCGGAGATCGTCGTTGGTCTTGTAGTACCAGTACAGGAAGTAGATCCCGAGCGTGATGAAGCTCAGGCCGAGCACACCCAGCGGGTTGCGCCTCAGGTAGGACTGGCCCTGGATCGTGACGGTCTCGGCCACGGTCGAACCCCCTCGTGTGGTTGTCCGGCGAGTCTACGCCGAGGCCGCCGGCGGCCGCGGCAGCAGGCCCGCACCCTCGATCACCTGCCGAACGACCTCCACGCGCCCGAGCCCCATCACGTGGACGCCCGAGATGCCCGCGATCTTCTGGACCGCCTCGACCACGCCCACGCACTGGGCGATGCCGAGCCCCTCGGCCTCGGGCCCCGCGTCCTCGAGCGCCTCCAGGAGATCGCCCGGGACGTGGACGCCGGGCAGGTGATCGTTCACGTAGTGCGCCTGCCTGGCGCTGCGGAGCGGCGCGACGCCCACGATGACGGTCGCGCGTTCGAACACGCCGCGGGAACGAACCTCGTCCGCCCATGCGGCCAGGCGGTCGACGCTGTAGGCGATCTGGGTCATCACGAAGTGCGCCCCCGCATCGAGCTTGACCTCCAGGCGCGACGCGTCGTAGTGCTCGAGCAGCGGGGTGTCGGAAACGCCCACGAAGTACCGGGGCGGGTCCGCGATCTCCGCGCCGGAGGGAAGGCGGCCCTCGGAGCGAAGCGTGGACGCGAGCGAGACGAGCTCGAGGACCCCGATGTCCCCGACGAAGGACGCCTCGGGCTCATCGCCCACGGTGAGCGGGTCGCCGGTCAGACACAGGACGTTCCTCGCGCCGAGTGCCCACGCACCGAGGAGGTCGCCGGCCAGCGCCAGGCGGTTGCGGTCGCGGACCGTGAGCTGGACCGTGGGCTCCAGGCCGGCCCGCGCGACGATCCCGGCGCCCGCCACCGGCGACATGTGGGCGCTGGCGGTGGGATTGTCGGTCACATTGGCCGCGTCCGCGTAGCCGACGAGCTCGCGCGCCTGCCGGTCGACGGGTCCGGGCGATCCCGACCGCGGCGGCACGACCTCGCTGGTGACGCAGAAGCGGCGGGAGCGCGCGAGCGCCTCCAGGCCGCTCGAGGGTCCGCTCACCGCTGTTCGGACAGCTTCTCGGCCGCGGTGACGGTGTTCAGCAGGAGCATGGCGGTGGTCATCGGGCCCACGCCCCCGGGGACCGGTGTGATCGCGCCCGCGACCTCCTTCACCTGCTCGAAGTCGACGTCGCCCACCAGCCCGTTGTCGGTGCGGTGCACGCCGACGTCCACCACCACGGCGCCGGGCCGAACCATGTCCGCCGTCACCAGGCCGGGGATGCCGGTCGCGACCACGAGGACGTCCGCCCGCCGCGTGTGCGAGGCGAGCTCGCGCGTCTTGATGTGGCAGACGGTGACCGTGGCGTTGCCGCGGATCCAGTCCTGCGCGAGCAGGATCGACAACGGCGCGCCGACCAGGTCTCCGTAGCCCACCACGACGATCTCGGCGCCCTCGAGCTCGACGCCCGAGCGCAGCAGCAGCTCGACGATGCCGTACGGCGTGGCGGGCGGGAACGAGGGCTCGCCGCGGACCATGAGGCCGACGTTGATCGGGTGCAGGCCGTCGACGTCCTTGCGCGGATCGATCGTGGTCTGCACCGCGAGCTCGCTGATGTGCTTGGGGACCGGGAGCTGGACGATGATCCCGTGGATCTCCGGGTCGCGGTTCAGCCGGCGGATCGTGGCCAGCAGCTCACCTTCGGTGACGAACGCCGGCAGGTCCACCTGCTCCGAACGCATCCCGACCTCCGAACAGGCCTTGTGCTTGGCGCCCAGGTAGATCCGCGAGGCCTCGTCGTCGCCGACGAGCACGGCCGCGAGCCCCGGCTGGATCCCGCGGTCCACGAGCGCCATCGCGCGCTCGGCGACCTGCGCCTTGATCTGCCCCGCGATCGCCCTGCCGTCCAGGATGGTTGCCGTCACGCGCTCACCAGCGGGAATCCTATCGGCGGCGCGGTTCGGACCGTGGACCCCTGGTCACGCCGTCGCGACGACCCAGAGCGCCCATTCGCCCTCGTCGAAGACCTCGTCCGCCTGCTCGACGTGGAAGCCGGCCTCGTCCAGGAGGCGCCGGGTGGTCTCGGCATCGAAGTGGCTCCAGGACATCGGGGCGCCGAAGAAATCCTCGACGAGATCCTCGGGGCTGTCGCTCGTCCCGAACGTTCCCGCGAACACGCCCCCGGGGCGAAGCCACGAGCGGACGCTCGACAACACCGACGCGTGGCGGTCACGCTGCACGTGGATCAGCGTCCAGAAGGCGACCACGGCATCGAACGACGCCGGACGGAACGCGGCCTCCGCCATGTCGGCCCGCACGAGGAGCGCACGAGGTGCGTTCACTCGCGCGAGCGAGAGCTGGCCGGCGGACCGATCGAGCGCGACCACGTCCGCGGTGCGCAGGAGCTCGGAGGAGATCAGGCCCGCGCCGCATCCCAGGTCCAGGACGCGTCCGCCCCGCGGGATCCGCGCCACGACTCGGTCGAGGAACGAGCGGAAGTACGTCTCGGGACCACGGTTCGCGCGGGTGTGGTCGGCGTACCGCTCCGCGATCGCGTCGTAGCCTCGCTCGACGCGGTCATGCAGCTCGTCCACGGCGCTCAGTGGCGGAAGTGGCGGCGGCCGGTGACCACGACGCTCATCCCGCGGGCCTCTGCGACCGCGAGCACCTCCTCGTCGCGGATCGACCCGCCCGGATGGATCACGGCCGTGACGCCGGCGTCGGCCGCGACCTCGACCGCGTCCGGGAACGGGAAGAACGCGTCGCTCGCCATCACCGAGCCCTTCGCGCGGTCGCCGGCCTTACGCGCCGCGAGGAACGACGCATCCACGCGAGACATCTGGCCGGCGCCGATGCCGACCGTCGCCCGTTCGCGCGCGAACACGATCGCGTTGGACTTCACGCGCATCGCGACGATCCACGCGAAGCGCAGGTCCCGCCATTCGTCGTCGCTGGGCGCTCGAGCCGAGACCACCTCGAGGTCGGCCGAGGACCCCTCCGGGGCTGCGTCGCGGTCCTGGATCAGCGCGCCGCCGGTCATCGGCCGCACGTCCAGGCCGCCTCGCTCCGGGAGCGAGGCCCGGACCACCCGAAGGCCCTTTCGCTCGCCCAGGGCGGCCAGCGCGGCGTCCGTGAATGCGGGCGCGACCACCACCTCGGTGAACACGTCGGCCATCGCGCGCGCGGCGTCCTCGTCGGCCTCGCCCCCGAACGCCACGATCCCCCCGAACGCGCTCACGGTGTCGGACTCGAACGCGGCGGCGTACGCGCCGGCGAGCGAGCGTTCGACGGCGGCGCCGCAGGGGTTGTTGTGCTTGACGATCACGGCGGCCGGCCCGAGCGGCTCGAGGTCGGCCGCGAGCGTGAGCGCGGCGTCCACGTCGAGCCAGTTGTTGAACGACATCTCCTTGCCCTCGATCAGGACCTCGGCCCCGCCCAGCACCCCGGGGCCGGCCGACCCGGCGTACAGCGCGCCGCGCTGGTGCGGGTTCTCGCCGTAGCGCAGGTCGGTCACCTTCTCGAACGCCAGACCGACGAACGACGGCAGCTCCTCGCCGGACCGCGATCCGAACCAGCCCGCCACCGCCGCGTCGTAGGCCGCGGTGTGCGCGAACGCCTCCGCCGCCAGCTCCTTCCGCGTCTCGAGCGACAGCCCTCCGTCGGTGCGGATGGCCTCGAGCACGTCCGCGTACCGCGACGGGCTCACCACGACGCCGACCGACGCGAAGTTCTTCGCGGCCGCCCGGACCATCGCCGGGCCGCCGATGTCGATCTTCTCGATCACCTCGTCCTCGGACGCACCGCTCGCGACCGTCTCGCGGAACGGGTACAGGTTCACCACCACCAGGTCGAACGCCTCGATCCGGCGCTCGGCCAGCTGGGCCTCGTGCTCGGGCTTGCGCCGGTCGGCCAGGATCCCGGCGTGGATCTTCGGGTGCAGCGTCTTGACCCGGCCCTCGAGCATCTCCGGGAAGCCGGTGACGTCCTCGACCGCCGTGACCTCGATCCCGGCCTCGCGGATCGTCGCCGCGGTCCCGCCCGAGGAGACGAGCTCGACGCCGAGCCCGCCCAGGCCCCGCGCGAGATCGACCACGCCCTCCTTGTCGAACACGGCCACCAGCGCCCGTCGCACCGGCCGAACCTGGCTCATCTCGGCGCCTCCTCCAGCACGCGGACGACCCTGCCGTCCACCAGCAGGCGCCCCTCGGCGAGCGCCCTGACCGCGGCGGGAAGCAGGCGGTGCTCGACCTCGTGCACGCGAGCCTCCAGCGCGTCCCAATCGTCGTCCGGCAGGACCTCGATCGCCTCCTGGAAGACGACCGGCCCGTGGTCGACCTCCTCGTCCACGACGTGCACGGTCACGCCCGTCACCTTGACCCCCCACGCGAGCGCCTCGGCGACGGACCGCCCACCGGGGAACGCCGGCAGGAGCGACGGGTGCACGTTCAGCATCCGTCCACGGAAGGCCCCGACGAGCTCGGGTCCGAGGATGCGCATGTAGCCGGCGAGGGCGACGATGTCGATCCCCCGGTCGCGCAGGACGTCCAGCACCGCGCGGTCGAACGACACGCGGTCGCCGAACGCGGCCGGATCCACGTGCACGGCCTCGACCGAGCGCGCTCGGGCGCGATCGAGGGCGCCGGCGTCGGACCGATCACTGAGCGCGAGCACCACCGAGGGGCCGACCTCGGGGTCGTCCAGGAGCGCCTGGAGGTTGGTTCCCTCGCCGGAGGCGAGCACGGCCACCCGAGCGCTCACGCGGCGCACGCTAGGGACGCGCCGTCTCGGCTGTCAAGGCGGACACGGCGGGCGCGACGGTACGCTTCGCGTCGTGGCGCCGGACGAACGATCCTCCCGGATCCTCGAACGATGCGACCGCCATCCCGGTGTGCCCGCCGTGGCCCGTTGCGACGGATGCGGACGCCCGATGTGCCTCGCCTGCTCCACCCCCGTCCGCGGCCGGGCCTTCGGCTCCGAGTGCCTGCCGGACGTGCTGGGCTCGGACGCCCCGACGACGCTGGAGCCGGCCGGGGCCCGACCCGACGGCGCGATCCGGCTGATCACGGCGGTGGCGTTCGGGGTGGCGGTGCTCGCCACGACGCTGCCGTGGAGCCGGTTCGGTCCGGGCTCGGGCGCGTTCGGCGCGTGGACGCGCACCGGCCGCTGGTCGATGCTCGCGGCGCTCGCGGCGGTGGCCGGCCTCGTCCTGGCCATCGTGTCGCTGGGACGCGCCGAACCCAGCCGCGCCCGGGATCTGGCCTGCACCTTCTTCGGCGGCTGGGTCGCGCTCGCGTCGGCGCTGTCGCTGATCTTCCCCCCGGCCTTCTCCCGACCGTGGCTCGGGCCGTGGGTCGGGCTGGCCTCCGGCGTGCTCGCCTGCGCCGCATCGGTCGCGGCCGCCCGGGCCGCGGAGAAGAGCGCCGCAGACATTTGACTCGGAACTAGGCACGGTGTTCGATAGGGAACGGCTCGGGGAACGCCGCACGTTCGCGGGAGCCCGGATAGAAGGAGCGTGGATGTCGCAGTCCAGCGGGTTCGACATGTCGAAGATCTCGACAGCCGGCAAGATCCTGGGGATCGCCGGCGTGCTGTACCTGATCGACCTGTTCCTCCCGTGGCAACGGGTGTGCTTCGAGATCGCCGGCGTGTCGGGCGCGTGCGGGAGCGCGAGCGGCGCCTCCGGCATCGGTGTGCTGAACCTGCTGCTCGTGATCGCGCTGCTGGTCTGGGAAGGGCTCGCCCTGTCGAGCGTCGAGATCAAGGCGCCCCGAGCGATGGTGAGCGCGGGACTGGCGGCCGCGATCGTGGTGTTCACGATCCTGAAGATCCTGATCGACAACGAGTCGATCTACATCTTCGCCTGGATCGGGCTGATCCTGGCCCTCGTGATCGGGTACGGCGGCTGGATGCGCTGGCAGGAACACCAGGCCGGCGGCGGGATGTCCTCGATGGGCGGCACGGCCCCGCCTCCGCCCCCCGGTCCCACCGCGTAGGCCCGGCCAAACACCCAACCAGCATCCCCGGTCTGGGCCGGGTCCCGTTCCCCTTCGGGCACGTCCCGCAGGTCTCACGGATCGGTTCGTGAGGGGACGTACGATGCGGGGGCCTCATGAAGACCTGCCCGTTCTGCGCCGAGGAGATCCAGGACGAGGCGATCAAGTGTCGCTTCTGCGGGAGCATGCTCGACGGGAGCGAGCCGGTCGCCGCGTCCGGCCCGGTCGGCTCCGCGCTCCCACCGGTGCCCGGTGAGGACGAGGCCCTGCAGTTCACGCATTCGGGGTCGCGCTACCTGCTCGGCTACGGCCACGCCTTCTTCGGGATCTGGGATCGCCAGGGGGGCAGCGGGCCGCTGTCGAAGTTCCCCCGGACCGACGAGGGGTGGCGCGACGCGTGGCTCGCGTTCTCGACGATGGAACCCCACAGCACGGAGGTGGGCATCAGCGGCGCGCCGCCGCTCGCGCCGTCGGTGCCGCAGGCCGGCGCTTGGCCGCCGAACCCCCCGGCGCGGCGGGTCAGCGGGGCGTGGTGGCTCCTGCCCGTGTTCCTTGGGTGGCTCGGCGGCCTGATCGCCTGGCTCGTCAACAAGGACGTCGATCCGCGGCGCGCGCGACAGATGCTGATCACCGGCATCGCGATCAGCGCGGTGCTGGTGTTCCTGATCCTCGCGCAGCAGCCCCAGACCACCTGAGCCGCGAGCTCGCGGCGCCGATCGCCCCGCCGACGATCCCCCAGGCCAGCGCGGTGATCGTCCCCCACACCGGATCGGGCCCGATCCACAAACGGCCGACGACGTCGGTGCCGGCGCTCGCGGTGTAGGAGAGCGTCACCATGGCCAGCAGGCACCCGAGGCCCACGAGCAGTCCGTACACCACGCCCGCCAGGGCGCCGTCGATGACGGCGGGCCACCCGGCGCGGCCGGCGCGGACGCAGGCGCGAATGCCGCCGACCACGGTCGCGAGCGCCGGCACGAGCAGGAAGAGCAGGTAGCCGGGCGGCGCGGACCCGGACGCGATCTCGCCGTCGGCTCCGATCGCCGGGAACGAGCCGTAACACAGGATGTCCGCGCGCTCGCTCCCCCGCACGACGTCGCACGCGCCGGAGGCCGGGACCAGGGCCCACAGGGCCTCGTTCGGGATCAGCGCCACGTGATGACCGAGCGCGACCGCCCCCAGGCCGGGCCGCTCGAAGACCGTCGCGAAGTACCGAGCCGTCGTGGGGGTTGCGAGCGCCACGGGCTCGTCGGGCTGCACCACGCCCGCCACCAGCAGGCCGGCGTACGAGAGCCCGAGCGCGACCAGGAACATCCACCACCCGCCGCCGAGGACGGCCCTGAGACGAACCGCCGAGGGGCGCCCGGGGTCCGCCGCCCAGGACCACATCCCGCCGGCGGCGCCGGCGGCCGCTGCGATGGCGAGCGGGAACACCAGCGCCTGCCACCCGGACATCGACACGCGGATCCCGGCCGTGACGAACGACCCGATCTCGACCGGCTCCTCGAACGAGACGAGGAGCGCGAGCGCGAGGATCGGCGGCGCGTACCCGAGCGCGACCCGGGCGCCCGTCAGCGCGCGGACCCCGGCCCCCTCGCCGAACGCCGAGGCCCGGCCGGCCCGGAACAGCAGCCACACCGCGAGCGCGGTCACCGCGAGCAACGCGACGCCGAGCTCGACCGTGGCGGACGCGCCGGGCGGGACCCCGGAGCCGGGCAGCCTCGACAGGTCGACGTCGAGGTCACCCTCGAACACGAGCGCCACGTGGTGGAACGGGCCCAGGTACAGGGCCCCGATGCGAAACGCGGCGCCGAACGGGAGCCCCGCGTCCGCGGCCGCCAGGCCGACGATCGCGACCGCCAGACCGATCGCGAGCACGAGAGCGAACACCAGGAACCCGCGCAGAAGCGTTGCGCCCCAACCGGTTCGGGAATGCTCGCCGACCGGAGCCGGACGAGTCACCGGCCTCACGACAGGGCGTCGCGGACGATCTCGGCGACCTGGGTGGGGGTTCGGCCCACCGCGGCCCCGGCGGCCTCGAGCGCCTCGGCCTTGGCCTGCGCCGTGCCCGCCGAACCCGTGATGATCGCCCCCGCGTGCCCCATCCGCTTGCCCGGCGGCGCCGTGAAGCCGGCGATGTAGCCGACGACGCGCGTGCGCATCCGGTCGGCGATGAACGCGGCCGCGCGCTCCTCGTCGTCGCCGCCGATCTCCCCGATCATCACGACCAGGTCGGTCTCGGGGTCGGCCTCGAAGCGTTCGAGCGCCTCGAGGAACCCGATCCCGTGCACGGGGTCGCCGCCCATGCCGACGCAGGTCGACTGGCCTATCCCCCGCTGCGTGAGCTCGTGCACGATCTGGTACGTGAGCGTTCCGCTGCGGCTCACGAGGCCCACGCGGCCCGGCGAGCAGATCTCGCCGGGGATGATGCCGACGTTCGAGCGGCCGGGCGAGATCACGCCGGGGCAGTTCGCCCCCACGAGCCAGGAGCCGGTCCCGCGCAGGTACGCCGTGACCTGCGCCATGTCTCTGACCGCGATGCCCTCGGTGATGCACACGATCAGATCGAGGCCCGCGTCGGCGGCCTCGTAGATCGCCTCGGGCGCGAAGCGGGCGGGGACGAAGATCAACGACGTGTTGGCGCCGGTGCGTTCGACCGCATCGGCGACGGTGTCGAACACCGGGATCCCCTCGACGTCCTGCCCGCCCTTGCCGGGGGTGACGCCGGCCACGACCTGCGTGCCGTAGCTCCGGTTCCGGAGCGCATGGAAGGTGCCCTCGGAGCCGGTGATCCCGGCCACGACGACCTTCGTCCCCTCGTCGACCAGGATCGCCATCAGGCCGACCCCTCTCTCGCCTGGTGGGCGAGCGCGGCCGCGAGCTCGGCGGCGTCCAGCATGGTCTCGGCGGGGACGATCTTCGGGTGGTTCGCCTCGGCGAGGATCCGGCGACCCTCCTCGGCGTTCGTGCCGTCCAGACGCACGACGATCGGCACCCTCGGCGTCACCCGCTCGAGCGCCTCGAGGATGCCCTTGGCCACCAGGTCGCAGCGCGTGATCCCGCCGAAGATGTTCACGAGGACGCTGCGAACGCTCGGGTCGGACAGGATCACCTCGAGCGAGGTCGCCATGACCTCGGCGCTCGCGCCGCCGCCCACGTCCAGGAAGTTCGCGGCCTCTGCCTCGGCGCCCGCCTGCTTGACGACGTCGAGCGTGGACATCACGAGCCCGGCTCCGTTGCCGATGATCCCGACCTCGCCGTCGAGCTTGAGGTACTGCAGCCCCGCCGCCTTGGCCCGCTTCTCGATCGGGTCGACCGGGAAGGTGTCCGCGAGCGCGGCCAGGTCCGGATGGCGGAACAGCGCGTTGTCGTCGATCGTCACCTTGGCGTCCAGCGCCATCACGGTGCCGTCGCGCAGTTGGACGAACGGGTTGATCTCGACCAGCGTGGCGTCGACCTCGGCCAGCACGTCGTAGGCCTTCGAGAGCAGGTCGGCCGATCCCTCCCTCGCCTCCTCGGGGAGATGGCCCGTGAGGCGTCGCGCCTGGTACGGCCGGAGCCCTCGCACCGCGTCGACGTGGACGCGCCGGATCGCCTCCGGCCTCGTGCGCGCGACCTCCTCGATGTCGACACCGCCCGCGTTGGACACCATCGCCAGGTAGGTCCCGGCGCCGCGGTCGAGCGAGATCGCGGCGTAGTACTGGGCTCCGATGTCGACGAGGCGTTCGACCAGCACGGCCGTCACCGGCCTGCCCCCGAACCCCTCCTCCAGCATCCGGGCGGCCTCCCGCGAGGCGTCCCCGGGCGAGTGCACGAGCTTGACGCCTCCGCCCTTGCCCCGGCCGCCCATCTGCACCTGGACCTTGACCGCCACCTCGCCGCCCAGCGCCCGCGCAGCCTCGGCGGCCTCCTCCGGGGTGGTGGCGACGATGCGTTGGGCCAGGGGGATGCCGTGGCGTTCGAACAGGTCCTTGCCCTGGTGCTCGTAGAGATCCAAGGTCAGCTGGCCTGCTTCTCCGCCAGGCGTTCGTTCAGCCAGCTCACGATCTCGCCGGTGGAGGCCCCGGGTGTGAAGATCTTCTCGATGCCGGCTTCCCGCAGCCGCGGGATGTCGTCCTTCGGGATGATCCCGCCGCCGAACACCACCACGTCGCCGGCACCCTTGTTCCGCAGGAGCGCGACGACCTTGGGGAACAGCGTCATGTGCGCGCCCGAATGGCAGGACAGGCCGACCGCGTCCGCGTCCTCCTGGATCGTGGTCTCGGCGATCTGCT
>Ga0081455_10003532_pt1 | contig 17936 bp, 15 predicted proteins | sample TabmetS3T2R1_FD_70207 | JGI IMG/M metagenome (GOLD analysis project Ga0081455, IMG submission 70207) | Tabebuia heterophylla rhizosphere microbial communities from the University of Puerto Rico - S3T2R1 | ecosystem: Host-associated > Plants > Roots > Rhizosphere ...
CCCTGGACCACACCCTCACCGACGACGAGGTGGCCGAGGTCCGCCGCCGTTGCATCGACGCGGTCGAGTCGGCGTTCCCGGCGTCGTTGCGGGGCTGACGCAGCGGCCTGACTTCCGGGCGCAGGAAGCGCCTGGCTTCGGGGTCCGTCAGCCCGGAGGGGCGAAGAACTCCAGCGCGATGTTGTCGGGATCGCGGAATGCGAGGGCCGACCCGTAGTGGGCCTCGATGATCCCCCCGTGGGGGATGCCGAGGTCCTCGAGCCGCGCCTGCCACTCCTCGAGCGCGGCACGGTCGGCGCAGGCGAAAGAGATGTGGTCGAGTCCCGTCTTGTGCTCGTCGAACGCTTGGCCGGTCGGTTGGTTGAACTCGTGGAGCGCATACAGCACATCGCCGATCGCGAACGCCGCGTGGTGGAAGGGACCCGTGTCCTCGTCGAGGACCGGTGCCGATCCGAACAGCCGCTCGTACCAGGGCCTACTGACCGACAGGTCGTTCACCGTCACTGCGACGTGCGTGATCGAAGGGAAGTCAGCCATTGTCCGCCTTTCGCTGGGACCGTTGGTCCACTTTCAGGGCCTTGCCTCGTAGACGATGTTAACGGGGGTCTCGGCGGCCCGACGGAAGCGGGTGAACCCGGCCTCGGTGACGACGTTGCGCATGCGGTCCTCGCCGGCCTGGGCGCCGAGCGCCAGCCCGACCTCCTGGGCCCGCGACGCCGGGGTGCAGATGAGCGTCGAGGCGTTGTAGTAGATCTTGCCGACGGGGTTGAGGTTGTCCTCGAGGCGGTCGGTGGCGTACGGCTCGACGATCATCCAGGTGCCGTCGGGCGCCAGGGCCGACCGGACGTGGCGGGCCGCGCCGACCGGGTCGCCCATGTCGTGCAGGCAGTCGAAGAAGGCCACGAAGTCGTAGTTCGTCCCCGGGAAGTCCTGAGCCGTGGCGACCTCGAAGCGAAGCCGCCCGTCGACCGCCAGCGAGTCGGCCGACCTGCGGGCGGTCTCGATCGAGACGTCGTGGTAGTCGAACCCCACGAACGACGACTCGGGAAACGCGGTGGCCATGATGATGGTGCTGGCGCCGTGTCCGCAGCCGACGTCGGCCACCTTGGCGCCCGCCCGTAGCTTCACGTCGACACCGTCGAGCGCCGGCAGCCACTCGTCGACGAGATGGGCGGTATAGCCGGGACGGAAGAAGCGCTCGCAACCGGCGAACAGGTCCGGGTGGTGATCGTGCCAGGCGACGCCCTCACCGGTCCGGAAAGCCTCGGTGATGAGCGGCTCGTCCTTCACGGTCGACGCTGCCAGCTGGAACGCCCCGGGGATGAACACCGGCGCCCCCTCGTCGATCAGGAGGGCCGCGTGCTCGCGGGGGAGCTGGAAGGTGTCGGCCGTGGCGTCGTACTCCACGTAGCTCGCGGCCGCCTGCGCGGCCAGCCACTCGGCCACGTAGCGCTCGTTGGTGCCGGTCCGCTCGGCGAGCGCGGCCGGGCTCGTCGGCTCCCCGGCGGCCATCGCCCGGTACAGCCCGAGGCGGTCGCCCACCAGCACGGTCGGCAGGTGAAGGGCGGTTCCGAGGTCGCCGAGGAACCGCCCCACGAACGCATCGAGCTTGGCCTGGTCGAGCGGCGCGGTCTCCGTGGTGGACATGGGGCCTCCTGGGGGTCGTGAACGCGGCGTGCCCGCGTGTCCAGGAGGCGTGACGTCACCGGGCCGGCCGTGCCATCGGATGGCACAGGCCACCCGGCGAACGTGTCAATTGGCACAGATGGGTCGGGCCGCCGATCGTAAGGTGTGGGGCCGGTGGCGCCGAACCTTGTGTCCGCGGCGGAACGGTTCGTCGGCCGGGCCGACGAGCTGCGTCGGATCGACCGGATCGGCGCGGCCGCGTCCGAGTGGCGGGGCGCGGTGGCGCTGGTCTCGGGCGAGGCCGGGATCGGCAAGACCCGGTTCTGCAACGAGGCGGCCCAGCGGGCTCGACACGCCGGGCTGACCGTGGTGACGGCGCGGTGCTGGGGTGAGGGCGGCGCGCCGGCCCTGTGGCCGTGGCAGCCGATCCTGGCCGAGCTGTGTGGCGACCAGGCGGCGCGGCTGCTCGGGCCGGGCACGGCGGCGGACGATGCCGTCGACGCCGACCGGTTCGCCCGGTTCTCGGCGATCGTCGACGCGCTGGGCGCCGCCGCCGACCGCGCCCCGGCATGCGTCGTCATCGACGACATCCACGCCGCCGACGCCGGCACCCTGCTGCTCACCCGCTTCGTCGCCCGGGCGATCCACGGGCTGCCGCTCGCACTGATCGTGAGCAGGCGGAGCGGCGAGCCGCCGGACGGGGACCTCTCGGCCCGCCTCCTCGCCGAGATCGAGCGTGAGGCCATCCCCATCGTGCTCCACCACTTCGACCTCGACGAGGCCACGACGTTCCTTGCCGATCAGGGCTTGCGCGAGCTGGAGCCCGACCTGGTGCTCGCGCTGTTGAAGGTCACGGGCGGCAACCCGCTCTTCCTGCGCCGCATCGCCGCGCTGGGGGCGCCCGACCCGCAGCGAGCGCTCCCTGCGGGCCTGCGGGTGGCGATCGACCAGGCCCTGGCGACGCTGTCGCCGCAAGCACAGGAGATCCTCAGCGCCAGCGCCGTGCTCGGGCTCACGCCGGCGGTGTCCGAGGCGTCGGCCGTGTCGAGGGCCGGCCCCGGGGCCGTGCTCGACGCGGTCACAGAGGCGAGCGGGGCGGGACTCGTCACCTCGCCCCCCGCGGAGGCGCCCGATCGCTTTGCGTTCACCCACGAGCTGGTGCGCTCCGCACTCGAGGACGCCCTGGCGCCGGGCGAGCGATTCGACGCCCATGCCCGTGCCGCCCGCGTAGTGGCCGGCCCGGACGTGGGCGCGGCCACCCGGGCCGTTGCGCCGGCCGATCGCCTGGCGCGGCGGGCGCACCACGCGTTGGCCGCGGCGCCCCGGTCGACGGAAGACGCGCGGTTGGCCGTTGCCGCCTGCCGGGACGCCGCCCGATCGATGATGAACAGCTTCGACTACGAGCGGGCCGATGGGCTCTTGTCGGCCGCCGTGGACCTCCACCACCCCGCCACCCTCGGTCACGCACCGGCCGGGCTGCTCGTCCCCTGGGCCCAGGCGGCGTTGCTCGGTGGCCGCCTGGGGGAGGCGCGGTGTCGGTTCGACCGGGCCACCTCGGCGGCCGAGAGCGCCGGCGACCCGGTGCTGTTCGCGGAGGCCGCCCTGGGCCTCGGCGGACACTGGCTGAACGAGCACCGCGCCCCCGTGGACCGTGCCCGGGTCCTCGGGCTGCAACGTGCCGCGCTCGCCCAGCTTCCGGCGAGCCACGAGGGGTTGCGCTGCCGCCTCCTGGCACGCCTGGCCGCCGAGGACGTGTACGACGGAGGGCCCATCGGGCCGGTGCGGGAGGCGCTGGCCGCCGCCCGCCGGAGCGGGGACCTGATCGCCCTGGCCGAGGCACTCTCGCTGTGCCACCACGCCCTGCTGGCGCCCGATTTCGCCTCGAGCCGCATCCAGCTGGCGGACGAGCTGGTCCGGGTTGCGGCCGAGGGCGGCCACGGCGTCCTCGCGCTCATGGGCCTGTGCTGGCGGGCCGTCGACCTGATCCTGCTGGGCCGCGACCGGGCCAGGAGGGCCCTGGAGGATCTCAGGGCCCGGGCCGACGCGCTCGAGTGCCAGAACATCCTCTACATCGTCGACGTGCTCGACGTGATGCTGCTGATCCGGGCCGGGCGGCTGGACGACGCCGAGGCGGCCGCCGCCCGCTGCTACGACCGCGGCGTCGCGGTCGGGGAGGTCGACGCGATCGGCTTCCTGGGCGCGCACACGCTGGCGATCCGCTGGATCCAGGGCCGCGACGCCGAGATCCTCGGTGCCGCGGAGGAGGTGGCCGCCTCGAACACCCTGGTCGAGGCGGAGTTCGGCTTCCGCGCCACCGCGGCGGCAATTGCGGCGCGGGCGGGGCTCCACGACCGGGCGCGGGCCAGCCTCGGTCGGCTGTGTGCGGACGGCCTGGCGGCGCTGCCTCGTTCCAGCACGTGGCTGGCGGGGATGGCGGCGATCGTCGAGGCGGCGGCCATCGAGGGCGACCTCGCCGTGGTCCGCGAGGCGTACCAGCTGCTGCTCCCCTTCGCCGACCTACCCGTCATGGCGTCGCTCGGGGTCATCTGCCTGGGATCGACCGAGCGGTTCCTCGGGGTGGCCGCTCGGGCGATGGGGGAGACCGATCACGCCGTCGCCCACTTCGAGCGGGCCATCGCCGCGGATCGTCGCCTGGGCAACCGACCGCTGGCCGCCATCGCCGCCGCCGACCTGGCGTCGACGCTCTCCGAGCGGTCGCAGCCCGGCGACGGCGCCCGCTCGGCGGCCCTCTGGGACCGTGCCATCCGCGACGCCGAGAGCATGGCCATGACTGCCCGGGCGGAGGGGTGGCGCCGGGAGTCGTCGGCTGCGCCGGAGCCGTCCGTCCCCTCGGTTGCCGTCGACCACGTCGCCGGCGGGAACGGCAGCGCCGGCGCGTCTCGCCGGGATCAGCACGGTTCGATGAGGCGTCACGGGCGTGGCTGGCTGGTGGAGCTCGGCGACCGGCGCGCCGTCGTCGCCGACCTGGTGGGGATGGCCTACTTGGCGGAGCTGGTGGCGCACCCCGCCCAACCCATCTCGGCGTTGACCCTCGCGGGCGGCGCCGGCACCGGGCAACCCCGCCACGAGATCGTCGATCGCCAGGCCCGGGATGCGTATGCGCTTCGGGCGCGCGAGCTGGCGGGCGACCTCGCCGAGGCCGAGGCCGACAACGACCTGGGCCGCGCCGAGCGGATCCGCGACGAGCTGGACGCGGTGGTGGCGCAGATCGAGGAGGCTGCCGGCCTGGGCGGCCGCCCCCGGGCCTTCGCCGATGAGCACGAGCGCGCGAGGACGTCGGTCCGCAAGGCGATCAAGCGGGCGATCGACGAGATCGGGGGCGCCGACCCGGTGGTCGGCGAGGTCCTCGACGCCGCGGTGGTAACCGGCTCGCTGTGCATGTACACGCCCGCGTCGCCCCACAACGTGCGATGGACGGTGCGCGCCTCGGCCGACGCGGCCGCGGAGGGGTGATCCGGTCCCCCCACCGCTTTGCATGACTATGCATTGAGCCGTATCCTCGGTCGATGACCTCGGTCGGCGTCGTCGGCGCATCCGGCTACACGGGAGCGGAGCTGCTCCGGCTGTGCGGCCAGCACCCACAGCTCGACGTGCGCGTCGCGACCGCCGACTCACAGGCCGGCGCCCGCGTGGCCGATCTGTACCCGAGCCTGGGGGCGGCGTTTCCCACCCTGACCTTCGACAAGCTCGGCGCCGAGACGTGCGACGGTCTCGACCTCGTCTTCCTCGGGCTGCCGCACGGCGCCTCGCAGGACCTCGTGCCCGAGCTCGCAGGGCGCGTGGGCCGGATCGTCGACCTGGCCGCGGACTTCCGCCTGGACGATCCCGGGCTGTACCCGACGTGGTACGGCGCCGAGCACGCGCAGCCGGACCTGCTCGGGAGCTTCGCCTACGGGCTGCCGGAGCTGTTCCGCACGGAGATCGCCGAGGCGTCCAAGGTCGCCGCCCCCGGCTGCTACGTCACGGCGGCGGTCCTGGCGCTGGCACCGCTGGTGCGTGGCGGGCTGGTGGCACCGACCGGGATCGTCGTCGACGCCGCCAGCGGTGTCTCGGGCGCCGGCCGGTCGCCCAAGCCGACCACGTCGTTCTGCGCCGTCGACGAGGACTTCACCGCCTACGGCCTGCTGACCCACCGGCACACGCCGGAGATCGAGCAGGGGCTGAGTCGCATCGCGCCGGGCACCCGGGCACAGGTCCTGTTCACGCCCCACCTGGCGCCGATGAACCGGGGGATCCTCGCCACGTGCTACGCGCGGCCGACGGACCCGGGCACCGGCACGGCCGACCTGATGGACGCGGTGCGGGCGGCCTGGCGGGGCGAGCCGTTCGTCGTGGTGACCGACGGGTCGCCGTCGACCAAGGCCGCGCTGGGGTCGAACACCGTCCACGTCACGGCCCTGGCCGACCCGCGGACGGGGTGGGTGGTCGCGATCGCCGCCCTGGACAACCTGGTCAAGGGCGCCTCGGGCCAGGCCATCCAGTGCGCCAATCTCATGCTCGACCTCCCCGAGACCACGGGCCTCCCGAGGGTCGGCCTGTACCCGTGAGCGAGCACGAAGTGCGAGCGAACCATGAGCACAGTGCGTCTATCGCCGCGAAGCGGCGATCGCTCATTGGCGAGCCGAAGGCGAGCCGATGAGCGTCGTCGCGCCCGAGGGCTTCACGGCCGCCGGCGTGGCGTGCGGCATCAAGTCGTCCGGCGCGCTCGACCTGTCGCTGGTGGCGGCGGCCGGCGATGCCGCGGTCGCCGCCGCCGGCGTCTTCACCCAGAACCTCGTGGCGGCCGCGCCGGTGGTGGTGAGCCGGAGGCACCTGGCCGCAACGGGGGGACGGGCCGCGGCCGTTGTGCTGTCGAGCGGCAATGCCAACGCCGCCACCGGCGAGCGGGGCGAGGCCGATGCCGAGACGATGTGCGCGCTGGTGGCAAACGGGTTGGGTTGCCCGCCAGAGGCGGTGTTGGTCTGCTCCACCGGGCTCATCGGCTTCTCGCTGCCGATGGACGCCATTGCGGCCGGCGTGCCGCACCTGGTCGCGGAGCGGGGCAGCGAGCCGGCCCGTGGGATGGCCGCCGCCGAGGCGATCATGACCACCGACACGCGCCGCAAGGAGACCGTGGTCCGGGCCGGCGACTTCGTGGTGGGCGGCATGGCCAAGGGCGCCGCCATGCTGGCGCCCAACATGGCAACGATGCTGGCGGTGCTGACCACCGACGCCGCCGTGGATCCACCGGCCCTCGATCGGGCGCTGCGGGCAGGTGTGGCCGACAGCTTCAACGCCGTCACCGTCGACGGCTGCACGTCCACGAACGACACCGTCCTGATCCTGGCCAGCGGCCGGTCGGGCCCGGCCGACGCGGGGGCGTTCGCCACCGCCGTGGCGGCGGCCTGCGACGACCTGGCCGGCCAGATGGTCGGTGACGCCGAGGGCCACACCAAGGTGGTCCGGGTGCGCATCACCGGCGCCGCCTCCGACGACGAGGCCCGCCGGGCCGCCCGCCGGGTGGCGGAGAGCCAGCTCGCCAAGTGCTCGTGGTTCGGCGGCGACCCCTACTGGGGACGGGTGGCGAGCGACCTGGGCACCGCCGGCGTCAAGCTCGACCTGGGCGGGCTGACCATCGCGTACGGCGACACCGTGGTGAGCCGCGGGTGCGTCGGCGTCGAGCACGACACCGCCGCCGTGGCCGAGCACATGGCCGGCGAGCAGCTCGAGGTCAACTGCGACCTGGGAGTCGGCGACGGGCGGGCCCGGGTCCTCACCAACGACCTCGCGCCCGGCTACATCGACGAAAACAGGGGAACGTCTTGAGCCCGACCCCCCAACCAGACCTCGCCCTGCTGTCGCCGGACCCGGTTGCTTCGGGGATCCCGCCCCGTGCCAAGGAAGCCGGGGAACGGGCGGCGGTCCTGCTCGAGGCGCTGCCCTACATCCAGCGGTTCCGGGGCGCAGTGGTGGTCGTGAAGTACGGCGGCGCTGCGATGGTGGATGCCGAGCTGGGACGCGCCCTGGCCGACGACGTCGTGCTCCTGCGGGCGGTGGGCCTCCGGCCGGTGGTGGTGCACGGTGGCGGCCCGCAGATCAGCGAGCTCATGTCCCGCCTCGGCAAGGAGCCGGAGTTCCGGGACGGCCTGCGGGTCACCGACGCCGAGACGGTGGACATCGCCCGCATGGTGCTGGTGGGCAAGGTCAACCGCGACATCGTGTCGGCCGTCAACGTCCACGGGCCCCTGGCCGTGGGCCTGTCGGGCGAGGACGCCGGCCTACTCCTCGCCGGCGCCCGCAACCCCGAGCTCGGCTACGTGGGTGACGTGCGCTCCGTCAACCCGGCGATCCTCCGTCGGCTCCTGGCGGAGGACCTGATCCCGGTGGTCTCGACCATCGGGTCCGACCCCACCGGGCAGGCATACAACATCAACGCCGACACCGTCGCGGGTGCGCTCGCAGAGGCGCTGAGGGCGGAGAAGGTCTTGTTCCTGACCGATGTCGCCGGCCTGCTCGCAGACGTCGACGAGCCCGGCTCGCTCGTCAGCCGCATCACCGCCGACGAGCTCGAGCGGGTCATCGCCGGTGGCCGGCTGACCGGGGGGATGATCCCCAAGGTCGCCGCCGCGGTCCACGCGGTCCGCAACGGCGTCCGGTCGGCGCACCTGCTGGACGGGCGCGTGCCGCACGTCCTCCTGCTGGAGCTGTTCAGCGATGCGGGTGTCGGCACCATGATCACGGGCGGGGGTGAGGCGGCATGACGAGCCCGCTCATGGCCACGTACCCGCCCCCGCCGCGCACGTTCGTGCGGGGCGAGGGCTCGTACCTGTTCGACGCCGACGGGCGGCGCTACCTCGACTGCCTGTCGGGCCTGGCGGTGACGTCCTTGGGCCACGCCCACCCCGCGGTGGCCCGGGCGCTGCACGACCAGGCGTCGACGCTGCTGCACGTGTCCAACCTCTTCGGCACCGAGCCCGGCCCGGAGGTGGCCCGCACGCTCGACTGCCTCGTGGGCGACGGCGAGCCCGCGGGCGGCAAGGTGTTCTTCTGCAACTCGGGCGCCGAGGCCAACGAGTGCGCCATCAAGCTGGCGCGGCGCCATGGCGGGCGCGGGCGCCATGTGGTGGTCTCGGCCTACGGCAGCTTCCACGGCCGGACCCTGGCGACCCTTCACGCCACCGGGCAGCCCACGAAGCACGAGCCCTTCCAACCGCTCCCCGAGGGCTTTCGCCACGTCGCCTGGGACGATCTCGACGCCCTGGCGGCGGCGCTCGATCCCGGCGTGGCCGCCGTCCTGCTGGAGCCGGTCCAGGGCGAGGGCGGGGTGATCCCGGCGGACGCCGGCTACCTGCAGGGCGTGCGGCGCCTGTGCCACGAGCGGGGTGCGCTGCTCATGGTCGACGAGGTGCAGACCGGCCTCGGGCGGACCGGCCGGTGGTTCGGGTTCCAGCACGCCGGCGTGCACCCCGACGTGGTCACCATGGCCAAGGCACTCGGCAACGGGGTGCCCATCGGCGCATGCTGGGCCCGCGCCGACGTGGCGTCCGTGTTCGAGCCGGGGGACCACGCCACCACGTTCGGCGGCCAGCCGTTGGCGACGGCCGCGGCGCGTGCCGTCCTGGCCGTCATGCAGCGCGAGGACGTCCCGCAACGGGCGGCGCGGGCCGGCGGCCGGTTCCGGGAGCGGCTCGACGCCCTGCCGGCCGTGGCCGAGGTGCGTGGCCCGGGGCTGCTGCTGGCGGTGGAGCTCTCGGACCGGGACGCCCGCGACGTGAACGCGGCGCTGCTCGAGGCCGGCTTGGTCGCGAACGCCGTCACGCCCACGGCCCTCCGCCTGGCCCCGTCGCTGCTGATCAGCGACGACGAGATCGACGAAGCCACCACCATCATCGAGAAGGTTCTCCAATGACGATTACGGCGACGCCCGTGCGGCACGTTCTCGAGCTCGACGACCTGTCCCCGGACGAACTGCGCGAGGTCCTGCGGCGGTCGGCCACGCCCACCGCCCACCGGCCCCTGGTCGGCAGGACCGTCGGCCTGTACTTCGAAAAGCCGTCGCTGCGCACGAGGCACTCCTGCGAGGCGGCGGTCGTCCAGCTGGGCGGCCATCCGGTCACGTTCCGCCGTGACGAGGTCGGCAGCGGCGACCGGGAGCCGATCGCCGACATCGCCCGGGTGCTGTCCGGCTACCACGCGGCGCTGGGTGGCCGGGTCTTCGACCACGGCCTGCTCGAGGAGCTGGCGGGCGCCGCCACGATCCCGGTCGTCAACCTCCTCTCCGACCGGGGACATCCGTGCCAGGCGCTCGCCGACCTCCTGACGATGAGGCAGGCGCTGGGCGACCTGGCCGGTGCCACGGTCGCCTGGGTCGGCGACTTCAACAACGTCGCTCGGTCGCTGGCCATCGGCGGCACCATGCTGGGCATGAAGGTGCAGCTGGCCTGCCCGCCCGGCTACGGGCCGGGCGACGAGGACCTGGACCGCCTCCGCGCCCTCGGTGGGGTGCCGGTCGTGACCAGCCGGCCGGAGGAGGCGGTTGCGGGCGCCGCGGCCGTGCACACCGACGTCTGGGCGTCGATGGGCCAGGAGGACGAGGCCGAGGCGCGGTCCCGCGCCTTCGAGGGCTTCACGGTGGACGACCGGCTCATGGCCGCAGCCGCCCCAGGGGCGGTCTTCATGCATTGCATGCCGGCGCACCGCGGCGAGGAGGCGGCCGCGTCGGTGGTCGATGGTCCCCAGAGCCGGATGATCCTCCAGGCGCACAACCGCCTCCACAGCATGCGCGGCCTGCTCAGCTGGCTGCTCGAGCAGTCGGGGTCATGACCGTCGACCGGGCGCCCGGCCGCGCCCTCGCCAAGCCCCAGCGCCAGCACCGGGTGGCGCGGCTGCTGTCCGACCACGACGTCACCAGCCAGTCGCAGCTCGTGGAGCTGCTGGCGGCCGAGGGCGTCGCGGCCACGCAGGCCACCGTGTCACGCGACCTCGATGACCTCGGTGCCATCAAGGTCCGGGGCCGGGGCGGAGAGACCGTGTACGCGATCCCCGAGCTGCCGACCGACCAGCGGGCGCCGGAGGATCACCTCCGCCGCGTGTTCAGCGAGTGGGTGGTGGAGGTGGCGCACTCCGCCAACCTGGTGGTGCTGCGGACGCCGCCCGGATCCGCCCATGTGGTCGGCTCGGCCCTGGACCGGTCGGGCCTGCCGGGGGTCATCGGCACGGTGGCGGGCGACGACACGCTGGTCGTCGTGGTCGGCGAGGACACGACCGGCGCGGCGATGGCCCGTCGGCTCGCCGAGATGGCCGGCGTCTAGATCTCACGAGAGAAGGAACGACAATGCCCAAGCGAGTGGTCCTCGCCTACAGCGGCGGCCTCGACACCTCGGTGGCCGTGCGGTGGATGACCGACAACCAGGGGGTCGAGGTCATCGCCCTGGCGGTCGACGTCGGCCAGTCCTCGGACGACTGGGACATCGTGCGCGAGCGCGCCCTGGCCGCCGGTGCCGTCGACGCCATCGTCGTGGACGCACGGGACGAGTTCGCGCGCGAGTACTGCGTGCCGGTGCTCAAGGCCAATGCCCTCTACGAGGGCCGCTACCCGCTGGTCTCGGCGCTGTCGCGTCCCGTGATCGTGAAGCACCTGGTAGCAGCCGCCCGCGAGCACGGTGCCGACGCCCTGGCCCACGGCTGCACCGGTAAGGGCAACGACCAGGTCCGCTTCGAGGTGTCGACCCGGGCACTGGCGCCCGACCTCGAGGTGGTGGCGCCGGTCCGCTCCTGGGGCATGACCCGGCAGGACTGCATCCTCTACGCGTACGACCACGCGATCCCCATCACGGCCACGAAGGAGAAGCTGTATTCGATCGACGACAACCTGTGGGGACGGGCGATCGAGTGCGGCGAGATGGAGGACCCCTGGTCCCGCCCCCCGCCGGGGGTGTGGCTGCTCACCAAAGCCACGGCCACGGAGCCGACCGACGTCGTGATCGGGTTCGAGCGGGGCGTCCCGGTGTCGCTCGACGGTGTGCCGCTCGGTCCCGCCGAACTGATCGAGCAGCTCGGCCAGGTCGTCGGCTCGTACGGCTGGGGACGCATCGACATGGTCGAGAACCGGCGCGTCGGCATCAAGAGCCGCGAGACGTACGAGTGCCCCGGCAGCCTCGCGATCATGCTGGCGCACGCCGACCTCGAGTCGATCTGCCTGGAGCGGGACCTGCAGCGCGAGAAGACCCGCCTCGAGAGCCGCTACGCCGAGCTGGTCTACGACGGCCTGTGGTTCAGCCCGCTCCGCCAGGCGCTCGACGCCTTCGTCGACGAGAGCCAGCGCCACGTGTCCGGCGAGGTGCGGCTGCACCTGGAACCGGGCTCGGTCCGGGTGACGGGCCGGCGCAGTCCCGACAGCCTGTACAGCTACAGCCTGGCCACCTACGACGACGCCGACAGCTTCCGCCACGCCGACAGCGAGGGCTTCGTGCGCCTGTGGGGCCTCGGCATCGAGACGTGGTCGTCGATCCAAGGCCCGGGTGCCGAGGCATGATGCGGGGGTGAATGAGCGGAGCGACCGATCCATGAGCACGCTCTGGCAGGGACGCTTCGCCGAGGACCCGGCCGACGAGCTCCTGTCGTTCACGGTCAGCCTGCCCTTCGACCGCCGCCTGGCCGCGGACGACCTCCACGGCAGCCTGGCGCACGTCAAGGGCCTCACGCGCGCCGGCATCCTGAGCGAGGACGAGGCCGACCTCGTGCGGACCGCCCTCGACCGCGTCGGCGACGAGCTCCGGAAGGGCAGCTTCGCGTTCGAGCCCAGCGACGAGGACATCCACACCGCGATCGAACGGCGGGTGACCGAGCTGGCCGGCCCGGCCGGCGCCAAGCTCCACACCGGCCGCAGCCGCAACGACCAGGTGGCCACGGCGCTCCGCCTGTGGTGCAAGCGCGAGCTCACCGCCGTCGCCGCCCGGGTGGTGGACCTCCAGCGGGTGCTCCTGGAGCGGGCCCGCGAGGTCGGGCCCGCGTACCTGCCGGGCTACACGCACCTGCAGCGCGCCCAGCCGGTGACGCTGGCCCACCATCTCCTGGCCCACGGCTGGGCGCTGGCGCGCGACGTCGACCGGCTGGCCGACTGTCGCCGCCGTCTCGACGTGTCCCCGCTGGGCGCCGGGGCGCTGGCGGGATCGTCGCTGCCGCTGGACCCCGACTTCACGGCCGACGAGCTGGGCTTCGCCGGCCGCTTCGAGAACAGCCTCGATGCCGTGAGCGACCGCGACTTCGTGGCCGAGGCGCTGTTCGTCCTCAGCCTCGTGGCGGTGCACCTGTCGCGCCTTGGCGAGGAGGTGATCCTGTGGTCGACCGACGAGTTCGGCTTCGTTCGCCTCGACGACGCGTACGCCACGGGATCGTCGATGCTGCCGCAGAAGAAGAACCCGGACATCGCCGAGCTGGCCCGCGGCAAGGCGGGCCGGCTGATCGGCGACCTCGCCGGGCTGCTGGCGACGCTGAAGGGGCTGCCGCTCAGCTACAACCGCGACCTCCAGGAGGACAAGGAGCCGCTGTTCGACGCCGTCCAGCAGGTCTCGCTGGCGCTGCCGGCGATGGCGGGGCTGTACGCATCGCTGGCGTTCGACCTCGACCGGATGCAGCGGGCGGCCGACTCGCCCTACGCGGCGGCGACCGACCTGGCCGAGTTGCTCGTCGACCGGGGCGTGCCGTTCAGAGAGGCCCACGCGCTGGTGGGCGCCCTGGTGCGCGACAGCCTCGAGCGTCACGTTCCCCTCGCGGAGCTGGTGGAGTCGCACCCGGACCTCGGATCCGAGGCTGCGGCCCTGCTGGAGCCCGGCCGCCCGGTGGCGCGCCGCCGTACCCCGGGGGGCGCCGGGCCCGAGGCCGTCGAGGCGCAGCTCGAGCGCTTCGAACGCCGGATCGCCGTCGACGCGGAGCGCCTGGGCCTGGGAGAGTCCCCTGGGTGAGCACGCCCTACCGCCATGAGCTGCGGGTCCGCTACGGCGAGGTCGACATGCAGCGTCACGTGTTCAACGCCCACTACCTGGCGTACGTCGACGACGCCTTCGACACATGGCTGCGGTCGACCCTCGGCGGCGACTACGAGTCCACCTTCGACATGGTGCTCAAGCGGGCGGAGGTCACCTGGCACGGTGGCGCCAGCTTCGGCGACGTGCTCGCCATCGACGTCGCCGCCCGGCGCTGGGGCACCACCAGCTTCGACATCGGCTACGAGGGGTCGGTGGGCGAGCAGCCCGTGTTCACCGCCGTGGTGACCTATGTGTCGGTGGCGCCAGGCACCACCGAGCCGGCGCCCGTGCCCGCGGCGGTCCGATCGGCACTGGGGTGAGGATCGTCGCGCGCGACTTCTACCGTCGCGACCCCAGGGAGGTGGCACCGGAGCTGCTCAACAAGCTGCTGGTGCGGCGGGGGACCGCAGGCGACGGCGACGACGCGGCGGAGCGGGTTGGCCGCATCGTCGAGGTCGAGGCCTACTGCGGTGGCATCGACCCCGGCAGCCACGCGTACCGCGGCCTGACGCCCCGCAACCGCACGATGTTCGGACCGCCCGGTGGGCTCTACGTGTACTTCACCTACGGCATGCACTGGTGCGCCAACGCGGTGTGCGGCGAGGACGGCGAGGGTGTGGCGGTGTTGTTGCGCGCGCTCGCCCCCGTGGCCGGCCTGGACGCCATGCGGGCCGTCCGGCCCCGGGCCCGGCGCGATCGCGACCTGTGCAGCGGCCCGGCGAAGCTCTGCCAGGCGCTCGGGCTGGGCCGCGCGTTCGACGGCGCCGACCTCGTGACGGGTGACCGTGGCGTCGTCGTGTGTGACGACGCCACGCCCCCGCCGGCCGATCCGGTGCAGACCACCCGGATCGGGCTCAGCGCCGGCGCCGAGCACCCTTGGCGCTGGTACGTGCGTGGCGATCCCAACGTGTCCCGGCCGCGGGCGCCCGGCGGCGGCGAGATCGCGGGTTCCACGCCCTCCGGCGTCAGCGGGCCGGCTCGACGATCCGGGCGCTCTGCACGTCGCGCATCGCCTCGGTGAACTCGGGCTGCGGCGGCTCAGGCGTCGGTCGGCGAGACGCAGGACGGCATGCGGTTGGCGTTGGCGAACTCGTCGATCCAGCCGGTGATCTGCTGGCCCTGCCCGGGCTTGGCCGACACCAGCAGCCGGGCATCGGGGTCCGTGCGCAGGGCGTCGGCGTACTTCTCCCGGTCGCCGAGGTAGGTGCGCCAGTCGGCCAGCCACTCGGTGGCCCGCCGGCGCTGGTCGCCGGCCGGCGCCAAGGCGGCCAGGTCGTCGAGGTCGTCGAGCATGGCGGCGTAGGCACCGTTGGCCCGCGCCAGCACGTCCGCCCGCTCGGCGGCCGTGTGCGACGCGCTGGCGACCGGGAGCCGGTCCACGTCCTCCAGCGCGCTGGCGCAGCGCTCCTCGGCCGCCGCCGCGAACGCGGGATCGTCGAGGCGATCGATCGGGGGCTGGCGGCCCGGCCCGAAGGCCAGGTACAGCACGTAGCCCCACATCGACACGAGGGCGCAGACGACGACGATGACTAGCAGCCGGCCGACGCGCGACGGCCGTCCGGCGGGCGCGCCGTCATGACCATGGTCCTCGGTCGGTACCCGTGGGGCCTGGACGGTCACAGCACCAGGCTCCCCGCCCGGGGCCGGTAGCGTCCAGTCCATGAGCGAGCCGAGCGCCACGCTGCTCGACGACCTGGAGGCCCGCGAGCTGGTTCAGGACTCCACCGACCGCGCGGAGCTGGCGACGCGCCTCGCCACCGGGCCCATCGCCCTGTACTACGGCTGCGATCCCACCGCCGACAGCCTCCACATCGGCAACCTCATCGGCCTGCTCGTGCTGCGGCGGTTCCAGGACGCCGGCCACCGGCCGGTCGCGCTGGCCGGTGGCGCCACCGGGATGGTCGGCGACCCGAGCGGGCGGTCCGACGAGCGCAACCTGCTCGACGCCGAGACGCTCGATGCCAACGTGGCTGCGATCAAGACCCAGATGGCGCGCATCCTCGACTTCGAGACGGGTGGGGCCGTCCTCGTGGACAACCGCGATTGGACGGCGGACGTCACACTGCTCGACTTCCTGCGCAACGTCGGCAAGCACGTGACGGTCAACCAGATGCTGGCGCGGGAGTCGGTCCGGGCCCGCCTCGCCGGCGAACAGGGCATCAGCTACACCGAGTTCAGCTACATGCTGCTGCAGGCGCACGACTACCTCTGGCTCAACGAGCACCTTGGCGTCGAGCTGCAGATCGGCGGGTCCGACCAGTGGGGGAACATCCTCTCCGGGATCGACCTCATCCGCCGGGTGCGGGGCGAGGCCGTCCACGGGCTGTCGTGGCCGCTGATCACGGACCCCGACGGGTCGAAGGTCGGCAAGACCACCGGCGCCCGGGTCTGGCTCGATCCCGCCAGGACCAGTCCGTATCGCTTCTACCAGCACTGGATGCAGACGGACGACCGCCAGGTCAGGGAATATCTGGCCAAGTTCACATTGTTGGATGTTTCGTACGTCGACGAGCTGGCTGCCGAGCACGCGAAGGCGCCAGAGCGTCGGCGAGGACAGAGGGTGCTGGCCGGCGAGGTCACCGCGCTGGTGCACGGGTCGGCTGCGGCCCGAGCAGCGGAGCAGGCGTCGGAGATCCTGTTCGGCGGGTCCCCGGTCGAGGCCGACGGCGATGCACTGGCGGCGGTGGCGGCGGAGGTTCCCACCGCACCGCTGGGTTCGGACGAGGACCTGGCGGTGGGGACGGACCTGGTGCCGTTGCTGGTCGACACGGAGCTCGCCAGCTCCAGGAGCGATGCCCGTCGGGCCCTGGAGCAGGGCGCGGTGTGGGTCAACGGCGAGCGGGCCCAGCCCGGTAGCATGATCGGGAAGGACGACCTCCTCCACGGCAGGTACGTCGTCCTACGGAAAGGCAAGAAATCCTACGCCGTCCTCGTTCGGGAGGGCGGCTGAGCCGGGCCGAGAAATCTGCACGAAACCTGGCCGTCAGGTTGACGGTCCCCAGGTAGGCCGTTAGATTGTCCCTTCGCCCCGGAGCGGCCCCTAGGTCGCCCGCGGCTCACGCAAGGCCGGCACCAACGCTCCGAGTGGGGCGCGTGCCGGGAGCGAATGGCCGCTCCTTGAAAACAGAAGAGAGGACGAGAGAGCGAGTGCGGGCGATCGCTCCGGGACGCTTGTTCCGGCGCGGTCGTGTGAAACGAAACGCACCGTCAATTATCCGGGTGGTGCTTGCACCATCCGATGGTGCCAGTGCTTCGGGCTCGAGGAATTCCACTCGGGTGCGAGGCTTCTCTATCGAAGGGTGTCGTCGCTTGGCGACGGCGCTCGAGATTTCGACGGAGAGTTTGATCCTGGCTCAGGACGAACGCTGGCGGCGTGCTTAACACATGCAAGTCGAACGAGATCCAACCAGTGGCAACACTGGAGAAGATCTAGTGGCGAACGGGTGAGTAACACGTGAGGAACCTGCCCCGAAGTCTGGGATAAGCCCTCGAAAGGGGGTCTAATACCGGATTCCCTCATCAGGTCGCATGGCCAGATGAGGAAAGGTCCGCTGCTTCGGGAGGGCCTCGCGGCCTATCAGCTTGTTGGTGAGGTAACGGCTCACCAAGGCGACGACGGGTAGCTGGTCTGAGAGGACGATCAGCCACACTGGGACTGAGACACGGCCCAGACTCCTACGGGAGGCAGCAGTGGGGAATCTTGCGCAATGGGCGAAAGCCTGACGCAGCAACGCCGCGTGCGGGATGACGGCCTTCGGGTTGTAAACCGCTTTCAGTGGGGACGAAATCAGACGGTACCCACAGAAGAAGCCCCGGCCAACTACGTGCCAGCAGCCGCGGTAACACGTAGGGGGCGAGCGTTGTCCGGATTCATTGGGCGTAAAGAGCTCGTAGGCGGCTCAGTAAGTCGGGTGTGAAACCCTCAGGCTCAACCTGGGGACGCCACTCGATACTGCTGTGGCTAGAGTCCAGTAGAGGAGTGTGGAATTCCCGGTGTAGCGGTGAAATGCGCAGATATCGGGAGGAACACCAACGGCGAAGGCAGCACTCTGGGCTGGAACTGACGCTGAGGAGCGAAAGCGTGGGTAGCAAACAGGATTAGATACCCTGGTAGTCCACGCCGTAAACGTTGGGCACTAGGTGTGGGGCCCCTCCAACGGGTTCCGTGCCGTAGCTAACGCATTAAGTGCCCCGCCTGGGGAGTACGGCCGCAAGGCTAAAACTCAAAGGAATTGACGGGGGCCCGCACAAGCGGCGGAGCATGTTGCTTAATTCGAGGCAACG